>ULQK01024603.1_pt1 | contig 11858 bp, 9 predicted proteins | sample 1954371 | NCBI WGS metagenome assembly ULQK01 (sample SAMEA4835652, study PRJEB28245) | human gut metagenome | biome: gut microbiome; material: fecal sample | place: Denmark | collected 2008 | reverse complement strand
CCCAACGGCTGCCGCAGCCCGGCAATGGCTCGAAACGATTGTTTGAAGAAAACATTTTGAAATTACAACGGTTTGTGCTACCTTTGCATAAGATAAGCTGCGCTCGGGAAATTGCAAGCCCGCTTGCTTTCCTCTCGCTTGCATTATCTTTGCATAAGCCAAGCCGCGCCCGGCAATAGGCTGGCAAGCCCACATTGCTACCGCACGCATTACATTCAAACAAGATAGAATGCAAGTGGCAACAAACGGGCTGGATTGCCCGGAAAAGGGCGGTCCAACTGCCAAAATGAGCAAACCGGGCACGTCGCTGCCATGACTTGGCATGGCGGGAACAGCGGCAACAAAACAGTAACGACAGCGCCACGGCTCGCCTCGACAACACCAGGCCAAGGCTACGACGGCGGAACGGGCGGACGAACAAAACAAAAACGAGACAAAATGGACAAGAAAGAACTGATGATGAGGGCCATCAGGCTCTCGGAAGAAAGCGTAAGAAACGGTGGGGGACCGTTCGGCGCAGTGATAGCGCGCAACGGCGAGATTGTCGCAGAAGCCTCAAACAGCGTTACGCCCGACTGCGACCCGACGGCCCATGCCGAGGTGAACGCAATAAGGATGGCTGCACGCAACACCGGCAGCTACGACCTGAGCGGATGCGAGATATTCACATCGTGCGAACCATGCCCCATGTGCCTCGGGGCCATATACTGGGCTCACCTCGACAAGATTTACTATGCCAACGACAGGAAGGATGCTGCCGGCATAGGATTCGACGACGATTTCATTTACAAAGAACTGGAACTGAAACCGGCCGAGCGCCATAAACCGTCGGAAATATTCTTGCCCGAAGAGGCCAAGCGGGCTTTCGAGATGTGGAAGGAGAAAGACGACAAACGCGAATACTGACATTTGGCCCGGCCCGGAGGCTTTGAGCCCGGGGCCGGGCCTTTGCATGGCATAATGACACAAGGGCCATGCAAGCACATTATATTATATCTGGAAAACACCACCGAAACCTTTTATACCGCAAGCCCATGACCACGCTACAACGGAGGCGCTGCAGGCCGAAAAGGGCATCAATATGCCTTTTGAAGGCCACGCCATCCATGCCGCCTTCTGGGCTGAACGACATCAAACTTCCATTCTTATCCTGTTTGCGCACACAAAATATTGATTTACATCAAGAATAACGCAATTAACCAACACTTTCCGCTTCAAAGTGTTGGCCAATCCGCAAAAAGGCAGTACCTTTGCAACGTCAAAAGGTTAATAGATTGTTTTAGGTTAGTAATAATATTTATAGTTTTAGGTTTTTAGTTATTGGTAGAAAGAAAGTTTCAAGTGTGATAACAAAGGTCGTCGTGAGACGCTCTTAACTTTCAAAAGGTTAGTATTAGTATTAGTTATGATTCCTGCTTGCCATTATTATTTAATGGCAGCGGGACTCTGGCTAATAAAGCCGGAGTAACAAAAATGACAAGGATTTTTAGTTAAACATAGGCTTGGACGTCGCTGCCCGTTGATGGGTGGTGACGTTTTTTTTGTGCCGCCCGCGCGCAGGGGCTGCCTCACGGCATAGCCTGCGGCCCACGGGCGACACTGCATTTCATGCTTTCTCTATCAGCACTGTGGCGTAGGCGCTGATGCCTTCCTCACGCCCGGTAAACCCAAGGCGCTCGGTTGTTGTGGCCTTTATCGACACGTCATCCTCGTCAATGCCTATGATGGCGGCCATGCAACGCTTCATCTCGGGTATGTGCGGGTTCATCTTGGGCCTTTCGGCGCATATCGTGGCATCGATGTTGCCCACGGAGTAACCCTTCGTGGCTATCAGTTCCACTGTCTTGCGCAACAGCACCTTGCTGTCAATGCCGTCGGTCTCGGCCGCCGTGTCGGGGAAATGATAGCCTATGTCGCGCATGTTGGCAGCACCAAGCAGCGCGTCGCAGATGGCATGGATAAGCACATCGGCGTCACTATGCCCCAGCAATCCGAGACTGTGGGCTATCTTTATTCCGCCAATCCAAAGCTCGCGGCCTTCAACCAGGCGGTGGACATCATATCCGAACCCTACTCTTATCTTCATATTCGTTGGTATATTAATGTATGACTGTAACTCAAAAAAATTGCCGGAACGGTACGGCAAGCAGCCCGAAGCCACCTTGCCGCACCGTCCCGGCACCAGGCCATGCCTCGCCGAGGGCAACAGGTGCCATCCCCGGTGGCATCACCTGCGGAACAGGTCTTTTATCCCGTCCATGTCAAACGCCAGCGAGAAGCGCAGCGTCTGGTCGAGCGGGTTGCTCTGCGCCGTAGATATGACGTAGCCCACGTCAAGCGAGAACACGCTCATGCGGAAGCCGCCGCCCACGGTGAAGTACTTGCGGTTGCCCTTGTTCTCGCTTTCGTGGTGGTAGCCTGCACGCAACGAGAACTGGTCATGGTAGACATACTCGGCTCCAACGCTCCATTGTATCTCCTCAAGCTCTTCCTTGAATCCTCCGGGAGCATCGCCAAAGCTCTTGAAAATGCCCGAGATGGAGCTCACATCGTTGTATTCCTCAATGACGCGGTTCCTGTAGTCGGTGGCCGACTCGCCCTCGTTCTGCAACGGAACGGTGGGCACAAGCAACTTGTTGGCGTCGGCCGATATCGAGAAACGGTTGTACTCGTCGATTGGCACCATCAACGAGGCACCTATGCGGAGGTTGGCCGGCAGGAACTGACTGCGGTTGTCGCCGTAATAAGTTATCTTGCTGCCCACGTTGCTTATGTTCATTCCGAGTCCAATCTGGCACTCGCGGCTGCCCATGGTGAAGTAATTGTTGTAATAAAGCGCCAGGTCGGCGGCGAAAGCCGAGGCCGGCGACGAGTCTTCGGTGTAGTCGTAGCGCAGGTCGGAGTATATCCAGCGTATCGCCGCGGCAATTGAGAAGTAGTCGCTGAGCATGAGCGAGTAAGCCACATCGATGGACATCTCATAGGGTTTGACGCTCATGGCGTTCTCCTCGGTCGAGGTCATGACCTCGCCGAGCGAGAAGTAACGCAGCGAACCCGACACGGCGCTGTAGTCGCCTATGCGGTAATAGCCGGCGACGTAAGCCAGGTCGATGTCGTTGACGAGCTGTCGGAGCCACGGGGTGTAGTTGAGCGACACGCCCGCCCGGCTGATGCAAAAAGGATATTTGGCCGGGTTCCAGTACTGCGAATTGACATCCGGGTCGGTGGCAACACCCACATCGCCCATTCCCGCAGCCCTTGCGTCGGGCGCAATGGTCTGCGATATGACCGCATGATCAACAGGATTAAACTCGCTCAGCTTGTCTTCCGCATGACCGGCGAGGGCCATCGACACGCACAACAGCGCAGCGTATATTCTCGGATTATGCTTCATTGAATGTTGGTGAAATTACTTTTTATTTGGTGAACACTAAACATAAAACGCCGCCATGGGCCCTTTTATTGCTCATTGTCATCATTTATTGCTTATTATTATCAGTTTCTTGGTCTTCGACGTATAGCTGCTGCCATCGCAACTTGCGCGCACCCGATACAGGTAAACGCCCGTGCCGAGTCGCCGGCCGCCGCCAACGGTGAGGTCCCAGTCGATGGTCAGCACGTTGTCGGTGGGCACGTCGGTCTCTGAATAAGACCACAGGTGGCGCCCGCTCATGTCGAACAAGTCGAGCACTACGTCAAGCTCGCTGCCGATGCGGTCGTGTATGATGCGGAATGTCGTGGCCGTGACGGCGGGATTCTCGGTGCATTCAACATCGATGATGGACGGTTCGACGCCTCGCGCCACCCTGAACGTTAGCTCGGAGGTCGAAGAGTTGTTCAGCACATCCCACGCCCTGAACTGCAACCTGTGCTCCCCTTCCGACAGGGTTGGTATGCTGAAGCCTATCGTTCCGCTCTTGTAACTGCCGAAATCAAACGAGAAGTAATCGTTGAGCACGTAAGTCTGCGACATGTCGCCGTCGATGATGAGCTGCAAATCATGGCCCACGCCACCGCCGGAAGCGTTGATTCCGTCTTCGTCAGACACCTCCGCGACGAAATACGGCGTGGGATTGACGTACGATCCGTTTGTGAACGACGACGAATTGAGGTAACAGTATATCGCCGGGCCGACGGAGTCGGGGCTGAGCTCGGCCGAGCCGTTGAACGTAATGGCCGAGCTTGCGCCGGCGGCAGTCTGGGTGCAGTCGTCGTTTACGGCATATATGTTTATCAGACCGTTGCCGTCGCTATACATAATGTCCTTTGGCACGACGAAAGAAAACTCGAATTGGCCGTCCGACACAGTGTTTGAACCTTTGAAAACCACGCTTGAACGGTCGGTAAACACAAACGCCTCGTCAGAGCCGTCGTTCGGGTCGGTGTTGTTCAGCTTGCATACGACCTCTTGCTCCGCATCGCTCACCGTTGCCGTCAGGGTGCCGTTGAAGCCCGAAGCTGTGGCATTGCCGTCGAGGATGCGCCCCCTTACCACTACCTCCGAGCCGGCCCCGAGGCGCACAGTGCCGCCTTCGCCAACGGCAACGCCACCGATGCTGTCGACCACAGCACCCAGAGTGGGCATGGCCAGCTTCATCGCTGGGTCGCCGAGCAGTGTAAACTGCAATTTGTTTACGGTAACGTCGCCCCCCGACTGGGCCTCGACGAGATACACCTTGGCCCTGCGCGCCGCCTCGCCGACAGAGACCAAACCCTCCGAATCGTCGAGCAGCTCGCGCATGAAGGCCATGTTCATGTTCTCGTTGTAGCTTGTGAATACAGTGCGGGTGGTTCCGTAGAAAGCCACGGCGCCACCTCTCGGGTTGAGGACGGCAGCTTCTCCGATGTTGTCTTCAAGCCCGTCGTAGGGCAGGATGTCGCATGCGGCGGTCACCCAGAGCGGAAGGTTGGACGAGACTGCGCTCTGGAAGTCGCTCAGCACAAGCACCTGCTCGTGAGAAATGCTGTTGGCTGAGCCATGTCCGTTGTAGTTCATCACCAGCGCCCCGTTGGCCATGTACTGCTTTACCAGCCTCACCACATCGGGATAACTGTTGCCCGTAGAAGTGACCTCGCGGTTGTAGGCATCCCACATTATCTTCCTCACATTATACTGCGGATGGTCTGCCATCACCATGTTGGCCACCCTGTCGGCCGTGACCATGTGCACATTGTTGTTTCCGTCGTCGCCCATGAGCACAATAGTGTTCTGCCACGCCCCTGCATTGGCATTGCTCATATACTGCTCGAGCTTGTCGAGCATTATGCCAGCCTCGGTTGCCGTCCTGACGGGGAAGCGGCCGACGGCCACGTCGGGCTTTCCGTAGCACGAATAGCGGCTGTTGCCGTCCTGGATGGTCTCGCCATCGTCGAGCATGCAATAGAAATCGTCAGACACATAGCAGTCTATGTGGTTGTAAGAGTTGTCACTCTCGAAACAGAGCAGGAAGTCGTCGGGCGAGTATCCCCGCCATCCCTGTGTGACCATGCGGTTGTCCCAGGCGCCATCGCCGAACAAAACGAGATACTTGGGCATGTCGGCCTCAGTCTCGGCGCGGTCGTATAGCATCTTCATATAGCGCCTGTAGGCAGTGGCATCAGGCGTTCCGCTCGAAAACTCGTTGAAAATCTCGTCGGCAGGCACTATCCTCACTCGCATCGAATCGGCCTGCTCATGCAGTGCGGCCAACCTTTCGGCCTGCTCGCGCAAGTGTTGCGACGTAGAGATGATTATCACCATGTCGGCCGGCCCATGGGCATGCAGGTCCTGGTTGGTGATGTTATAGACATACTCTGGCACCGGGAACGACGCCGACGACAGCCTCGAGGCCTCTTTGGGCTCATTGCTGTGAAGAGCGATATAGTCGAGGCGCATGGTTCCGCCCGACGTCTCGGTGATGGTAATCTTGTTTGACGAGGTGAGGTTTGACACGCTGTACTGCCCCGAGCTCACCCGCATGGCATCGTATTCGCCGGAAGACGAAATGTTGATTGTGCCCACCACACTGTCGTTGACGCTCACCGTGGCCGACGAAGCGCCATAGGCCGACAGCACGACGCGCACCGAACCGCGCCCCGAAGTGGATGGGCTCGACAACTGGTAGTCGCAGGCTGTGCCCAGGGGCAGCACCTGTGAGTCGTAAAGGTTGCGCCCGCCTTGATACCAAGCATAGTCGTCAACCTCGTAAAGGGTGTTGTAGTCATCGCCCAAAGGATAGAAAGAGCTTGCGAATGCCGCGCTGTCGAGCGTGGCGGCAGGCTCATCGCTCTCTGTCAGGAAGTAATAGCCGTAATCAGAATAATAGTTTCGCACACGGTCGTTTGAAGACGACCAGCTCACAGGGCCGCGCGCATAGAACAGCCGGCGGCCGCCAACAGTGCACGTAGGCAGCTGCTTGAGGTCGTCGGTCTCGGTGAGATAATCGCCCGTGAGCGCCTCAGGCTGCAGTTCGCCGCCATACCCGTATATCCTGACACGCTCAAGCGAAGAGAACCCCGCGCGCCTGACAAGCTCGTCGGTAAGCTGATATACGCCGCTCGAAGGAACGCGAATCTTGGCCCACCTACCGCTGTTCAATACTGAATGCTCGGCATATCGAGAAGCCGCAGAAGCCACCGCAGCGCGCGAAGAGACTCGTTTCATTGCCGTCTTGGCTGCTTTCGCAACGATGTTCAGCTTAAAACTCACCAGCTTCTGGTATTTACCGTCGCGGAACACGAGCGGTATGAACGACACGTCGAGCGAGCCCTGCTTGCGCTCAACGCCTATCTTGGAAGTCACCACGGGCATGGCCGGCAGCGAATCAGACGTGATTGCCTTGTAGCGCCGCACGTCGGCTTCGGTCATGTCTACAAATTCGGGGTATTCTATTGTTACGTCATAAATCGAATCTCTGTAGTTGCAGCCTATCTTATGCGAATAAGCAAAGCGCGGCAAGAGCGTATCGATCTTGACTTGCTCGGCAGTCAAGTCGAAGAAACCCTGCGCGGCGGCATGGCCCGAACACCACACAAGAGCGGCAAACAACAGGAAACAGAATCTATTCATCACATCATTTACAATTAAATTCAAGCACCTTGCGGTCGGCAATGTATCCCTCAAGGTGGTCGTCGATGCTCACCGGTGTGGCCTTGGCGGGCGCGCCGGTAAATATCATGTCGCCCGTCTTCAGCGTGAAAAAGCGGCTTATGTAAGCAATCAGGCCATCGATGGGGCAAAGCATGTCGCCGGTGTAACCCTCCTGGGCCGTCTTGCCATTGACGTCGAGGCGGAAACAGAGCGACGCCACATCGAGGAAAGCCGCCTTGTCAACCCACTGCCCTATGGCCGCAGAGCCGTCGAAGCCCGTGGCCAGTTCCCACGGCATGCCACCGGCGCGCAGCCTCTCGAGCACGTCGCGGGCAGTAAAGCCAACCCCGACGGTCACGGCATCATAGTAGCGATGGGCAAACCTCTCGGGAATGCACTTGCCGAGGCGGCATATCCTGACCACGAGTTCGGCCTCGAAATCCACCCGCTCGCACCAGTCGGGCACGAAGAAGGGCTTCCTGTCCTTAAGCAACGCCGAATCGGCCTTGGTGAACACCACCGGTTCTACATTATTATATAACGCTGTTTCAGCCCCGATATTGTGTTGGGGATAGTTCATTGACAAAGCAAAAATCTTCATATAGTCATCATCTGAGTACAATACCTTTGCGCCGGCTGGGCCAACGCCGGGCCAAAGTTATTTAAAATTTCCGAGAAAGTGACAACAAACGGCAATGTTTTTTAATGCCTCCATAGCTACAGCCGTCCTACCACTGATGTGCAGTGGCAATTGGCGGGCAGGGCCGCCTAATTTAGGTGACCTTACAAAATACGAGACAGCTCAATTGCAAAACTGCCTGACGAAACTGCGAACAGACTGCAAACAAATCCGCAGAACAACAATTCGCTTAAACAATATGGCCAATCAGGCCTTGCAATAGCTACTGCCCCGCAATTTGAAAATAACGGACACAGATTGCACAAACATGCATACGCACAGGCCAAACGGCACATACAGGTCTGCAAAACGACCCGTCCGGCCTTGCAGAACGGGCCTTTCCGGACAACAAAACGGCCCGTTTTACAACACTCAGTAACACAAGCCATTGGGCAAAACCCACCATAAGGCAAAATATTATTACATCCCTTTACGCCACACCGCCCCATGGCGTACAGGCTGCCCCACGCCCGTCGGGTGGCGGCAAGCATTAGTTTGGCCGCCAAAACAAAGTCGTAGACAAGCCGGCATACGCAATTTACACTGCACGCCATGCCACTGCGATTGGAAAACAAAACCACGGGCAGGGTTTACGAAAGCCCCTGCCCGTGGAAGATATGTTATGAAAAAAATTACAGTCCTTACTCGGCGCGGAGTGTGAAACGCTTGAAAGCAACCACAGTCAGGTCCTTGTCGGCAGCCTTCAGGTAGTCTGAAACGCTCAGCTTGCTGTCTTGTATAAACTCCTGGTTGAGCAGGCAAGAGTCCTTGTAGAACTTAGCCATACGGCCCTTTGCGATGTTCATCACCATCTGCTCGGGCAGGTTGGCAGCCTTCTGCTCAGCTGTAGTCTTCTTGAGCTGGCGAATCTCTTCGGCCTGAGCCTCGGTGATGTTGCCCTTCTGGATGCCTTCGGCCAGGTGTTCCTCGTTCTCAGCGATGTAAAGGTTGAACCCGGCCTTCTTCAGAGCGGCCTCAACAGCCTTCTGTACCTGCTCTTCCTTTGTCTTCTCGATGGCCACCTTCAGCTCAGTGTCCTTCACTTCCTGGGGTACGCTGGCCTCGTCGAGAGCCACAGGATTCATTGCAGCCACCTGCATGGCAACGGCGTGAGCCTGCTCCTCGGCGGGTTTGTTTGTCTGAACCATGGTGCAGAGCAAGTGCTTGTTCATGTGGTCGTAAGCCGAAACGTTGTCACCCTCGATGAAGTTGTAGCCATCGAGCTCCATCTTCTCGCCGGTGATGCCGGAGCGAGCGATAACGGCGTCCTGAACCTTTGTGCCGTCAGCAATGGTAAGTTCCTTTACCTCGTCGAGCGACTTGGCCTTGGCAGCCACGGCAGCATCAAGTATGTCTTGTGTCAGTTTGATGTAATCAGCGCCATTTGCAACAAAGTCGGTCTCGCACTTCAAGGCGATGATGGCGGCAAAGCCCTCGCTTGCCTTTACGAGCACGCATCCGTTGGAGGTCTCGCGGTCGCTGCGCTTGGCTGCGATGGCCTGACCCTTCTCGCGGATTATCTCCATTGCCTTGTCGAAGTCGCCCTCAGAATCGGTCAGGGCCTTCTTGCAATCAGACAGACCGGCACCGGTCATCTTGCGGAGTTTCTGTATATCTGCTATTGAAACAGCCATAATTATTCGTTGATTAATGGTTTGTTGTTATTTGCTTTTGTTGTAAGCAACAGGCCGTGAGCGCCGTTCCCCGACGCAAGGGTGGCCCCTGCGCCGTCAGGACAGTAAGCGGCGGCCTGCAGCAAAGACTCTCGTCAAGCCTCAGCGGGAGCTTCCTCGGCAGCCTCCTCCTCGGCGGGAGCGGCAGCGGCGGGAGCGTCCTGGGCAGCCTTGGGGGCATCCTTGCGGGCCTTGCGGGCACGCTTGGGCTTGTCCTCGCCGGCCTCAGCCTGTGCCTGTGCGGCAGCCTCGTCGGCCTTCTCGGCCTTGCGCTCCTCCAAGCCCTCGGCGATGGCGGCGCAGCAAGCATTGAGTATCACCTCAACGCTGTCCTTGGCGTCGTCGTTGGCCGGTATCACGAAGTCGATGTTCTTGGGGTTAGAGTTGGTGTCCACGATGCCGAACACAGGTATTCCGAGGCGGTTGGCCTCCTTGACAGCGATGGCTTCCTTGAGCACGTCGACCACGAAGATGGCCGACGGCAGGCGGGTCAGGTCAGCTATAGAGCCAAGGTTCTTCTCGAGCTTGGCGCGCTGGCGCGAAATCTGCAGCAACTCACGCTTTGAAAGGTTGGCGTATGTGCCGTCGTTCATGAGCTTGTCGATGTTGGCCATCTTCTTTACAGCCTTGCGGATTGTGGGGAAGTTGGTGAGCATGCCGCCCGGCCAACGCTCTATCACATAAGGCATGTTGACGCTGGTAGCCTTCTCGGCAATCACGTCCTTTATCTGTTTTTTAGTAGCTACGAACAGGATCTTCTTGCCTGAACGTGCAATCTGCTTCAGCGCATCGGCAGCCTCGTCAATCTTAGCCACCGTCTTGTGGAGGTCTATGATGTGGATTCCGTTACGCTCGGTGTAGATATAAGGAGCCATTGCGGGGTTCCACTTACGGTGCAAGTGGCCGAAGTGGCAGCCAGCCTGCAGCAGCATATCAAAGTTTGTTCTTGACATTGTTCTCTAAAATGTTTTGTTTGTTGTTTACTTTCTTTTTTATTCTATGATTAGAATCAGCCTGCCGGTAATCGGTTGCGGTTGCCCTGCCCTGCCCATCGGCGTGAGCCTGTCGGACGGCGGGCATGGTCTGGCCTGACCGGCCGCAGCAGAGTCCTGCAGGTTTAGATACTAAACGATGTCCAGTTTTCCTTGTCCCGGCCATGGCGGTTGCCCGTCTGTCAGGCAGCTTGGCCCGGCTTGCGGCACTGCCCACAGCCCGTGGCACCCAGGCGGGACGCCAACGAGGAATTAACGCTTACTGAACTGGAAGCGACGACGTGCCTTCGGACGACCCGGCTTCTTGCGCTCTACAACGCGAGAGTCGCGTGTGAGGAATCCGTGATCCTTGAGGTTCTTCTTGTCTTCGGCATTAACCTTTACGAGGGCGCGTGCGATTCCGAGGCGCAGAGCCTGGCTCTGTCCGGTGAATCCGCCACCGTCGAGGTTGGCCTTTATGTCATACTTGCCCTCAACCTCGAGCAGCTGCAGGGGCTGCTTAACCACATACTGGAGTATGGCAGAGGGGAAATATTCAGTTAAGTCTTTCTTATTGATAGTAATCTTGCCTGTGCCTTCGGTGAGATATACACGAGCCACGGCGGCCTTGCGGCGGCCAATTGCGTTAACTACTTCCATTATCTGAATGCTTATTTATACTGGTTAATATCTATTGTCCTTGGCTTCTGAGCCTCGTGCTTATGCTCTGTGCCCTCATATATATAGAGGTTGTTCATCAGGCTGCGGCCTAACGGGCCCTTGGGGAGCATTCCCTTCACGGCATGGCGCAAGATTTTCTCCACACCGTCCTTCTGCTTGCGCAGCTGGGCGGGCGAGTTGAAGCGCTGGCCTCCGGGATAACCAGTGTAGCGAGTGTAGACCTTGTCGGTCTCTTTCTTGCCGGAGAACACCACCTTGGCGGCGTTGATGATGATAACGTTGTCTCCACAGTCAACGTGAGGAGTAAAGTTGGGCTTATACTTTCCACGCAACAGCTTTGCCACCTTTGAGCAAAGGCGACCCACTATCTGGTCGCTTGCGTCGAGCACAACCCACTCTTTCTTGGCTGTTTCCTTGTTAGCGGAAATAGTCTTGTAACTTAAAGTGTTCATTTTAACTTTTAATTTTACTACTAAAAAACATTTGTTCATTATCGCCTGCGGCGTTGCCACAGGGTTGGACGGCGATTCACTAACCGCCAGGCCTGGCCAAAGACATGGCTATTAACACACCGCCCTATGGGGACTCTAAGGATTATCCCCGCAATAATCGGTCTGCAAAGGTAGTATTTTTCTCCATAATAAAATGTGATTGGACGCCGGCGCGACCTTTGTTTTATATTTATTTAACCTTTGCCGGGCGGTTTATGACCTGCGACGGGGCTTCGGGCGTTGCGCCAAGCATGTTGCGATGGCTGCTCGGAATGCTGCCGCGGCCATGGTGCA
>ULQK01011974.1_pt1 | contig 11893 bp, 9 predicted proteins | sample 1954371 | NCBI WGS metagenome assembly ULQK01 (sample SAMEA4835652, study PRJEB28245) | human gut metagenome | biome: gut microbiome; material: fecal sample | place: Denmark | collected 2008 | reverse complement strand
GCGGCGTTCGCCGCTGACGGAGAGATCGTTTCCCATGACAAATACATAAGCTTCGTCGGCAATTACCGCCTACCAGATACAATTCGCAAAACAGGGGAGCGTGTATACATATATGCATACGCCAAATCCGGAAATCAAGGGTCAAAGGCTTGCGAAGGGACTATATTATGATATTGGGCTTCAGCTGATGAAGCTGCTCAACATCCTTCTGATCGTCGCCGCTTTCGCGGGTTGTTGGTTGCTTTATTATGTAAATCGGGTGATCATGCGCCCGTCTCCGCTGCGCAGCGCGGGCGTGATTCTACTCTTTACGTTTCTGTATTCCTTCTTTGGGCGCGTGTACGATGCGTTTCTGATCTCGCTCAAGCGCATTTCAGATTTGTTTTTCAGCCAGCTGCTGGGCATCCTCATGGCGGATGCGTTTATGTTTATCACGTTCTGGCTGATGAGCGGCAGCTTTCCCAACCTTCTGCCCGCGCTGGCGGCGCTGGCGGGACAGGTGCTTTTCAGTTATCTATGGTGCAGATACGCGCACGTCTGGTATTTCAGTCGCTTTGCCGGACAGAAAACCTTCGTGGTCTATGATCGCGAACGCGATATAACCGACCTGCTGGGTCAATACGAGCTGGGCAAGCGCTTTTCTGTGCAGGGCTCCTGCACGGCGGAGGCATTACCTGCGCACGAATATGCGTGATCTGAATGATCTGGACGCGGTTTTCCTCTGCGGCGTGCAGAGCCATGAACGGAACCAGATTCTGAAATACTGCGTGGCGCACGGAATCGATACCTATGTGATCCCGCGCGTCGGCGATGTGATCATGAGCGGCGCGAAGCGGATGCATATGTTCCATCTGCCGGTGCTTCGCGTGAAGCGCTATAGCCCCGCGCCGGAATACCTGCTGATCAAGCGCGCGTTTGATATCGTGTCCAGCGCGATCGTGATTTTGATTACCAGCCCGCTGATGTTGGGCGTTGCCATCGCGGTAAAGGCGCAGGACGGCGGCCCCGTCTTATATCGCCAGAAGCGGCTTACCAAGAATGGCCGCGCGTTTAACATTCTGAATGTTCGGTGCATGGGAATGGCAGGGCGTTCTGCACGAAATTCCTGTGCAATTGCGGTGTAAATGGCAGCAGTTTGCACAACGACCGGACACATTTCGGACATCAGACATCAAAATCGCTGGTGGCGGGGCGGGATTCGGTATGTCGGAAATAAGCGCTATGGGAATAGAGGGCTTTCCAACTGCGGCGGTATGATTATGCGCCGTACCAATGTCTATGGGCATGTACCGAACATACCTTATTTCAAAACTGAAAATGCCTGAAATATAAGGCTTTTTCAGACAGACCAAAGGATTAAGAAGAAAGAACGCACTGAAGCGAGACGGAGCGCAAGCCCTTAAAAAGCCCATTTTAAGCCGCTTATGGCGGGAATCCTGCATAATATGCAGGTAAATGGCTTCCACAGAGAGGGCGCATCGCCAGAAAGGTGCTGTCTGAAGTGACGGAACGCACCGGCGAGGGCAGATTCGAAGCGTCTGCACGCATGCATCTAACCTCGCTTATCACATATTCTGTTTTCCGAGCATGTACCGAAGCTCATACATCGTAAATCCTTGCCGCTCGGATGAGCGGCGCTTGCAGCATACAGAGGGGGAAGAGGAAAATGGCCCAGATGACGAAGTCCGTGCGAATGCGGGGAATGAATCTGCTTCATTTTGTTTTGATGGTTGCGGTGATGACCATCGTATGGCTGACCATGTGCAGCCCGTCCATAGAACCGCAGACAGCTCAAATTACCACTACAGCCGTTCTCCTCTGTTATCTGGTTCTGTCTGTTTTCCTGTACCAAACCTATAACGCCTACAAAATCGGCATGTACCGTGCGGGAGAAACGTTTTACTCCCTGACGCTGGCAAACCTGATCGGCAATGCGCTGACCTATCTGTTCGCTTGTCTGATCCAGTGGCGGCTGTTGAACTGCGTTCCCGTGCTGTTCGTGCTGGCGGCGCAGACGGCGATCAGCGGGCTGTGGTGCCTTGCGGCGAACCAAATCTACTTCAAGCTGTACAAGCCCATGAAGACGCTGGTCATCTACAAGGACGAAGAAGACTTGGAAAAACTGAACGAGATTGTCTTCTTTGAAAATCGCTTTGACGTTATCGGAAAGCTTCGGGATCCCGACGACGTGTTCGAAATCCTGCCTAAGTTGCAAGGCTGCCAGGCGGTGATCGTGTCCGGTATCGATGCGACGCTGCGCAACGGCATTGTGAAGGCCTGCATCGACCAGAACGTGACGTGCTACTTCATCCCCCATATCGGTGACGTGATCATCGCCGGAGCGAAGCATGTGCAGTCCTTCAGCATCCCCATCATGGAAACGCGCCGCGCCGTGCTCAGCCCGGAGTATGCGTTCATCAAGCGAGCGATGGACATCGTTTGCTCCTCCCTGGCGCTGGTGGTTCTCAGTCCCTTCATGCTGGCAACTGCGATTGTCATCAAGGCCTACGACCACGGCCCTGCGTTGTACAAACAGGTGCGGCTGACTAAGGACGGAAAGCGCTACGCCATCCTGAAGTTCAGGTCGATGCGAGTAGATGCGGAGAAGGATGGCGTTGCCCGCCTCGCCAGCGACCACGACGACCGCATTACCCCGGTGGGCCGCATCATCCGCGCCATCCGCTTCGACGAGCTGCCCCAGCTGATTAACATCCTCAAGGGCGACATGAGCATCGTCGGCCCCCGCCCGGAGCGCCCGGAGATTGCAGCCCAGTACGAAAAGGAAATGCCCGCATTCAGCCTGCGCCTGCAGGTAAAAGCCGGCCTGACCGGCACCGCCCAGGTCTATGGACGCTATAACACCGAGCCGAGAGACAAGCTGAAGATGGATCTGATGTACATCAATAGAATGTCTTTGGCAGAGGATCTGAAGCTGATCTTCGCCACCATCAAGATTCTGCTGATGAAGGAAAGCACCCAGGGCATAGGAAATGGGCAGATTACGGCGGAGAAGACGGAGAAGGTTGTAGAGAAGTCGGCGTGAGGATTCTATTTATGACAAGGGCTACCTAGGGAGTATCGGAAGGACAGACAACTGCCATGAGTGGCAAAATACTATAGTCTTCAATTGCCATTATCATTTCAAACTGACATAAATAAATGACAACGGTGTCGAATAGGGAACAGTAAATGGTGCTATAAACAATTGTTGCCCAAAGACGGCGGAGGTCGCACAGCGTGTCTGACCGTAGCTGACTGCGGTCAGATTGCTGTTTTTAGGGAAATTTGAGGGCGAGAATGTAGGCGGCGTAGTTGGCGGTAGTGGGATGTAGTTGAGCGTAGTTTGGTGCTGAGGGCATAGTGGGGGCAAAATACATAAATAGAAGGTTATAGCCAGTACCACTGAGTAATGGCTGCCAGACGATAGATGCCTTGACAGAAAGGTAGAACACAGATGAAAGTTGCTTATTGTACCGGCTTCTGGTGTACGAATATCGGTAATGGATTTTTCAGCCTTGGCGTTGAGCATGTGCTCAAGAAAGTCTTGGGGGAAAAGAACGTCACAGTTGTTTCTGATTTTCAGACATATACGACGAGCTATGGCAAGCGCCTTTATGTTGATCAGAATCAGCTGGAATACATTTCTGCACTGGATGTGGATTATGTTGTGCTGGCTGGCCCGGTCATCTCTAAGTACTTTCTCGGTCTGTGGAAGGATATTCTCCTGAAGCTTAAGGCACGTGGAATTGGCTATATCATTCTGAGCGCCGGTGCCATGAAAATGAATGATACTGCTCGTCGGGAGATCAAGGCATTCTTCAAGGAATGCCCGCCGTATGCACTCTCTTCCCGGGATGAATCGGTTTATACCGAATTCGGTGCATATGCCAAGCACGCTTACAATGGCATCTGTTTTTCGTTCTTTACGCCGGATTGCTACTCTCCTGCAGGCATGAGCGGCCTGAGTCCTTATGTAGTCTATAACTTCGATAAGATTGACGAGCCGGAAATCTGGAAGGATAACGGCGATGGAAAGGCGTCCGCTCAGCAGTTTGAATACGAAGGCAGCACCTACAAGATTGCTTATCCCAAATGGCTGACGGCGCTTTCTGCGAAGACCGACCGTTTCACGGATGCGTTGATTTATGCCATGAGCATTCTGCCTGCAAAGAAGCGTAAGAGCGAAGTGGGCAACTTCCGCGTGGTACGTACGGATCATCGTTTTCATCCGCATTTCCGTGGTAAGATCTATCGTCAGCAGAATTCTTTCGTTGCTGATCTTCCGCACGGATACCTGAATCTGTATGCCAATGCAGAGTTCACATTGTCTGATCGTGTTCATGCCTGTGCAGTTACGCTGGCTTATGGGCACAGTGCCATGCTCTTTGCCAAGACAGATCGCCATGGTCTGCTGGGTCGCGTGGGTGCGGAAGGGATTACGGAACACCCAGTCAAGCTGGACATGAAACGGCTTGAAAATGAGAAGAAGAGCCAGATTGACTGGCTCAATAACGTATTGCTTGGAGCGAATGAATAATGCAAGTATTATTCTGGCTGAGTATAGGAATGGATCGACGGACGCCGTCAGAGCATTTGTTGACCGATATGGTAGAGGCTTTGTATCAGCAAGGACATACTGTTCATGTTCTTCAGAAGAATACAAATGGGCCGAAAGATGCATTGCCTCAAAGAATGTTGGAACTGGGTGTCGAGACCACTCGCATTGACTGCACGCCACCTCAAAAGGATAATCTGGCGGCGCGTTTTCTTGCGGATGTCAAGTATGTGCTTCAGTGCGTGAAATGGTTGAAAGCACACAGAAATTTTGATCGCATCTTCATGCAGTCTTCCAACGTTGCCGGAATTCAGACACGGGTTCTGCGTCATGCTCAAAAAGGTATCCCGGTGATTTTCAATGTCCAGGATATCTTCCCTGAGAACGCCGTGTATAGCGGTAAAATGAAAGCGGATGGCTTAGTATATAAGTGCTTTGCGTTTATGCAGCGGCATGCCTATCGATATGCGTCTAAGATCATCACGATCTCTGAAGATATGAAAGATCAACTCGTTGAGATTGGTGCCGAGGCAGATAAGGTTGAAGTTGTGTACAACTGGAGCTATCGTGACACGATGTACTCTCCTGAAGAAATTGACTATAGCTGCTTGGCGGGTATCATCGATAGAAGTAAGTTCAATGTGGTATATGCGGGAAACATCGGCCTAATGCAGAACGTGGAGATCGTTATTCGGGCGGCTGCTCAGATGAAAGATGAAAAAGATATTTGCTTTCATGTGATCGGCGATGGAATGTATCGCAAAAAACTGGAGCAGATGGCAATCGATCTGCAGGCAGATAATGTTGCCTTCCACGATATGATGGGTTCGGATTGCGCTTCAGCTATTTACAGCGCAGCCGATGTCAATGTGATCCCATTGGCAAAGGATATATACCGTACGGCACTACCGAGTAAGACGGCGACTTGTCTGGCTTGCGGGAAGCCGATTGTATTTGCGATTGGTAAGGAATCAAAATTTGGACAGCAAGTACACGATCAGATTGCTGCCCGAGTAATAGCATCAGATGATGTAATGGGCTTGTGTGCGGCCATCAATAAAGTCAAGAGATCTTCTGGCAATATGAAGAACCAGGCTTTCTTTATGAAAGGCTTTGCAAAGACTGAAAACAGTAGTCAATATGCGAAGATCATAACTCAATGATATGGGAGGAAGAAAGATGCGTGTAGGCATTATTGCGGCGAACAACATCCGGTATTCGCCCTACATTTTTTTCTATACAGACATCTTGTCTAAGAATAATATAGAGTGTGAGTTGATCTATCCAGACCGGAATGGTCTCAAAGAAAGCTTTGATGGTGTATCTCATGCATTGCCTTGGAATAGAAGGCTACCCACTTTGCTTAGTTATGCACTTTATTCAAATGCCGTCATCAAGGTGGTCAAACGGTGCAAATATGATGCGCTGATTGTCCTCACAAGTGTGAATGCTGCTTATCTCAGCGTGTGGCTAAAGCGAAATTATGCCAAGCGATATATTGTCGACATCCGCGATTACTCTCACGAAAACATTCCTCCGTATTTCTACCTTGAGTCTGTGGCCGTACGCAATTCCCTGATGAATGTCATCTCTTCTGCAAAATTCACTGAATTCTTGCCGAAAACAGATTATCGCGTTTGCCATAATATGAATCAGCCTGAAGCGGAGCGTGCTGATTACTCGTTTTGCAAGGCGAAGGGCATCATCAGGATCGGCTATGTAGGAGCTTTGTCGTACATCGATCAGTGCAATCGCTTGATGAAGCTTGTTGCCGCAGATGAACGATTCATTTTGGACTATTATGGTTCCAGCGTTTCCGAACCCGTATTGAAGGCAAAGGCTCAAGAACTGGGCTGTGATCGCATTCGGTTCCATGGTGCTTATTCCGGAAGTGAAAAAGCTGCGATCATTCAAAATGTGGACATCTTGTTCAATGCCTATGGCAGTGGCGTCCCTTTGCTAGACTACGCCTTGTCCAATAAGCTCTACGATTCGTTGATCCATAAAAAGCCGATTCTTACCTGTCCTAACACTTACATGACTGAAATGGGTGGTTCGTTGGCATTTCCGATTGATTTGCCCACGGTTCAAACGCTAAATGCGCTCTACGACTGGTATATGAACATCGATGGTTATGCTGTTGAAACATTTGCCGAGAATGCATTGGCTTCCGTTTTAAGGGAAAACAGCGCAACTAAGGAACAAATTGCAGTTCAGCTGATGACGCTGATGAAAACAAAGGGTTGATAGAATGAAAAAAGTGATGCTTGTTTTCGGAACACGTCCGGAAGCAATCAAGATGTGTCCGTTGGTTAACGAACTTAAAAAGCGCGAGGAACTACAGACGGTCGTCTGCGTTACCGGCCAGCATCGTCAGATGCTGGATCAGGTGCTGGAAGCATTTCAGGTAGTGCCTGACTATGACCTGTCCATTATGAAGGATAAGCAAACTTTGTTTGATGTGACAGTCAATATTCTGGAGCGCATCAAAGCTGTGTTGGATACGGAAAAGCCGGATGTCGTGCTGGTACATGGCGACACGTCTACTACCTTCGTGACTGCTCTGGCATGTTTCTATATGCAGATTCCGGTGGGACATGTCGAGGCTGGCCTTCGTACGTATGACATTTACTCACCCTATCCGGAAGAGTTCAATCGTCAGGCAGTTTCTATCATTGCTAAGTACAACTTTGCGCCCACTGAGCTGTCCAGAGATAATCTATTAAAAGAAGGAAAGAAGCCGCAAAGCATCTATGTCACTGGTAACACTGCCATTGATGCGCTGAAAACCACTGTACGTGGGGATTATACGCATCCTGAACTGGAATGGGCTGATGGTAGTCGCCTGATTATGTTGACGGCACATCGCCGAGAGAATCTAGGTGAACCGATGCACAACATGTTCCGTGCGATTCGCCGCGTAATGGATGAGCATCCGGACGTCAAGGCAATCTATCCGATTCATATGAATCCTGTAGTGCGTCAGGCTGCGGAGGAAGAATTGGGTGGTTGCGATCGCATACGGATTATTGAGCCGCTGGATGTGCTGGATTTCCATAATTTTCTTGCCTGTAGCTACCTGATCCTTACCGATAGTGGTGGAATTCAGGAAGAGGCGCCGAGCCTCGGCAAACCTGTGCTCGTTATGCGTGATACGACTGAACGTCCTGAAGGAATCAAGGCTGGTACACTGAAGTTGGTCGGAACGGATGAAGAAGTTATCTATAACGAGTTCAAGCAATTGCTGATGGATAAAGAAGCGTATGAAGCTATGAGTCATGCATCAAATCCGTATGGTGACGGACATGCATGTGAGCGAATTGCAGATATTTTGTGTGGGGATGAAAAACAACGATGATTATCAGCTACGTGTCTACATCGATGGATCAAGAAGACTTTGCGGCGCTTTTTACAGATAAAAAGACGATGCCGGGACAGCAGGGACCAAAGTTCAACAGGCTTCTCATGGAAGGGCTTGTTGCAAATGGCGTCGAGGTGCATGCTTGTACCGGCCGCCCTGTAACTCGTGGCAATTGTGCGAAAAAGTTTCTTCCACCCATGAAGCGCGTCAAAAATGGAAAGTTCATTTATCTATACGGATCTATTCTGAACCTCCCGATTGTAAAAAACATCTGGCAGATGATGGTTTCGTATTTTACCATCTGTAAGGAAGCACGAAAAGGATCATCAGCGATTGTATGTGATGTGCTTAACGCATCGATTGCGCTTGGGGCTTCCGTGGCTGCAAAGCATAAGAAGATCCCCTGTATTGGCATTGTGACAGATCTCCCTGAGTTGATGGTAACTGGTGTAAATCAGAAGCATGTCAAAATGGTCGAGTCGATTATTGATCATTGCGCGGGATATGTCTTTCTGACAGAGGCGATGAACGAGAAACTGAATCTATCCCACAAGCCGTATGTCATTATTGAAGGCCTATGCGATGCGAATATGCGCCGATTTGAGAAGAAAAACACTGAAGCGAAACGCATTCGCAAGTGTATGTATGCGGGATTTCTGGATGCGCGCTATGGTGTCAAGATGATGGTGGACGGCTTCATTTTAGCGGATCTGCCGGATGTGGAGCTGCACATTTATGGCGACGGTCCGTACGCTGAAGAACTGGTAAGGTTGACTAAAGAGCACACCAATGTCATCTATCACGGAACGGTTATGAATGACGTTGTTGTTCAGGCAGAACTGGAGGCAGATCTTCTTATCAACCCTAGACCGACGCATGAAGAGTTTACCAAGTACTCCTTCCCGTCTAAGAATATGGAGTATATGGCTACCGGGACGCCGGTTTTAACTACTTGCCTTCCGGGTATGCCAGAGGAGTATAAGCAGTATGTTTATCTGATTGAAGATGAAAGCGTAGAAGGCATTTCAAGAGCACTTATGAGATGTTTACTGACCAACATTGATGAGGCCATCGAGTTGGGAAAAAAAGCAAAGATGTTTGTACTTAACAATAAGAATAGCGTAGTGCAAGCTGGATGCCTTCATGCTATGATTACGAGCGCTTTTGAATGAATGTGCGTGGTGATATCAACAGTGCCAGAGGAGAAGAATAGTGACGAATATTCTGTTAACGTTATTGAGTTTGAACGCTTTAAATGCAGTTTATGGCACTTTCGGAATAGGAATGCTTATTGTTCTTATCGTATCACCAATTAAGCGAGGTACGATACAGCTTAACGCATTACGAACAACACAATTCTGGTTATTGTTTTTCTTTGGGATAACATACACTATAGTTGGCGTACCGACTATACAAGGTATTTTGTACTATTTAGTTGTACCATTGATAGCTTTTGTTGCTGGATGGTCGAACTGTGAGGTTGTGACAGCGCCGCGTGACAAGGTGCTAAAGAATATCATTTATTCTATTGCAGTTGGATTTGGAATTCATGCGGTACTCAATTATACAATAAATTATGGACGAGTACGATGGGAACTTGTTGATTTCTTTACTGGAAAGATACGCGCAGCAACTGGAAGTGGCAGTATAAATACGATAGCATTCTCGTTGATTCCATGCATATTATTTATTGAAAAAGACAAAAAATTCAAATGGTTGGGTTGTATATTTGCAGGAATATCGATAGCATATGCTTTCCTTCTTGGAACAAGAACTCAGTTTTTAATACTGGCAATTGTGCTAATGGTTGTTTTTCCGCTCTATATGCAAGAAAAGCGAGGAAATAATGGAGTATTCCTTGCGATTATCGCTCTAAGCTGTATTGCGTTATTTGGTTTTATTGCTTATCATTTTGATTTGCTTAATATTAAGACATATATTGATGAATCTAACTTAATGGCACGTTACGATGCAATGGACGCTGTTACAGCGGCTGATCAAAATCGGTTGCAGAAGCAATGGATGGGATTAATCAATATGTTCATGTATCCATTCGGTGGAGTTGAGATAGAAGGGCATTATCACAATATGTGGCTTGACATAGGAAGAGTTGGAGGTATCATTCCAGCTGAATTAATGATATGGTACTCAGTTACAACGTGTCTCCACGCTTGGCGCCTGTCCCGATGTAAGTTATTTGAGATTAGTGCTCGTTACGCAATTCTGGCGGTGTCTATGGGAATAATTCTAAACTTTGCAGTTGAACCTGTGGTGGAAGGTATTCCTGAGTTTTGGTATATATCAATTGTTCTAAATGGAGCGACAGAACAAGTATACAATACGAGCAATGTGGGATGATGTTGTTTTTTGCTAACCATATAGAAAGGAATCGATATGAACAAGATATTTATTACGGTCGATGTTGAGTGCCATGAACTTGCTAAACGCAATCTCTATCTGGAAGGAAAAATCGGTAAAGAGTATTGGGGACTTAAAAAAATTCTTCAATTCGGAGAAGAAAAGAAAGTACCGATCAACTTCTTTCTTGATGTTGTTGAGTGCCATGAGTATGGTGATGACTTCATTATGGAGATTGTAGATCAAATACATGCATATGGGCAAAAGGTCTATTTCCATATTCATCCCAACTTTATCGTTGAGGGTGGTCATCATCTGTTCTGGCAGTATTCGCTTGAAGAACAGATAGAACTTCTGAGACAAGGCTTTGCAGATTATGAACGACTGGTTGGTTGCAAATGCAAAGCAATGCGCACCGGCGGATATTGCACTGATCAGAATCTGTATGACGCTCTCAATGCGGTGACTGATGGCTCTGTTGTCGATGTTTCTCATTGCAAGGGATATCGATATAGCAAATACAATTCGCCTGTGGATAATGGTCTGCATTTTAATGGCAAAGTTCCGGTTTTGCTCAATACGCGATATCTTAGTTTCAAATTCTTTGGCAAGAAAAAGTATGCGAATCTGGATATTGCCAGTTCGCAATTCAACGAGATGAAACGAGTACTGGAATACAGGGAACTTCCATACCTGGTCTGTTCCATGCATTCTTGGAACCTATTCAAGCAAATGTTCTATATTCCTTGGACGATGCGACCAGCAAAAGATACCTGCCAGAAGATGTGCAGATTTATTGACCTTGCTCGTAAGAAAGGTTGGGAATTCTCGGATTTTGAGGAATCGCTGAGGGAAACTGGTGCGAATGTGGAAATTGATCTGTGTAAAACGCCTTGGCTTACACTTGTTGGTTGGATCAATACATTCATTAGAATGCAGGGCGCTGCAAGAACAAGTAAAAAGTACTTTATGGTTTACGCAGCGTTCTATGCTTTTTGTGTTCTTGGAATAGTACTGATTACTACTTGTTTGATTTAACAGATCTGATTTGGGAGCGATGAATTGTGCGGGTAGCGTCAATCAATATGATCCATACAGGCAGCACGGGAAAGATTATGCTTGGAATTGCCGAGTGTGCTCGTGCGCGCAGTCACGAAGTAAATACTTTTTCGCCCAACATATATTATGTTGGACAAAAGATGGATGCTCCATTGATTGAGGGACATTCGTACTTTGGTTTTATCAAAGAAAATATGATGCATCTTGCGCTTTCGCAAGCAACTGGCATTTTTGAATGCTTTTCATGGTTTGGTACAAGGCAGCTGATCCGTCGGCTTGACCAGATAAACCCAGATATTATCCATCTGCACAATTTGCACAATAATTCGATAGATGTACGGAGTCTGTTTAGGTATATCAAGCGTAAGCAAATCAAAGTAGTATGGACGTTGCATGATTGTTGGTCTATGACAGGAAAATGTCCGCACTTCGTAGTTGCGAAATGCGATAAATGGAAAACCGGTTGCCATCATTGTTCTGTCCTGCGCGAGTATCCTAAAACCTATGTGGACCAAACCAAGCTTATGTGGCAAATGAAGAAAAAGTGGTTCTCAGGTGTG
>ULQK01067371.1_pt1 | contig 11920 bp, 9 predicted proteins | sample 1954371 | NCBI WGS metagenome assembly ULQK01 (sample SAMEA4835652, study PRJEB28245) | human gut metagenome | biome: gut microbiome; material: fecal sample | place: Denmark | collected 2008 | reverse complement strand
GGCCTGCGACTCGTCGTTGTAATACGAGTCGAGGGGAACCACCGACACGAAGTGGGGCGGCAGCGACTCTACTATCTTCTTTACTACGGTGGTCTTGCCCGAACCGGTGCCACCGGCAACTCCTATTATTGTCATCTTTGAATATTGTTATGCTGGCCCCGGGGTGGCTGCGCGGCATCTGCCTTGCAGCCGGATTGCGCCCGGGTGGTGCCGTTTGTTATAAATTGAGGTAATCGAACACTATTTTGTATTGCTTGGCTTTGTCTTCGGGTCTCATGGGATAGGCCCTCGATGAACTGGGCATGCGGTATAGCCGTATGCTCCGGCCGTTGAAGTCGAACTCCTTGTAATCGCCGACCTTGGGCTGCCCGATGCCGAAGTGGCGGCAGAATACATCGGTGGCCAGCTGCCCTGCCGTGATTACGGCCTTGCAGCACGGCAGCCGGTTGAGCATGTCGTCAAGGTCGGTGGGCTGCAGTATTTGCAGGTCTTTGTCGGAAGCCGTGTTTTTCGTCCTGTTCACTTTCACAGCCGTGTCGTACATGGCTATGCCTTTTTCAATGAGGAACGGCTTTATCAGCCCGAGATTGAAGCGTTTCTCTTCTTCCAGCAGGAAGTGGGTCTTGTCGCCGAAGAAGCATATCCCGAAGATGCGCCACATGTCGTTCTGGTAGTTTGGGTAGTAGAATGGCATGCACCAGCGCTTGGGGGCGGGTGGGAACGTGCCGAGCATGAGCAACCGGGCGTGCTCCGGCAGGAAGGGTTCGAATGGATGTTCTTCCATGATGCTGCTGTAGTTGTTTTATGTTTGCGTTGGCCGCTGTGTGATGGCCCGCCGCAATGGGACGGCATGGCCTGCCGCAGGGCATATTCCTAAATTGTCGCTGTGCGGCCTGGTGAAATGCAGTGAAGCAGCGGCCACGTGGGCCCCGGGCCTTACGGCCGTTATCCTGCAATCCTTGGTCGTACAGCGACAATTGCCTGCCGCTACATGTTTGCGGTCGGCTTTATTTCTGTTGCTTCACGAGATATACCACTGTGGGAAGGTGGTCGCTGTATCCGTTGAGCCAAACCCCGCCGGCGTGAGTGCGCTTGGGGTTGCCTTTGTAGCGGCCTTCCTGTTGGAACATGTAGTCGCGGCGGAATATCTGGTGCTTGAAGTACTTCAGTGTGGAATAGTCTTTCTTGCCGTCGCGGTTGATGAGCGATGGCGAGAGGATGATTTGGTCGAACAGGTTCCAGCTGCCGTTGTAGAACAACGTGCCTTTGCCGGCCTTCAGTGTGTTCCACCACGGGTTGTACATGTCGTCGTCGCCCACTTCAGATATCTCGCGCTTGGCTCCCAGTTCTACGGCCATCGAGCGGTTCATCGGGTCGTCGTTCATGTCGCCCATCACAATGACTTTGACGTCGGGGTCTTCTTTAATGAGCGAGTCTTTCACTGCCTTTATCTGCTTGGCGCCCTGTTCGCGGTAGAACGAGCCGTTGAAGCGGCTGGGCAGGTGGTTTACTATGATGGCCACGTGCTCGCCGCCGAGCGTGCCGCTGACTGTAAGGAAGCCGCGTGTCTTGTAAGAGCTGTCCTTGGCCAGGGCCTGTACGTATGGCACGAGCTTGACGTTGCGCACGGTGAACATCTTAGGGTTGTAGAGCAGGGCGCAGTCAACGCCTCGTTTGTCTTCGCCTTCTATGTGGCAGAACTTATAGCCGCGTGCGGCGAGGGCCGGCTGGGCAACAAGGTCGGTCAGCGCCTTTGCATTCTCCACCTCGCTCACTCCGATGGCGGCGCATCCAACCTTGGGCAGCATGTCGGTGCCCATCTCAGACAACACGCGTGACATGTTGCGCAGCTTGTTTGAGTATTTCCGTCCGTTCCACTTCATGGAGCCTTCAGGCAGGTACTCATAATCGTTCTTACCTTCGTCATGGCAGGTGTCGAACAGGTTTTCAAGGTTATAGAAACCGATGGCGTAGACAGAGAACTTCTTCTCGCCTTGCGCCAGCCCGCGACTGCCTATGAACAGTAGTAGGGCAAAGAGAAACACGTATTTCTTCATGTCTAAACTGATTTTTCTGCAAATATCGCAATTTTTGTCGACATTACCATGCTGTTAACGTTTTATTCTTGCAACTTTAATGAAAAATTAAACGCGCCGCGGGCTGCTGTCGACGGCAAATTGCCGGGCTCTCATTTTTGTAAGAAAAAGTTGCAGCAAGGGGCATCTCCCTTAACTGTTTGGGCCCCAGTGTATTAAGGTGCATGCCGCTTTAGCGTGCCCTACGACCTTTGCCGGTTTCCTGTCTGGGGCGTTATGTGCGGCCGTATGTCCTCGGCAGCATTGCATAACAAAGGGGCTTACAATCGTGCGAGCTGCATTGTGAACAATTATCTGGCATGTCCGTAATTGCGCGCGCGAACATATATTTCTATGCCTTGTGCCATGCCAATGAATGCATTAGGCCCGGCATCGTCGATATTAATAAAAAATTATCGTCTTTTTCTTCTTTTATTAGAATTTATTTTGTTACTTTGCAATTTGGAATCATTTATAACTAAACATTCACAACCTATGCAGAAAAAGCTGAAATTAGCGGTGGCCGCCCTGTGTTGCGCCACGTCGGCAGCAGCCCAAGTGACAGGACAGACTGGGCATACTACCGACATGGAGAGCGAGCAGGCGTTCACTTTCACTGAAGCTCAGCTGGGAGAAGACGCCGACATGACCGACAATGTCATCATCGTCAACTCTAACAGCAACATCTATGCTTCGGAGGTGGGTTATCTGTTCAGCCCGGCGCGGTTCAGGTACCGTGCCCTTGACCAGAAGTACAACGAGATTTTCATCAACGGAGCGCCGATGAACGATGCCGAGTCGGGCCAGTTCAGATATTCGCAGATAGGCGGATTGAACAACCAGTCGCGCGACGTGGAGTACTCGCTGCCCTTCGAGAGCAACAAATTCGCCATGCCTGCACTGGCCGGTTCAAACAATTACAACTTCCGCCCCAGCCACTATGCAGCCGGCCACCGCTTTGCCCTGAGCGGCGCCAACCGCAACTATGTGGTGCGCGGAATGTATACCTACAACTCAGGCTTGTCAGAGAAGGGATGGGCCTTCACCGGGAATGTGACTTACCGCTGGGCAAACAGGGGGTATGTTGAGGGCACATTCTACAACTCCCTGTCGTATTTCCTTGGCGTGGAGAAGGTGTTCAACGACAAGCACAGCCTTGCCTTGGTAACATGGGGCAACCCAACAGAGCGCTCGTCGCAGGGCCCCGCCACCGACGAGAGCTACTGGATAGCCAACAGCAACTATTACAACCCGTACTGGGGATATCAGGATGGCAAGGTGCGCAACTCGCGAGTGGTCAACGACTTCGCGCCAACGGCATTGCTGACATGGGACTGGAACATTAATGAGTCGATGAAACTGACCACTGCCCTCAGCGGTAAGTACGGCATGTACAAGAGCACCAAGCTTAACTACAACAACAGTGAGAACCCCCAGCCCGACTATTGGAAGAACCTGCCGAGCAGCTATTACAACGTTTGGGAGGCAGGCGACGAGGCCAATACCGACGAGGCGCTGGCCAACTGGAACAAGGCATACAACTTCCTTACGGCTTCAAAGGCCAACAGGCAGATAAACTGGAACAGGCTGTATGCGGCCAACAGGGGCGCATCGGCACAGGGCGCCGACGCCATGTACTACATCCAGGCAAAGAACAACGACCAGCTGGCCTTCTCACTCGCTTCGTCGCTGAAGACTGACCTGACCAAAAACACATCACTCGACATGGGCTTTGTGCTCTCTACCACGAAGGGAATGCACTACCAGACCATGGAGGATATGCTTGGGGCAAGCATTTACCATAACATAAACACCTACGCCCTTGGCACGTATGCTGCCGATGCGGAGCAGGTGCAGTACGACCTCAACAACCCCAACGCCGTTGTGCGCGAGGGCGACCGCTTTGGCTACGACTACAACATCAACGTCAACAAGGCCAACGTTTGGGCTACATACACATTCAAGAACGACGTGCTGACGGGATTCATCAGCGGTCGGGTAGGTGGCACGGCCATGCAGCGCGACGGCAAGATGCGCAACGGTATGGCCAAGGACAACTCGTTTGGCAAGAGTGGCACGGCCCGCTTCCTTGACGGTGGAGGCAAGGTGGGCGTGGCAGCCGACCTCGGCGGGGGTAGCATGCTTACGCTCGGCTTCGGATACGAGGCCAAGTCGCCTACGGCATCAGAGTCTTTCCAGGCTCCCGAAATAAACAACAACTTTGTTAAGAACCTTAAGAACGAGAAGGTGATGAGCAGCGAGATAGGCTACCAGCTCGACTGTTCGTGGCTCCATGCAAACATCAACGCATACTATTACAACATGACCGACGTGACAGAGTGGCAGCAGTTCTACTTCGACAACATAAATGCCTTCTCATACGTTTCGCTCACCGACATACGCAAAGAGGCATACGGAGTAGAGTGGGGCCTCGACTTCAAGATTACGTCTGCGTTCAGCATCAAGTCGTTTGGTACGATAAGCGAGGCGAAGAACCTCAATAACTCGGCCGTGCGCTACATGAACTCCAACCTCGGGGTGATGTACGACGACATCTGCATGAACAAAGGCATGCGCGAATACGGCACGCCGCTGTCTGTATACAACGTCGGGCTGAGCTACCACGCCGGCGGATGGTTCATCGACCTCAACGGTAACTACTACGACCGCATCTACCTCAGCTACGCACCAAACCTGAGATACCAGAGCACGCTCGAGGCCAACGGCTACTTTGATGGCACCGACTATACCGTGCCGGAGCAGCTTGAGGGCAAGGGCGGGTTCATGCTCGACGCGTCTATAGGCAAGAGCATATACCTCAAGCACGGGCAGCTGTCGGTAAACCTCATGCTTACCAACATCCTCAACAACACCAAGATAACCACAGGCGGATTCGAGCAGAGCCGCAGCGACGTGTCTTACAAGGACGACGGAAGCGTGAACAAGGAGCGCACTTATAAGTTCTCACGCAATCCTAAGCTCTATTACGCTTATGGAATCAACGGAATGCTGAACATCACTTATCGATTCTAAACACAAAGAACAATGGAAAAAGCAAAATATCTCTTACTGGCCATCGTGTGCCTGGCGTTCGCCGGATGCATGGACGGCGATTGGGATGAACCCTCGACGACGCCTTCGCCATGGGGAAACAACAGCATTGAGGAGACTAACGTCATCACCATTGCACAGTTGAAAGACAAATACTCGAGCGTGTTTAACGCCAGTGTAGACCAGGCTGTCAAGGTGGATGAGGATTTGCAGATCAAGGCTTGGGTGACAGGCAACGATGTCACAGGCAACATCTATCAGCAGATTTCGGTTCAAGACGAGACCGGGGCCATACTCATAGGCATCTCGCAGGGTGGCCTGAACGGCTATCTGCCCATCGGCCAGCAAATACTTGTCAACCTCAAAGACCTGTATGTGGGCGGCTACCGCAAGCAGTGCCAGATTGGGGCGCCATATAACAGCGGCATAGGACGCATGGACAAGTTCACCTGGCAGGAGCACTTCAAGATCATTGGAGACATCGACACAGCCAAGGTCAACTCATTGATAACAGACTTCTCGGCTGACATGGACATGTTTGAGAACTGCACCAAGCTGATGACCTTCCGTGGCGTCACCCTGTCGGAAGCCGACGGAAGGGCCGCTTTCGCCCCTAAGGACGGCAGCGTGGCCCTCACCGCCAACTGCGCCAACCGCAACATAGACGAAGCAAGCAACGTGGTGGTGCGCACAAGCACTTACGCTGACTTTGCCGCCATGCCCATGCCGACAGGCAAGGTAAACATTACCGGCATATTCACACGGTTTAACAACACATGGCAGATATTGCTCAGATCAGACAAAGACATTCAACCAGCAGAATAATATTACAACAACCAGACGATTATGAAAAAGATATTCAGAACTATAATGGCCGTGGCCATTGCCGCGCTCACGTTTACTGCTTGTGAGGACGTGCCTGCGCCTTACGAGAATCCTAACGGCCAGGGGACAAAAGACCCTGTGGAGGGCGAATACATCAACGAGACTTTCGCCAGCAACTTCGGCGAGTTCACTGTGCATACCGTCACCGGCACGCCGTGGGTGATAGACTTCGGCACTGCCAAGGCAAGCGGTTATGACAATTCTTCGCAGGTGACAACCCCGTCGGAGAGCTACCTCGTGTCGCCAATGATCGACCTGAGCAACTCCAAGGGTGCCCACATCGAGTTTGAATACATACTCCGCTACATCACAAACTATGGCACGGCCGACCCGTCGAAGATTGTTAGCGTGCTCATTACCGACGCTTATACGGGCGACCCCACCACAACCAATTGGGAGAACATAACCGGTACGCTGACCGAGGGCCGCGACTGGGCCACATTCTCCGACTACAGCTGCAACATAGGCGAGAGCTATATAGGCAAGCCCGACGTGCGCGTTGCGCTGTATTACAAGTGTGGCGACGACTCACCAACATGGGAGGTGAAAAACCTCAAGGTGCTCGAGGGTACTGCCGGCGAGAATCCTGACACGCCGCAACAAGGCGAAGGCGACGGCACCGAGGCATCGCCTTACAACGTGACGGCTGCAATAGCCAAGGGAGCTGCTTCGGGCGTGTTTGTAAAGGGATACATCGTGGGCTATGTGTCGGGCGTAAGCTATGACCAGGGCGCTGTGTTCTCAGCCGACACCTGCACTGTGATGACCAACCTGCTCATCGCTGCCAGCGCAACAGAGACGGCCGCTGCCAACTGCATGCCGGTGCAGTTGCCTGCCGGCGAGGTGCGCGAGGCTCTCAACCTTGTGCAGAACAAGGCCAACCTGGGCCAGGAAGTGACACTCTACGGCAACATAGAAAACTACTTCCGCGTGCCCGGTGTGAAGACCGTGACTTACGCCAAGATTGGCGACAAGGAGGTTGGCACAAAGCCGTCGCAGGGCGGTGAGGGCGAATACCTCAGCGAATCGTTCAGCAGCAGCTTTGGAAAATTTAATGTAAGCACGGTGAAGGGAACGCCGTGGATAATCGATTTCGGCACTGCCAAGGCCAGTGGCTACGACAACGCCTCGGAGGTGACAACCCCGTCGGAGAGCTACCTCGTGTCGCCTGCCATCGACTTGACGTCGGCAAAGGCCGTCAGCGTTGAATTTGACTACATACTCCGCTATGTGACCAACAACGGGGAGCCTGTCGGAGGAGTGAACAACAAGGTGCTCATCACCGACAACTATACCGGCAACCCTGCCACAACCGAGTGGACCGACATCACCGGCACGCTCACCGAAGGCCGCGACTGGACCACGTTCTCTAAGTATTCGGCAGCAGTGCCGGCCAAGTTCATCGGCAAGAGCGGCGTTGTCATCGCCCTGTATTATTCTTGTGACTCAAGCTCGGGCACATGGGAGGTAAAGAACCTCGTTGTTGCCGAAGGCGAGCCCGGCGGTGGCGATACCCCCGGTGGCGGCGAGGTGAGCGGCGACACGTTTGTGGCCGACCTCAGCACCTTTGGTTATGAGAATGCCGTAGACGTTGACAACGTCAACCTCAGCGACGGCACAGTGCTTACGTTTGCACAGGAAGGCGGCAACAACCATCCGAAGTATTACAACGGCACAAAGGGTGTGCGCATGTATGCGCTCAATTCGCTCACTGTGAAGGCTTCGGGCAAGACCATCGTTGGCATCAAGCTGCAGTGCGACTCGTATAACGGCACCGACTATGTGGGCAATCCGCAGCTTTACGCTGAGGCCGGCTCAACCAAGGTTACGCCAAATGTGAGTGGCACCACTGTGACGTTCAGCGGCTTGAGCGGCAACTCGGTGAAGATTGTCAATGACTGGACAGGAAACACCGGCGGCACGCAGCTTCGCGTCAAGGTGGTAGAGATAACTTACGCCGAATAACCAATAATATTTTCATTTAATTTTTTTCATAGCATATTTGTTTTCCCCATCCCCGTTAGTTCGGGGGTGGGGTTTTCTTTTGATGCGCTTGCCGATGCCGCCATGCCGACGGAGCAGCCAACCTACGGAAACGTTGGTGGTAGGGCGAAATGCAATGATGGGTGGCGGGCTTGCTTAGGGACGGCCGTTTTGTTATGTCGTTTTTAGATGTTGAATTGTTGCCTGTGCATGTCTTTTTTCAACAAGGCAAACCGCCACAGGCATCATGTGTGGTTTTTGCATTGTTCCAGTGCGCATTATTTTCCGACAAGACAATAAGCTGCCGAGATGCCGTCGAAAACATACTTCTGGCTCGTTTGGATTGGCGGGCAAGCCCGACTTGAGCGCTCGCCCGTCGAATAGGCGAGAGCTGTTGGTTGCTTGGCATGTAGGGCATGAGCACTTAGCTAAATGGTAGTGGTGTTCAATAAAACTTATTCCCGGTTTACCCGACAGCGTCCTGCCTGCGCAGGCGGAGCAGTGAGTGCGGTGGCGGCGGTGCCATTGCCGTTGTGCGGGCCATGGTGCGCTAAGTGTCTGCAAGTGGTGCAGGTTGTGGCGGGCATTGTGCCGGCATAAGAAAATGAGGCACAGTGGCGGCGGTGGGCCTGTGTGAGCCTTTAGGCGTACACTCCTGGCTACAGAGCGCGAAAGCACGGGGAAAAAGAAATAATGAATGCGCACAATATGATTGTGGTTGCAAATATGCAACTAAATTCAGCATCAACATTCTCGCCCTTCCTTGTATGCCATATAGGGCCGTCAAACAGGCCGTATGGCGCTTCGGTATGGCCTGTTTCAGAATCCAAAACGGCCCGTTTCGTGGGCCCGAACGATGGCTGTTGCAAGTGGCTGGATGCCAGGCGGTTGGCCACAACGTGAGTTGCCGCTGCATTTAAGCATGAAAATGTTAACGGCAGCGCGAGCCTGCCAGACGCCGTAAGGCCAAATTTCAGATAACCGGCATGCAAAAACTAAAAAATGGCGCCTGAAATTTTGGTATGCCGAAATTTATTTGTAACTTTGCAGCCCAAAGCGAATATATTCAATAACAAACAATAATTTAAAGTTAAAATGAAAAAAGGTATTCACCCAGAAAACTATCGCCCCGTCGTATTCAAGGATATGTCCAACGGCGATATGTTCCTTTCACGTTCTACGTGCAAGACAAACGACACTGTGGAATTTGAAGGCGAGACTTACCCGGTCGTAAAATTGGAAATCTCGAGCACCTCGCACCCGTTCTATACCGGCAAGAGCAAGCTCGTTGACACAGCGGGTCGTGTTGATAAGTTCATGAGCCGTTACGGTAAGGCTGCTAAGAAATAAGATACATCCTACCTTAAGATATAAAAGGCGCGCCCGTGTAGTTGCAGATTCCCGGGAGCGCCTTTTTTACGTGCAATTGTTCCATTGATGATTAAAACATATTATTTCGCGTCATTGGCTCTTGCCTTGGCGGTGTCCGCAGCCTCGTGCAGCTCCGACTATGCCAACGGTGGTTCGGATGAAACGTCAGGCAATGCCAATGCAAACAGCACAATATTGACTGGCGAAGCCGGAAGGCTTGAGTTTCCAAAAGTACGCAACGACGGGCACAGCATGGTTGTTGTGCATTATACCGACGGTTACGGGCTCAACTATTCTGTAGAATGGGATTGTGAGAAACGGGCGCAACGCTGGACATGCTATGCCATGTACAATGCCAACAGCGTGACAAACTGGAACCGAAACAACTGGAAGAATGCTACATGGCAGGGAAAACAGTGGCATTCCGACCCGTTCCAGGAAGACCCCGACCTGCCGGAATACTGCCGTACCACGCTATCCGACTACCGTGGGTCGGGATTCAACCGCGGCCACATCTGCCCTTCGGCCGACCGCCTGTGCTCCATGGATGCCAACGGGCAGACGTTCTACCTGTCGAACATGCAGCCACAGTACTACAACTTCAACGCAGGGCTTTGGGAAAAGATGGAGGAGCAGGTGCGCTCGTGGAACCGAAGCTCATTCAGAGACACGCTATATGTTTGCAAGGGCGGCACCATCGAAGACTATGGGGCCACCAAGGGAGTTATGGGGCATACCTCGTCGGGCCTCATCGTGCCTCGCTATTTCTTCATGGCCCTGCTTTGCAAGAAAGGCGACACGTACAAGGCCATCGGCTTGTGGGCCGAGCACATCAACGCTGACCATTCTTCCGACAAGCTGAGCGACTATGCCGTGTCTATAGACGAACTGGAGCAGCTCACCGGGATTGATTTCTTCTGCAACCTGCCCGACGACACCGAGAGGCGTGTCGAGTCAATATCAAGTGACAATGCAATCAGGGCCTGGGGGCTGAGGTGAGTGCTTCATTCAGGGCTCGCAGTGGGGCAGACGCAAAGGGTTGATATTAATAAAATGCTTAATTTGTCTGCCCAAAGTTTGGTTTTGAGCGGGAAAATCAGTATTTTTGCGTCACCTAACAACAAGACACAAACTATTGTAATAAAGAAATGAAGACTGTTTATGATTTCTCTGTCAAAGACAGAAAAGGAAAAGACGTATCGTTGAAAGAGTATTCCAACGAAGTGCTCCTCATTGTAAATACCGCCACCAAGTGCGGATTTACACCGCAGTATGAGGAACTGGAAAAACTCTACGAGAAATACCATGGCCAGGGATTTGAGATATTGGATTTCCCGTGTAATCAGTTTGGCCAGCAGGCTCCCGGAACAGACGAGGCCATCCACAGTTTCTGTAAGCTGACCTATGGCACGGAGTTCCCACGGTTCAAGAAGGTGAAGGTAAACGGTGACGACGCAGACCCGTTGTTCAAGTTCCTCAAGGAGCAGAAGGGCTTTGCCGGCTGGGACATGAGCCATCCGCTGGCCACGGTGCTCGACGACATGCTGTCGAAGGAAGACCCTGACTACAAGGAGAAGGCCGACATAAAATGGAACTTCACAAAGTTCCTGACAAACAAGCTGGGCATGGTGGTAGAGCGTTTCGAGCCCACCGAGAGCATCGACAACATTGCCGCCAAGATAGAGGAGCTGCTGAAAAAATAACCGGCTGAGGCCAAAAAACCGTAAAACAAGTATATGGAACAGAATACAGAGCACGTACGTTGCCTAATTGTTGGCAGTGGACCGGCGGGGGACACTGCTGCCCTATATGCCGCGCGGGCCAACCTCAAGCCCGTTGAGTATTGCGGTATCCAACCCGGCGGACAGCTGACCCAAACCACAACGGTGGAGAATTTTCCCGGTTACCCTCAAGGGGTCGACGGAAACCAGATGATGATGGACTTGCGCGAGCAGGCCGAGAGCTTCGGAACCGACATTCGCGACGGGGCCATCGTAAAGGCCGACTTGTCGAAGGCTCCCTACAGGCTTACAGCCGAAGACGGCCATGAGATACTTGCCGATACCGTGATTATTGCGACGGGGGCTTCTGCAAAATACCTTGGGCTTGACGACGAGAAGAAGTACAACGGGCAAGGTGTGTCGGCATGTGCCACTTGCGACGGCTTTTTCTACCGCAAGAAGACTGTTGCGGTAGTGGGAGGCGGCGACACTGCCTGTGAGGATGCGCTCTACCTGGCCGGCCTTGCCAAGAAGGTGTACATGATAGTGCGCAAGCCTTATCTGCGCGCTTCGAAGGTGATGCAGGAGCGTGTGCTTTCAACGGAGAACATCGAAGTGCTCTTTGAGCACAACACACTGGGGCTGTTTGGCGAAAATGGGGTAGAGGGCGCCCATCTGGTAAAGCGCAAGGGCGAGCCCGACGAAGAGAAGGTGGACATCAGCATCGATGGCTTCTTCCTTGCCATAGGGCATACCCCGAACAGCGAAGTGTTCCGTGAATGGCTTGACACCGACGAGGTGGGATATCTAAAGAAGATCGACGGTACGCCGCGT
>ULQK01034188.1_pt1 | contig 11951 bp, 13 predicted proteins | sample 1954371 | NCBI WGS metagenome assembly ULQK01 (sample SAMEA4835652, study PRJEB28245) | human gut metagenome | biome: gut microbiome; material: fecal sample | place: Denmark | collected 2008 | reverse complement strand
TTCAATTTTGAATTATTCGTTTTCAAATTTTGAATTATTCGATTTTCAATTTTGAATATTCAATATTCAATGTTAATTATTCAATTTTCAATGTTTGTTTAAGGTGAAGATTTTTTAAGCAGAAATTTATTTAAGCAGAAAAAAGATAAATGAAAATACGTGTAGGATTTGGATTCGACGTTCATCGTCTTGTCCCAGACCGCGAGCTGTGGCTCGGCGGCATAAAGATAGACCACTCGCTCGGATTGCTTGGACATAGCGATGCCGACGTGCTCATTCATGCTATCTGCGACGCCTTGTTAGGGGCTGCAAATATGCGCGACATAGGCTATCACTTCCCCGATACGTCGGCAGACACGCTCAACATAGACAGCAAGATCCTGCTGAAGAAAACAGTCGACCTTATAGCCACTAAGGGATATAGACTCGGAAATGTGGATGCTACAATCTGTGCCGAACGCCCAAAGATTAATCCACATGTGGAGGCAATGAAAGCATGCTTGGCTAAGGTCATGAACACTGATGAGGATAATATCTCAATAAAGGCTACAACAACAGAAAAACTGGGATTCACAGGACGCGAAGAGGGCATATCGGCCTACGCTACGGTGCTTATTGAGAAAGATTGACCACTGGGTCATGGGGCGAGAAAATGTGAATGGTTGTTAAGCGCTGACTTTTAATGGATTGTGACCTTGATGTAAGTCAAAATTATTAAGGTTATGTGAAATTTGTTTTGAAATTGTTTGCGCAAACAGTGGAAAGTTTATACCTTTGCATCGTCAAAAGGTTAATAGATTGTTTAGGTTAGTAGTAATAGATTTAGGTTTTTAGTTATTAGGTTTAAGGTAAATTGAAACGATTGTTTAACAGGTGACGATGGAGGACGCGAGTCTTTCATTTGTTTCGAAAAGATTTTTAGTTAAACATAGGCTTTTGCGCCGCAGCTCGTTGAGAGTAGCGGTGCAATTTTTTTTATTATACCTTCTCCTCATTAATCTTACCTTTTCTTACAAATCCTCTTCTTGTGAATATCCTCTTCTCGTGAATTTTCTCTTCTTGTGATTCTTTTCTCTTTATAATCTCTCCTCTTGTTTATGATCTTTTTTCTTTGTTTTGTGGTCTCTTCTGTCTTCTCCTTATTATATATTGAACTTTCGCATTTAATAAATGAAAATTATCTCAAGCGAGCGTCGCCGCGCTCGACTTTGTCGCTTGCCAGAGCGTCGCCGCAACCTGCAGGTGTTTAGGAATGTGAATTTCTTTACATATATCAAGAAAACAGCTAAAAATAGTTATTGTTTGCATAATTGTTTGCGCGAACAGAGAATAGTTTGTATCTTTGCATCGTCAAAAGGTTAATAGATTGTTTAGGTTAGTAGTAATAGATTTAGGTTTTTAGTTATTAGGTTTAAGGTAAATTGAAACGATTGTTTAACGGATGACGGTGAAGGACGCGAGTCTCTCACTTGTTACAAAAGAAATTTTTAAGTTAAACATAGAGAGAACGCCGCAGCTCGTTGAGAGTAGCGGCGTTTTTCTTTGTATATGGCGTTTTTCTTTGTATATGGTGTAAAGGAATCGTCATGAAATGTTGTTAATCTGTTATTGATTATGACAAAAATGTGAATATCCTTGAAATAAATCAAGAAAACAAGATTTTTTTGTTATTAATTGTTTATTTGTTTGCGGGAACAGAAAAAAGTTCATATCTTTGCATTGTCAAAAGGTTAATAGATTGTTTAGGTTTTTAGTTATTAGGTTTAAGGTAAATTAAACGATTGTTTAACAGATGACGATGAAGGACGTGAGTTTTTCATTTGTTGTAAAAGAAATTTTTAAAGTTAAACATAAAAAAATGCCGCTGCTCGTTGAGAGTAGCGGTATTTTTGACTCTATACCTTTCTGTTCTTTTTTGCGTAAGCTTTTCTGTAACCTCTTTCTGTTATCATTTTCTTCTTTTATTTGTTTCGCATCCCTTTTTTTTATATATTTGCAGCAGAAATAATAATTTTTTTCAAAGGAGGTGATTATGCTTAGCAAAGATGTGCAAGAGATGATTCCCAAGATTCAAAAATTTTTCGAAACCCAACCTGTGGAGAAGGCTTGGCTTTTCGGTTCATGCTCGCGTGGTGAAGAGACCCCAACGAGTGACATTGATATTCTTGTGAAGTATGAGAGAAATGATAAATTTTCTCTCATGACAATTTCTCGCATAATGGTGAGTTTGAGCGATTTGTTAAGCAAAAGTGTTGATCTTGTAGAGGATGAGGGTTTGATGCCTTTTGCAAGAAAAAGTGTGGAACGCGATAAACTATTGATCTATGAGAGAGAAAGTTAGAGATAAAGGACGCTTGGAGCATATTTGCATCCTGCATCCTTATTCTCTTGTCTTCATTCTACAGCTCCACCACCAGCGACAGCGTTTGTCCGTCGGTGCCGACGTGCCAACGGCTGCGCTCGCCTGTGATCTTGTCGCCGAGCCAGTAGGCGGCCTCTGTGCTCAGTAAGCCGATGGCGGCACCTGCTGCCACGTCGTGCCAGTGGTGATGGTTGCGGCACACGCGATCCACGGCCACGGTTGTGGCGACGGCATATCCTGCCACGCTAATCCATGGCGACACCTTCCTGTATTCTTTGTCGAGCACGGCTGCACCCGCAAAAGCCGCGGCGGTGTGGCCCGATGGAAACGACTTGTTGTCGGTGCCGTCGGGACGCTTCTCGTGGATGGTCTGCTTCAGCGTGTACGTCACGCCCACCGTTAGACCCATGGAGAGGGCCGAGTTGACCATGCAGCGCTTCCACGAACTGCTGCTTTCCACGCCCGCTGCCTTAAGGGTGTAGGTCGCTACCCATGGTGCGAAGCGAAGATAGTCGGACATGCCGTCGCTGTGGTGTGGCTTGTCTTGTGCCTGTGCCGGGTGGGGGAGAGCTGTTGCTGCTGACAGCATCATGGCTAAGGCTATGTTTCTTATAGTCATTTTGTTTCCTGTTCTTTTAAGCTTTCGTTTATCGACTTTTTTCGTTCTTTTGAGTCTTGTCCATTCTGTTCGCCGCCATTGTTTTTGTGCTTACTCAAAAAAAAGTGGTGTGGCGTCTATATTTTTTTATGCGTCTGCAAAATTATACAAATTATTTTGTACCTTTGCAATCAAATAAAGAAAAATCCACATTTATTTAATTTATAAAGAGATATGATTCTTTTCTTCAGGACTCCGCAACAGAGCGTGATAGCAACAGCAGTTGACCATCAGCTCAATCAGGATGAAATTAATGAATTGTGCTGGCTGTATGGTGAAGCACAGCTTGTCGAGGGCGAAAGCATCGACGGATTCTTCGTGGGACCGCGCCGTGAGATGATCACTCCGTGGAGCACAAATGCCGTAGAGATTACACAGAACATGAGTCTCCACGGCATTTCGCGTATAGAGGAATACTTCCCCGTAAGTTCTAAAGACGCTGACCACGACCCCATGCTTCAGCGCATGTATGACGGGCTGAACCAGGATGTGTTCACCGTGAACCATGAGCCCGAGCCCATCAAACATGTAGAAAACCTCGAAGAGTATAACGAGCAGGAAGGTCTGGCCCTCTCGCCCGAAGAAATCGAGTATCTCCACAATGTGGAGAAGCAGGTAGGCCGTCCGTTGACCGACAGCGAGATCTTTGGTTTCGCACAGATCAACTCGGAGCACTGCCGTCATAAGATCTTCGGCGGCACGTTCATCATCGACGGTCAGGAGATGGAGAGCTCGCTCTTCCAGATGATCAAGAAGACCACCAAGGAGAACCCAAACAAGATTCTCTCTGCTTACAAGGACAACGTGGCGTTCGCTCAGGGACCCGTCGTGGAGCAGTTTGCACCCAAGGATCAGTCGACAAGCGACTTCTTCCAGGTTAAGGACATAGAGAGCGTGATCTCTCTCAAGGCCGAGACACACAACTTCCCCACAACCGTGGAGCCCTTCAACGGTGCTGCCACAGGAACAGGCGGTGAGATCCGTGACCGTATGGGTGGTGGCGTTGGCTCATGGCCTATCGCAGGAACAGCCGTTTACATGACCGCTTATCCCCGTCTGGACGACTCTACTACAAGCATCAACGGCGATGTGAAGCGCGATTGGGAGAACATGCTCCCCGAGCGCAAGTGGCTCTACCAGACACCCGAACAGATTCTTATCAAGGCTTCAAACGGTGCCAGCGACTTCGGCAACAAGTTTGGACAGCCTCTCATCTGCGGCTCTGTGCTCACTTTCGAGCATAAGGAGAAAGAAGAGAAATATGCTTACGACAAGGTTATCATGCTCGCCGGCGGTGTGGGCTATGGCACCAAGCGCGACTGCCTGAAGAAGGAGCCCCAGAAGGGCAACAAGGTGGTGGTCGTAGGTGGCGACAACTACCGCATCGGTCTGGGTGGTGGCTCTGTGTCGTCTGTAGACACTGGCCGCTACAGCAACGGCATCGAGCTGAACGCTGTGCAGCGTGCTAACCCCGAGATGCAGAAACGTGCTTACAACCTCGTGCGCGCTTTGTGCGAGGAGGATGTGAACCCTGTGGTGAGCATTCATGACCATGGATCGGCCGGACACCTCAACTGCTTGTCAGAGCTCGTTGAGGAGTGTGGCGGCGAGATCGACATGAGCAAGCTGCCTATCGGCGACAAGACCCTCTCGGCAAAGGAAATCATTGCAAACGAGAGTCAGGAGCGCATGGGTCTGCTCATCGACGAGAAGCACATCGAGCATGTGCGCCGCATAGCAGAGCGCGAGCGTGCACCGCTGTATGTTGTGGGAGAGACCACAGGCGATGCCCACTTCTCTTTCGTGCAGGCCGACGGCGTGAAGCCTTTCGACCTCGACGTTGCTCAGATGTTCGGCCACTCGCCCAAGACCATCATGCGCGACGAGACTGTGGAGCGTACCTATGAGGACGTGGCCTACTCGGAGGCAAACCTCGACGAATATGTGAGCCGTGTGCTCCAGCTCGAGGCTGTGGCTTGTAAAGACTGGCTCACCAACAAGGTGGACCGCTCGGTTACGGGTAAGATTGCGCGTCAGCAGTGCCAGGGACAGATCCAGTTGCCGCTGAGCGACTGTGGTGTCGTGGCTCTCGACTATCGCGGACACAAAGGCATAGCAACAGCTCTGGGACATGCTCCTCAGGCTGGCTTGGCTTCGCCCGAGGCAGGCAGCGTGCTGTCTGTGGCTGAGGCTCTCACCAACCTCGTGTGGGCTCCTATGGCCGACGGCATGAAGAGCATCTCGCTCTCTGCCAACTGGATGTGGCCCTGCCGCTCACAGAAGGGCGAGGACGCACGTCTCTACACGGCTGTGCAGGCGCTCAGCGACTTCTGCTGTGACCTCCACATCAATGTGCCTACAGGCAAGGACTCGCTGTCGCTCTCACAGCAGTATCCTAACGGCGAGAAGATCATCTCTCCGGGAACGGTTATCGTGAGCGCCGGTGGCGAGGTCGACGACATTCGCAAGGTGGTGTCGCCTGTGCTTGTCAACGACAAGAACTCATCGCTCTATCATATCGACTTCTCTTTCGACGAGCAGCACCTCGGCGGTTCAGCCTTCGCCCAGAGCTTGGGTAAGGTGGGCAGCGACGTGCCCACGGTGAAGGACGCTGACTATTTTGCCGACTGCTTCAACGCTGTTCAGGAGATGATCAAGAAGGGCTGGATCATGGCAGGTCACGACATCTCTGCCGGTGGTCTCATCACAACGCTTCTTGAGATGTGCTTCGCCAACACAGAGGGCGGCATGCGCATAAACCTCCACGACATTCAGGGCGACGACATGGTGAAGGCTCTCATGGCCGAGAACCCCGGCGTCGTTGTACAGATCAGCGACAAGCACAAGGACGAGTTTAAGAAGCTTATGGAAGAGGCAGGCATCAGCTATGCCAAGATCGGCTATCCTGTGCCTGGCGAGCGCACCATCGTGGTGAAGAAGGGCGACTATGAGCACATCTTCGACATCGACGCGCTGCGTGACGAGTGGTACAAGACATCTTGGCTGCTCGACAAGAAGCAGAGCATGAACGGTTGCGCCGACGAGCGCTTCCATAACTATAAGAACCAGCCTGTGGAGATGCACTTCAACGACCATTTCGCTGGCACGCTCCAGAGCTACGGCATCAGTGCTGACCGTCGCACACCGTCGGGTGTGAAGGCTGCCATCATTCGTGAGAAGGGTACCAACGGTGAGCGTGAGATGGCTTACTCGCTCTATCTCGCTGGCTTCGACGTTAAGGATGTCATGATGACAGACCTCATCACCGGTCGCGAGACGCTTGAGGATGTTAACATGATCGTGTTCTGCGGTGGCTTCTCCAACTCTGACGTCCTTGGCTCAGCTAAGGGATGGGCTGGTGCCTTCCTCTTCAACCCGAAGGCAAAGGAGGCTCTCGACAAGTTCTATGCCCGTGAGGACACTCTCTCGCTCGGCATCTGCAACGGCTGTCAGCTCATGGTGGAGCTGGGTCTTATCAACCCCGAACACACCAACCGCGCGAAGATGTTGCATAACACATCGCATAAGTTTGAGAGCACCTTCCTCTCTCTCCAGATCCCTGAGAACAACAGCGTCATGCTGTCGTCGCTCAGCGGCAACAAGCTCGGCATCTGGGTGGCCCACGGCGAGGGCAAGTTCTCGCTGCCTGAAGAGGAGAGCAAGTATAATGTTGTAGCAAAATACAACTACGCAGCTTATCCCGGCAACCCCAACGGATCCGACTATAACGTTGCCGGCATCTGCTCTAAGGATGGCCGCCACCTGGCAATGATGCCGCACCTCGAGCGCGCCATCTTCCCATGGCAGAACGCATGGTATCCTCTCGACCGCCGCGCCGATGAGGTCACACCGTGGATCGAGGCTTTCGTCAACGCACGCAAGTGGGTTGAGGAGAAGATGAAATAAGAATAAGAAGTGACATACAGGGCATCGCTCCGCTTCTTCTCTTTCCTCCTTTCCCGCCTTTTGACAGTGGGTAAAGGAGAAGGAGGGGGAGGGGAGCGATGATGATTTAGCCACATTCCTGAAGCCCCACCGCTGAAGCCCCACCCCCGCGCCGCCGTTGGCGGCTTCCCCCTCCCCGTCGGAGAGGGGAGTGAATGGCTAAGGCTATAAGAATTTTGAGTTTTGAATTTTACTGTTTAAAATGACTATTGAATTCTTCACTCTTCGTTCTTCACTCTTCACTCTTCACTCTTCACTCTTCACTCTTCTCTCTTCACTCTTCACTCTTCACTTATATTATGGACAATTTTTATCTTACAAGCTTCCGCTCATTCTTCAAGATAGGCATGTTTACCCTTGGTGGGGGATATGCCATGATTCCTATTATTGAGGCTGAGGTGGTGGACAAAAGAAAATGGATAGAACGTGCCGATTTTATCGATATCGTGGCTATAGCACAGAGCTGTCCCGGCGTGATGGCTGTTAACATGAGCACGTTCATCGGCTATCGTCTGAGAAAGACCAAGGGGGCGTTCTGCCTGACCCTTGCTACGGCTCTGCCATCGTTCATCATCATTCTGCTTATAGCGATGTTCTTCAAACAGTTTCAAGACAACGCTGTGGTGGAGAGCATCTTCCGTGGCATACGTCCCGCTGTGGTGGCGCTCATCGCCGCTCCTACGTTCTCTATGGCTAAAAGTGCGCACATAAATCTTGCCAACTGCTGGATTCCTGTTGGTTGCGCCCTTCTTATCTATGCCATGCATGTGAACCCCATCTACATCATCATAGCTGCTGCTGTGGGCGGATATCTCTATGGACGACTGTTGCTTAGCAGCAACTGACAATCATCTCTTGTCGCCTCAGAAAAGGTTAACCCGCAATAATAGTCACCTCGTCAATTTTAAACATGATATATCTACAACTTTTTCTCACATTCTTCCAGATTGGTCTCTTCGGCTTTGGTGGAGGTTACGGCATGCTGTCGCTCATACAGACAGAGACCGTGGTGAGACATCATTGGCTCACATCTGCCGAGTTTACGAACATCGTGGCAATAAGTCAGATGACGCCTGGGCCCATCGGCATCAACTCGGCAACCTATTGTGGCTACACCGCCGCCCATAACGCTGGCTTTTCTGGCTTCATGGCGGTGCTCGGCAGTGTTACCGCAACAGCGGCCCTTGTCTTGCCGTCGCTCATCCTGATGATTCTCATAGCACGCTTGTTCTTGCGTTACATGAAGACCGACACCGTGCAGTGGGTGTTCATGGGCTTGCGTCCCGCTGTCGTGGGTCTGCTTGCTGCTGCAGCCCTGTTGCTTATGACTCCCGACAACTTCTCGCTGCCTTCCGTGAACCCTTGGCATTTCTGGATCAGTGTGTGGCTGTTCATCGCAACGTTCGTGGGTACAAAGTTTCTTAAGATCAATCCCATCCGCATGATCTGCTGGGCAGGCTTCGCCGGACTGATGCTGCTCTATTGAGTTTTGCCCTTCGGTTGCATTTATTATGCATCTTCCGTCTCTGCTTCCGCCATTTGCCTCGGTTAGCGTTAAATTTTTGCTCTTTCAATGCCTTTTCTTGCTTTTTTTACACTACCTTTGCATGAGATAGAGTTTTTGAACGAAAAAAAATAGATTATATAAGAAAATGGGAAAAGTTATTCTTACCGGTGACCGCCCCACCGGAAAATTGCATCTGGGCCATTACATTGGCTCTCTGCGCCGTCGTGTGCAGCTGCAGCAAGAGGGCGACTTCGACCGTATGTTCGTGTTCATGGCCGATGTGCAGGCCCTCACCGACAACGCCGATAACCCCGAGAAAATTAGACAGAACATCATGGAGGTGGCGCTCGACTATCTCGCCGCTGGCTTGGATCCAACCAAATGTACGCTCTTCATCCAGAGCATGATTCCTGAGCTGGCAGAGCTTACAACCTATCTGATGAACCTCATCACCGTGTCGCGCGTGCAGCGTAACCCCACTGTGAAGACGGAGATTAAGATGCGCAACTTTGAGGCAAACATTCCCCTTGGCTTCTTCTGCTACCCCGTGAGCCAGGCTGCCGACATCACTCTCTTCAAGGCCACTACCGTGCCCGCTGGCGAGGACCAGGAGCCTATGATCGAGGTGGCACGCGAGTTGGCTCGCCGCTTCAACCAGATTTATGGCGATGTGCTCGTTGAGCCTAACATCATGCTCCCTGAGAACGCAACCGCCCGTCGTCTGCCTGGCACCGACGGCAAGGAGAAGATGAGTAAGAGTCTGGGCAACTGCATCTACCTAAGCGACTCTGCCGATGACGTGTGGCAGAAGGTGCGCTCAATGTACACCGACCCCAATCACATCAACGTCTCTGACCCCGGAACGGTTGAAGGCAACGCTGTGTTCACATACCTTGACGCGTTCTCTACTGATGCCGATTTTGCCAATTTCTGGCCCGAATATCAGAACCTTGATGAGCTGAAGGACCACTATCGTCGTGGTGGTCTGGGCGACATGAAATGTAAGAAATTCTTGAACACCGTCATCAACAACATGTTGGAGCCTATGCGCCAGCGCCGTCATGAGCTTGAGCAAGACATCCCTGCCATCTTCGACATCCTTCGCAAGGGTTCAGAACAAGCCCGTGAGGTGGCAGCTCAGACCATGAGTGAGGTACGCCACGCCATGCGTATCGACTATTTTGATGACATAGCCCTGCAACAGCAGCTCAGCGAGAAGTTTAGAAACAAATAATATCGGTTGTTTCACTCCTAAAGAGGCAGAAGATCTATATCGTGCCCTCAACGACGTCGCAGACCGCATACGTCATGCGGCAGACAATATAAAAGCTCCGGCTACAAATGCGCCGTTTAATTGAACACCAAGTCGCCGTTAGAGCTTTCGGCGCACTTAACTTATTTTTTTGACAACTGCCTCGGAGCTTCGGCTTCGGGGCTTTTTTTTATACCTCTCCATTTTAACCAATATTTGAGAGTTTTTAACAAATATAAAGCCCGGCCGCCAGAAATGGAGGTCGGGCTTACTGTGGTTGTCAAATCTGCTCTATGATATGGACTGCAGTTCGCGTCCTATTTTGTGTAATCCTTCTATTATACGCTTGCGTTGCTGTATGCGTGCCTTCTTAAGTCCGTTGGCGTAATGACTTAGTTGTCGTTCGTTCACTCCAGAAGCTCGCGAAATGGCAGCAAGCGAGGTGTAGCGCTCGCACGATCGTATGAGCGCAGCTGTGTCGAGGTTATAGACGAGTTCGTAATCGCCATCTGCGAGCCATTGTGGAATCTCGTCGCCATCGGCTTTCATCCCTTCAAGGTGAAACTGGAGTGTTTCAAGCACTTCTTTCTGCAGTTCATCGTAGGTTTTAGCTGCTACGACAATGGCTCCAGGAACGTTGTCTGATAATGTGGCTCCAAAGTTATGGTCGCACCATCTTACTTCTACTATAATCTTTTCCATATTAATATAGATGTTAGTTGTCTTGTTTTGTTAAACCTCGGAAAGGGGCGGGGCGCTTATCGCCACCCCGCTTGTTTCCAAATGCTGTTCAGAAGGAACTGGCTAAGCACCTCGCTCTTCTGCCCTCTTACTGTCACCTTGCCTGGTTTGTCGGGGTGTTTGAATTGTTTGTGGTCGCCTTTCTCAGCTATTTTCACCCATCCGTCTCGCTCCAGCAGCTTGATGACTTCAGATACTTTGTACTTTCTCATATCAAAGAGCTTTAGTTTGACAATGCAAAGGTAGTAAAAATAATACTAATGTGCAAATTTTTAGCCATGAAAGTATTAAAAATAATACTTTTGTGTCATTACAGCAAAAAGTAGATTGAGAGCTTCGGTTTTGGCTGAAGAAATCCACTTTCCGGGCAAAACAATCTACTTTTTTCTTTGGCGTTGTGCGATATTTTTTTCTATAGGCATCCCGAACGCATCCCGAAGGAATTGCGAGGAATTGCGAGGAATTTATTCCTTTTCATTCCTTACGGTTCCTTGCCGACATTTTTTTCAAAATTTTCGCCATTTTTCTTGCACGTCTCAATCTTATTGCCTATCTATACCATCGCTACGATATATATGTGGAGCATTCCACATCTTGTAGATTTGCAAATTGAAAATATACGGCGGTTCGCCTTCCACGTTTTTTTTTGCCCTTAGTGGTGGATCACATGTATGTTGTAGCAGATGAGGAAGTGCGATCCGCCTTTTTTCGTACTCTTTCGTCAACCGCACCCGACGGAATCATCCATTGAGCCTTATCCTTTTGCAGTCGTTTGCTCTTGATGTGGTCAAGCATGATGCGCTTACGGCGCATCTTGCCTGTCGTGGGGCAAAATGCTGTGAAAGAGATGTAACACTCGGAGCCTGTGTGATAGATTGGAGGGGTCCAGCCTTTCAGCTCGTTAAATTCTGTACTTTTGGAAAACATTTTTTTGTCCTCTACATTTTTTAGATGTCGAGGACTACGATTAAACATAATATTTTGCGCATTTTAAAACCGTTCCGAATTTCTTCCGACCATTTTTAAAGCGACAAGGGTTAAAACGCTGTAAATCAACGTCTTAACCCCCGATTTGTCGGGATGAGGCGACTCGAACGCCCGACCCCTACGTCCCGAACGTAGTGCGCTACCAACTGCGCTACATCCCGATAAAATGCTTTATCTCTCAAAAGCGATTGCAAAGTTACCATTTTTTATTGGAATAAAAAAATTTTTGAAGAAAAATATAAGAAAATTTGCAGGAATGAAAAAATAGTGCTACCTTTGCACCCGCAAACAAGCAAGATGGTGCCATAGCTCAGTTGGTAGAGCAAAGGACTGAAAATCCTTGTGTCCCCGGTTCGATTCCTGGTGGTACCACTCCTCCTTTCATTAATGCCGCAAGGTCTCTTCGGATCGGGCGGCTTTTTTATGCTCTTTATTTAAAGCGGTTTATCCACAATGTTGTGCATAACTTGTTTTATGTTGTTGATAATTAATCCTACTT
>ULQK01090243.1_pt1 | contig 12022 bp, 10 predicted proteins | sample 1954371 | NCBI WGS metagenome assembly ULQK01 (sample SAMEA4835652, study PRJEB28245) | human gut metagenome | biome: gut microbiome; material: fecal sample | place: Denmark | collected 2008 | reverse complement strand
TTAATTATTTGCACTGTCTACTGGGAGGTCATCATATCATAATCGTTAAGCCTTTGAGTCTTTATTCTTCTTCAGACATCATTGAATCTAATACTTCCTGTACAAATGCATATTCTTCTTCTGTTTCAATAGGAAGAATATTATCTGCATCTTCAGGATCTACCTGTGAAGCATAGATATTCAACTGATCATCTTCATCTGAACTGTTATCTGTATAGATGATATATTCTTTACCTGTTGCGTCATCTGTGAATCCTAAGATGACTTCACAAGTTACTTCTTCACCATCTACATCTAGTACGAATGTATCTTTCATTAGATTTTTACCCTATTTAAATGCCAGATATCCTTTACATAGTCTTCAATAGTTCTATCACTTGAGAAATGACCACTCTTTGCGATATTAGCTAAGCAGATCTTAGACCAGTTAGCACGGTCCTGATATAAGTTATTGATCTTTTCCTGTGCAAGTCTATAGCTTTCAAAGTCCTTTAATAAGAAGTATTCATCATTTCTAGCCATTAATTCATCAAAGATAATCTTGAATTCTTCTCTTGAAGTGTTCCAAGTACCATCTACTAATGAATCAATAACCTTCTTGATGTTTGGATTATTGTTGTATTCATTCCAAGAGCTATAAGAACCACTTGCCTTTAAGTCATTGACTTCATTATCCTTCATACCAAAGATAACTATGTTATCATCACCAACTAATTCCGCAATCTCTACATTGGCACCATCTAATGTACCAAGTGTTAAAGCACCATTCATCATGAACTTCATGTTAGAAGTACCACTTGCTTCCTTACCAGCAGTAGAAATCTGTTCAGATACATCTGCAGCAGGAATAATCTTTTCCGCAATAGTAACACCATAGTTTTCAATAAATACAACCTTTAAGTATTTATTAGTTTCTGGGTCATTGTTTACCTTTTCAGCTACGCTGTTGATTAACTTAATGATCTTCTTAGCTAAATAGTAAGAAGGAGCTGCTTTTGCACCAAAGATATAAGTATGTGGATAAATTCTGAAGCTGCTATCTTCTTTCATTCTCTGATATAAATAGATAATATGCATGACATTTAATAACTGTCTCTTATATGCATGTAATCTCTTAACCTGAATATCAAAGATAGAGTTCACATCTACATCAATACCATTATGTTCCTTAATATAATCTGCAAGAATCTGTTTTCTCTGCTGTTTTACATTATAGAACTTACTCTGAGTAATTGAATCAGTTACATAAGGAGCTAACTTTTCTAAATCATCTGGTCTATGCATCCAGCTATCACCGATTGATTCATTAATTAATGAAGTTAACTGTGGGTTACAATATGCAAGCCATCTTCTATGAGTGACACCATTCGTTTTATTGTTGAACTTATTAGGATATAAAGTATCGAAATCCTTCATTTCTCTTTCTTTTAAGATATCAGAGTGAAGCTGTGCTACACCATTGACACTAAATGAACCAGCAATCGCAAGTCTAGCCATATGTACCTGACCATCTTTAATAATCATAACTCTCTGTAATAGTTCGTTATCATTTTCAGTCTGCTGTTTTACGAAACCAATGAAACGTCTATTGATTTCTTCGATGATCTGATAAACTCTTGGTAATAAGTCTCTCATCATATCAACAGGCCATTTTTCTAATGCTTCAGCAAGGATTGTATGGTTTGTATATGCGCAAGTCTTACATACGATATTCCATGCATCATCCCATTCCATGTTGTAATCATCAATAAATACACGCATTAATTCAGGAATAACTAATACTGGATGTGTATCATTTAACTGAATAACGTTCTTTTCATGGAAGTTAGTTAAATCAGGATATACTCTTAAATGAGCACGAATAATAGAATTTAAACCAGCACATACAAAGAAATACTGCTGTTTTAAACGTAATACTCTACCAGCATGTGTAGAATCATCAGGATATAATGTCTGACAGATATCATTGACTTCCTGTGCATACTGACGGAAATCTTTATTTGTAGGAATGTTTTCACTAGGTTCAGCTTTCCATAATCTTAATGTATTAGTTACCTTAGTATCATTACCAACAATTGGCATATCATAAGGTACAGCACGTACTGCTTCATAATCTACATGCTTCCATCCACCAGTTGCATCATCCCAGATTACTTTACCCCAGAATTTAACTTCTGTTGCATGCTTAGGTTTTCTTACTTCCCACATATTACCTAAACGTAACCACTGGTCTGGTACTTCTACCTGATATCCATTTTCAATCTTCTGTTTGAAGAATCCATAATCATAACGAATAGTATTACCGAAAGCTGGATAAGATAAAGAAGCTAAAGAATCCATAAAGCAGGCAGCAAGACGGCCTAAACCACCATTACCTAAACCAGCATCAGATTCTAATTCTTCTAGATCATGGATATTAATACCATAATCAGCAAGACCTTCTTTTGCAGTTTCATAAATACCTAAGTTCATCATATTGTTGACTAATAGACGACCAACTAAGAACTCCATTGAGAAATAGTGAACCTGTTTCTGCTGCTTAGCCTGAACTGCCATCTTTGTCATAGCCCAGTTAACAGATGCATAGTCACGAACCATAGTTTCAAGAACCATGAACTTTTCTGTTAAATGTGCTTCTTCTACTGTACGACCATATGATTCAATGATTCGCTTAGAAAATTCATACTTAAATTCTTCTTTTGTATTAAACATTTACTACTTTCCTTCCTTTACAACACTTTTCTTTGTCTTCTTTGGAGAAGACGCTTTTTTAGCTGGCTTATGATATTCAAATACCACCGCGCTAAATGGCGCTAATTTTACATGAATACTCTGTGCTTCATTGAGACAAGTACCTTTCTTTGATCTTAAAGCACGTGTATTTGTGTAATTAGAACCGTTATAACTATCTTTATCTGTATTCAAGATTTCTTTATAGCTTCCAGCAAACGGTACTGGCACAGCATAATTATCATGACTATTACCAATAAAGTTAGCGACTATAACTAAACAGTTGCCTTTCTTATCAAATCGAGCATATGAGAATACACTCTGATTATGATCATCTACAACCAGCCATTTAAATCCTTCTGGATCATAATCCATACTATAAAGAGCTGGATGTTCTTCAACCATCTTATTTAAATCCTGCATAAAATGATGGAAAGAATCATGCTGTGGATATTCTAAGATATTCCAAGCCAATGCTTTTCTTTCATCCCATTCCTTGTATTCACCTAATTCATTACCCATGAAATTAAGCTTCTTACCAGGATGAGTCATCATATATGTATATAAAGCTTTTGCCTGTGCGAACTTCTCTCCATCAAGTCCCCACATCTTATTTAAAATAGTTGCTTTACCATGAACCACTTCATCATGTGAGAATGGCAAAATAAATCTTTCTGAATAGAAATACATCATTGAGAAAGTTAATAAATTATGATCATATTGACGATAAACTGGATCTTCTTTGAAATACTTTAAAGTGTCATTCATCCAGCCCATATCCCACTTATAATCAAATCCTAAACCGCCATCCTTAACTGGTTTAGTTACATATGGGAAATCAGTTGAGTCTTCTGCAATAGTCATTAATGCAGGATATCTTTCATGAATCTGTTCATTCATAGTCTTTAAGAACTCTAAAGCCCCATTGTTTGTACCAAAGTCTTTATTACCTTTCCAGTAAATAAGGTTGCTGACAGCATCAAAACGAATACCATCAATATGGAATTCTTCTGCCCAAAAATGAACAGCACTCTTTAAGAATGAACGTACAGTATCTTTTGTCACATCAAAATATACTGAATCCCATTCAGAATAACGGTTATTCACATCTGCATATTCATAAACCCAGCCTCCATCAAACTGATAAAGACCATGTCCATCCTTTACAAAATGAGCAGGTACAAAGTCCATAATGACACCTATACCTTCTTTATGACACACATTAATGAAATCCTTTAACTGTTTTGGATGTCCATAACGACTTGTCGCACTAAAATAACCTGTTGCCTGATATCCCCAAGAGCCATCAAATGGGAACTCATTTAATGGCATTACTTCAATATGTGTATAGCCCATCTTCTTTACATAAGGAATGATTTCATCAATCATTTCTTCATATGAATAAAATTCTCCATCAGATGTATCTGTAAATTCCTTTTTCATCTTCCAAGAACCAAGATTCGCTTCATAAATATTCATGTTACGATCATAGTTATTAGAACGTGACTTCATCCATCTAGAATCATGCCAGTGATAACCATCTAAATTATATACCTTAGATGCTGTACCCGGTCTAATTTCACTGAAAAAGGCATATGGATCTGCACGATCAACAATAGCTCCAGAAGGTGTTTCAATTCTATATTTATAAAGGTCATACTGCTTTAACCCTTCAATATAGAGAGTCCACACGCCTCCATCATTATATCTCTCCATATAATGTTGTGTTCCGTCCCAGTCATTAAAATTACCTACAACCTGAACACTTCTTGCATGTGGTGCATATACTGTAAAGCGAACGCCCTTTTTATCCGGATGAGCACCGAATACCTTATATGCCTCTAAACACTTTCCCTCAAAAAACAATTTTATCAAGAAATTATCTAACATACCTATATGTCTCCCTTCATAAACTTTATTATACAATAAATATGACCAAAATTCATTCATTTCAGACAATATAGGCAAAAAAATGTAAACGTTTACTTAATTGTAATGTCTTGAATATTATTTAATACGATAGAAACTGTTCCATCAGGGTTTTCTTTCTTTTCAAAAGTAGAGCCATTCACATATTCATCTACTGGCATAGTTATCTGAATATCCTCATCAAGAGTAATCTTAACAACCTCTACAGAACGTCCTAATGCATTTAAAGAAATTGTATCATCCTCACCAATCCCAAGATCCTTCAACATTGTTTCTGATTCTTCCTGAGCCTGATAATCTCTTTCCATGACCTTACGAACTACTTCTATCGGTTTAACAAGTTCACCCATCTGTGTTCTTTCTAATATTTCCTGTTTTACAAGTGGAAGTGCTTCTTTATCATTCACATGATAAATATCATCAATCTTATTCACTACTTTCTTCATAGTAGAAATCTTCTGACGATCAGTGAGTTTTTCTTCTCCCTTGATCCATTGACTATTAAGATAAGTATCCATCTTGCCATCAATGAGATACTTCTTTTCAATAAGAGATATCTTCTTATGATCTGTATCTATAATAATCGCTTCATCAACAGCTGTACCAATCTGAGGAAGAACCTGTCTTCTTGTAATACGGACATTTTCCTCTTCTACAAGAGATACAGAATTATATTTATAATTAAGCTTTAAAGCGGCAATCATATGTACACCATCACGATAACAATCCACATATAAAATATTACTATTAGGCATTTCTTCAATCACTGAACCTAACGCAAAGAACTTTTCACTAATTTCTTTTGCCTGTTTCTTGAATTCTTCATCATCTTCTAGCATCTTATCTGCACGAAGTAATAATTCATGAAGTGAGGGCACAACAAGTTCTTTAATAGTTGGACTGTATAAAGCTTTTTCTACTTTTTTATGATAATATTCCTGAGTTGTATCATTTAATTCACAGAAATCTTCACTTAAATATATCTTACGATGCTCAAAATCAAGCATATGCATCATGATTTTATTAATAATAATAGTGTTCATTTATATTCTCCTTTCACGTGTGTCATTATAGCAAATTTCTTCTATTCCTCAACCTTTTCTTATTTAATTTCTAGTAACAATACCCCTAATTTTGTGGTACTATTTCCTTAGGTGATTATTATGGACAACAAAAATTTCAATTTTCCAGATGATAAGATTTTTCAATATATTACATATGGTATTGTCTTAGCTTTTATTCTTTTTAATTTAGACTCAGTATGGGACTTCTTCCTTAATGCATTAGGGCTTGCAAGACCCTTCTATATTGCGATAGTAATCGCATTTGTGATTAACATTCCAATGAAACTAGTAGAGAAGTTACTTGTGAAAGCAAGAGAACAGTTGATGAAGAAAAAACCTAACTTAAAGCTTCCTCAATTCTTAACAGAGGGAACTCGTGGTATTGCGATGGCTATCACTATTATATGTTTACTATTAATATTAGTGATGTTCTTCTCATTCATTATTCCTAGAATTGGAGAAAGCTTCTCACTCTTATTCTCTAACTTAGATAATTATGCAAGAAGACTTGCTGTCTATATTACTTCTATATGTAATAGATTTAATATTGATTATTCAGTAACAGTAGATGAAGTACAGAAATGGTTTGCCTCTATTGATTTAAGTACAATTCTTGCGACTGCAGGTAATTTCCTAGGTAATCCTCATTTTAAAACAACAGAATTTGTATCAAATATTGGTGGTTCATTCATTACTGCCATCACTTCATTCTTTATGGCTCTCTATCTTCTTGCAAATAAAGAGAAACATCTTGAACAAGGTAGAAAACTCATTGCATATATATTAGGCCATAAACGTGCAGGTATCGCTTTTGATATTATGAGTGAAGCCAATCATTACTTTAATAGTTTTGTGACAGGACAGATGTTAGAAGCAACATGTTTTATGTTAGAGGTTTATATTGCGATGCGTTTATTCAGAATGCCTTTCCCTGAATTAATTGCAATCATGGCTTTCTTATTTAGCTTTGTCCCAATGTTTGGTAATTTCATTACCTTCTTTGCGGGACTCATCTTAGTGGCTGCAGCACAGAGTAAGAGCATGTTCGCTTTTGCGATTATTTATCTTTGCTTACAGCAGTTTGAAGGAAATGTGGTATATCCTAAGATTGTAGGTAAATCTGTAGGTATAGGTGGTTTATTTGTCTTATTAGGTATTACTATATTTGGTAATCTATGGGGTGTTGTTGGTGTACTTATTGGTGTACCACTTACTGCATTGATCTATGCTGTATTCTCTAGAATTATTAATATAGGACTCTATCAGAAACATATAGAAGTCACATACAATAACCTCTATAAACTAGATGAAAATGGAAATAGAATAGATAATAAAGTAAAACCAAAAAAGGACCCTTCTATTTAATCGGGATCCACATATTATGCCAGTTGAAATATTCTTCTTATGGTTTCCACATAAAACAATCTGAGTAAAGATGTCACCATCTAACTCTAGATTGTTTTTTTCATTTATGTATCGCCTTAGTAGGATTCTCATTTTGAGGATTACTGTCATATTTGCACCTATGGTTAAGATCATCTTTGGTTCTAAGTTCTACAACAGAAACTATGGTTTAATTTTTATTGGTTATGGCATTGGTGCTTTTGTAGGTCCTAAGATTTCAGCAAGCTTCTTCGATGCCACTGGATCTTATGTAATGGGTTATATTGGTTCAGCTATTCTTGCAGCACTTGCAATTGTATTAGTACTAGTAGCTAAGAAGTTACAGAAAACTATGAACTAAGATTAAAGCGACACTTGATTAAACTGATTCAAAAGTCAAAGACAGTACATTGCCAGTCCCTACTAAATGGGCATTACCTTACGGTAATGCCCATTTTTTTCGTGCCTACTACCCAGCCTTTTCAATGAGAAAATAAGTTCTAACTTTACGAACTTTCCCCAATCTATTATTTACAATTTATCTAATTAGTATAATGCATCAAAGCCCTTATAATAATCTAATTCTGTATAATTCTTCCAGTTCAATGAATCCTTAAGCAATTCCTTAACCTCGGCTGTTGCTTTACGATAGTGGAATAAACAGTGAATCACTCCGATTTTACAATCCGCCCCTCATAGTTGAGAATCTTTCTTGTATATTTTAAAGAGATACGTATTTTGATTCTGAATAATTTCATAGTCTATCTGGTAGTTATTTAACAAGTTGCATACAATATATAAACCAAGCCCATGACTTGTATCCTTATTCAATTCGATTTGACTCTCTATATAGGAATTCTTTATATAAAAACAATCTTCATCCATACCTATATCTATTATTCCACAATTATTCGTATATTTAACTGCATTACTAATCAAATTAGATAGAATCACATTGAAAGCATTTCTTCCAATATAAATATGTTCCGAGCCTATCTTATTATTAACCAGGATATTCTTCTGTTGTGCTAACAACTCATATTTATCTAGTACTTCTTTAAGAACTTCCTGTATAATAACGTCCTCTTCATCATTCTTGAGATGATCTATAGAATAGATAGATAATATTTGAGATATATTATTAGAAAGACCATCTACTATATCCACACATTGTTCTAAATAAGCATCTCTATTTTTATATTTGCCTACATTATAGATCATGTTCTCTAGAATGATTTTAAGACTTGCAAGAGGTGTTTTTAATTCATGTGAAGCCCCTTTTAAGAAATCATATTTAAGTTTTTCTAATTCTATTATTTCTTTATTTTTGAGTTCTATATCATCTATTGATTTTAATAAAGTAAAGTAGAGTTCATTGATCTGTTCTTTGAGTTCACCTACTTCATCATCACTGGTATGAACTAAACAAGCATTCTTATCTAGCTGTATCATTTGATCTGTTACACTTTTAATTTCATCGATATTATTTTTAATTGATCTTGAATAGATTAAAGAAACGACAGCGGATAATAAAAGAGAAATAGATAAAGAATATGGTAAGAAGCCTAAACTCAAATTCTTTGCATCCTGCAACATATCCGCAGTAGAAATAAATTTCAAATACAATTGATGACCATCATTTAAAGTAATCCTTCTCTCTTCAATAATTAATGAATTATTAGGACTATCTAAATTAATATTTAAATCATTTGAAACTTCTACTTCATTATCTTTCTTTTCACTACTTACAAATACTTTAATATCGCTGTTTTTAGAATAAAGTTCTGTTGCCCGTTTAATATCATTTATGTTTTTACCTTCTAGACTATATGATATCTCATTGGCTGTTTTATTAATTTCAGCCTCTCTCGTATCTAAATATGTTTTAGGAAAAATTAAATAAATAGATATGTGAATTAATAGAACGATAATTGATAAAACAGAAAATATTTGAATAAACATTTTAGGGAATATCTTTAGTTTTTTCATTTTCTCTCCAATTTATAACCTACATTTCTTATTGTTGTAATGCAATCGAGCTGCAGTTTCTTTCTAAGTTCTTTGATATAGACATCAATTACACGATCATAGGGAATGTCGTCTGTTTCTTTCCATACCTGATCAATAATTTGCATTCTTGAAAGCACCTGACCTTCATGATTTAGAAGACATTTTAATATTTTTAATTCTTTAGGATTTATTTCGATACTTCTTCCCTCTATTTTTGCTGTATAGCTGGTAAAATTAATCTCTATATTCTTATATATAAACTTTTCTATAGAACCATAATACTTTTTTATTAATGCATCTATTCTTGTCTTTAATACAATCAGTGAAAAAGGTTTTTCAATATAGCCATCTGCCAGTTGCGTAAAAGCTTCTATTTTGTACTCTTCATTATTAAATGCTGTCAACATTAATACAGGGATATCACTTTCTTTTCTTATTGTTTTTAGAACTTCTAAGCCATTTATAAAAGGAATCTGTATATCTAGCAAAACAAGTTTGATCTCTTTGTTAAATAAATCTAATGCTTCTTTACCATCTCTAGCCTCAATGACATGATAGCCGTATTCTGATAGAAATTCACTAATACCCTCTCTTATAACAGTATCATCCTCTACAACTAATAAGTCCATAATATCCCTCATTTCTTCTATTATACATAATATCTAACGTTCATAAATCAATGTTTTTTCCTTATTTTTAAGAATTCTCATTGATGATATCACAAGTGCTAAAACCATAACTATTGTCATAAAACCAATAACAATTAGCATTGTATCCATTGAAACATGTACATTTAAACTTGTAATCATCTTATTAAAACCATCAACCTCGGCACCTGCACCCAATTGATTTGATGCTCCCTGGTTTGCAAGCTGCTTAGCAATATCAGCCGTTACATTTTTTAATATCATATGACCAAATGATTGTGAAAAATAATACGCAAGACCATAAGATAATGCATAAGAAGGAATTATCATAAATAATAATTCTATCATAAACTGACCAAAAATCCTTACTTTAGAAATACCTAAAGAAAGCATAATTGCAATCTCTCTCTTTCTCGCATTAATCCATAATAGAAGAAGCAAAGCAACAATAATACCTGCAAAAATCAATGCACCATAAAATAATTTATTCGCAATACTATATAAAGATGAAATAGACATATACATGGCAGGATAATTAGAAGCACCATTTATGAGAACATATTCCCTCCAGTCAATATCTAGTTTTTCTAAAAATTTCACAACTTGGTTCAAATCATACTGTCCCTTTACAAAGAATGTGGCATCTTGATAAGCTGCTGTCTCTTCTGTATCGCCATAAACCTGAGCCGCACTATGCACATCAGTGATTAAAGTATTTTCATAGAGTTCCTGTGCTGCACTAACACTACCTTTATTATGACCATCAAAAAGCCCCTTGATTTCTAAATCAACAATTTCATTAGCTTGTTTTTCATTGTCTGCATCATATAAATTTGATTTTATTTTCAAATGATCTCCCACCTTCAAATGATTCTTTTGAGCTAAATCCTTGTGCATTAAAACTTTGTTTTTATCTTCATTTTGAAGATGCTTTCCTTCTACTAATTTATAAGCTCCTGATACAAATTTATTTTCTCTAGTGGAATCATTAACGCCTGTCAGCATTACTGCATTTTTAAAGTTTTTAGCTCTTTCAGGAGATTGATTAGCTAGTGTTTCTGGCGTTTCAATGATTTCATGATCTAATAAATCTGCAACACTATTAATTCTTTTTACATAAGAATAAATTTCCTTGCACTGTGCAATCCTATTAATATCTCTTTCTTTTACATTTCCTCCACCTCTAGGTGTCCCAGGATTAACCTGTCTATTAATTTCTAGCAAGATGCTGTTGGTAATATTCCCTAGACTTTTCTTGGATGATACATCAGTTGCTTTCTTAATTCCTAAGCCCAAAACACAAAAAGTAGACATCGTCGCTATAATCACAATAATGATTAAAGACTTAAGCTTTTTTCTTGTTACATATGCAAATGCATTTCTTATCATATCTTATCCTCCCATTCAACAACCTGTAATCTCTTATCCTTGAGTTCCAAAATAACATCTGCACTATTTGCAACTTCTTTGCTATGTGTGACAACGATAACACATTTATTTCTTTTTTTAGCCATTTTTTTCAATATTTCAATGATTTCGTTCGCTGTACTATTATCTAGATTACCTGTTGGTTCATCTGCTAGAATAATAGGTGCATGAGATGCTAAAGCTCTCGCAATTGCGACTCTTTGCTGCTGTCCACCTGAAAGCTTCATGACGTTTCTTTTTATTTGATCTTGATTTAATCCAAGTTCTAATAACAATGATGGTGATGCCTTCTTATTCACCAATCTCACATTTTCCAGAGGTGTTAAATAGTCTATGAGATTATAGTTTTGAAACACCAAAGAAATATGATTTCTTCTATGATAACTATAACCTTTCTTTTTAATATCTTCATTTTCAAAATAAATATTTCCCTCCTGAGGTTCATCTAAACCCGCAAGCAAAGAAAGCAGCGTTGACTTTCCAACACCAGAAGAACCGATAATCGCATAAAACTGACCTAATTCAAAAGTTTGATTGACATCTAATAATATATTTTCTCTTGAATTCTTATATCTATAGCTTAATTCTGATATTTCTAATACACTCATTATAATCTCCTAACTCATTTCTGATAAAATCTCTTTTGGTTTTTTAGTCAAGAACATTCCACAAGCTATGACAACTGACAACAATATAACAGTGACTAAAATTCCATAACTTGCTAAAAATGCAGATAATTCTTGCTCTATTCCATTTGTAACAAGCAAAGAATATTCATGTTTTAATAATTCATTAATGATGAATTTAAATAATACATTACCTACAGCAATG
>ULQK01039937.1_pt1 | contig 12098 bp, 10 predicted proteins | sample 1954371 | NCBI WGS metagenome assembly ULQK01 (sample SAMEA4835652, study PRJEB28245) | human gut metagenome | biome: gut microbiome; material: fecal sample | place: Denmark | collected 2008 | reverse complement strand
TCATTAGGCATTCCGACATCACAGATTATGCAGGCCACAGGTTTGACGGAAGAAGAGATTAATGAACTTACATAAAAAGCCTATTTCTTCATGACCGAATAGCCGAAAAAGGCTATTAAGCAGGTGTTCATAATTGATCGCATATATGGATTTTATAAAAAGATGATATGACCAACAACACGACCACATCCCTCGCTATAGGCACCATCCTCCACGGCGAGGCCTACGACTACAAGATAATGGACGTGCTCGGACAGGGCACGTTCGGCATAACCTATAAGGCTAAGGTGGAGATGAAAGGAGCACTTGGACGACTCGACAGCAACATGTATGTGGCCGTAAAAGAGTTCTTCATGAAAGAGATCAACGGCCGCGAGAACAGCTCTGTTACAAGTGGCTCTACATCCAACGGCGGCCTGTTCTACTACTACCGTGACAAGTTTGAACGCGAAGCACGCAACCTCAGCACGCTCTCACATCCCAACATTGTCAAAGTGTTAGAAGCATTTCATGCCAACGGCACGACCTACTACTCGATGGAATATATCGATGGCATTAGCCTTGACAAGAAGATCGCCCAGTCGCCACAAGGCCGTATGCCTCTGACCGAAGCTATAGAGACGCTGAAACAGATTAGTGCAGCCATCGCCTTCATGCACTCACGCAACATGCTCCACCTTGACGTAAAGCCAGGCAATGTGATGATGCGAAAGGACGGCACAGCTGTGCTCATCGATTTTGGCCTGTCAAAACAGTACACCTCTGACGGAGAGCCAGAATCGAGCACTAAGGTTGGAGCCGGCACACCAGGTTATGCGCCAATAGAACAGGCAAGCTACCATGAGGGCAAAGGCTTTCCTACAATGATGGACGTGTATGCACTCGGCGGCACGCTCTTCAAGATGCTCACAGGCCAACGGCCACCTGAGGCATCAGAGATTCTGAACGAAGGATTCCCCACTGATAGTCTGCGCCAGCTTTTCATTCCTGACAACATCGTCAACAGCATCAGCAAAGCCATGGCTCCGCTGAAAAAAGACCGATGGCAAACGGTAGACGAGTTTGTCAACCATTTAGACGAGCATGGGGAGCATACCATATATGAAGACACGAGCTCAGAAAACGCAAGGTCAGAATCAACAATATTCGACGACAGAAAGTTTAGCCACAAGTTGCAAGGCGACCCTATAGATGCGAGACAATCAAACCACAGATATGCGTCAGACCATTCGGCGGACATTGAAGACGACGATGAAGACCAAACAGAAAGTTGGTTCACACGAAACAAGGTTGTATGCGCCGTGGCAGCATTGCTTATAGCGCTTGTTGTTGGACTATATGTGACGAACTCGAGAACAGACAAAGAGCCACAAACAGCAGCCACGGAACAACCGACACAGCTTGCTGACAGCATTGCTGCTTCACAGGAAGAAGCTGGCGAGACACCAGATGGGAAAGTGGCTGACAACAACGAGACAAGATCTGACGGAAAGCCGACAAATAGCAACAACAACGATGGACATACTTCACCATCGCAAGCCTCATCAAGACCCAACAAAACGACACAGAACGGGCAAAATGCGCCTGAGCCTGTAAGGAGTGAGCCTCTAAACAAGCCACAGCCTGTCAACAGCACCAGAGTGTATGACGTGGTGGAGCAGATGCCCTCTTTCCCTGGCGGCATCTCTGGACTCATGACCTACCTCAACCAGAACACACGTTACCCCGCTGTAGCACAGGAAAACGGCGTGCAGGGCCGTGTGGTTGTAAGTTTTGTGGTTGGAAAGGACGGACACATTTCTGATGTCACCGTGTTGCGCTCTGTTGACCCTTCGCTCGACAAAGAGGCTATAAGGGTGGTAAGAAACATGCCACGCTGGACCCCAGGAAAGCAAGGAGGAGAACCGGTCAGAGTAAGATATAATGTTCCGGTATCCTTCCGACTCAACTAATAATTCTTTCACATTTTTCAACGACCAAATCATAACAAAATAGATGAACGAACTTAGAAGCGGTGCCGTCCTTCAAGGCGGCAAGTACCGCATTGAACGTGTGCTGGGGCAAGGAGGTTTCGGCATAACGTATCTTGCCACGCAGACCATGTTGGGCTGCAAGGTGGCTATAAAAGAATTTTTCTTTAGCGACTGCTGCGAGCGCAGCAGCGACCGCTCACGGGTGAGCGTCATTACGGACAGCAAGAAAGAACTGGTTGACAAGTTCCGCACAAAGTTTTTGAAGGAAGCCCGACTGCTGCTAACCATCAACCACAGCAACATTGTGCGCGTGATGGATGCCTTCGAAGAGAACGACACAGCCTATTATGCCATGGAGTTTATTGACGGCATTTCGCTCTCACAGCTCATCGAGAGCCGCGGCATGATCGCTCCCGACGAGTCAATGCGCATAATGGACACCATTGGAGCAGCACTCGTCTATCTCCACTCGCGCAACATCAACCACCTCGACATCAAGCCAGCCAACATAATGGTTGAAAACGGCACGGGACGAATTATGCTTATCGACTTTGGCGTGTCTAAACAATATGACCCTGAGACGGGACAGAGCACAACGACCACACCTGTTGGCGTGAGCCATGGTTATGCTCCCCTTGAGCAATATAACAACGGCGGCGTGAGCACGTTCTCACCGCAGAGCGACATCTATGCTCTCGGCGCCACTTTGCTGAAAATGCTCACGGGCACAACGCCTCCAAACGCCGTAGAACTGTCACAGCAAGGGGGACCAAGCATACCCACAGACGTGCCACGCAACTTTGCTGCCGCCATACGCGCTGCCATGCAACCTGTGAAAACCAACCGTCCACAAAGCGTGCAGCAGTTTCTGCATATCATGCACAACGGAGGCAACGACAACGAAGCGACGGTGATAGGCAACGGAGCGGCAAACCAAACCAGCAACAACGGCCAAAGCGACAAAAAAGGCAAGAACAAGTCGACAAACTGGTTCCTGATAGCTTGCATCGTGGCCATCATTGGCGGCATGGTTTTCTTTATGGCGAACAACCACAACAAGACCAATTCTGCTGCAAGCATAGCATCTGCCGACAGCGGCACAATAGTTGCGGACACCGTTGCCGTGGAGGAAGACACGAACGTAGGCACCACCCTATACACAAAATCGGTGAAGGCGACAGAGAGCGAAAACGTCATTCTGACCATCGAGTATCCCACCGAAGGGTCTGACATCCTTCTTCAAAACATACGCGAGTGGATTAACGAGTCGTTAGGAGGAAAATATAATGGCGACCTTGCCGACGGACAAGCCCTCTTCAACCACTACTGGAACGAGTTTATGAAAGACAAGGTTGGCGAAGATGGCTATGGCGTTTATAATCATGCAACCATAAAGAAAGTGTATGAAGACAGCAAGGTGGTAACCTTCACAAACGAGACCTACACCTATGGCGACGGTGCAGCACACGGCATGGAAAGCACAAAAGGCGTGACCTTCCGCAAGTCGGACGGTCGCAAGTTTACGGCCGATCTGCTTGACGGTTCATACAAATATCAGACCGAGATAAAGAATGGCTTGCGCAAGTATTTTGAGATCAATACAAACGACGAGCTGATGGAACGTCTAATGCTTCGCGACAACACGAGCGGGGAGGTGCCCTTCCCCAGCACCGATCCGTGGATAACGGCAGACGGCGTGGTGTTCTGCTATCCGCCTTACGAGATTGCGTGCTATGCCGATGGAATGCCCACATTCACCATCTCCACAAATGTGGTAAAGGAAAAGAGTGCCGCAACAACACAAACGTTCTTCGAATAGGCCCATGCGGCTTACAGATACATAACCGTTTCATGAAAAGGTGTAGCCATTGCGCGTTTATAGAAAAAAAAACAGCAATTGGCTACACTTTTTTCTATAAAAACGCACATTTTTTATCATAGTGTGAGCAAAAGATTGTAACTTTGTAGCAGCAAATCTATTAATAGCCACCATTGGCAGACAGAAGCAAACAAACAGCTATGAGCGAGCAGAGACATCAATCAACGCAGCAAGGTAACAACGAGCCACCAAGCAGCCCGTATGGTTACAACGAACGCAACATCCACAGCGAGACAACAGAGCTGGGCGAGTTCACTGACACGCTCAACAGCGACCGTGTGAAGCTGGAATCGTCGTTCTTCAACGTTAAGCATCGTTGGCTGACAGGAACAGGCGGCAAGACCGATGCACGCCGCACAACAACCGACATCAACAATTTCGGCATTTCCATCATAACGCTCACCAGCGACAATGAGGTCCTCATCTACCACGACGGACGAATATACAAGCCCGTGAACCAATATTGGATTGACAACCTCGCCGATGACCTAAAAAGCGGAACGCTACCGGCTTATCTGCCCAACGCGCTGGCTTTAACCGATTTCTCCACACATCCCCTCGGCAACTATATCATAGACCATTGGCGCACACTGGGCGACGGACAAAACATCATAACCTACTGCCGCACATCGCAGCTGTGCAAGGTGTCGGAGATCATAAGCCGCTACCCTTTCGCGTTCAAACATTACCGCATAACACGCCAACAACACATCACCGCCTTCGGAGCGCCCAATCATGGCGACAGCCAACTGATAATCTACAACGGCATGTTCTGCCAGTTTGACTATTCGGACCATCTAATGGAGATTCTCTCATCTGGCGTGATAGACGAGTGTAGCGACGGTCTCGACTCGTTGGCACAATGCAAGACAAAAGAGCTCGACAACAGCACGGCTTTCTTCCAGTTTGTATCAGGTGCCATGCGTCTGCTGTTTTGCAAGAACGACTCACCGTTCAATTTCCATGTAGACGACGTGTTGCTCGATGCTTTCCCCGTGGCCTTCGGCCTTTGCAAGGCTCATCCGGAAAGCAAGATACAGATAACCGAAGAGATGCTGCCGCCATTCCATTTAATCCCATGCAAAGTGTCACGCGAGCTTGAACTGGCAGAGAGCGACGAGGTGTTTATTGGTGCCAAGGGCGACATGCGCCCGCTTGATGTGCGCCGTCTCTTCGGACACCAGCCAAGAAGCGTGGAGATAACCGTTGACATGCACGCCAACCTGCGAACATTCATCATCGCCAAAGACATGGACACGGAACAAGAGGAAGCCACAGAGTTTATATATCTAAGAAGATAAGAACTCGAGAAACAAAAGGCAGGAAAACAAAAGGCAGGAAAACAAAAGGCAGGAAGACAAGAAAATAAGAGAACATCCCTTAAAATACTTGTTTAAACAAAAAAACAGTCGACCAATTATGAATGAACTACATGCGAACACGTTGTTACACAACCGCCGCTACGCCATACAAAAGACGCTCGGTCAGGGTGGCTTCGGCATAACCTATCTGGCTTATGACAATGTCAACCGCAGGCATGTGGCCATAAAGGAGTTTTTCATGAAAGAGCTCTGCAACCGCAAAGGCAAGACACACCACATGTCGGTGCCCTCTACTGGCAGCAGAAAATTGGTTGACAAGTTCAGGGCAAAGTTTCTGAAAGAGGCCAACACCATAGCAAACCTCAGTCACCCCAACATCATAAAGATCTACGACATTTTTGAGGAAAATGCCACGGCCTATTATGCCATGGAATATATATCTGGCGGCTCACTTGCCGACTTGCTTGAGAAAGAGCCAGATAAAAGGTTTTGCGAGACAGACGCTCTTCACTATCTTCGTCAGGTGGCAGGAGCACTCAACTACATTCACATGCTTGGCATAAACCACCTTGACATCAAGCCCGACAACATCCTTAACGACAACGGACGGGCGGTGCTCATCGACTTTGGCGTGGCTAAACGCTACGACAACGACGGCCATCAGACCAGCACCACACCCGTAGGTCTCAGTCATGGCTATGCCCCTTTGGAGCAATATAAGAGTGGAGGCGTGGCAGAGTTCTCACCCACCACCGACATCTACTCGCTCGGTGCCACGCTCTACAAGCTCATCACAGGCCAGACCCCTCCCGATGCCAACGACGTTCTTGAAAGCGGTCTTCCAAACATCGAGGACATGATGTCGACCCAATGTGCCGATGCCATAAAGAAGGCCTTGCGTTCAAAACGCGCTTACCGTCAACAAAGCATCGACGAGTTTCTTAACATGCTGCCTCAAGAAGAAACGATAGAAGCAACGGCAGACGATGACGATGTGGAGATTGTGGAAGCCGAAGACAAGCTCGGCAACACCGTAAATCTGAACCCTGGCAAACAAAAAACGGAAAATAAAAAAGACACAAGCTCAAGCGACACAAACAGTGGAAGCGGCGGCGGTGTCGTTATTTTCTGGATTCTGGTTGTCATTGTGGCGGGTGTAGGCATCTGGATGGCTAACAACGGCTCAATACCTTCTTGGTACAAGGGCTTGGCCATCGGCTTGTGCGTTAGTTATAAGGGATTTGAGAAAATATAAAAACATCTGGTGACCATGCACAGTTGCAAAGGAAATGAGCACAAGGCAACATAAAATCACAGAGTTAAAACACATGAGAAGATAGAAAAAAACTATCAATTCAACAAATAAAAAAATATCGAACTTATGAGAAACAAGGCTCTTCTTCCAGAAACAACACTCAAGGGCGGCAAGTATCGCATTGAGCGTGTGCTCGGTCATGGCACTTTCGGCATAACATATCTCGCGTCGTGCAGTGTAACGGTTGAAGGTGAGTTAGGACAAATGTCTGCCAACATCAATGTAGCAGTAAAAGAGTTTTTCATGAGCGAGATAAACAACCGCAACGAAGGCAGCAACGCGGTTGAAGGCTCTACAGGCGAATTGTTCACAAACTATTGCTATAAGTTTAGGCGCGAAGCTGAAGACATGGCTAAGTTGCGACATGAAGGCATTGTACAGGTAAGCGATGTGTTTGACGAGAACAACACCACATATTATGTCATGCAATACATCGACGGCGGGTCGCTTGACAGCTACATCATAAAGAAAGGACGGTTGGCAGAGAGCGAGGTTGTGCGACTTACATCTGAGATAGGTGACGCGCTACACTACCTGCACTCTAAGCGTATGCTGCATCTTGATCTCAAGCCAAGCAATGTGATGCTTGACAAGAACGGACATGCACATCTCATTGACTTCGGACTGTCCAAGCAATATGACGCCACAGGCAATCCTGAGTCGAGCACCTCTGTAGGTGCAGGCACGCCTGGATATGCCCCTATAGAGCAGACGACACATAACGACAGCACGTTCCAACCGACAATAGACATCTACGCCCTTGGTGCCACAATGTTCAAGATGCTCACAGGGCAACGTCCTCCTGAAGCATCAGACATTCTCAATGAAGGTTTCCCGCGCAGCCTGCTGTTGCAAAAGGGGGTGTCGCCATATCTTGCCACAATAGTGGAGAAAGCTATGTCGCCACAACGCAACAACCGCTATGCCGACATAGAAGACATGCTCATGGCCATTGGAGACAAAAGCAGCATCATTGCTGACATTGATGATGACCCCACATCATTTCACGCTCCTGTGTACGGGCCTCCACCATTTTATGGGAATGGGCAGAGACAAGCCCCAACACCCACGGTTTATGGTCCACCCCCTGTTGTTGATAACGAGGAAAACAGCAAAAGGCCGAATGAAGATGCAAATGACGAAGATGATGAAAACAACGGAGAAAACAACGTATACAAAAATATTATAGCTGTCATCGCCATCGCCATTGTAATAATGTTGCTGTTTGTGTTTGTTTCAATTTTTTCCGAATTGACACATTAACACAAAAACAGGCATCAACCGAAACCGTCAACAACAAAACGTTATGAACCAACTGCAACAAATAGACCGTGAGATAGCTTATTGGAAGCGTGAGCGCCTAAAGCTTCTTCATCCCTTGCGCCAGCTGTTTTGGGAGTGTACGCTGCGTTGCAACATGCACTGCCTCCACTGCGGCAGCGACTGCAAGACCGACACCATAACCCCCGACATGCCGTTGGAGCAGTTTCTGCCCGTGCTTGACGAGATAAAGCTCCACCAGCCACATGTGCCGATGTTGGTAAACACAGTGGGCGGCGAGCCTCTTGTGAGAAAAGACATCATAGAGTGTGGGCGTGCCATCACCGAGCGCGGCTTCTATTGGGGAACCGTGTCAAACGGTTATCTGCTCGACGATGCCATGACCTGTGCCCTTGTCGGCGCAGGCCTGCGCACCATCGCCATCGATGTGGACGGCCCGCGTGAAGACCACAACTGGCTACGCGCCAACCCACACAGCTTCGACCGCGCCCTACAGGCCATTACCTGCCTGCAACGCCACCCACGGCTGACGTGGGACGTTATAACCTGCGTCAACAAACGCAATTTCCGTCACCTGGAGGAGACAAAACGTCTGCTCATTGAAGCGGGCGTAAAGAAATGGCGTTGCTTCACCATCATACCCATGGGACGCGCCAAGACACAACCCGACATGCTGCTCACCGACGAAGAGTTTAAAGAGCTGATGGAATTTATCGTCCGCACACGACGCGAAGGCAAAATCATGCTCAACTACTCGTGTGAAGGTTATCTCGGCGACTACGAAGGTCGCGCCCGCACCAACCATTTTGCCTGTCATGCAGGTCTCACCGTCGCTTCCATTCTCAGCAATGGCGACGTGTCGGGCTGCCTAAGCATAAGAAGCCATTACAAACAAGGCAACATCTTCAGCGAAGGCAGCTTCTGGGATATCTGGCAGAACAGGTTTGAGAAATACCGCGACCACAGTTGGATGCAGACAGGCCAATGTGCCTCATGCGACGTTTGGCACTACTGTCAGGGCAACGGCATGCACCTGCGCAACGACGACGGTAGCCTTATGCTCTGCCATCTTGACAAGTTAAGAAAGGCTGAAACGGCTGCACAAGAAGAAACGAATAACAAATAGAAAAACAAGCCCATTATGAACAAAGAAGAAACAAGCAAAAACAACATCAACGATGTTGAAGGCATCATAACGAGCGACAACACAAGCATACCTGACAGCAAGTCGGCAAACGACGAGCTTGAGGTTGAAGTGGACAAGAACGATGTTATACACGCCGTTCTCGACAACAACGTTCATATAAACGATGACGGCTCGATAGAGGTCGTTGACATTGAAGATATGTCGGTCACCGTCTACGGTCCGCCTTCTTGGTTTGAAGAAAACGATGTCATCATTGACACAGACCCCATCACGGGAGAGCCAAGCACGATAAACCCCATCACGGGAGAGATTGTTACGGGCGACCCCAACACCTTGAAAATAGATGACATGCCTGACGTCTATGGCCCCGACCCTTCGTTGATAGATGACACACAGGTCATTGACAACAACTGATGGCATCGGTCACATGTAAACATAAAAACAATCACCCGACAAAAATATACCGATTATGAAAAAATACTTGTATCTCAATAGTCGCGATGAGCTTTATAAGATTGACATCGCCAAGATAGTTTATTTTGAGGCTGAAGGCAACTACACCAACTTCTACCTCAGCAACAAGCTCAAAGGGGCTGTGTGCATGAATCTCGCACAGATGCAGAAGCTTATAAAAGACAACCTTCAGGAAGCGGGAGCCGTGTTCGCTCGCGTAGGCAAACGCCACATCATCAACCTCGACTATGTATACCAGATCAGCGTGTTGAAACAGAAGCTGGTGCTCAGCGACGGCGAGGTGTTCGTTTATCCCGTGAACATTTCCAAAGATGCCCTTAAGAAGCTGAAGGAGATGTATGTAAACACTCTCTGCTCGTCGGCAAACAACGATTAAAGGTATAAAGGTAAAAGGGTAAAAAGGTAAAAAAAGGCTGACGCCGTTGTAAGGGAGAAGGGAAAAGGAAAGAGTGAAGAGTGAAGAGTGAAGAATTCGATAGCCTTTGAAAATGAAGGATGAAAAGTCGATAATGGAAAGAGGAAGGAAGAGAAAAAACGATATAAACGACAAACAAAAAAGATAAAGATAATGGACGAGAGATTATTTGGAAAGACCATTCTCATTGGACGTGAGCCGATAAACAACAGACTGCTCGTGTCGCTGAACCACAATGGCAAGAACTATCTTGCGCAAATAGGACAGCAGGGCTGTGTGCCCGACTGTGTGAGCCGTTGCATACCAAACGAGAACAAGGCCCACTGCCGTCTAAACATCGACCCCACAGGCACGATGACCATTGAGAATGTAAAAGCAGAAAACATAACGTTTGTTGACGGCACACAGATCATGAAGAAACGTGTCGCTGAAAGCAATATTGTGGAGATGGGCAAGTATAAACATAAGGTTACCGTTGCGGAGATAATAAACGCAGCCACCCTTATTGCTGCCAAGGTCATTCCTGGACAAACGAACAACGTTAATGGTGCAGCAGCAAATGCTCCCGTAAAAGAGTTTGACATTCGCCCATTGAAGGAGGTCTATGCCGATTATCACCAGAAACAGCTTGACATACGCATACGTCAGCGTAACCTCAACCTCATGCGCGGCATTGCTCCCATCTTCACCATCGGTAGCGGTGCTCTCTCACGCCTGCCCTTAGGTCCCGAATTTACAAGTTTGACAGGCCTGCTGTTCTTCGTTGGTCTTGTTGTCACGATATGGGCTTTCTACAAAGGCTATAACGACAAGAGCATTGAGGAGACGGACCAACTAACAGAAGAGTTCCAGCATAAGTATGTATGTCCCAACCCCGACTGTCATCATTTCCTTGGCATGCGGCCCTACCACCTGTTACAGCAAGACAACAACTGCTCTTATTGCAAGTGTAAATTCAAGAAATAAAAACCACAACAAAACAATCGGGTCATGGAAACCACACACTGCGTTTTCCATGACCCGATTTCGGTAAAACAGAGCTATAAGATTTTTCACTTTTCGTTTTTCACTTATATAGGGGATTTTTCACTTTTCGTTTTTCACTTATCCCTTAATGGGCGTCAGCCTTTTTTTACCTTTTTACTCTTTTACCTTTTTACCTTTAAAAAATCATTTCAGTCCTTCCACCGTATATCCTGCGTTTTTAAGGAGTTGCAAGAGTCCGTTCTCTCCAACAAGGTGCAAAGCACCCACAGCAAAGAAAGTAGGCTTATCGGCCATGATGGCAGGCATCTTCTCCATCCACGCTTTATTACGGTTTTCAATCATAGCAGCTGTTTCCTCTGGTGTGGCATCACAACTGTTGCCAAGTTTCTCATCACTTGCTTTCTTCATAGCCACAAGATCCTGTGCATAGAAAGCATCAGTAAGTTCATCCATCACCTTAGCGTTGTAATCGCGATTACGAACGAAGCACATCAGCTGTTCCACCTGACGCTTCATAGGCACATCGTAAAGCAACTTGGCTTGCTGAGAGATAGTTTCAAGTCCTCCCACCGGCTCGTTGTTCTTCTTTGCCTGAGCCTGAAAATACTGGTCGAATGTAGACGAAGGGTCAAACTCGCCCATGTGGTTCGTCATGAATGTCACAAGCGTAAGCTGCACGAGCAGAGCCTGTGGTGCCAGCTGTCCCATGCTCTGCATCACCTCTTTGCTGCTGAAGCCCACGCTCATAAGTTCCTTTAGGCAAGCATCGACCTCTTTAAACTGTGCAGGTGTGAGTACATCCTTAATAGTTTTACCTGCAGGAAGCTGCGTATATTGCTGCATAACTTTTACCGAGTCGGCATTCTGCATGTCGCTCATCACCAGTTCACCATACACCTGGTCGGTCTCTGTGAGAGCGGTCTTCACCTCACTTATTTTCTGCACAAATCCCACGTTGGCAAGATGGTGCGTACCGATGATGTAAGACGGTTTCTCAAGATTCTTACTAGAAATTTTGTAAAGCAACTGTGCGTTGGCTCCTGCACACACGGCCATGCCTAGGAACAGTGTAACAAATAACTTCTTCATTTTTTAATTACCTTTTAGTTTATTACCTTTAAAATTATTTTTTTGGTTATTAGCAAAAACGTTTTCTGCTGTTATAAATACAAATATTGTAAATGCAATTGTTTTTTCAAAAAGTTCAAACTGTCGCAAATGGCCAATAACAGACCCATTATAAAGCTACAGTTTCATAAAAAAGGCTCTATTGTCATCGCGCACCGACCGAAGTACACACGCACA
>ULQK01001477.1_pt1 | contig 12118 bp, 8 predicted proteins | sample 1954371 | NCBI WGS metagenome assembly ULQK01 (sample SAMEA4835652, study PRJEB28245) | human gut metagenome | biome: gut microbiome; material: fecal sample | place: Denmark | collected 2008 | reverse complement strand
TCGGCTCGGAGATTATGCCGCCGCCCTCGTCACAGACGAGGAACAGCTCAACGCCGCGGCGCTGAAGCTCTTTTACGATTTTCGGTGCACCGTCGCCGGCCCACTCCTCCGTGCAGGACGAGGCGAGATATACGTCGCACTTGGGCGTGTAGCCCTCCTTCAGAAGCTCCTCGACCGCTTGGAAAAATGCCATGACCGAGGCCTTGGTGTCAGCCGTTCCGCGACCCCAGACCTTGCCGTCGGCAATGTCGCCGGAAAACGGCTCGTGCTCCCATTTGCCCTCGGCAGGTACAACGTCCTGATGGCTCATGAGCAGTATCGGCATGCCGTCGCCCGTGCCCTTCCATTTAAACAGCAGATTGCCGTCAATGACGGTCTTTTCAAGCTTTTCATGCACAAGCGGAAACAGCCTTTCGAGCACCTTGTGGAAGCCCAGGAATTTCTCGGCCTCGTCAACGTTTGCGTGCGATACCGTCTCGTACCGCACCATTTCCGACAGCTTGCGCGCAAGCTCAAGTGCGTAGTCGCCGGCTTCGGGCGCTGCGTAGTCCGAGTGCTTGCTCGGCGTCAGAACCGTGCGCACAACTGCTGCGGCAGGCAGCGAAAGCGCCGCCGCGGCCGGGATCAAAAACAGTGATTTTTTCATTATCAAGCACCGGCTTTCCTGTAAAATTTATATGCTATGCCGATGGCGAGCGCACCGGCAGGGATTATCATGAAGCTCGTCGAGCCCGTGAGCGAGGGCACGAGAATAAACAGAATGCTCATAACGATAAGCGGCGCCGCGGCGATCTTCATGTTGCCGCGGAAATATTTATACGCCATTGCGCCGAACAGCGCGGGTACTACATTTTCAAACGCCGGCTGGAGAGTCGGGCTTTGCAGCACCGGCTGAAGCGGAACGAGCAGCGCAACGCCGAGCGCCAGCACGATTATCGTAACCAGCGACGAGGTGGCGATAGACAGGGTGGACACGATCTCGTTTTCGGGCGTGCCGGTCTTTGCGCCGACGATGTCGCGCGCGTTCACAGCGCAGGGTATCTTCATGTTGATAAGGTTGCCCGTTATGAAGGCAAGATAGCCGCCACCTGCGCCGAGCATCGGGGTGTAAACAAGAAACTCGACAACGCTGCTGACTGTCCACACAAGGCCGACGGACAAAAATGCCTTGCCCACGGCGCCGATATCGGGCATCGCGCCGAGCATCCTGCCTATGAGAAACGGAGCGCCCACGAGCATGACGAGCACTATCGCCGAGCTAATGCGGCCGATAACGTGCGTGCGCTTATTGTAGCTTTCAAAATAATTGTTGTTCATTGTGCGCCTCCTTACATAAACAGCTTGACCACGACCGCCGCTGCCATGCCGATAAGCATGCTTCCTGCGATCGAGAAGCTTTCGACCCATGCGAGATTTTTCTTCTCGGAGAGGTATATGAATCCGGCCATCACCAGTCCGGAAACGAACACGACTATCAGCGGCATAAAGCTGCCCGAGAACGAGAACAGACCGCCGCCGGAGACAAAGCCGCCTATGTAGCTGCCGATGTATGCCGACACAAGACCGATAAACATCGCAGTCATTGCGGTATCGCCGAAGCCCGCGCCGCCTGAGCTTTTCTTTCCGCTGCCGAGCCTGCCGAGATAGCGCTTGTTGAAGAATATCGAAAGCACCATGCCCCACATGATGCAGATGCTCATCAGCAGTGCGATAGTCGCAAAGCCGGATGGAGTCATTTCGGCAGCTGAGAGGGAGGACATGCCGACCTGCTCGGCCGCAGCCTGAGCCACCTGCGTTTCATAGTGCAGCGCTCCGATGACCGAAAGCCTCAGCCACGGCCACGGCGTGCCGAGGCTGCCCGAGAGGGCGATAACGCCCAAAAGAATGCCCACGCTGGGCAGAAGCGAAAACGTTGCGCTCGAGGTGATGGCGCGCTTTAGCTTAACGCGGTCGATGCCCATGGCAAGTCCGGCGCGGTAGGCGCGAACCATAAACACGGCGCACACAACGGCTACGAATGCGATAATGCCGCCGCATATGGCGTACATCGGCGCACTGTTGAGCAGCGATAAAATGTTCATAGTGTCTTCTCCTTTTTGCTGTTTAATTAACATTATATTTCCTGCCGGCAAATAAGTCAATCGGAGGAGAAAAAAAGAACAACCCTCGATTGAGACATCAGCCTCTTCGAGGATTGTTTAAAGCCGGATATAAATGCGCGGAGAGCTTAGTAATAAAATGTCAGCCGCATTTTATTCCTGCCTGCAATTTCTACGCATTCTCGCCCTTGTATTTTCTGCGTGTAGCCATGCCGCCGCGGATATGCCGCTCGGCCTTATTGATATCAAGCAGCTCGCGCACCTGATGATACAGTGCCGGGCTAACCGTTTTCAGCCTCTCGGTGAGATCCTTGTGTACGGTGCTTTTTGAGATGTTAAATTGCTTTGCGGCGGCTCTGACCGTTGTCTTGTTTTCGATTATGTACTCGGCAAGATCGCAGGCGCGCTCTTCAATATTAGTATACACATGCACCACTCCCCAAACTCACATAGTCAATATATATGACGGGGACGCGGAGCTTATGCAGAGGTCAAACTATACCAAATCGGCCGTGCATTACTGTTTAAAATAACGGAAATGAATTACTTGCCATTAAACTGACAAAATAGTATAATTACTGTGTGTACAGCCGCGCAAGCGGCACGGTGGAGAAATCAAAACTTAGGAGGAACATAATGAAAAAACGCATTATCAGTTTGCTGATGGTGGCGCTGATGCTCGTTTCGCTCGTGCCTATGGGCGCGCTGGCGGCAGGTAATACCACTATAACAAAGCAGCCGTCTGATAAAAGTGCAGCAGTCGGCGAGACGGTTACATTTGAGATCGCTGCCACAAATCCTAACAGCACGGACCTTGAATATCTGTGGTTTGATGCAGATGAGGTCAATTCGGATAAAATCAGTATTGCAGACATTAAAGATGTTCTTGAGAAAGCAAAATTGGGCGAAGGCCAAACGCTGACTCTTACAGCCGAGCAGAATATGAAAAACCGCTGTGCTGTGTACTATAATGAGGCAAAAACAATTTTGGGTATTACAGTTAATGTTCCCAAAGATCTGGCTCTCAGCAACACCGTGACCCTCACAGTCACCGGCGGCACGGTAGACCCCGATCCCACGCCAAGCCCCGGCCCGAGCGTTGAGCCGACTCCGACACCTACACCCACGCCGACTCCGACGCCGAGCACCGATCCCACGGCGTGCGAGCACAAAAAAACCGAGCATTATCCCAACACGGACGGTACCTGCGATCCGCACATCGAGTATTGGTATTGTCCCGATTGCAACAGCTATTTCACCGATGCTGCATGCACCAAGCAGACCACCAAAGCAAAGCTCGATAACGGCCTGACAAAAGACAAAACCAAGCACACCGACCTCAAGCACTTCCCCTCAAAGGCGGCGACCTGCACCGAAAAGGGCAACATAGAATACTGGTACTGCTCCGGCTGCGAAAAGTATTACTCCGACGCTGCCGGAACGGTCAAAACAACATTGGCCAAGGTCTCCACGTCGAAAAACGACCATGATTATTACTGGGTGGCCGACGAGGTCGCAGGTGTGCACTATCAGAAGTGCAGAGTTTGCGGCACTACCACGGGCACAAGCTCCCACAGCGGCGGCACGGCCAGCTGCAAGGCTCAGGCCAAGTGCGCTAAGTGCGGCGCAAGCTACGGCGAGCTTGACCCCAACACCCATGTGAATTTCGAGCTCAGAAATGAAGTAAAGGCAACCGAAACAACTCAGGGCTACACCGGCGATAAATACTGCAAGGACTGCGGCGCGTTTATTGAAAAAGGCAGCTATTACTCTGCCCAGTGCGCAGGCGGCTGCAAGGATATCGAGCTTGTCAAGGGCACGCCCAAGACCTGCACCGAGGACGGCACAACAGATTACTATCGCTGCAAAAAGTGCGGCAATATGTACAAGGATGAGCGCGCAAGCATACTCATCACAAAGGATGACCTCGTCGATAAATGCACCGGCCACGATCTGCACCCCGGCTCCGATCTGGTCGGAAGCATAAGCCAGGATAATCTGAAGCTGCTTGCCAAGACCATCGGCCTGAGCACGCCGCAGATCGTCCAGATGATCCGCGACGGCACGTTTGACCTCGATCATATCATCGGAATGATAAAGATCAAGGATATTGACCATTGCAGCGACGATACATATCATTGGCTCGGCTGCCAGCGCTGCGGAAAGACGCTGGAGGATCTCAGAGACGAGCTGAATTCGGCAGGCTTTGAGATAAACGAAAAGTGGTATGAGCTCAGCCGCAAGACCGCCCACACCGGCGGAACTGCCACCTGCACCGAAAAGGCCGTCTGCGACGAATGCGGCGATGCCTACGGTGAGCTTGGCGCTCACAGATACGACGCGGTCGTGACCGCGCCGACCTGCACCCAGAACGGTTACACGAAGCACACCTGCTCGAGCTGCAAGGACAGCTATACTGATAACGAGACCGTGAAAACCGGACATATTATCAAGTACGGCGTGTGCGAAAAGTGCAATATGCGCTTTTCAAATCCGTTTTATGATGTAAACGGCACCGACTGGTTCTACAGCGCCGTTATGTGGGCATACTACAATACGCCGCAGGTAACCAACGGCAAGGATGAAAGCCACTTTGCGCCCAAAGCATCCTGCACACGCGCACAGGTCGTGACATTCCTTTGGCGTGCAGCAGGCAGACCCGAGCCGAGCGGCAGCGTACAGCAGTTTTCGGATGTTCCGAAGACCAATTCCTATGCATACTGCTATGACGCGATCCTCTGGGCTGTTGAAAACGGCATAACCAAGGGCACGGACGCGACGCACTTCTCGCCGAACGCAACCGTTACGCGCGCCCAGTTTGTCACCTTCCTCTGGCGCTATGCCGGCGAGCCTGCGCCCAAGAATATGAGCTGCGGCTTCAACGATGTGGATGCCAACGCATTTTACTACAAAGCGGTGCTCTGGGCCGTTGAAAACGGCGTTACCACCGGCAAAACGGCAACGCAGTTTGCGCCCGGTGCGACCTGCACCCGCTGTGAAGTCGCGGCATTCATGTTCCGCGCGTTCAGCAAGGGGATCACTACAGTAAAATAAAGCAGGGTCTAAGGCGCGGATTGCCGCGCCTTTTTAATACATTTGTGTTGAAATATGATGCTTGGGATGTTATTATATTAATGACATTTTGCAGCTAAGGAGTGGGCCGATGAGAAACGAATCGATGAATCTTTCAAAGAACGAAATGATGATGGTCATGCACGATCAGGAGCAGGAGATCGAAAAGCTTAAGTCTCAGGTCGCGGAGCTTCAGGCAAAGCTCGACGGATATGAGATCAAGGTAAGCGAGAGCGGCAATCTTGCCGAGGCTGCCGCGAAGGTCAGCGGCCTTTTTGAAGCGGCGCAGCGCACGGTCGATACATATCTTGAAAACATGAAAAGACGCGATGAACGGGCCGAGGCTGCTTTTTCCGACGTTCAGAAGCAGGCCGAGCAGATAATTTCCGAGGCAGAGGACGTTGCGAGCAAGCGACTTGCTGCCGCCGACGCCGAGATCGAGGAAAAGTGGGCGGTGATCGAGAGCCGGCTTCTTGTCATGTACGAGTCGCATAAGGGCCTCAAGGAGCTTGTCGAGTCCGGCATCTTCACCATCCCGGGGAAGGAATAAAACGCCGCAAACCATTGATAAACAAAGAAAATCCCGAAGTTTCAATGACTTCGGGATTTTGCTATGTTTGGAGCGGATGACGGGAATCGAACCCGCGTCGCCAGCTTGGGAAGCTGGGGCCCTGCCATTAGACGACATCCGCAATTGTTTTTATGTAAAAATTATTTTACACCAACAGGAGAGAATATGCAAGCGAAAATACTGCGTCGCCAATAATGCAGGCAAACAGTTGACCGGCAACTCATAATATGATAATATAAGAATAGACTTTTTGTATACTTAACGGGAAAATAATTTACAAGGGGGAGAAAAATGAAAAAGTCAAAAAAGCTTCTGAGCCTGCTGCTCGCGGCGCTGCTGCTTTGCAGCCTTGTGCCGGCCGCGGCGTCGGCTGACAAGGCAAATCCGGAGGATGACTATCCGTTCGTTTTTGTTCACGGCCTCATGGGCTGGGGCGAAAGATCGATGCTCGATCCGATCATGCCGTATTGGGGCATGACAACGGGCAATCTCATGAAGTACCTGAACTCAAAGGGCTACGAGAGCTATGCCGCTCAGGTCGGACCTCTCTCCGGAGCATGGGACAGAGCGTGCGAGCTTTATGCGCAGCTTGTCGGCGGAACGGTTGACTACGGCGCTGCGCACTCGGCGGCCAAGGGTCACGATCGCTACGGCATAACCTATGAAAAACCGCTTTTTGAAGGCTGGAGCGCGCAGAAGAAGATTAACCTTATCGGACACAGCTTCGGCGGCGCGACAACGCGCCTGTTCCTCGAGCTGCTTGCAAACGGCAGCGCGGAAGAGGTCGCGGCCGCAAAGGCGGCAGGCACAAAGGTATCTCCGCTGTTTGAGGGCGGCAAGGGCGACTGGGTGTATTCGCTTACGGCTGTTGCTGCGCCGCACAACGGAACTACGTTTATCGAAACCTGTGATGTTTCGACCAAGGTGGTAACCGATGCAATCTATAATTTCGGCGCAGCTCTCGGCCTTACCAAGCTTAAGGGTGTGTACGATCTCCAGCTTGAGCATTTCGGGATCTACCGCAAGGACAGCGAGACTGATATGCAGTATCTCATCCGAGTCCTCAACAGCAGCAACTTCATGAGTCATAATGACAATGCAATATACGACCTCACCATAGACAATGCGCTGAAGATAAACGACGGCATCGAGATGCAGAACAATGTTTATTACTTCTCCGTCTGCGGCGACGCAACGCACCCGAGCAGCGTGAGCGGAAACGAAGTGCCCGACTCATCCGTGTTTGCGCTGCTTAAGCCCTTTGCCGCGATGATTGGTAAGTATTATGACAAATATACTGCCGGCGGCGTTTATATCGACAGAACGTGGCTGCCTAACGACGGCATGGTAAACGTCGTGTCCGGCCTGTATCCTGTAAACAGCAAGCTCAAGTGCGAAAAGTCCGACGGAAGCCGGGGCTTTGTCGTCTGCGACGGATACAACAAGGAAAGCTATGCGAAGGGTATATGGAATGTCTTCCCGACTCAGCCGTATGATCATCTTAGCATCATCGGCGGCATTCTTTCAAACACCGTTTCAAATACCCGGCATCTGTACATGGAGCTTATAAGCAGGGTTACGAGTACCTATGGCAGCAGCACTCCGGCCGAAGAACCTATCGGCAAGACGATGTCATTCACTGATGTTGCGAAGGATCGCTGGTCGTATGATTACATCCTCAAGATGTATCAGCTTGGTGTCGTAAACGGCCGTTCGGACAGCATATTTGACCCGACCGGCAACGTTACGCGCGCAGAGTTTGTGAAAATGCTCGCCTGCCTTGACGGCGTGGATACGAGCGCTTACGCAAAGTGCCGCTTCACAGATGTCAGCGATAAGAGCGTTTTTGCGCCGTATGTCGAGTGGGCTGCAAATAACGGCATTGTCCTCGGCCTTGACGCGGCAACCTTCAAGCCGAATGACAACATAACGCGCGAGCAGATGGCGGCCATAATCTGCCGCTATGCCGACTATGCCGGCATAAAGCTGTCCGACGACACGCCGGCTGTTACCTTTGCCGACAGTGCGCAGATATCAAAGTACGCAGTCGATTATGTCACGGCGCTCCAGCGCGCAGGCATAATATGCGGAAAGCAGAACGCCGACGGAAGCTTCAGCTATTATCCGAAATCGTTTGCAACGCGCGAGCAGGCATGCAAGGTGCTCAGTCTTATATAAAATCGTTGAATAATATGTTAAAAAACCGTGGGAGACCACGGTTTTTTATTGCAAAGAGTATAGACGTTTAGTATAATATATCTAATAAATATATTTAAGGCAGGTAGGCTATGGCGTACGTTGAATTTGAAAAAGTTAAAAAGACATATCACATGGGCGAGGTGAGCATCGAAGCACTCAAGGATGCGACTTTTGAGATCGAAAAGGGCGAAATATGCGTTATTGTCGGCGCATCCGGTGCAGGAAAAACCACGCTTCTGAATATTCTCGGCGGTATGGATAGCCTTACATCCGGCCGCGTTGTGCTCGATGGGAAAGAAATATCCTCGTATAACGCAAACGAACTTACGACCTATCGCCGTTATGATGTGGGCTTTGTGTTCCAGTTTTATAACCTTGTTCAGAACCTCACGGCCATTGAAAACGTTGAGCTTGCCGCACAGATATGCAAAAACCCGATGGACGCTGCGGAGGTCATTGACCTTGTCGGTCTGCACGACAGGGCGCAGAATTTCCCGGCGCAGCTTTCCGGCGGCGAGCAGCAGCGCGTTGCGATAGCGCGTGCGCTGGCAAAAAATCCGAAGCTCATGCTCTGCGACGAGCCGACCGGCGCGCTTGACTATAACACGGGCAAGGCAGTGCTCCAGCTTTTGCAGGATTGCAGCCGCAAAAACGGCATGACCGTTGTTATCATAACCCACAACCAGGCGCTCACCGCAATGGCGGACAGGGTGGTTTCCGTGAAAAGCGGCGTAGTCACCGACGTAAGCCTGAACGCGCACCCGATCCCCATCGAAGACATAGAGTGGTAAAGCAATGAACAGATCCATAATCAAACTCACAAAACGAGAGATCCGCAGCAGCCTCGGACGCTATCTTGCGATATTTGCAATAATAGCGTTGGGGGCCGGCTTGTTTGTCGGCCTGCGCCTGTCGCGCCCGGATTTTCTCGAAACGTATAATAATTACACTAATAAGACGAATTTTTATGATTTCCGACTTGTCTCAACGCTCGGACTTACCGACGAAGATATTGCCGAGGTCAAAAAAATGGACGGGGTGAAGCTTGCCGAGGGAGCTGTCGGGGCGGATTTTCTGTTTAACACTGCCGATGAGGATAACCTCATCATGATGGCGCAGAGCATACCCGAAAATGTGAACCAAATTAAGCTGAAGGCAGGCCGCATGCCGGAAAAGGCAAACGAGTGTCTCGCCGACCCTGATATGTATTCAAAAGACGATATCGGAAGTACAATAAAGCTTTCGAAGGATAACAGCGAGCAGACTTTTGATACCTTTGCGTATGACGAGTATACGATCGTCGGGCTTACAGACAGCGTTTTGTATATCAATATGGAGCGCGGCTCCAGCACGCTCGGAAACGGAAGCGTGAAGGGCTATATCTATATCCCGGCGGACGGCTTTTCGACGGATTACTACACGGATATCTATGTCTGCGTCGAGTCCGAGGGCTATGTTTACTCCGATGAGTACGAGCAGAGCACGCAGAAATATGTTGACGGGCTTGAAAAATTCATGTCCGAGCGCGCCGTGATACGGCGTGACGCTATTATTGACGACGCAATGTCGCAGCTTGATGATGCAAAAAAGCAGTATGAGGACGGCAAGGCGCAGTACGATGCAGCCAAGGCGGATTACGATGCCGGCTATGCCGAGTATACAAAAAAGAAGAGCGACACCGAGGCTCAGCTCGAAAAGGCGCGTAAGGAGATCGAAAATGCCGAGAGCATGATGGGAGATACGTCCGTTATTGATCAAAAGCAGGCGGAGCTTGACGCGGCAAAAGCGGAGCTTGACAAGGGGCAGGCCGAATACGAGAGAGGCCTGCAACAGTTCAATGCCAAGGCAAAGCTCGCCTACGGCGCGGTGGATGAGCAGATAGCTTATTACGAAAACCGCATAAGCGATAAACAGAACGATATTGCTGCGCAGAATGCCGAGATCGAAAGCCTCAATGCGCAGCTTGCCGAAGCTCAGGCAAACGGTGATAGCTTAAAGGTAAGGCTCATAGAGTGGAAGATCAAAACTGCAAACGACCGTATCAGCCGTGATAATGCGGATATTGAGCGCTATAACGAGCGCCTTGAGGTTCACCGTCAAAAGCGCGCCGAGGTCGATGCCGAGCTTGAGCCGTATCGCAAGCAGCTTGAGGATGCCAAGGCTCAGCTTGACTCGGGCTATGCACAGATCGCTGCCGGTCAGGCCGAGCTTGATGCAGCGCGCGAGATGATAAGCAGCGGCGGCGCTCAGCTTGAGACGGCAAAAAAGCAGTATGAGCAGGGAAAGGCAGAGGCCGAGCGCGGCTTTGCCGAGGCGGAAAAGGAGCTTGCCTCCGGAAAGGCGCAGCTTGACGCTGCCAAGGCGGAGCTTGATAAGGGCGCAGCCGAGCTTGACTCTGCCGAAAAGCAGATAAAAAATATAAACCACGCCGATACGTATGTGCTCGACCGCGATACAAACGCGGGATATGTCTGCTTTGAAAGCGACACAAACGTTGTCCAGAGCGTGGCGTCCGTGTTCCCGGTGTTCTTTTTCCTCGTCGCGGCGCTCGTGTGCCTTACGACGATGACGCGAATGATAGCTGACCAGCGTACTCAGATAGGCATTATGAAAGCGCTGGGCTATTCCTCCGGCGCGATTATGGGAAAATACATGTTTTACTCCGGCAGCGCAACCGTGTTGGGCAGTATTTTCGGCATTGCGGCAGGAAGCTTTGCGTTCCCTGCGATAGTCTGGTTCGGATACGGGCTGATATACAATCTTTCCGGACTTACGTTCACAATGAACTGGCCGTTGGCAGCCGGGATAACGGCAGCAAACCTTGCAGTCACGCTGCTTGTTACATGGTATTGCTGCGCCAAGGAACTCAAATGTGCTCCGGCGGAGCTCATCCGCCCGAAAGCGCCCGAGGCCGGAAAGCGCATTCTGCTCGAGCGTATACCCACGGTGTGGAACGATATGAGCTTCATGCAGAAAGTATCGGCGCGCAATATCATGCGCTATAAAAAGCGCATATTCATGATGCTTCTGGGCATCGGCGGCTGCACCGCGCTTGTGCTTACGGCGCTCGGACTCAACGATACTATCCAGAATGTCGTGATGCGGCAGTATGATGATATAATCCTCTATGATTATGAGATCACGATGGCGTATGACATGAATGAGGAAGAGCAGGAGATATTCTTCAGTGACGCAGGAGACGATATAAAGGATGCAGTGTTTCTCTATCGTGGCCTTGCGGAGGTGTCCGGCGGAGACGCTATCAAAAACGCAACGCTCACCGTGACCGACGGCAAGAAGCTTTGCAAGTACATTGACCTTAGCTATGACGGAGAACCCATCGACTATCCCGGCAGGGGCGAAGCGGCAATTAACTATAACCTTGCCCAGCAACTCGGCGGAATTGAAGTCGGCGATGAGATAAAACTGACGACCTCCGAAAAAAAGGAGCTTAAAGTTACGGTCAGTGCCCTGTTTGATAACTATGTTGACAGCTTCGTTTTCATCTCGCCTGAAACCTGTGAGGAGCAGCTCGGCGAAGTGCCGGAGTATAAGTCCGCGCTTGCAAACGCACCGGACGGAGCGGATATAAACCGCTGCGCCGAGGCTCTTACCCATGATGTGGACGGCGTTCGCGGCGTGACGATGAGCGTTGACACCAAGGCGCGCATGAGCAGCATGATGGACGGCCTGCTCGTTGTCGTTGCGGCGATCATCCTCTGCGCCGGACTTCTGGCGTTTATAGTGCTTTATAACCTGACGAATATCAACATATCCGAGCGCATACGCGAGATAGCGACGCTCAAGGTGCTGGGTTTTTACCCCAACGAGGCGGCGCACTATGTTTTCCGCGAAAACCTTATCCTCACCGGCGCCGGAGCGGTGTTCGGCCTTGGCCTCGGCGTTGCGCTGCACGCATTTGTCATGAATGCGATAAAGGTCGATATGATGTATTTCAAGCCGCACATAAGCTTTTTGAGCTTTGCCGTTTCTATCGCCATAACCTTTGTGTTCGCCATGATAGTAAACGCCATCATGCGCCGCAGGATAGACAATATCGATATGGCCGGCGCGCTGAAATCCATAGAGTAATTTGACAACGCGCGGAGAATATATTATATTTAAATGTGATTAATTTATAATATCAGGGATGCATGATATGGAAAATTTGCAAACT
>ULQK01037287.1_pt1 | contig 12175 bp, 10 predicted proteins | sample 1954371 | NCBI WGS metagenome assembly ULQK01 (sample SAMEA4835652, study PRJEB28245) | human gut metagenome | biome: gut microbiome; material: fecal sample | place: Denmark | collected 2008 | reverse complement strand
TGGGTAATGTGCATTCTTGCGATCTGTTCCTGTATCTTCGCCTTTGCTTCTGCAGGAGTACGTACTCCCCAGAGCTGATGAAAGGTATTCATATTAAACGGCAGATTATATAATTCATCCTTATAGACTGCAATCGGTGAATTCACAAAATGATTAAATTCTGCAAACTGATTGATATAATCCCACACCTGTTTTCTGGAAGTATGGAAGATATGTGCACCGTATCTGTGTACCTGGATCCCCTCTACTTCTTCTGTGTAAATATTACCGCCGATATGACCTCTCTTATCGATCACAAGGCATGTTTTCCCCCGTCTTGTGGCCTCATGTGCAAATACTGCACCAAAAAGGCCGGCTCCTACTATCAGATAATCATATTTCTTCATGTGCGACACCTTCTTCTTGTAATATTGAAAAAGCAGTAACGCTTTTTTTGCGCTACTGCCATTATAACAAATTCATCCGAAAATGGATAGTCTTTCTATTCTATTATTTTCCTGTCACTTTATCAAACACATCTGTGATTTCTTTGGATGGTGCTTTTGTAGCCAGACTGAAGATAATGATCATCACAAGGCTGACAGCAAAACCTACAGCCAGAGAATAAAGTCCTGTATAAGAACCAAGAGTCTGTCCTGCTACAAACGGTATATAATCCCAGACGATAACTGTCAGACCACCGGAAACAATACCTGCAACTGCACCTGCAAGGTTTGTTCTTCTCCAGAACAGTGACATTACCACAGTCGGACCAAACGCTGCACCAAGACCGGCCCATGCATTGGATACCAGTCCCATGATACTGCTGTTCGGATTCCACGCGATCACAAATGCCAGAACAGACACCACGATAACCGTAAGTCTTGCAACTGCAAGGATTTCCTTTGAGTCTGCATCCTTCTTAATGAACTGATGATATAAATCCTCTGATGCTGCGGACGCTGTTACCAGAAGCTGTGAATCAGCTGTAGACATAATTGCCGCAAGAATACCGCAGAGGAAGATTCCTCCGATAAACGGAAGTCCCAGATGACTGGAAAACAGTTTATTGATCATCTCGATAAATACACTCTCTGAGGAAGATGCACCATTTTCACCAAGTACAGTCGGAAGCAGATATGCACGACCTATAATACCGATAAAGCACGCTGCTGTCAGAGAAAGGATATCCCACACGATTGCGATCGCACTGGATTTTTTTAATTCTTTCTCACTCTTTACAGCCATGAAGCGGGTAAGGATATGAGGCATACCGCAGTATCCAAGTCCCCATGCAAGCTGGGAAAAGATTTCAACAAATGTATATGGGCGCTCTCCGTTCTCAAAAGGATTCAGGAAAGCTGCTGCTCCACCCGGTGCTCCGCTCTGTGTCAGAAGATCACTCAGACTTCCGCTCAGTGTCAGATATGCAACCAGCGGAACGATCAGAAGACCGATCAGCATCAGTGTTCCCTGTACAAAGTCAGTTACGCATACAGCCATAAATCCCCCCATAAATGTATAACAGAGGATGACTGCTGCACCAATTGCCAGAGCTATATGATAATCAATTCCAAATACTGTGTTAAAAAGTTTACCGCCTGCTGCCAGTGCAGAAGCTGTATAAACCAGGAAAAAGATTACGATCACGATGGATGAAAGCAATAACAGGATTCTCTTCTTATCCTGAAATCTGTTCTCAAAAAATGCCGGGATTGTAAGGGAATTGTTTGCTGCGATCGTATATTTACGAAGTCTGTGTGAAATACACACCCAGTTTAATACAGTTCCGATGAACAGACCTACAGCAATCCAGATCTGTCCTGTTCCCAGTGAATAAATTGCTCCCGGAAGTCCCATTAAGAGCCATCCGCTCATATCTGATGCCTGTGCTGAAAGAGCAGCTACCCATGCATTCAGTCCACGTCCGCCCAGAAAATAATCTTCCGAGCTGCTTGTTTTTTTCATATAAACCACACCAATGACTATCATAAGTAACAGATAGGCAACAAATGCGGACAATATGACCATTGTTGTACCACTCAAATTTACTCCTCCTTTTTTCTTCTTTTTTTCATACACTCTGGATTTGTCAAAGTATGTTCTGTTTCCTTCACATATTTATCCAAAAACAGAATACAGTCATTTTATATACTGCAAAAAGTAACCGGGTACCACTTCTGTACCCGGCTACTTTACCACATTACCTTAGCATCACGCAAGTGTATTTCTTGTTTTTCGACATTTTTCCGCCATTTTATGGAATTATTACTGTTACCGTCCGGCAAAGACCTTCACAGTAACTGTTTTATATTTTTACACCCAAACAGGTACTCTGTCAATCAGAAATTTATCTGTTCCTGTCTGCCAGCCTGTTTACATTCTCTTTTTGCTGTATGTTTTCTGCCTGCCAGAGCGTGTCTGAAAAATGCTTTACGCAAGATGTGCGTCACAATTTGTGGGAGATTTTGTTCGGATGAGGGCGTCGTAGTGGGCTACGACAACCGAATTCGGACAAAATATACCGCAAAGTGGGGCGTGCAGATTGCGGGAATGATTTTTCAGACACGCTCCAGGGCTTTATCTTTTTTCAGATAAACATTCTTAATATAGGAAATCAGTACCTCTTCCCCATGATCATTAAGTATCCGCAGCAGTCCCTCCAGATCTCTCTTTGTCTTCGGATGGATAAACCACAGCTTTTCCTTACCTTTCAGATAATAGTCCAGCGGCTGATGCTGATCATACTTATCCCCCAGATAATTTCTGGAAGCACTGATCCTGTCCATCACCATTTCCGCAATATATTTACGGGGCATGGGCACACCATTGATGATATGCTCATCTCCCGGTGCATAATCTACCCAGTACTCAAAATGATGTTTGTTGCGCCCTTTATGATGAAGCCAGGATTTTGATATTCCTGTATCTTCTCTTTCTGCATTGTTGGGACTTCTGTCTCCCTGATAGTATTTACATCCAACCAGAAATTCCACAGGTGCATATTTGGACAGGTCATGAAGCAGTCCCTGTTTATACATACCAGCCCGGAAACAGTAATGCATAACCAACAGCTTATGTCTGGTTATTGTTTTAAAGTGCAGCCACGGATGCATCTTTCTTCTCCTCCTCTACAGCCATCAGCACCACGATCGTACGCGGTGTGACCTTCAGCTTTTTACTATAAGTTTCCTGTTCCTGCTCCAGGAAACCATTCTCTTTCACAGCACTGGTATCAATCACTTTCTTCCATTTTCTGTATCCTGCCAGATTAGGAAGCGCAAAAATACAATCTTCCCAGTGAAAGTTATATGCAACGTATATGGAAGCATCCTCGCTGCCGTCTGCCCGGTGCGCATAGGCGCCACAATACATAATTCCAAGCAGTCTGGATGTGTTCTCAGAATTCATATACCATGCGCGTTCTCCATGAAGGGAAACATCCGGCAGTCCCCTAGTCTGATAATCCACTCCGTACATTTCTCCCGGAACATGAAGAATCGGATGTTCTTTCCGGAAAGCAATGGCATTCTTTACAAACTGAAACAGGGATTCATTTTTCTTCAGTGCTTTCCAGTCAATCCATCCAACCTGATTATCCTGACAATAGGCATTATTATTTCCGTTCTGTGAATTTCCAAACTCATCCCCGCCATAGATCATAGGAACACCCTGACTGAGCAGCACCATAAGAAAAGCATTTCTGATCTGACGTTCTCTCATCTGTCTGATCTGCAGCCTTCTGCTTGGCCCTTCCACGCCACAGTTCCAGGAATAATTATAACTGCTGCCATCGTGATTATTCTCCTGATTTGCTTCATTATGTCTGTAATTATAGGTCACCATATCATTCATGGTAAAGCCATCCTGACAGGCCATATAATTAATGACTGCATAGGTATTTGGATTCCTTCTGATATGGTAAGCAGCCGCTGAAACCATATCCTCGTCACTTTTCAGAAAACGGCGCATATCCTGCAAAAATCCCGGATTATACTGTGCAATACATTTGTCTTCCGGTTTCTTCTTTTTCCGGATCTGGCTCTCATCAAAATCGTGAAACATCAGCCGGGTATCACTTAAAACCCCGTCATGCATCAGCAATTTGGCAGAAACTCCCTCACCCAATACATGAAATCCGTCTACATGATAGTAAAGCTTCCAGAACTGCAATGCCCTGAGTGCTGTCACAGGATTACATTCTCGTGGAAAATACATTTCCATGATACAGGCAATTCCGGCCTGATGCAGTTTTTTAATGAATGTTTTAAACTCTTTCTCCGGATCATCTGTTGCACAGTAAGATCTCTTGGGTGCAAAATAATAGCCATACATATATCCCCAGAAATTAACACGTCCCTGTGTATGCTTCTCAGATACCATTTTCTCAGATTCAGAATTCTTACAGGTACCGCTTTCCATAAATTCATATGCAGGCATCAGTTCAATTGTATTGATACCAAGCTCTTTCCAGTACGGGATCATTTCCTCCAGTGCCTGAAAAGTTCCCTTTGTACCGGTTATCGTCCGATTCGCTTTTGTATATCCGCGCACATGCAGTTTATAAAGGATCATTTCGTGATATGGAATAGCCGGATTTTTGTCGTTCTCCCAGTCAAAAACTTCTTTTTTAAGAAATCCTCCCCTGACTTTGTGCGGATTCGTACCCACCTCTGCACCAAAGCGTTCCCGTCCCAGAATCCTGTACGCACAGGGATCAGTATACACCTTTCCATTTATCAGAAAATTGTACTCGTACTCTTTCAGATCAAAATCCGGAATATACATTGCATATACATTTCCGGTTCTGTTTTCTTCTGTAAAAGGAATCTCCACATAAGGTTTTGCTGATCTCTTTTTGTAGAGAATCAGAGATGCTCTGCTGTCTTCCGGTACCTCAACTGCAAAATTACAGCCATCTGCCAACGGATTTGCACCAGGCACAAGAGCCAGCCCCTTTTCTGTTTTCATCTTTCTGCTCTCAGCCATCTCTTTCTCTCCTTCATATTTTTTCTTGTTGCTCATTACACTTTTCAGAAACACTATACAACGCTATAATGTAATCTGAAGTTCTACCGGACAATGATCGGAACCCATAATTTCAGAATGGATTTCTGCGCCTTCAAGCTTATCCTTCAACTGTGGAGACGTGATAAAATAGTCAATTCTCCACCCTGCATTCTTCTCTCTTGCTTTAAATCTGTAAGACCACCAGGAATATCTGCCCTCTACATCCGGATAAAAATAACGGAATGTATCGATAAATCCACTCTCCAGCACCTTACCAAAGCATGCTCTCTCTTCATCTGTAAATCCGGCATTTTTCCGGTTGGTCTTAGGATTCTTCAGGTCGATCTCCTGATGTGCCACATTGAAATCCCCGCAGCAGATCACAGGCTTACTTTCCTGCAATTTCAACAAGTATGCCAGAAAATCCTCTTCCCAGTGCATACGGTATTCCAGTCTGCGCAGTTCACTCTGGGAATTTGGTGTATATACAGTCACCAGATAAAATTTTTCATATTCCAGGGTGATCACACGCCCTTCTTTGTCATGTTCCTCAATTCCAATTCCATACGCCACAGACAGTGGCTCTTTCTTTGTAAAAACAGCAGTTCCGGAATATCCCCGTCTGTTGGCATAATTCCAGTACTGATAATATCCCGGAAGTTCCAGCTTCACCTGCCCCTGCTGGCATTTCGTTTCCTGCAGGCAGAAAATATCCGCATCAAGTGCTGCAAAACTCTCTTCAAACCCTTTGCCAATGCATGCACGTATACCATTTACATTCCATGAGATTAATTTCATAATCAACTGATCCCCTTTGTTTTCTTATTAGCCCTGTTCAGCATTTGCTAACGATTCTCCCCTGAACGCTTCTGGTCTATTATAGCACGTTTCATGACTGTAAAAAACCTCTTTTTCTCCGGTTTCTGCTCATTGCATTTTTTTCCGGTTTCTGCTACAATGAACTGACATCAGATAAACATAGTCCCTGATAAATAAGAAAGAATGAGGAATATAAAATGAGTGACGAATTTACAGCTGGCGGATGTAACCCGAGTGACTGCGCTTCCTGCGGTGGTGGATGCAGTTCAGTCGGCGGATGCGATCCTGTTGAAAACCACAAGACAATCACCCTTACCATGGAAGACGATACAGAGGTAGAATGTGCGATCCTCACCGTTTTCCCGGTAGATGCGAAGGAATATATCGCACTTCTCCCACTTGATGAGAACGGTCAGAATGAAAGCGGCGAGGTTTACCTCTACGCATTTGCCCGTACTGAGAGCGGTGATCCGATGCTTTCCAACATCGAAAGCGATGAAGAATATGCAAAAGCCGCAGTTGCTTTTGACACAGTGCTTCAGAATGCAAAAGATTCTATGGATAAGATTGACTAATCTGTTAAAGAATTTCATATGTAAGACTAAAATAAGAACCATCATCATTTCATAAAATGTGTGATGGTTCTTATTTTTTATCTTATAGCAATTCCATAAAATAATGCAATCAAGACAGTTCAGCAGAGTGCGAGTTTCCTTCTATAGCCCTCCTCGTAAATTATGTATATAAGAGGATTACTATACAGAACTTCGTCGCAAACTGCCATAAATACTACTATGAATAAAGGTTATATATCATAAACACTGCGCACTTTCAGTCCATCCGGCTTTCCATCGAGTATCTTCACTCTGTATTCTCCTGCATTCATGTCAAAATAATTATCTTCAAGAATCAGGTCATCATTCTCATTCCGGATTTCCACACTCTTTGCATATGCTTCTGCCTTAACAACTATCTCATCTCCGTCTACGCGCACAGCCAGTCCGGGATTCAGATAGTGGAAGTATTTCGGATAGGAAAAAATCACAGTTCCCTGAGAAATAATCTGATCATTTTCCCATGCCTCATAACTTACATATTCATTAAAACAGTCAATCTGGGGAAGTTCGACCTTATCCATCCATACAGCAGACAATGCCGGTACTTCCAGCCACTGTTCTTCCTCCCTTAGAATTGTGGCATCTGTCTTTCGCACTGCCCATTTCACCAGAACCCTGTGAGCATCCAGCGTTTCATTGGTCACATTCAGACGGATGGATTTTTCAAATTCAAAATGCTGACGGTTCATATCCGCTTCCACTGTCATCCAGCTCTGTTCTTCACAGGAAAGCATTACAGGCGCAAAGAATCTCTTCGCATAATAATGAAGCGCTTTCCAGCGTCCGTAATAATCAATGGATGACCAAGAAATAACCGGCCAACAGTCATTTAACTGCCAGTAGATTGCACCCATACAACGTCCCCGGTTTCTGCGGTAATGCTCGACTCCATATCGGATTCCATCTGCCTGGAGAAGCTGAGATACATAAACAAAATCGCTGAAGTTCTCAGGATAACGGTATGCTGCCTGCATATATTTGGCAATTTTTCCATTTCCTCCGTAATTTCTCTGATGTTTCTCCATCACATAAGAAAATGGATTCAATTCTTTCGGATCATCTGTTACTGTTTCAAGCGTTTTTACAGACGGGAATGACTGAAAACCAAACTCAGATGCATATCTGAAGAAATATTTACGATATTCTGAAAATGGCTTATTGCCATGCCATACTTCCCAGTAATGCACATCTCCACGGTTCGGATCATTGGGTTCATCAAAGGAACCGCCTGATGACGGGCTTGCAGGCCAGTAGAAGGTATCCGGGTCGTATTCGCTGAGAACTTCCGGAATAATGCGCTCATACATAAACAGATAATCTCTCATTTCTGTCGGCTTTGTCACCCAGGTGCCCTGCTTTACAAACATTTCCATCTCATTGTTTCCGCACCACAGGGCAAGGGATGCATGATGACGGAGACGTTTGATATTATCAATAAATTCCTGACGGATATTTGCCTCAAACTCCGGTGTCAATTCATAGACAGAGCATGCAAACATAAAGTCCTGCCATACCATCAGCCCCATTTCATCACAAAGATCAAAGAACCAGTCCTCAGGATAATAGCCGCCGCCCCAGACACGTACTGTATTAAAGTTCGCTCTCTTGCACTGAAGAAGTAATTCTCTGGTACGTTCTCTGGATGTTCTCTGCAGAAGATTGTCCTCAGGGATATAGTCAGCGCCCATGGCAAAGACCTGATAACCGTTTACTTCATGAGCAAAGCTCTCGCCCCACTGGTCTTTCTCTCTATGCATGGTCAGCGCACGGAGACCGATTTTTCTGCACCAGGTGTCTACAATCTTATCTCCGGCTTTCAGGTCTACCTGCACCTGATATAACAGCTGTTCTCCCAGTCCATTTGGCCACCAGAGCTGCGGATTTTCAATCTCCATTTCATCCGGACAGTCATCCCATATGGTTTTTGTTCCATTCGGTGCAGTTACAGTCACCTGATATTCCAGTGCCTGTGCACCTTCATACCCATCTGCTTCGCTCTCTTCCTCATCAACAGTCTCCACATCTACTTCCGGAACCAGCAGGACTTTGCCATCCTTATGTACCTGACGGATATACACGCTGTCCAGTCTGGCAGTTTCAATTCCCAGAAGTGTTACAGGACGGAAGATACCTCCATCCGGCAGACATGCACCCCAGTCCCAGCCGCACATATAGTGAGCTTTGCGCAGATGCATAAATCCCTCAATTGTGTCTTCATTTCCCCTGTTTTTATATTTCTTAAATGCCTCTGCCATGAACTTCAACGGAGAGCGAATGATAACGCGTAAGGTATTTTTGCCGTTTTCAAGCAGCTCTCCTACCGGGAATTCCCAGATTCTGTGCATGTTATCAACTTTTCCAAGACAACATCCATTCAGATAGATGTCCGCAATCGTATCAATCCCGTCAAATCTCAGGATCACTTCCTGACAATCTTTAAACTGCGCTTCTTCATAATTAAATACCGTTCTGTATTCATAATCCTCCTCCATCAGTGCTTTCGCCTGATATTCATTATCCCCAAAGAACGGATCCGGCATCTTTCCGGTCTTAAGAAGTGCCGCATAAATATCCCCCGGAATCTGTGCCGGAATCCAGTCCAGTTGTCTGATATTGCACAACTGCCAGTTTTCATGAAGCTGTAATTTTATCATTTGTCTTATCCCTCTTTGATTATTTTTTACATATGTTTGCATTCAACTATATATATAATATCATACTGCCCTTTTCTAAATCAACTCTGCAAAAGAAATCATTACTGTTCACTCCGTTCACAGTAACAGGAAATCTTTTGCTTGACATTCCCGGAAATTCTATGCACAATAAAGGGAACAGAAACTATGATGTATGGAGTATATAGAAATGAAAGAAAAGTTATATACCATTCCACTTAATGATGCGGTAAATGCCAGTGACGAGTGTCCTTTCTGTTTTATTGAACGGGAACTGGAGCAGAACTCGCTGGATTTTGTACTGGGTAACAGTTCTTCTTATATGGAAAGTGACATCCGGGATCAGACGGATAAGGCGGGATTTTGCAGGGTACATATGAAGAAAATGTTTGATTATGGGAATACTCTTGGGAATGCATTGATTCTTCAGACTCATTATCATAAACTTCGGGAAGAGATGAGAAAGCAGTTTGATTCTTTTTCACCCGGAAAATCCTCGGTCCTCGCGCGTTTCCGCCGTTCAGATTCCAGCGCAGATAAGAATCCGATTGCTGCATGGACTGCTTTTAAGGATTGCAGCTGTTTTATCTGTCAGAATATTGAGGATACATTTAAACGGTATGTGGAAACTTTTTTCTGGCTGTATCAGCAGGATAATGAATTTAAAAATAAAATTCTGCGCAGTAAAGGCTTCTGTCTGCATCACTTCGGGATTCTGTGCAACGGTGCAGATAAATATCTGAATGATAAAGAAAAGGCTGAGTTTTATCCTGCCATGTTCAGGCTGATGGATGAAAACTTCCAACGTATGGAAGAAGATCTGGTATGGCTGTCAGATAAGTTTGATTACAGAAATAAGGATGCTGACTGGAAAAACTCCAAAGATGCGCTCCAGCGTGGAATGCAGAAACTTCGCAGCGGATACCCGGCAGATCCGGTGCATAAGGCAAAATAAAAAATTCTCTCTTAACATTTATGAACCAATATACTTCATGATCATTTGTTAAGAGAGAATTTTTTATTACATTACAACTCCATCAATTTCTATATCAGCATCCACATCCTGAGTATAGTCGATATCTTCATATCGGAATCCAAACATATGATAGAAATCTTCCCAGTAACCATCAATATCGCAATATTCCTTTACAGTGTCTGTAGTAACAGCTTTCCAGCATTTTTTTACTTCTTCCTGAATCTCCGGCGTCAGTTCGTAATCATCCATACGAATAAAACCATTCTCATCTGTCTGGAAGCCTGTTGGTGTGTAGAGTTTCTGTGTAAATAGTCTGGCAATCTGCTGAATGCAGTTTTCATGATTTCCGGCTTTCTTCATTACTTTATAGAGGATTGCAAAATACAGCGGCACAACCGGAATTGCTGCACTTGCCTGAGTTACAAGGCCTTTATTTACTGATATTACCGCACAGACATCCGGGTGTGCCTGGTTGATCTCAGACATTGTTTTCTGTAAATGCTGTTTGGCAGTTCCGATGGTTCCGTGATAGTAAATTGGATAAGTAAGTTCCGGTCCAATATAGGAATATGCTACGGTTACTGCATTCTCAGTCAGTACATCTGCTGCTTTCAGCGCATCAATCCAGTCTGCCCAGTCTTCGCCGCCCATAACTTTGACTGTGCTTAAAACCTCTTCTTCAGTAGCCGGTTCTACTGTTTTCTCTGTAATCTCATTGTTTCGCAGATCAAGACTCTTTTCTGTGAAAGCCTCACCTGTAGTCTTCAGGCAAGAGGACCAGATTTTTCCTTCAGAATCTGTACGTCTTGGCGCTGCCAGACTGTAAACTACCAGATCCACCTTTCCCAGATCTTTTTTGATCAGCTCAATTGCTTTATCTTTTATTTCTTTTGAAAAAGCATCTCCGTTGACAGTCTTGGCATAGGCACCTTTTTCTGCTGCCAGGCGATGAAATTCCGCAGTGTTATACCATCCGGGTGTAGCTGTCCTTCTGCCATTTGCCTGACGTTCAAACATGATTCCAAGAGTATCGGCACCACAGTTTTCCAATGCGCAGATTCGGGATGCGAGGCCGTAGCCTGTAGAACATCCGATGATCAGTGCTTTTTTTGTTCCGTTTACCATTCCCTGTTTACAGGCGTAATCTGCCTGGTTGCGCACACTCTCTGCACATCCCTGCGGATGTGCGGTTGTACAGATATATTCTCTTACTTTTGGCTCGATGATCATAACTTTTCTCCCTGAATTTATTTCTTTGCCTGATATTTTTTAGTCAAGCGGATAAAATCATCCGCTTCGTTACTTGTTCATAATCGAATAACTGCTCCGCAGTATATACGCTTGAATTGTATGTATTGCAAATATTTTGAATCTCAAAATATTATAGCAAAGAAAAAGCAGAACGTAAAGTAAAAATCTCAGCTTCTTCCCTATGTTCTACTTTTTTTACATTCTGGCTCTGATTTCATCCATAAACTTTGTGAAATATGCTCCGCCAGAACATTACATTTCTTTTTCTCACTATTTCGCAGTAGTACTTCCAAATCCTCCGTTACGGATTTCTGTAGCATCATCATCTACTGTGATTCCATACTCTACAAAGATTCCCTGCATAAATCCTGTATCTGCCGGGATTGTAAGAGTTTTGTTTTCATTGGAATCATTTGTGATCTTTGAAAAAATGTGGCCTTCGTTATCTGAATAGAAATAATCACTGTCAATGATACCAACTGTGTTGTTAAGCTGAAGACGATATTTAAATCCCAGTCCGCTTCTCGGATAACATTTCAGCACCCATTCCGGCTGCATTTCCACCCGGATTCCTGTCGGGATCTTTACTGTTTCGCCTGGCTTCAGAGTAAATTCTGCCGGTGCGAAAAAGTCATAGCCGGCACTTCCTGCTGTCGCTCTCTTCGGCAGACGGATAGCCTCGTATACTTTCTCTGCTTCTTCCTGAGACTGTGCGAAGGTATCGATCCAGTCTGCTGTGAAGCGTTCTTTGCTTACTTTATGAAATTTCGCGATTCGTTTCATCTGTTTTCCTCCTGTCTGGTCATGCAAAGCTAACACACCTGCTTCGCAGTACACTCATAGCTGAATAT
>ULQK01055420.1_pt1 | contig 12189 bp, 11 predicted proteins | sample 1954371 | NCBI WGS metagenome assembly ULQK01 (sample SAMEA4835652, study PRJEB28245) | human gut metagenome | biome: gut microbiome; material: fecal sample | place: Denmark | collected 2008 | reverse complement strand
TAGAAGAAATCAAGGCTCTGGCTGTACAGAAAACTGCATAACTTATGAAGAAAAGGGTGACTCTAAACTCACTAATAGAGAGACCCCCTTCTTTACAAGAATTAATGACCTGCAGGATTACATTAAGAAGCAGCGTACCAACCTTGAATCCTTCGACGAAACCTTGGTTAAACGCTGGCTCAAGCAAATCACCGTCTGGGAAGACCACTTCACAGTGAAGCTCAAGTCCGGACTTAAAATTGACATTGAAGGTTAACGCTTAAAAATCACAAAGGCTCCTCACCACTGGAATTCAATCCGGTGATGGGGAGTCTTTATCATTTTAATCCTTATCCCAACGATTAGCATCTGTCCAACGGAAGTTTGGGTCTTTATTCCTTCGTGGGTCATTTTCCCATTCTTCAGCTACACGTTTACTTATTTCTTTATTAAGACGATTCATTTTGGGAGTTTTTTCACCAGTTCCACCATCGAATCCGTTCTTAATCCAATCCTGTCTTTCTTCTTCATAAGCATCTGATAACTCCTCAGGAGAAGCTCCTTCAACCCATTTTTCAAATTCACTTTTAAATAAATTACCAAAAAATCCCATATTTATCTTCCTTACTATAAATGAGCAAGTTCGTGATTTTGCATAAAAAGAAAGACACCTTAAATCGTTTGTGTTGTATAATGAAAGTGACCAAACAAACATTGCAACATTTACGAAAGAAGGTGTCCCTCGCAAATACTATACATCATTCTACATTCATATACAACCAGTTTAAGAAATTAAATTTATGCAAATCTTTGTCGAACAGAGTGATCGGTCATCTCATGAGTATCCTGATCAGTATTTTTATCTCAGGTTACCATGGAAAGACTACCGACTTTGCACAAAACAGTTCCTGCCACAGAACTACCATCTCGCATTTCCTCAATTCCGGGAAATGGGATGATACATTACTTGAAAATGCTTTAAAATCCTCCGTAGTTGAAATTATTTATTCAGAAGCACAGCGCACCGGAAAGCCTGTTTTCTGTATTGTGGATGATACCATAGCTTCAAAGACAAAGCCTTCGTCACAGGCTCTGCATCCAATTGAAGATGCGTATTTCCACCAGTCTCATTTAAAGGGAAAACAGGATTATGGTCATCAGGCGGTTGCTGTTATGCTTTCGTGCAATGGCATTGTCCTAAACTATGCTTTTGTACTGTACAATAAATCCATTTCCAAGATTGATATTGTGCAGAGCATTGCAAAGGAACTGCCAGAACCTCCAGTCATGTCGTATTTCCTTTGTGACTGCTGGTATGTTTCTGAAAAATTAATCAACACATTTGTACAGAAGGGGTTCCATACCATTGGAGCTTTAAAAACAAACCGCCTGCTGTACCCGTCAGGAATGAAAAAGAAGCTCAGCGAACTTGCTGCTGAATTATCGGTAACAGAGAAGGGATTTGACCTTGTGACAGTCAAAAACCGAAAATATTATGTGTACCGGTATGAAGGAAACCTGAATGGTATCGAAAATGCGGTTGTTCTTTTAAGTTATCCTGAAAAGGCATTTGGAAATCCCAAAGCACTGCGGGCTTTTATCAGCACAAACGTGGCATTATCAACGTTGGAGATCCTTTCCTGCTATGTGTGCATATGGCCGATATTTTAGAAATGCCGATAAATTTTCTATAAGATCCCATGCCTGACCCGATGTCAGGCACGGTAATAAACTATCGGCATTTATTTCAATCCACAAAGCCGTTTGATAGTATCTTCGTCATTGGCATACTTGAACACCACATCATCCTTAAAGATAGAACTGTCACTATCGCCAAGCTTATGCAGTGCTTCCCTCTTCATTTCTTCAGTAACCTTTGCGTAGAAACGAGTCGTTTCTATATTTGAATGACCAAGCCATTCAGATATAGTAGAGAGTGGCACTCCCGCCTGATACAGGTGCATTGCTCTTGTCCTTCTGAAGAGATGTGAATGCAGATGGACTAGATCTGGATTACTTTTGCGAACCTCTTCTTCACATCCTGCAAGTATACGGCTGACATTATCACTGGACATTTTGTTTCTCCGGCCATTTCGGAAAGAATAAAACAATAGATCCTCCGAAGTTTTGTCTGGATGGTATTTTTCACAGTAATCTTCAAACTGGTTCCATATTTCCCTGGATAAAGGTGCGATCCTATGTTTCTTTCCTTTTCCGTAGAAATGCACATCAGCCTCTCCGCTGGATGTTGCTTTAACATCAAGGAGTTTTAGTGACAATACCTCGTTTATCCGCGCACCACTTTCATACAGAAGCGACAGGAGAAAACGATCTCTTATAGCTTCACGATTGCCAGCCGTACTTTTAAGAACCAGGTGCACATCATTAACTGAAAGCCATGTAAAATATATGACTCTTTCATCATCAACATCGCTTATCTCACGGATTGCTTCATACTCAGCAAGAGAGATAGCGTTCTTTTTATAAAGATACTTGCAGATCCCCCGCAGGTCTGACAGGCGATGGTTTATGGTCGGTGCCACGTTATTACGTTCAGATTTCAGCCAATTCATGAATTCTGCTATGTTTTTCTGGCTGAAGTCAGATGACTGCATCGTCAGGACAGTCACCTTTTGCTCGGACTCAAGATATGTCACGAACAGATTTATGCTATATCTGTACGAGGCGATTGTGTCTTCATCGCGATTCCTGACACATGGAAGGTAGGTTCGCATAAATTCACCCATAAGCGATACAAGACGCGGATCCTTAGCTTTAATCCTCATCTTCCGGCACCCCCTTTCCATAAACCTGAGAAAGGAGATCCCAATCTACAGCTTTGGACTTGCGCAGATTCTCTGGAAGAAGGTGGATATAATAAAGCGTTGATGTGAGTTCTGAATGCCCCATATATGCCGAAAGGTACGGCAATAATTCCATCACGTCCTTCCCGTTGTTTATCCAGCGGATTATATTACGCGAAGCAAAAGCATGCCGCAGATCATAAGGTCTTGGAGTACTCTTCCATGAAATGCCGCTCTTTGAGATCAGGTTTCTCCATACCTGGTTATACCACGATGTTTCATATGGTGTGCCGTCCCATTTTTGAAAGAACCATTGCCACTTTCCTGCTACGTAATCGTATTTCTGACAGAGGGCACGCATATCCTCTGACATAATGATGTGCCGGTCCTTGTGCCTCTTAGACTGTCGTATATAAACATCTCCTGTAACCAGATCTACATCCTCTGTTCGTATCGCAGGTGGTTCCTGTGGGCGAAGACCGCAGCAGTAAAGCAACCGGCTATACACAGGAAACACAACTTCTGGCTGATATCTTTTCCCACAGGTTTTGCCAATATATGAGTCAATCGTTTTAAATAACCCGAAGAGTTCATCATCCGTAAATAAATACGGATTGAAGGCTATGCGTGTTACTACATAGTCGTCATCCGGTATGTAATCATCATATCCAAGAAAGTTCAGGTATTTCGTGTACTCCCGCAAAAGAGAGATGAAGACGGCTTTGCTGTTAACAGTGTAAGGATAATAAGCAAGCCACTCGTCTACCATTTCCTGGGTAATACGGGCAGACAGGGGATGGTTCTTTACGCAAAAGTTTATAAATGGAGGAACCGAACTCCTATATGTGGCGGTGGCATATCCAATGGACTGACGATATTTCATCATCTCCTCAAATGCGTCATTGAGTTTTTTGTCAAGAGTCATGTTCCAGCACCTCCCTCCAGGGATCTGGCGATTCCTGTATGTTACGTCCAAAATAGAACCCGCTGGTAATAGGCACATCCGAAAAATCCATTGCCACGAATGATATCTGGTGCGTATCGTGTGTGAGGTACGGTTTATCCTCGGTAATGGATTTGTGTCCCATCATCTGGGACGCAGTTTCAATGGGAACTCCTTTTGACACCATAACGGTTTCAAAGGAACGTCGTAAACTGTGAAATCCCCTAAATGCGATTTTGGATACTCCTGCTTTTTCACAATACTTGTCAATCATGATGCCAAATCCTTTTGACAGTCTTCGATACGGAGCCTTTACTGTTAGAAAAGCCTCAGGAATATCGCATTTAGGACGCCAGTCGAGGATATAGTCAGCAAGGGCATTCAAGGTGGCACCGTTTAGTTCAGATACGATTGGTGTATGAGTTTTTGACTGTACTACTGACACTTTGTGATTATGCCAGTCTATATCTGATAACTTGATGCCTATGATGTCGATTCCGCGAAGCCCTGTGCAGTATGCAACAAGTATGATCGCAAAATCCCTCTTTCCAATGATGCTGTCTGTATCAGCCGCCTGGGCTATTCCCGAAATCTCTTCTTCAGAATACCCCGGAATAATACGCCGGTGATCATTTTTCAGCTTCAGGAGAGTATAATCACGCTGCAGACAACAGTTCCCATGAGCACGAAGATATTCCGTGGCGTACTTTACACACCTTAACGTACGTCCAGTACTGCCTCCGTTCGAAACCGGTACTTCGTCAATCAGAAATGACATGTCTATAGTGTCATCAATGAATTGTGGTTTTATCCCGAGCTGTTCGGCGTACCACAGAAAATGTCTGGTGGGAGCCCGGAGATCATTTTTTGTCGCGGTGCTGACAGGGTGACTGTCGAGTATCATTTCAACGAGGCTGTTTATCTCGTCGGATACAATGTACTTGAGCGAATGAGATTTAGTGCTCGAAAAATCAACAACGCCTCTTTCCGCAAGCGAGGACAGCATACGCATAACACGCAACTGGAATCGATGATATTCCTTACATATCTCACCAGAAGAACACCTTGTGTCAAGATTGTCCTTATAGGAATCCATCAACTCTGGACTGTAGGAATCAACTTGTGATGACCGTGCAAAGCGTACCATCGAATTACAAACAGTCTGATACTGTTCTAAAGATACTTCTAGTATCCCGTAGGCCCTCACCTGCTTCATGAGCTGATCAGTTAATGGTTTTAGTAATGGGTAGGATTTTATCATACACGACCTCCTTACTATAGTGATGACTGGTTACATCTCTATAGTAAGAAATGCCGATACATTTATAAAGTCCTATAAATCCAATATTTCAGAAAGTCAAAAATCGGCATTTCTAAAATATCGGCATATGGCCGATTGAGGTCTTTTTCAGACAATGTAAGACCCGGCTGGCACTGGATACCTACCAGATACGTTCCTCAAAAGGGATCCAAAGATACTGGCTGCTGATGTCAATGGCACATTATATCTGTGTTACAGGCACTGGACGATATCAGTCTTTCCAGGAAGGATATCAACTGATTCGCAGTACCATTCAGCAGGAAAAGTATCAATATCTGTTTCAATGTGCAAAATCCAGTATTGATTTTGAAGCGTTTATGAAATTAGCAGGATAGTTTTGTGCATTTTTTGAAATTTGCTCATTTATAGTTCCTTACTATGCAGCTTCAGCAAATATACGTCTCTGTACCTTAAGATAAGATTGCAGATTCTTGATAACATCTTTTTCTTCTTCTAAGTCGTCTGCAGCTATTTCTATTTCATTATCACTTGCCAGCTTTAGGGTATATTCATAGATTCGTCCTACTAATACATCAAGTTCTTCTGATGTAAGCTGAATACTGATTTTTGAATAATTTTTATCCGCTTTCAACGCATCCAAAGAGCTCATTAGATTATTAATCTTATCAATATCCATCTCACCCTTACGAATTGCATCAATATATCTCTTCAAGCTAGTTCTAAATTCTGTTACAACCTTTGGTTCATGGTTTTTTACTTTATTATAAACCCAAGCACCAGCGCCAACAGCTGCTGCACCTGCTACAACAATTATTGTTCCTTTTTTATGCTGTTTTACAAACTGTAATGCTTTAGCACCAACGCCCTGCACCTGCTCTGCTGCTGGTAGGTCAATCGGCCTTAAGTGTTTGACAATCTGGCCTTTATTGGGTCCTGTTGCCCATCTTACCACACTACCAATTCTTCGATAAATACCTGTTGCTAATCCTGTCGCTATATCATCAGGAATGAAAAATGCATCTTGCGCTATAGCCATAAAATACCTCCCTTTTGTATTCTATAATAGGCCTTGTAAATTTCGCGAATTATTTTAATATCAATCCAAACTTGCCCTCATTTCAGCCTCATATTCTGCTTTTATCTCACTTTGATAATCTGCGATAGCGTCAAGCATTGAATCGCAACCGTCAAGAAAATTGATTATTGCTTTAAGGCATGTATATACATTGCTTATATCTAACTCTTTGTTATCAAAACGATATTCCAAACTATAAGATGTTGGGTAGCGGAAGTTGTCCCCATTCTTATCTAATTCGTTAATTTCTTCCAATAAGCCTTCAACTATATCAATAGTTGTAAGGTCTTCACCAGAATCATTTGCATATTTTTTAATTACTGGTTTAACGTTCTTCCACAAATCTTTCTTTATAAGATGGCTTTTTCGTTTTGAATTAAACACCTTCAGTGGAACGCCATTATCAACTCTACTATAGAACAACCTCTTCAAGCATAATTCAATCGTATTTCTAAACATGAAGATTAGAGGATATAGCTTATCTTCATTGGTGATATTTTGATTCTGATAAATATAATCAATCACCTCAGAATACCCTGTAACTTTAACATGGAAACCTTCGTCAGAAATTCTTTGCCATAAATAACAATTTCCAATTCCATGTGAAGCAAAGACAAAGAACTCCGGTTTTAATTTTCCGTCAAACTCATCTTCTTCTGTAACAATTCCTCTCTCAATGCATTTTTTTATTAACGCATAACCTTGCAGCATATTATTTGCAACATCCACATTGTCTAAAAACTTATCCCTGTATTTAGAAAGGAATTCATCTTCAAAAGGAAATCTGAACATGTCCGATTTTTTATCAACTTCTTCTAATGAATCCAAATATCTAATTAACCAGTCTTCCTCTTCTTCAGTTAGATAATTTTCAAGTCTCACATCAGTATATTTATGAAATAGCATAGAAACATCATGACAGCATGCTTCAAAAGCATCTTCAATATCTCTTTTACGAGGCAAAACTCTGCATAATAAAGCCTTCAATCCTAATTCAATACTATGTCGAACTAAGAATATTCCTGTTAAAAACCACATATCTGATTTAACGTTATCATGTCGACTGCCAATCACTTCTTCAAAAGTTTTGTATCCACACTTATAGAACTGATATGACAAAGTCTTATAATCCTCAAAACAATTGTGGCTCCACTTAATTTTCACAGAAGTTTCTTTGTTATCAATTTTCCAGAAATCCATATCCGAAGTCGGCCAAATCCACGCTGAATCGTTCATGTATTCTCCTCCATAACATCTATTCCACTGCCCGAAAACGCCCTTACTATCGAGTTGTCGGATTTGTTGTCAACTTTTTTCCTCTTTCAAAAATCACTTCAAAATCCCTGACATCTAATCCACTCACTCAATCTGCGTTATCTAATCCAAGGTTACAACCTGACACACATTTTCACAATGGATATATTTCCATATAAAACAACCGATCCATTTCAGGAGTTAGGCTTCTATTCCTAACTTCCGAAAAAGCCCGGAAATACGCCGTTTTCTGGCACTTATTTATCTTTTCTTGACATCAATACTACCGTCTCCACATGTGTCGGCATCGGCTGGGGAACACATTTCCCCAACCACGTTACCGTCTGATGAACACATTTTTTCAGTTACATTTTCATTCAATCGCTCTGCCTTATTCTGCTCCATTTATGACACCTTTTTCCCTTTCTGATTTGCTCTGTAGTCTGCTTTCGCATTATCTACCTTTAATGTCTGATTGCACTTAAGTACAAATGTCAGTTTATATGGTGTTGGATTACCTTCTGCATCATACCCACCAACAATTACCTTTTCTACAATGCTCTCAAACACGATTCTGTCAAATTCATCCAGGGCATTTTCATTTTCCAGTGTCTGTCGAAGCTGTGACATACGCCTGCTTATATTCTTCTGCTGTCCGATATTTTCTTCCAGATAAGCCTTTTCTTCCGTAATCTTGTGAAGTTTCCGCTGAAAGCTCAGCTTCTTTTCATCATAATCTTCCTGTTCTATTTTACCATCAATCAACAGATCTGTTAACCTGCTTTTTTTCGATTCAATAGTGGAAATGTCTTTTTCCAGCTGTTTTACCCTTTTCAATTCGGTATCATCCTTCAGAATATCTTCAATCGTATTCAGCACCGATTGAAGAACATCATCAAAACTATCGGCCAGAAGTCGAAATGCTTCCAGAAAAGCGTTTTCAATAATCACTTCATCTACCGCCTTGCAGTTCGGACAATTATCAATCCCGTTTTTTGTAGCATTCATACACTGCCAGACAGGTTTTTTCGTTGTAGTCGTCTGATGTCTTGTCCTTCTGGATAATTTATGACCACAATACCCACATTCCAGCATACTGCTGAATGTGAACTGTCTTGTATAACGCTCTCTGTTTCCGGTTGTTTGCATCAGCTTGGGTTTGGCACGCTTCAATCGAATCTCTTCTGCTTTGTCCCAGATTTCTCTTGATACGATTGCTTCATGGTGATCCCGGATATAATATTGATTTTCCTCTCCCATATTGGCAAGTCTCCTCTTTGAAATCGGGTCAACTGTAAAAGTCTTTCCAAGAAGCACGTCACCCTTATACTTCTCATTTTTAATCATTCCCATAACTCCATGGTCATGCCATTCCACTGTGCCACGCTTATTTTTAATTCCAAGTTCTACCAGCCGTTTGGCAATCGTACCACAGCCATTCCCTTGCAAATACATATCATATATGAGTCTGACTGTTTCTGCTTCTGTCTCATTTACAGTGATTGTCTTTGTGTCCTGATGATAATCATACCCAAAACAGCCATTAAAGCCAACCAGTTCTCCACGTTTCATTTTCATCTGTAATCCCATTTTCACGTTACTGGAAAGGGATTCTACTTCTTCCTGTGCCAGTGAACTTAAAATTGTCAGAAGCATTTCTCCGTTCATATCCAGCGTATTGATATTTTCTTTTTCAAACATGATAGCAATATTCTTATCCCGGAGCATACGCACATATTTGATAGTATCCGGTGTATTTCTGGAAAATCTGGAAATTGATTTGGTAAGGATCATATCAATCTCGCCGTTCAGACACTTCCGGATCATTTCCTGAAATCCTTCACGCTTGTCTATCTTTGTTCCGGTAATTGCTTCATCTGCAAATATTCCTGCCATCGCCCATTCTTTATTCTTCCGAATTTTTTCTTCATAATAAAGTTTCTGGGATTCAAAACTTCCTAACTGCTCATCACCATCGGTAGATACCCTGCAATAAGCAGCCACCCTTATGCGGTCAATCTGGACTGCATAATTACTATTTCTTCCACGGCTGTTTGGTGCCGTTTTTGTTGCCTGTAAGACCTGTACTTCTCTCATGCTCATAATCTTCCTCCATTTCTTTTACCTGCCACTTTCTTTTCTGAATATTTGTGGCTGTTTTCTTTGCCTGTGCTGTCATTCTATCTGAATTTTTAAATGTGAACGACTGTTGAATTACTTTATCTTCCATTATTTTTTACCTCGTCTTTCTATATCATAATCAAGCGATTGCTTTCACCGGATCGTCACTTCGCTCACCGGATACCAGATAACTGTCCATCAGCTTACGTCTGATTTTTTCAAATTCTTTTTCAGACAGCAGATTCATACGGTACAGCTTTGCAATCAGTGTTATTTTCTTTGCATATTCCAGTTCCTTTCTCATGGTACACTCCCCCTTTCTTTCAGATTCTTCAGCACCACCTCCTTACAGTGAGTTATCACTTTCTGTTTTTTTGGTACTTCTTTGTTATCTGTTACTTTTCAGATACAGGCAGCGTGATTTGGCTTCCACTCATATGATCTGACGTTGGCGTTACTGCCAGCCTCTATCAGAGTATTTCTGAATGCTGGCAGCTTCTTCGCAAACTTACCAGCCGTTTCCGGAGTATCTTCGACGCTCGCCTGTAATATACTTACAGGGTCATGGCATTTGTGGAATCAGATCATACAGCTCATGTAATTTTCAAGGTACAAAAGAATTTTTTTGAATGTTCCTTCACTATTACAACTAAGAAGTGACGAAATGTTGTTTTCAAAAAATCCTTTCACTAATAAAGCCCGGCAGAGGGATTTTACCAACCTCATTTTGCAATAATTCACAAAAAATTTTATCTCTGCCAAAGCATTCGCTTTCGTGCGAATCTTTATTGTACTGTTATTTTAATTCGCCTTAATGCGAATGTCAAGTATTTTATTCGCTTCAATGCGAATCTTTCTGTTTACATTCATTGTTTTTGGTAGTAAAATAGATTTATCAAAAAGAAAGCAGGAAATCTGATATGACAATCGGTGATAAAATAAAAAAAATCCGGACATTCCGGCATATGACGCAGGCAGAACTTGGTGCTGCCCTCGGTTGGGGTGATAAAGGTGCAAACCGCCTAGCCCAATACGAAACAAATTACAGGGTTCCCCGTAAAGATCTTGTAACTGAAATGGCTAAGATTCTGGATGTAAATCCACTGGTACTACACGAACCGACTACTATGGATGCATCTGAACTTATAGAAATCCTATTCTGGATTGATGAATTTAACCCAGCAGCTATTAATCTCTTTCAGTTAGAAACCTATCCGGGTGAAAAATGCAATTCCAGTGAGGATACCGCTGTCCGTTATCATGATTCTGATAACTGGCCGGCTCATCCACCTGTTGGTATGTGGTTCAATTATGGAGTTCTCAATGATTTTATGAAAGAATGGGTTCTCAGAAAAGAAGAATTGAAATCCGGTAAAATTACCAGAGATGAGTATTTTGAGTGGAAAATTAACTGGCCACAGACCTGTGATGGGTGTGGGAAATATGAGCCGAAAAGGCAATGGCGATCTGCAAATGCAGAACTTAGTGAAACTTAGCAAAACTTAAATTTATTATGTTTTTTCTCTTTAACCAAAGAAGAAAGCACTGAAAACCATTAGTCCAACGGTTTTCAGTGCTTTTTTCATATTGCTCTATTGAATTTTCCTCATTCCACCTATACAAGTGAAACTTAGAGAAACTTAAATGAAATCTCTTTCAGACAATTCAATTTGGATATTCTCCAACTGTGGATTATTTCTCAGTGGGCCAGTTTCCAGCTTACTGCCTGTTGCCTTGCATCCACAAATCTCTTATAAATACCTTCCTGCTTCATTAGCTGCTCATGTGTTCCCTGCTGTACAATTCTTCCTTTGTCGACAACCACAATCTGATCTGCATGTCTGACTGTTTTTAATCTGTGGGCAATCATAATAATCGTTTTTTCCTTTGTAAGTGCATCTACTGCATCCATCAGATCCTTTTCATTCTCCGGATCAACATTGGCTGTTGCCTCATCTAATATAACGATCGGTGCATCCTTCATGATTGCTCTGGCTATCGAGATCCGCTGTTTCTCGCCACCGGAAAGTGTAGCTCCACCTTCTCCGATCACTGTGTCATATCCATCCGGAAGTTTGCTGATGAAATCATGACAGCATGCTTTCTTCGCCGCTTCCACCACTTCCTCATGGCTTGCATCCTGACGTCCGAATTTAATATTATTCTCAATGGTATCTGCGAACAAATACACTGACTGAAATACGAATGAAAAATTACGCATCAGACTGTTCATGCTATAGTCTTTTACATTCACGCCTCCAAGCGTCACTTCCCCGGAATCCACATCCCAGAATCTGGCAATCAGATTGCAAAGTGTTGTTTTTCCTCCACCGGATGGTCCAACAATTGCTGTCGTCGTTTTCTGTGGGATAGAGAGCGATACATCATCAATAATTTTCCGTTTATCATAGGAAAACGAAATGTAAGAAAGTCTGATATCGTAATTTTCCGGCTGGATCTCTTTGCCGTCGATATCCATGGTATCCAGTTCCAGTATTGCATTTGCTTTATCTACACATACACTTACCACATGTAAAAGGGATGAATAATTTCCTGCGCATTCCAGGCTGGAATAAAGCATAAATGCTGAGATTGTCATACCAATTGCATAGACCGCACTCATAGTTCCATTAATATAAAAATATGCACTGCATGCTACAATCACTGCACCTGTGATTTTTGTTATCACACTTTGCAGAAAATGATAGGGAACAAACAACATCTCCATCTT
>ULQK01044827.1_pt1 | contig 12205 bp, 14 predicted proteins | sample 1954371 | NCBI WGS metagenome assembly ULQK01 (sample SAMEA4835652, study PRJEB28245) | human gut metagenome | biome: gut microbiome; material: fecal sample | place: Denmark | collected 2008 | reverse complement strand
CCAAAGCCGCTTAGGCTTGGCGAATTTTTAACGAACTATTGTATGGTTAGGAAGAAAAATAAACTTTTAATAGGCCTATTGTTCTCATTGGCAATGAATCTAATTTTAATATATTTTATTCGAGACAAGATTGCTAATAAATACAAGCAGTATTTTTGTGAAATACCATACAATCCAAAAAGTAGACCTGATTATTGGTGCATCCAAGGCTGGAACAATACACTCAAGAAAATGGACATAAATTGTGATGTTTGTTTTTTCGGTCACTCAATTATATATGGAAGTGATTTCAGAAAATACTTCCCGGACAAATCCATAATTAATTTAGGATACCCTGGTGATAATGTGGACGGTATGATGCTTCGAGTTCCACAAATAGGTTACGTACATCCTAAGAAAGTATTCTTGATGTGTGGTTCTAACTCTTTAAAGATGGATGATAAATATTTTTATTATGCATATAGCAATTTGGTTGATTCTATAAAAAATCAGATCCCGAGTAAGGAGTTGATTCTACTGAACATCATACCTATGCGAGATCATGAAAAAAACGTCATAATACGTAGACGAAATAAATTCTTAGAGAAATTTGCAAGAGAAAATAATATTCAATATGTGAATTTGTACAAACTTTATGTTGACAATAAAGGGAATCTTATAGATAGCCTGACTATTGATGGCGTTCATTTAAAAGAATTTGCCTATGGCAGATGGGCTGATGCTATAAAAGAGTTCATGTAATAATGCCTATAGTACAATATAAAGAGATAATTATAAATGAAGTAGAAGGGAAGCATTAACTCATGAGTGTGCTTCCCTTATTAGAAAGAATCACGAGGTATTTTAGTAGAACGTCTTTATCTTATGTAAGTAAGTAATTTCCCGAAGATATATCTCATCATAATTTTTTGAGTCTCAGCATTAGGATGAACATTCTCCGTGCCTCCATCTTCCGATACTTCTGAAAGTTTCCAAGTCTCTCCAAACTGGTCTAAACCGTTTCTAAGATTCAACTCTGAAAATAAGTCTAAGACTGGAACGTGAAATGACTTAGCAATCAATTTAATCTGTTCATTCATTTCCGAAACGGTAAAATAATCCGACTTATCATTACGCGGAACACAAGTCATAACAAATATTCTCGCACGCCATGAGCATCTTCGTATGGCAGTTTCCAGACAATATCTAAATCCATCACATATTGTACTAAAATTAGTGGTATTATTTATTCCATCTAATTCCTCATAGGTTTTAGTCATTGTGTCTTCACAAGTGCCTAACTGGGTTGAACCATTATAGTCATTAGTACCTCCCATCATTGTAAATATTCCGCTAAATCCTTCAGGCAAGTCATTTTTTATCTGTCGATTAATAGAATATATATAGCCACCTACCTGTGAAGATTGAGTATAAGAAGCACCAGGAACTGCAATATTCTTGTACGTCTTAAATCCTATATGCGAATTCAACAGATTAGCCCATCCTTCAAATTTTTCTACACCTTCTATACCTGGGTCAGTAGCAGAACTCCAAGCAGTTATCGAATCTCCGGATGAAATAAAGTCTTCATCAGATAAAGGGTGAGAGATTAATTGATTAAGTTCTTCATTACTTGAACTTACCAGATACACTTGAACTTCACTATTCCCACTACCATCTCCTGGTTTAGTGATTGCTATTGTATCGGTATCTCCATCCAATGTAATGCTGTATTCAAATCCAGCATTAACACTACCAAGTAAAGTTCCTCCAAGCATGTTTTTATATATAAAAAATGCCGCTGGATTGTCAGTGTAATCTGTAGATACATTTTTAAACAGTAGTTGGTCACCAGGTTTCAAACCGTAGGTTTCTGTTGATAAATTATATCTGTATATCCCTTGATATAACAATTTATCGTTTTCTGACAAAATACCCTCTTGGGCAAGTAAGGTAACTCTTACTGCAATTTTTTCAGCTCCTTGAAAATCAAAGCAAAAGTCTTTTAAATTTATATAAGGTCTAACAAATGGGAAATTATACTTCAACATACTATTATTTATAGAAAATCCATTAGACCATAACGTGTTCCCTGATAATCCTTGAGTCAGTAATTCTATTTGTATGAGTCTGTCATTTGATATATTAGTGGGTAAAGTTACTTTTTCTCTAACTCCCAATTCTATTTTATCGATCAATATAATTTCAGAAGAGCCTAATATACTATCTATCTTATTAGAAAGTTCTGCAACCTCAGATTCCTTTGGAATTGATACCCAATTAGCATCTTTCGCCCATTCGGTGTCTGTAAAAGAAGTACCAACGTATTGCTCGTTTACCCAATCCTCGTCATCAGGTTTGTACGAAATCTGCATACCACCTTTACGTTCGTTTGCTGACACCTGCTTACGAGTTGTGGCGGCATCTGTCACCCAAGTCAGAATCTTATTGCCTCCTGCTGATTCCTGAATGAAGCTGGCCACCGCCCAAGAACCACCCTGATACTTCCACGACTCCGGCTTCCCGGCTGAGTTCAAAAAAGAAACCTTCAGTCCTTCCGCCCTAAGTTCGCTCGGAACTTGTCCGATAGCTGTTGAAAGGTCGTATTTGTTACCCCCGTTTGTGCCACTGGTTGGATTATTCACTGACACATTATATTCGGTTGTTCTCTTGTCAATCTTGGTACCAAGACTGGTGATTGATTGAGTTGTATTTTTTGCCTGCTCGTCGATATTTGTCTTGTCGTAGTAGTCCTGCTCGAGTTTGTTTATCGCTTCCAACATCGCGGCACCAACTCGGTTTGCCGTGTTCTGTTTGTTGGCCTTCTCATCGCGGATCTGGATTGCTAGTTGTTTGAGTTCGTCAAATGTTTTTGTTGCCATAATTCTGAGTTTTTTACGAAGTAAATCAACCTGTCAGTAAGGTAAAAAGACATCTTTATTTGCGCCGATTACGGGTACCGTACAGGCGTGATTTGAGAGTAGTGCTGCGCTTGTGGTTTGCTTCCTCAATTTTATCGACAAGCAAGCCGCAGAACTCTTCGCCGTACATGTAGGCCATCTGTTCCTTCAGTACCATGATGGATGCAAAGTAGGGCCGGGAAAACCATTCTCGAGGTTTACGCGGATTGCCGGATGTATAGTATCCACCGGGTTTCGGCCCAACTTTGCGAGGCACATTTAGCCCGTGTTCTTCACGATAGACCGGGTTTAATATCTCTAAGTCACCGCCGTTACCTTTGGTATATCCTTTACCGACACCCATGTCCTGATATATGCCGTACTCCAGAAACTTGTGCTGGATGGTGGATACCGAGTCGGTGGCAGATATGACGTTATCGCGTATCTGCTGGTGAAGCGAGTAAGTATTAATGACGTGCAGCCTCTCAATCTTTTCACGCCAGATATTCACCATCATTTCTGCCCAGGCTTCCTGATATTTTCTGCGGTCTTCATCGGTGGCTGCCGGCCTGTTAGTGTCTGTATTAGCCATTCCACTCGTCCTCCTTATAACATAAATCTGTGGGTTCGGTCAGCTCGACCATAAAGTATAAGCCGGTACATCCGGAAATAAAGTATTCACCCAGCTCACGGGTGTAGATGCGGGATACATTCAGGAAGGATAAGTCCAGGTCTTCGTAGATGTATTTGTCACGGATCATGCGGGAATGGAATTGTCGGAAAAGCTGCCGGCAGATGTCCAGCTTTGCCGCACGCTCGGGCATGTCATCGTAGCGGTAACGAATCAGGAGGAATACCGTGAAGGTGCGCTTCTTGAACCAGCCTCCTCCGATTTGCTCGGTGGCTGCGTCGTTGGTATCGTCGACACAGACGAAGGCAGATTGTTTCCGGAAATTATCGAGTACATCCTGGAGCGAATTGATACCGCTACAGGAACATGGAAAGAATGAGTTGGCTTTGGCCAGCTTGTTCTTTTCGGTCAGTTCTTTAAAATAGGCATGGCCGTCAAAGAATTTACTTGTGTCCATTTTGTTTTGATTTTAGAATTTGAATATCGTGTGCTTTGGCATCCAGTTCGGTCAGGGCTCGCCAGCAGTCCATCTGCAGGACTTCCTTTTCTTTTGTCACGTCACCACCGGTCAGTGCCCGGATCTGGGCGTTCATCGCGCCCATCAGGTCGGGCAGTTCCGGCTGATCAGCGTCGCTCCTCTGTTGGAACGGCTGAAAGAAATGGGGAAAAAGAGAAGCGAAGTACAGTTTGATGCTTCCCCACCAGAGGAATACGGAAACCAGTTCGTATTCCTTGATGCGGGAAAAGGCGGCTTTCAGTGAACCTCTGACACCCGGCTTCTTCTTGTAAAGGAACCCATACAGGGCTTTGAGTTGGGAAACGTCCTGTGAATACAGGTAGCCTTGGTAGTGGTTTTCACAACAAAGGTAATCTTCGAAACTCAAGCCGTGTAGTATCGCATTGATGGCATAACGGCCGCCTATCCTGTCCAGCCGGACGGGATAAGCGTTGGGCTCGGAGATGAAATCAATCTGTCGGAGGAAGCTGCGCACCTGCCAGTCCTGAAGGATGAACCTCAGTTTCTTGTGCCAGTTCAGGCGGAAGGTGCAGAGCCATCCTCCTTTCACTCGCTTCCGGACACGGATTCCGGTGAAGCGCATGAAAACGTAAGTCTTAGCCTTGACCGGAGAAAACAGGGTGATGACCAGGAACACGTACCGAAGCTGCTTCTGGTTGAGCTGCTGCCAGGATGTGGGGAACCGGAAGTCGAGTATTCTACCCCCAAAAGTATGTGGAATTATCTTTTTCATTCTGATAAGTCTGGAAATGTTTGACTTTGTAGGCCTCGGAGTCCTTGTAGCTGGTGAATACCTCTACTTTGGATTCCGCGTAGTTCTCGATGCGTTCCAGCATGCTCTTTGCTGCCGGCCAGTTCTTTGCGATGCAGAAGCCGATGAATTTGCACATGTAGTCGGCCATGGCAGACTCTTCTTTGGTGAATGCATTGTGCCGGGCCTGTTCAAGGATGTGGTCGAAGAACTCGGCCGACACGTGCTGCCGTATCTTTTCTTCTGCCTGATACATCTTTGTCCGGAACTCGAGCAGCTTGGAACGGTGTACGTCTGCTGAAGGAAAATCAACGTACATTTTCAGTTGTTTGGCTGTATACATCAGGTTCGGGATGTTGATACGGGCCTGTGCCGTATCTGCCCAGCTGGTACCGACCAGCAGCTCCAGGCATCGGTCGTAGGTATCTTCGGCTGCGTTGGTGACTTGCTGCAGCAGGTTCTTTACTCTGTCGGCCGAAGCCGGGGCCAGATTCTGGTTAGACACCACACCGAAGCCGGTGGGGGTCAGTACCAGGTCGAGTTGTGGTATCTGCTCCTGATAGGTACGCAGACAAACCAGCTTTGTGACCGCCTGCTCGAGTCCGGGAACAGTATCTAATTTGTCTGCCATGTCACCCAGCAGCACGCAGTTGATGCTTTGAAGCGTGTCGTCCAGGTGAGGAGCAATCATATCATACACCTCTGCCGTGGAATTGGTGGCAGAGGAACAAATCTTCTCGAAAATCTCTTGTGAAAATGTGATAGCCATATTGATTCGTTTTAGGATTTGTTTTCAAGGTCTGAAGCTGTCTTTTGTTTGGCGTCGGTGTTCTGGTCAAGGGTGGTGAGCAGCACCATGGGCACATCCGGATACACCTTCTCACTCCATCCGTTGTACTCGATGACGATGTTATGCGGGATGTTCATCAGGTCGTGGAAAGGAATCTCCAGTGCCTGCTTGAGCGTGAACAGCTCGCGCTTGTCTGAACCGGAGTTGTTACTCTGTCCCTTGCCTGGTGTGGCACCTACCAGGTTGGGATGGATGTTGTCACCGTAACAGGTGATGTTACTGGCTTCCTGGATGTCTTCGCTCCAGTCACCGCCTTCCTTGCCGGTCTCTACCACATTGATGCGTACCATCCGGACTTCACGGCCATTCGGGTCGATGTAGTATCCGGTAATCCAAACCTTGCCGCTGTTTTCGATTCCGGAAACAAAGTTCTTGATGTTTTCCTTTTCCTTTTTGATACGCTCCATCTTCTTCAGCGGGTCGGTAATATGCTCTTCCGCACAAATGTTACTCCAGTAGTCCTTGTGTACTTCGACCTGGTACTTTACGCTGGCATGGTTGCGGAGCTTCGCTTTCTTGCCTTTCCCAATCAGTCGCTTGATGTCGTACCAGTCGCCCCGGAAAATGCTGGTGTAGTAGGGGATGGGGTAATACTGAAATCCGGGTGTGGGGAAGCGCACGAGGATGGCGAATTTACGGTCATCAGTACGGACTCTTGTTTCGCCATCGCGTCCAGGTTCACGCCCCATGAGCACCATCAGGTCGCCCAGCGGGTCGCGTGGATCCAGCAGACGGATGACTTCGTAGTCTTCCGGATGGAGCGAGGCGTTTTCGCGGAAATTGGCATAAATCACGTGATTGATTTTGCCCCTTTTGGCCTGTTGGAAACGGCAGTAGCAGGCCTCTTTGTGAATAAGCCGGTTGATTCTTTTGCCGTCCTTGGAAAGAATGATGACCGACACGCAAAAAAAGAAATACTTCATGTCTGTAGCCTGCTCGAGCTGGAATAGCGGCAGGCTGTTATGAATCAGCCAGCGTTTGATTTCGGGATGGGTTGTCGGCTGTCTTGTGTCTACGTCCATGTACTTCAGTCCGGCACCGTAACAGGTGATGACGTTGAACAGCTTGTTCTGGCTCATCACTTCGTCGATGCCTATCATCTTGATGATATTAAACGGAAGCTGGTTGTCTTCACCGAAATTGACATACGCCATGCCTTTCCGTCCGGGAACATGCGTAGTCTTCACATTTGCATCTTCATCGAATACCAGGCTGCTGTCTTCTACGGAAGCCATTTCGGTGGCCACGTTGGAAACCTCGATGTCGAATATCTCACCAGGCATGAAGTCGCCGTCATATTGCAGGATTTTCTTGTCCATATTAAAGGTAAATTGTCATGTTGTTAATTTCGAAAAGGGATATGTCGCGGAAGGAGCGAATTAAGCCGGATGCCGGGAGGCGAACCCGATGGAGTCCTTGTCGCCAGTGCGAGCCGACGCACACCGCGCCTTTGTATTCCAGAATGTCACCTGTGCTGAGCTTCCAGAGCTTCAGGTTGCAGGGCTGCCCGGACTCGAGCAGCCTTAATGCGTCTTTGATATGTATTACGTTCATAGGCTTTAATTGTATGTGTCATCGAATGAGTCGTCGAAAATGTCCGGAAGCAGACGGAGCCGCTGCTGGTACCGGGATGCGAAGATGTAGGAAACAGTGAAAGCAAACAGTCCGTCGTCTTCATCGCTCCGGCTGGTATTGCTTTCGGTGATGGTTATCGGAATGTCTCCGGATTCATCCATCAGCCAGACTTCGGTAGCCCTTGCCACATCGTCGGCCAGGTTGAACATGCCTTCGGGGATGTAACCTGTATTGAGTGTGTGTTTGCGCTGCTCGTCTACGTAATAGTTCTTGTATTGCCCGGCGAAGTAAGCTGCACTCCGGGTCAGTTCCGGCTCTACCGTATCTCCGCCCACAAAGTAGAATGTCTCGACGCATCCGAACGAGTCCCGAAACTTCAGGCCGACGGATTCCGGTTCGTCCTGGTCTACGCGGAAAGTCTGCTTCCGGGCACCGGCCAGGATGGTGTACCGCAACAGCCGGTAGCCGGACTGGGTAAATCGGGAAGGGGATACGTCTATGGAGCGGATACCGTAGTCGGCCACATTGCCCAGTGAACGGGTGGATTTGAGAAGCTGGTTCTGGTCGTTGACGAAGACACATTCTGCCGTCACTGGAATAATCGTGCCGCCTGAAGACAAACTTCCGGTAGTAAGGTAGAGGGTTTCCGTGCGGTTAAAAGAGGTTATTTTGTCACGCCCGACCAAAGTCGTCAGGAAATAGTTCGTCACGAAATCTACTCCGCTGCAGGGGATGATGGGACGGCATAACAGCACCGTGAAGGTCTTGCTGATGGTGGTTTCACTGGAAGCAGATACCTCGTAGCTGAACTGAAGCATCGGTGAACCGATAAGGTAAGGCTCCATGAGGGAAAACAAATCAAGAATGTGTATCTGGTTGCTGGCATCCTGAGTATAGGTTTCTTGCAGAATGACCGTATTTGCTTGCTTCAGCACAAAGGTTACCCTTTTGTCTGCGCTGATTGTGAAGTTGTCCAGCTGTGAGGACAGGACAAAATCGGGTATATCTTGTGGAATAGTGAGCATAATTCTTTGTTTTTCTCAAAGATACCCGGCTCCGGAAAGGGGTAAAAAGACAAAAGGTGCAGCGTCCTCACGACGCCACACCTCGATATAAATGTAGAAAAAATGTAATCATCTAAAAACTTACAGTCTATCTGCGCTGCATCATCCATGCCGGTTTCCCTTCTGGATTAATTGCTATCTTAAAACCTATTTTGAGTAAGTTGAACGTTATATCGTTAATACTTATATCGACCATTTCACTCAACTCGTCTTGTATCTGTTGCGATGTCTTAAATACTGTATAATCTGTAACTTCCTTAGCTGGAAGCCATTGTTCGCAATATTACTGAAGAACTAAAACATCAAAATTTACCGCTTCTTCCATTTGTCTCCTCCTTTCTGTCATTAAGGGCAATACCCATTATCTTGTATAAATCTTCGAACTCCTCTCTCTGGCACATGATGCTATCACAACCATTCATACATATCTGGAATTCTTCGATGAATAGCCCATTCTTATTGTAATAAGAAGTCTTCTGTACTCTGAAAACCGCTTTTTCTACATTGTCATCCATTATAAACCTCCTTTCTTGCAAAGTAAAATGGAACAAGCAAACCAGCAGAGGCAGGCAATGGCGGCCAGCCAATGGGTGAATACGGAACAGGTTAAGATACAGAAAGAAGCCAGTGCCTGGGAAATGAGCACAGCTTGGCGGTTGGAAACTTTCTCTTCCATGATGGAGGAGAACAATACATTTTCACGATTCAGCCATAACGATATACGGCTTTGTTTTGCCTGGTTTGCAGGCAGGGCAATTTGATTTTTCATTTTTGTACAGCAGTTTAAAATGAAACAATATGTTTGTTAAATTACGGAGAGGAAACAAAAAAAGTTCCGCTCCCCGCTGCTGTACACCTGAATCAGGCCGTGGGTCCATTAAGACTCCACACGGGACGGAACTATAAGATATAATAGGCTATGCCTTGGACATAAAAAATGCCCGCAGCAAAGTTATTTGGCGAGCCATCTCGCCTGATTCAAATGTACAGCATTGCAAATATGAGGATTTATTTTGGAATGGCAAAAGAAAAAGCGGAAACTTTTTTATGGTTTCCGCTTATAATTAGATTTAAAACATAGGTAAAGATAAAGAGCGTCCTTGTTTGCTATCTTTATCCATAGAAATGATTTCTTTATCAGATGTTTCTACGATATATTTTTTAGAGGTTACACCGACTAATATCCCGGATAGGAAAATATTTTTTTCGTAATTAAACATGATTTCATCTCCTATAGATATCTGTTCATTATTAATTGTATAAGTTTTTTCAGTTATACCATTACCATTAATTTTTAGATTATTTATTGCATTCAAAAGTATGCTTGTATCAACAGATAATTCTTGTTGCTTAGGTATTTCGGCTTTATTGATAGATAATAGACTTATTAATGAATTTACCTCATTAGAATCTGCTTTTTCAGTTTCTTCTAATGCTTTTTGTATTTCAGCACGTCCTTTTTCAACTTCATCAATTCTTAGGGTTTCGCTATAAGATAAAGTTCTTATGCTTGATATGTCAAAAGGCATGACTGTCTTTTTATCTTTAATCAGTACGGTTTTCATATTGAAAGCCTGTCTAAAACCGAGCTCATAAAATACATTAGCATTACGAGAACTGATATCACATATAGCCATATCGTATTTCACTGCTTTTTGCAGAATGTCAACTATAATCATGTTGGTTTTAGAAGTGTCATCAGCTCGGTCCACTTTATATCCGGCTGCTTCACATGCTGGTTTTATCAAGTATTCATATACACGACCAAAATGACCTTTTTCATAACCGTCCACATCACTAATGGGCATTATGACAAAGCATGTTTTTTGAGGCTTTTCGTCTTTAATAGCTTCTTTACTTTTCTCACTCATAGGCTCGTGTTTTTAGGTTGATTATCAGATTTAATTTGAGAGAGTTCTATAAACTCTTTCGTTTCATAATTTATATAATAACCATTGTCTGTGATACCCGCATAGGCTTTATCTCCACCATTGGATAAAAATATCTGTACGGCTTTGTTAGTGATATGTAATTCTTCAGTCATTTGGACAATTTGATTGGAGGTCATTTTTTTGCTTGTAGATACAAATATGCCAGATGGACGTCGTTGAATTATCAATGCTTTAATACCGTCAATGACGCACGCCGATGATTTAGCTTCAGCTTTCTGCTCACTATTTTTAGCTTTGAGTAATGGTTCTTTTGTACGTATAGCCATACCGGTAATCGTCGTATAATACATGTTGTTCAGGTAAGAACTCGTAATATTAAGATTAATAAGTCCGTTGGCTCCTTTATTAAGCAGTTCTTTGGCAATGTCATCAAATGCTGTATCTATGTTTACGGAGTATCCTCCAAAGGTATCGATGGCTCCTCGTGTCGTTGAAACTACGCTGCCGATAGGAGTGTAGTCAAAGTTTACATTATTGGCTTCTGTCACAAAAATACCCTTATCCGTCAATGAGGAATAGTCTTTGATTTCTGTGATAGTCATCTGATCTAACGTAAGGCAAGATGACAGAGGGATGATTAGTGTCAGTAGTAATAAGGGTCTGCTCATAATCTTTTTTAGTTTTATAGAGTCACAATTTAAAGTGCGGTATAGTCATTTGATATACGATAGTTATTTATTGATACTATTCCCACAGTCCTTCTAACATTAAATGTTATCAGAATAAATTCTGTTGTTGTGGCTCTTTTGCAGATTCTTTGTATTTCTTAATCATGCCGAGTATCAGTTCATCTCTTTCTATGCCCTGGTTAATTGCTTCAATCATCTGCGGAGTCGTGTTCTTATCTTTTAAGTCCTTCTTGTTCTGACGAAGCTGGCCGCTTGCCCGGGTGTTTAATGATTCAAGTACGATAGATTCTGTAGTGAATTTCAGTTTCCGGTAGGGAGTTGCGCTGGCGTTAATCAGGTCTTCGAGCATCTGGAAGAACTCGTCTTTCTCTCCGCTCTTGAATTTGTTCATCAGGTAATCTGATACTACCACGACGTCAAGGTCTTTGTCGAAGTTCGTGGTTCTGGCATATCCGCCCACATTACCCAGCAGCTGCATGAAGATGTCCAGCCTTCCTGTCATTCCTGGAGAGATAAAGATTTCACGATTGTAGAATGTCAATTCTCCACTGTCCATAAAGGTCTTGAACCACAAAGCGTCGTAGGTCAAGTTTACATTTTCTTTTTTGATAGCCATATTCTTAGTGTTTAGTTATTTCGTTCATAATTTCGCATAATTCTTTCTCATAAATGAGCCGGATGTTCTTTCCTTTGGCATTGAGTTCTTCAATCTTTTTGAGTTTAGACGGGCCGGCACCTTCTCCGACGATGACAATGTTTGTCTTGCCTGATATTGTCGTATTTATGTCTGCACCGAATGATTTTAGGATAGAACCTAGTTCATCACGGTCAGGGTAGGCGCAAAAGATGCCTGTAATCACTACTTTTTTCTGGAAGAAAATCGTATCCTTGTTTTCTACGTCTTCTTCGGATAAAGGCATCAGGGTGTCATGGTCGTATTTGCGTGCTTCCTTATTTGCCATTACTTCCTTCAGGTCATAATGTGCAAGGTCTTTCGCCAGGTGTCCCTGGTAGCAGAGATAGAGCTTTGCACAGGCTTCCGCATCAGCCAGTGCGTCGTGATGGTTGACAAGCTGGATGCCGTTTTCTTCACAGCATGCTTTCAAGCCTTTGCCGTACAGTTCGAGTGTATCGACGTAGTGGCTTAGGTCAATGCCGGTCAGACCATAGTATTCCATACAGCTTCTGAAGACATTGATGTCTGTGGAGCTGTTGTGACATACAATCGGAAGATCTTCGATGAAGGATTTTAGTAAAGGGAACAATTCGGAGAAGGTGGGGGCATCAGCTACCATCTCATCCGTCAGACCGTGTACATGCTGAAAACGGTTGATATCCGTTCACCCAAAACGGGGAT
>ULQK01066425.1_pt1 | contig 12275 bp, 7 predicted proteins | sample 1954371 | NCBI WGS metagenome assembly ULQK01 (sample SAMEA4835652, study PRJEB28245) | human gut metagenome | biome: gut microbiome; material: fecal sample | place: Denmark | collected 2008 | reverse complement strand
GGACGGGATTTCTCCGTCCGGGCCGCCGTGGGGTTTTCTTGGGCAGCCTCCTGCTTCTGCGTAGGAGCTTCCATCATTTCATCCAGCAGCCGGTCGTCCTCACTCTTTTGCGGGCGCTCCTGTTCGGGAGCCGTCTGCCCGGCGGCATCCTTATTCTTATCCCGTCCTGTTTCCGCGTTTTCACGGATGACTTCGGGGTCGGATACCGTGGCGATTTTGATGTTCTCCACAATGCGGTTGATCTTGGCGGCATCTTCGGCGCGTACCATGATCTCACTGACGCCGTGTGGGTTGTCCTTTGCTTCCCGCAGAACGCAGTAGACTACGCCGTAGCGCTTGGCATCGGCCACAAAGCGGGCCATGTCCTTGTTTTTGACGGTGAAAATAGTCAGCTCCTTGCCGCTGCGCAGCATGGAGGTAAGCCGCTGGCGTCCTTTGATTTTGTTCTTGTCCCGGTTTTTCAGTGCTGCGTACAGAAGCGCCGCCACCTCCTTTGCCGCACTGCCGGTGATTTTTGCCGCAACCTCCATGCCCTCCAAGCTCAGTCGGACGACCTGTTCAGCTGCGTCTCCGGATGTGTTCATGCTGTTGTTCCTCCTTTTGTCGTTGTTTTTGTGCGTCCTCCCGGACAGCTTTCAGTTTCTCCGCCATCACGCCGGAGCGCTCGGCAATATCGTCGCACAGATGCACTTCCCGGCGCAGCGCTTTGAGCCTTTCGGACAACTCCCGGATCTGCGCCCGATGTGCGTCGGCCTGTTTGGGACTGTCCCGGACTGCCTTTGTGCGCAGCGCATTTTGCAGTACCCGGCGTTTGGCGGACAATTCTCGGATATTCACCTCCTGTTCCTTTTTATATAAAGCAAGCTGCTCGGCGGTATCAATTTGATGCCGTGCGAGCAGCCGTACTTCCTGTGAGATGTTATTCAGTTTGAGCAGATCTTCCCGCAGCAGAAAATGGAGCCGCGCCCGGTTTTGCGGACGGCCTTTTGGGAAGATACCGAGCTTGTAGCAGTAATAGAAATACAGTGCGCGAAAGCCGGTGATCTTGCGCGCAGCTTGCCGGCTGCCTTGGACGCGGTAGGTTTTTGGCCTTGGTTTATCGGTCATTTGCCGCTCCGGCTGCGGCAGGGGCTGTTGCAAAATACGCTGCCGGATGGCCTCGGCGGTGTAAGCCTCTCCGAAATTCCGGGTCAGACGGACAAAGCGCTCCTTACCGGGAGGGCGCACCGAAATATCCTTGCCGAATTTCACCTCATAGCCCTTTTGGCGAAGCAGATAGTAAAACTGCTTTTCGGTGACGCTCTGCCGGATCAGCTCGTCGATCTCGCTGCGGATCAGTCCGCGCCAGGTGGGGCGCTGCTCCTGCTCTGCACGCCATTCCCCATAGTGTTTTGACTTCCCGGCTTGCGGCCGTTGAATGACCGACAAGTTATATTCCCGGCAAAGGGTGTCGGACACGGTGCGCATATCATGATAATCTTTTTCGGTGCGGTGGTATTTGATGCCGTCCACAAAGGATACCGTATTCAGCACAAAATGATTGTGCAGATGTTTTTCCTTATCCAGATGGGTCGCCACCAGTACCTGATACCGTTCGCCCCAAAGCTGCTGCGCCAGCTTCACGCCGATCTCATGCGCCAACTCCGGCGTGGCCTCGCCGGGCGCGAAGGACTGATACCCATGGTAGGCGATTACACCGTCCTCCTTGCCGAAACGCTTTTTTACTGCCAGCATCTCGTCCCGTGCCGTGGACGGCAGACAGTTGATGCCGCTGATAAATTGCCGTACCACCATTGCACTCTCGTCGTCCGGTGTGACCGTTGTTTTCTCCGCACGGACAGCATAATCGATCACATCCGAAAGGCTTTGTGTCTGCACATCGGTCAGTTCCTCTTTCCGATAGAATTTCGGATTATCCGTCTTGTCCGGGTTTTCGATATACAGCACCACCTTGCCCAGCCAGCCCTTGACCGCCCAGATGGATGTGGTAGCCATGGCATTACTCCCGCTTTGCCGGAAGCACGACCGCCGCTGTAACCTCCCGGATGAGCTTGTCCAGTCGCTTGCTGTCCTCGTCATAGCGCTTTGCATCCACCACATTCAGTACATGGGCTTTCTGTGCGATCTGGTTAAGGTTGTGCCCCACATAGTGCATCTCACGCATAAAGGCAAAGTATTCCGGCGGCGGTGCTTCACGGGGTACCTCTCCGGTGATCAGATGGCGAAGGTAGGCTTCGCGGGACAGACGGCATTTTTTCACTTGTTTATTCAGATTTTCCGCTTCCTTGCGACTTAGCCGCACCTTGATCTCAATGCTTCGTTTAGTCATGTTCATTCCTCCATATAGCGATATTGCCGCGCTCGGCGGCGCAGGGGTTACAGGGGGATGCCCCTGTCAAGCTGCCTTTTGTCCCCAAAAGGCGTTGCTTGCTGGTATAGCACATTCTCACGCTCCCTGCGGTCGTGCGTCGGAGCCGACCTGCCGACAAACGATCATCGCTCCCGATCCCGTCCGCGCTCCGGAAGCGCCATCACACGGTCATAGTCCTCGCGGAGCATATAGCAGCGCTCTACGCCCCAGCCCTTTTCACCACCGCGTTCGACCGCCATATACTGCTCCAGCCGGACACAGGGATCCGTTCCGTCCAGACAGCTTCCATAGACGGAGTATCCGCCCATGTTCGGCTGAAACGCTTTATTGCCGCTGGACACGGCGTAGGTGCGGGAGCGTTCGCTGTATTGTACGGTAAAACAGTCCTGCATAAAGGTGATATAGCCGCATACATGAGTGCCGGCACGCTCGGCTTTACGAAACAGCTCTTTCATTTTCCCATAGGGTAATTCGACCTGCTGTTCGGGATACTGCGCCGAAAAAGACACGCCGTCAAAATCCTCGGCCACAAGAATGTGCTCGCTGTTTTGATACTGACAGCGCACCGATTCTTCGGCTTCTTCGCGACTTTCGGCTTCCACCGTAACGGCCCGTTTCAATGTTTCGGTAATGATGACCCTGTATTCGCTCATCGTGCAAAGCTCCTTTCCGTCATCGGATTTTCTTTTGCCGGTTGCAATCCCATCCGTATACAAAGCCAATCGTTATAATCCTTGCCTTGCCGGGGGAAGGCACTTGCCACTTCATAACGCTCGGCCAGCTGCTGTCGGATCGCCTCGGTGGCGCTGCGTCCGGTCATGTCATTATCCAGGCACAGGCAAATGGTTTTGATCTCCGCATGGTCTTTCAGATACTGTGTCAGCGCCAACGGCAGACGGTGCTCCTGTGTTTCCTTTTGCGGCTTATAGACTCCGGCCAAGGATAACAGATGCTGTGACCGCCACGACAGCCCGCCAGCCTGCGCCATGGTGGCATAGGATAACAGGTCGATGGCCGACTCGAATACGCAGAGCATCCGACTTTCGCCCGTAGCCGGGAGGGCAAAGGAAAATCTCTTGTCGCTGCCGGTCGCCTCGCCCTTAAAATCCGTTCCGATGCCTCGCAGGCACGCATAGCGCGGCGTTCCGTTCCTATCCATGCCGACGAATACGGCATTATGGTAGGGGAGGCTTTCATACAGCTGGCCGGAACGGATACACTGCTCGATCAATCCACCGTCAATGCCGCGACTTTTCAGATAGGCAATAACACGGGTGCTGCTGTTGCTTTTGGGCGGCAAGAGCAGTGTTTTCGGCTTCTCCGGCTGAGCACGGGCATAAAAAACGGGCGACCTTTCCGCCACCCGTCCCACGATTCGCTCTACCGCCTCGGTAAAAGGGAGCTCTTTGACCTTGATCAGGTAATCCAGCGCTGTTTTTCCGCCGATCCCGCGTGAGAACCAGCACCACTTTCCATTGGAGATTTTAAGGCTGTCATGCTCACGGGTGCAGTAAGTGTTGCCGCCGAAATGCACCAGCTCCTGCGGCTCATAAGTCTGGAGGTAGGTCAGCAAGTCCATTTCCTTTGCCCGGTCGATCATCTCTCTTGTGACATAGCCCATCGGTTCATCAACTCCTTGAAATAGAATAAGCCGGACAGGCTTCACATCGGTGAAAGCCGTCCGGCTATGTATGGGATCTGCATACTCTATGCAGATCAGGGTTATTCGGTTGTGGTGTCCTCATATGATAAATTAACTTATGATAATCTCGTTTATAGTATATGGCAAGGGCGCAGAGGAGCCGATCCATTATCAGATATTTTTCCCATCAATTTTCCTATGGCTAAATTATATCCGCTGCCGCTTGAAATAATTTTATCATCTGTTTTTGCATTATTTCTGCAAAAACAAGATATAAATATTGACACAGACGATTTTAACTGCTATAATATAGGCGAAGAATGGAGAAACTATACTGTGGATGGAGGTATCCGCTTATGCTTATACAGTTTTCGATTGAAAACCACCGGTCTATCAAGGATAGCGCGGTGATCAGTTTTGCCGCTTCAAAGGATAAGTCTTTGGAGTCTTATCTGCTGCACCCGGACGAAAAGAGAGCACTTTTACCGGCTATTGCTATTTACGGAGCGAATGCCGCCGGCAAGAGTAATGTGCTGCACGCACTGATGACGATGAAGGATATGGTCGTCGGAGAAGCGGCCAAAATATCCAAGGGACAAAAATTGCCATGGGAACCGTTTGGTGACACCACAGTGCCTACATCCTTTGAGGTCGTGTTCATTTATCAAGGTGTTCGGTATGCTTACGGCTTTTCTTTTGATGCCAAGAAGATCTATACGGAGTATCTATACCATTGGCCGAACGGGCGCGAGGCACTGATTTTCTCAAGAGAAAACGGCGCATACGAATTCCGTGAGAATGTTAATGAGCAAATCACACTCAGTAACCGCACGCCGGATAATAAGCTGTATCTTGTTTCCTCAAATGACTGGAACTTGCCGCAAACGGAAAACGCCTACAAGTGGTTCTTGGAAAAGCTGACATTCTTGATGGAGGAAGCACCGGCTACTTCGGAAACGGTCGCGCAGATCGTCAGCGGCGATGAGAAGAAGGCTCGTATCCTGAAGGAACTGTTGCTTGCAGACCTCGGTATTTCCGATGTGACCGTCAAGAACATCTCCGGCAAGGCCCCGGTCATTACAACCACGCACCGAGTCATCGGTGCGGATGGCAGTGTGGAACACTTTCAGCTCCTTATGGATCAGGAGTCGTCCGGAACACAACGATTTTTCTCCCGTATCGGCGGCTGGCTGCAAGCGCTGGAGAACGGCGCACTGCTTGTCGTTGACGAGATCGAGGACAGTCTGCATCCGCTCCTGACAAAGCGGCTGATCGAGATGGTTCAGGACAATACGATCAACACTGAGGGAGCACAGCTTCTGTTTACGACGCATGATGCTATGCTGCTTGATCTTACCTTCTTCCGCAGAGATCAGATATGGTTTGCGGAAAAGGATGAGAAGTCCTGTGCGACTGAGTTGTATTCGCTGGCGTCCTTCTCTCCGAGAAAGGGTGAGAACATCCGCAAGGGGTATTTGCAAGGACGCTTTGGTGCGATTCCGTTTATCGGAGGTGACGGCTTATGGCAGGAATGAGAAAGGAATACGACCCCAATAAAGGCAGTCGCCGTAAGCGTAGACCTATCATTTATATCATCTGCGAGGGCAAGGAAACGGAAACCAAGTATTTTAAGCATTTCCGTTCTCGTAACTGCCTGGTAGACATTGTGCCGATTTCTTCTAAACACAAGGCCGCCGAGCATTTGGTGAAGCACGCAAAAGGGCTGCTTTCTCAATCGGATTATTTTCCAAAGGATGGCGATCAGCTGTGGTGCGTTTTCGATTGCGATGACAACAAGAACTCCGAATTGAAAAATGCCGCCGATTACGCCGAGAAGCACGGGTATAAAATTGCCTATTCCAATCCTTGCTTTGAATTCTGGTATCTTCTTCATTTTGTGAAGCAGAACAGCTACTTAAACGGGGCCGAAGAAGTGCTGCACCAACTGCAAAGCAAAGGGCGGCTTGAAAAATACGAAAAGAATTTGGATGTTTTTGCCGACCTGTTACCTCATCAATCAGAGGCAATACGGCGTGCCAGGGAACGCTTGGATAGTCTTTACAAGGACAATGTAGTTATCCTCAGCCGAGATAGTAATCCGGTCACAACGGTTTGCGAGCTGGTTGAGTATCTGAACAGCCAGCAATCTTAAAGCAGTGCCCACAACCGCAAAGTGAAAACTTGCGGCAAGGTTCAACTTTTTAGAGTAATGGAGAGAACAAGGCAGCAGGCCGAAAAAGCCTGCTGCCTTGTTTGTCATCAGATCGCTTTGATTTTTTCAGATACGCTACGGCGTCGGTATGCCCCCGAAAGTAGATCTGCAGCCGTTCCATATCCTCCGTTTGGTGCATTAAGCCGATATACGCCAAATATGCCTCGTGCTCCTCTGCACTCAGCGTGATCGCGCCGTCGCCCTCATCCAGATTAAGAATGAAAGGGTGCTGCTTGCGCATGACCGACATCTGCTCGGAAAGTGCGGCATACTCCTCGTTGCTGTTCAGTAGATCGACCACGATGTCACTGTCGATCTCGGCAAAGCTGAAGCCGGTCGCGACCGCCAAGGTCGGTCCGGGCGTGAATTCTGATGCCAGCCACCAAGAAAACCACCAAGTAAGTCACCAAGAAAACCACCAAGAACCTATTTCCAATAGGATCATCGAATTCTGTTCAACAGCAAGATCAAAGAAAGAGATTGCAGCATTCTTGGGATACAAGGACATCGGTAATCTGACGAGGCGATACATTGCCCCATTGGTAGCCGAAGGGCTATTAAAGATGACTGAGCCAGACAATCCTACAAGCAAAAACCAAAAATATATCAAAACATGAGCAAAGCCTGCGGAACTCGCTCCGCAGGCTTGCTTTTTGAGGTTGCGCAAAGGTGCAAATTATCGCTCCCGCTCTGCGGCTTTTGGCCGGATCCGGTCACCTTCATCCGGCTCATCCGCCATGACGGGGCGATCCTGCTCGTTAAGATTCAGCAGCACATTCAGCTCGTTCAGCCGCCGCGTCTTTTCGGCCAGTTCTGCCTCCTTCGGAAAGGGTGCGGTCATCTCTGTGCGGGCATTTTCAAGCTGCTCGGTGGTATGGGCAAGTTGCGACCTGGCGTTGGCCAAGTGCTCCGTGATCTTTTCCAGTGCGTTGTCGATACGGGTGACATTGCCGCCTGCATCCGCTCCCAGTACAGCCGTATGGGACAGCTTGCCTTTGAGTACCATGCGAAACTCGTTGGCAGCACCGTCGTAGGAAAGCAGCATGGAAAATCCGCGGTAGCTGCCGATAGAAACGGTCTCCGCGCCATTCATGTGCGTGCAGGCTTCAATGATCGCCTTACCGGCGTTCCCGCGCTCGGTGTAGATGACGCCGCCCAGCACCATCGGCGCAATGCCCTCGGCTGGCTTCGGATGCTCCGCCAAATGCGTGCTGTCCTGTTCATATCCGGCGATGCGCTCGTTCAGCTCCTTGATCTCTGCCGGGTATTTCCGCAGCACCAGCTCCTCCAGTGCATACCGTTGGCTCAGATGGCTGGCACGGAGCATATTCAGCTTGCTGACCTCCATATCTAAATTGCATTTTTCGATGATCTGCGGGTTTCCTGTGGCCAGTGCCTTGATCTCGGCATAGGACAGTGCCGTCTCGTCCACATCCTCCGCCGCACGGGCCGGTGCTTTGGAGGTCATGATCTGGGCAATAAACCGCTGCTTGGATTCCACCAGCTGATAGAGGTAGGCATCGAATGTGCCCTCGGTAACATAGCGGAAGATCTCCACCTCCGGATTTTGGTTGCCCTGCCGCACGATGCGCCCAAGGCGCTGCTGCAAGTCGCTGGGCCGCCATGGGCAATCGAGATCATGCAAGGCGATGAGCCGGTCCTGCACATTGGTGCCGGCGCCCATTTTTGCGGTGCTGCCCATGAGGATACGCACCTCGCCGCCGCGCACCTTGGCAAACAGCTCCTTTTTCTTTTGCTCGGTGTTGGCGGTGTGGATATAAGCGATCTCGTTTTCCGGAATGCCCATCTCAAGCAGCTTCCGCCGCAGATCGTCATACACATTGAAGCTACCGTCCGCCTTGGGAGTAGACAGGTCGCAGAAAACCAGCTGCGTGCTGCGCTGTGCGGTACTCTCTGCCCATATCCGATAGACATTCCGGGCGCATACGGAAACCTTGCTGTTTTCATCGTCCGGTGCCAGAGAGCTTAGCAGCCGCATATCCAACGCCAGCTTGCGTCCGTCGTTGGTGATGCGCAGCATATTGTCGGTGCTGGGATCGACCACACGGGCGCGGACGCGCTCGGCACGCTCCGCCAGTCCTGCCACAGCTTTCTTTTGCAGCTCGCTGGGGTGGATGACCTCGGTGTGGAAGTTGGCCTTTGGGACGGGCAGCTTCAGCATATCCGCCGTTTGCACATCCGCCACCATTTTGAAGGTCGCCATCAACTCCGGCAGATTGAAGAATTTTGCAAAACGGGTTTTCGGGCGATAGCCGCTGCCCTCCGGGGAAAGCTCGATGGCGGTAACGGTTTCGCCGTAGTCGCTGGCCCAATCGTCGAAGTGGATAAGACCCATCTCCTGCAAGGTTTGATATTGCAAGTACCTCTGCACCGTATACAATTCCACCATACTGTTGGAGATCGGGGTGCCGGTGGCGAAGATAACACCGTGGCTGTCGGTCAGCTCGTCCAGATACTGACACTTGGCAAAGAGATCCGAGGACTTCTGCGCTTCCGTCTGCGCGATACCGCCGACATTGCGCATTTTCGTCATCAAAAAGAGATTTTTGAAACTGTGGCTCTCATCAATGAACAGCCGGTCGATGCCCAGCTCCTCAAAGGTCACGGTGTCGTCCTTGGTGCTCTGATCGTTGAGCTTCTCCAGCCGCGCCTCCAATGACTTACGGGTTCGCTCCATCTGCTTGATGGTGAAGTTTTCTGCTTTCTGCCGCTTAGCGTCGCTGATGGCCAGCAGCACCTCGTCGATCTGCCGCTGCAAAATGGCCTGTTGCCGTTCACAGGACAGGGGGATCTTCATGAGCTGACTGTGGCCGATGATGATTGCATCATAATCTCCGGTGGCAATACGGGCACACAGCCTGCGGCGGTTGCGCTTTTCAAAATCGCGTTCGGTAGCTACCAAAATGTTAGCGGCTGGGTAGAGCTGAAGCCATTCTGCCGCCCACTGTTCCGTGATGTGGTTGGGCACCACGATCAGCGACTTGGTGCATAGCCCCAGACGCTTCATTTCCATAGCGGCGGCAACAATTTCAAAGGTTTTCCCTGCACCCACTTCGTGTGCCAACAGCGCATTGCCGCCGTACAATACATGGGCGATGGCGTTCACCTGATGCTTTCGCAGGCTGATCTCCGGGTTCATCCCCACAAAGCGGATGTGGCTGCCGTCATATTCCCGCGGGCGGATGGAATTGAAGGTGTCATTATAGATGCGGCACAGCCGTTCGCGTCGGTCGATGTCCTGCCACAGCCAATCGGCAAACTTGGACTTGATCAGCTCCTGCCGATCCTGGGCGATGGCAGTTTCCTTCACATTCAGCACTGGCCGCTCCTTGCCGTCCTCCACAACGGTATCGAACACCTTGACCACCCGCTGATTCAGTGTCTGCTCCAGGATGTGGTACGCCGTGATACGCTTGGTGCCGTAGGTGGTGACGGCTTTGATGTTGCCGCCGTCCATGCTTTTGTTGCTGATGTTCCATTCTCCGCTGTATTCGGAGCGAACGACCCGCATTCTCTGCCTGGCGTATACGCTGGTACCGAACAGCTCGAACATAAACTGCTGATAGACATCGGTAGGCACCCACGATGCACCGATCCGCACACCGATCTCCGCAGCGGTCAGCTCTGTCGGCTGCACAGCTTCCATGGCGGAGAGATACCCGGCAAGCTCCTGCTTCTTTTCAGCCGGTAGCGCTGCTTGCAGCGCCTGCAGCATACGCAGCTTTTTCCGCACATTGCCGGACAGAAATTCTTCGGCGGTGACATAGGGATATGCCGCCAGATCAAGCTGTGCCGGGGAAATTTCCTGCGGTGTAAGGCCGCAGTGGATATTCCGGTAGATGACCCCGGAAAGCTCCTGCACCAGCTCGTCCTCACTTTTACCGGACAGCTCCGACATAAAGCCGAGATCCACCTGCGCTTTTTCGGAGAGAGATACCGCCAGCGCCTCCGATGCCGTATCCACCTGCGTGACCGGCTCATGCGGGCGAATGGTGCGCTTGGTGAACATATCCGCCTTGCGGGCGAAATTGCCTTCGTTGTCCAGCACCTCCAACGAGCACAGCAGCGGATAGCTGCTGTCATCCGAAAAGGCAAGGTTGTTGCCGCGGGTGTAAAGCCGCCCGTATTTTTTGACATAGGCATCGTACAGCCCGTTCAGCTTCTCCTGCTCGCGCCGGATGATCTCATCGGGATGGTTCTCCGCCTGGTACTCGATGAGCTGACGGGTGCAGTCCCGCAGGGCGATCATGCCGCGCACTCGGTTCTCGGTGGTCAGCGGCAGTTCGACCGGCTCCATGCGGCTGTCAATGCGGAAATACAGCTTGCCGTCTACGCTGGTAAAGCTGTAATTACGCACATTTGGGTCGGCGGGAATGGATAAATCTTCCTCCTCCGGCCCGTCCTGCTCATAGGTGGGGATCTGTGCATGAAGCCCCGATACCGCTTCGCTCAGAAGATCGGCAAGATCGGCATTTTCATAGGGCTTACACACGCTGTCCATGCCGTATTGGGTGCTCTCCATGGCCATCTCGCCCAGCACCATTTCCGGATGCCGGACGAAATAGCTGTTCATGTGGATGCCGTTTTCATCCGTGTCCAGATGCACCCAATCCGGTTCGATGTCCACAATGCAGTCACGCTTCTGGAGGAAGAGAATGTCGCTGGTCACATCTGTTCCGGCGCTGGCCTTGAAGGCCGTATCCGGCAGGCGGATTGCCCCGATGAGCTCAGCCCGCTGGGCCAGATATTTTCGCACGACGGGACTTTCCTTGTCCATCGTGCCCTTTGAGGTGATGAAGGCAATCACGCCGCCGGGACGTATCTTGTCCAGCGTCTTTCCGAGAAAATAGTCGTGGATGAGCCAGTGATGCTTGTCGTAGCGCCGGTCAACGACCTTGATATTTCCAAACGGCACATTGCCTACCGCAGCGTCAAAGAAGCTGTCCGGTATCTCCGCCTTTTCATAGCCGGTAACGGCGATACGGCTGTTCTGGTAAAGCTGCCGGGCGATGCGGCCGGAAATACTGTCGAGTTCCACGCCGTAGACCTTGCAATCCCTCATGCTGTCCGGCAACATTCCCATAAAGTTGCCAATGCCGCAGGCAGGCTCCAACAGGTTGCCGCTTTCCAAGCCCATCTGTGCCAGCGCCTGGTAGATGGCGTCGATGAGAACGGGCGGGGTATAAAAAGCGGTCAGGCTGCTGGCACGGGCGGCGGCATATTCCTCCTCGGTGAGCAGCGCTTTCAGTTCGGCGTACCGGCTGTGCTTTTCATCGAAGCAGTCGGCAAGGCCGCCCCAACCCACATAGCGGGAAAGGGTCTTCTGTTCCTCCGGCGTCGCCAGCCGGTTTTCCTGCTCGACCCTCTGCAGGGTGCGGATGGCGGCCGCATTGGCCGCATACTTTTCTGCCTTGCTGCCCACGCCCAGCTCCCGATCCGTGATGTGAAAGTCGTGTCGCTGCCCGGCCGGTATTTCCGGATAGAGCGGTGCAAACCGCATACGCTCCCGTTTGGGCTGCGGCGCTGTGAGCACAGCTTTTTCTTCGGCAGGTAATGCCGGTTCTATCTCTGAGGTTTCCGCTTCCGCTATGGGCGGTTCCGGCTCCGATACCTCCGGTTCTGCTGCCGGCCGTTCGGAAACGGCCTCGGTCGTTGGCGTTTGCAGGGTTTTCCCAAGGCCAAACACGGAATAGGTGCCGTCCAGATAGGCACGCATGGCTTCTATGCCCTGCTTGCGCAGGGTATAGTGCCGATCCTCCTCTTTCGTGGCTTCCCAGGCAGGGAGCATATTCTGATAAATTTCCTGCACGCGGTCGGCGTCGGGGAACTGAACGGTCACAGCCTTTACGCACTCCCAATAGTCCGCAATGGCGTTTTGCGAAAAAGGCCGCACCACATCGTCCGGTGTATCCATGAAAAAGTTGACGATCTTCCGGGCCAGCTGTTTCCGCTCATACTCCGGCATGGCCGCCCAGTCGGCATCTGAGAGAAATTTGTTCTGGGAGATCAGCTCCCCGATGCGTTTGGCC
>ULQK01041697.1_pt1 | contig 12290 bp, 9 predicted proteins | sample 1954371 | NCBI WGS metagenome assembly ULQK01 (sample SAMEA4835652, study PRJEB28245) | human gut metagenome | biome: gut microbiome; material: fecal sample | place: Denmark | collected 2008 | reverse complement strand
GGCCTGCCATATTCACTGCGCGGATTTCACCACTCAAGCCAACCTCGCCAAACACCATCACATTATCAGGAATCACAATATCCTTCGCACTGGAAACAATCGCCAGACAGATCCCAAGGTCAATTGCCGGCTCTGTCATCTTCATTCCCCCTGCAATATTGACATAAGCATCCGATGCAGCCAGACGGAGTCCGACTTTCTTCTCAAGCACAGCCATAAGGAGATTCACTCTGTTAAAATCAGTTCCCACCGCTGTCCGCCTCGGAATCCCGAAATTACTCTGGCACACAAGTGCCTGAATTTCAACCAGAATCGGCCGGGTTCCTTCCATAGAACACGCCACAACAGAACCCGACGCATCCTCCGGTCTGCCATTCAGCATATATTCCGACGGATTCTTCACCTCCTCAAGACCTGTATTACACATTTCAAAAACACCAATCTCATTCGTAGATCCAAAACGGTTCTTTACTGCACGCAAAATACGGTAAGATGCGTGGCGATCTCCTTCAAAATAGAGCACGGTATCTACCATATGCTCCAGCACTCTCGGACCTGCCACATTTCCTTCTTTCGTCACATGACCTACAATAAAAATGGACACCCCCATCCCCTTTGCGATCTGCATAAGGATATTGGTAGATTCTCTCACCTGAGAGACACTTCCCGGTGCCGAACTTACATCTTCGTGAAACATAGTCTGAATGGAGTCGATTACAACCACATCCGGTTTTCTGCGCTCGATCACCTCACGTATCACTTCCAGGTTCGTCTCACATAAAAGCTGCATCTTATCCGTAAACTGCCCGATACGATTAGCTCTCAGCTTAATTTGTCTCAGAGATTCCTCGCCTGAAATATAAAGAACCGAAACCTGCTTCTCTGCCAGATTCCTGCACACCTGTAAAAGCAGCGTTGATTTTCCGATTCCCGGATCTCCTCCCACTAAAACAAGGGAGCCGGGGACGATACCGCCGCCCAGCACCCTGTCAAGTTCACCAATCTGAGTTGTCTGCCGTTCATCTTCTGACAGGCTGATGTCTTTAAGGATCACCGGTTCCTGCCTTTTTTCTGATGATTTCATTGCTCCAGAAGAGGATGGCTTCTTTGTGGAAACTGTCTCTTCCACAAAGGTGTTCCAGGACTTGCATCCCGGGCACTGCCCCATCCATTTTGCGGATTCATATCCGCACTCCTGACAAAAATATACCGTCTTTTTATTTTTCAGCATTTTACAATCTTTACTTCTACTCTTGCAGCATTGCCAAGTTCCACGCTAAAGGAAAGTTTACCGCCCAGGTTTGTTTTCATCTTACCTGTGCTTGCCTGCTCAATAAATACTTCATATTCTGTATCCGGCTCCATCTCCACTGTGATCTGTGCATCTTCCGGTCCCTCTACATGGAAATCCATTTGAGCTTCACTCTGTGTAAGATTAAATACTGCTGTTCCCGGAACTGATTCGTAAACGAACATTCCGTTTCTCTCGAGCTTGGTAATCTCCTTAAAAGTTTTTACTTTATACATATCGCCCTGATGCTGATAGTCTGATAATTTAGACTTTTGTGCAAGCTCATAGTCACCAAAGCTGATTGCTCCATTCTCTTCTGTACGGATTAATTCTTTTACTACTGCCATTTCCTATGTCCTCCTAAGACTCTTTTGTTTGCCGCTCCACCGGTTCATCTGCCGATGCCGTACAGTTTTTCACTATCTCTGTACTTTTCCGACATTTTATGTGCTTATTATATAATACATTCACTTTTTTGACCAGTATCTCACTGATTTTTTTATACTAATTTCACAATTTCTGTGAATCATGTGAGTCCTCTGCTTTAATTGTAAATATCTGTCTGCTCAGAGATTTCTACTGTTTTTTCACTTCAAATGCAATCTCGTTTTTATGAAGTTTCACCTGTACACTATCTCCACGTTTTACTCTGCCTTCCAGAATCTCGTTTGCAAGCGCATCTTCTATCTTACTCTGAATTGCACGACGCAGCGGTCTGGCACCATATTTATTATCAGAACCTTTTTCTGCAATAAAATCTTTCACAGCATTTGTCACTGTAAGATGAATTTCCATCTGTTCTGCACATCGTTTCTCCAGTGTTTTAAGAAGCAATGTCACAATTTTCCGGATATCTTCTTTATTCAGCACATGGAACACCATGATATCGTCAATTCGGTTCAGGAACTCCGGTTTGAAAATCCGGCGCACTTCTTCCATCACACCGCCTTTCATTCGTTCATAGTCTTTCTTCTCATCATTATCAGACATGAATCCCAGACGTTTCGGTTCCATGATCGCCTGTGCCCCTGCGTTGGAAGTCATAATAATAATCGTCTGTTTGAAGTCGACTTTTCTTCCCTGTGCATCTGTAATATGACCGTCATCCAGCACCTGTAAAAGTATATTAAACACATCCGGATGTGCCTTCTCAATCTCATCAAAAAGCAATACACTGTACGGATTTCTGCGGACCTTCTCACTGAGCTGGCCGCCTTCTTCATATCCTACATATCCCGGAGGAGAACCGATCAGCTTGGAGACACTGTGTTTCTCCATATATTCGGACATATCTACACGAATCATCGCCTGTTCACTTCCAAAGACAGCTTCTGCCAGAGCCTTGGAAAGTTCTGTCTTACCAACACCTGTAGGTCCAAGGAAAAGGAAAGAACCAATGGGACGGTTCGGATCTTTAAGTCCTACTCTTCCCCGTTTCACTGCCTGCGCAACAGCTTTCACTGCCTCATTCTGTCCGATCACACGTTTATGAAGTTCTTTCTCCAGACGAGCAAGACGTTTGGTTTCTCCCTCTGTCAGTTTCTGAAGAGGAATCTTTGTCCAGTCAGAAATCGTCTCTGCAACAGCAGCTTCATCTACAACAAGTTTCTTCCTCTTATTTCTACGTTCAGTCTTAATGCGGATTTTCTCCATTTCGGCTTCCACTTCATTTTGGCGTACCTGTGCTTTTTTTGCGCGTTCAATATCTGCAGTCTTAACTGCCTGTTCTTTCTCCTCACGAAGTTCATTCAGTTCCAGTTCATATTGTTCCATTTCAGGTGCTGACTGATAACCCGCAAGCTGAACCTTTGATGCTGCTTCATCAATAATATCAATTGCCTTATCCGGAAGGAAACGGTCATTGATATATCTTTGTGACATTTTTACTGCTACCTCAAGTGCCTCATCTTCAATCTTTACCCCATGATGTTTCTCATAATATGGACGCAGACCTTTAAGGATCTCAACAGTCTCCTCTGAAGATGGTTCTTCCACTGTCACAGGCTGGAATCTTCGTTCCAGTGCTGCGTCTTTTTCAATATATTTACGGTATTCCTCCAGAGTAGTCGCGCCGATAAGCTGAATCTCACCTCTGGAAAGAGAAGGTTTCAGGATATTAGAAGCATCCAGTGCTCCCTCCGCTCCACCTGCTCCGATGATGGTATGAATTTCATCAATGAACAGCAGAATTCCCTGATGTTCTTTTACTTCCTGGATCACATTCTTAATGCGTTCCTCAAATTCACCTCTGTATTTGCTTCCCGCAACCATGCCGGAAAGATCTAACACAACAAGACGCTTATCCTTCACTGTATCCGGAACCATTCCCATAACGATGCGCTGTGCAAGTCCCTCTACAATGGCAGTCTTACCTACTCCGGGTTCCCCTGTCAGACACGGATTATTCTTCGTACGTCTGCTCAGAATCTGAATCAGTCTGGTAATTTCTTTATCACGCCCTATCACAGGATCCAGTTTTCCCTCTGCTGCAAGCTGTGTCAGGTCACGACTGTACTGATCCAGCGTAGGGGTACTGGTCACTTTTTTGTTTCCCGCATTCCTTGCGTACTGAAATTCCTCTGCAATGGTATCATTGTCAAATCCCATAGCTGTCAGGATAGCCGCAAACAACTTCTGGATATTTACTCCCATTGTAAAAAGCAGTCTGGTCGCTACGCAGTCTGTCTCTTTCAGAAGCGAAAGCAACAGGTGCTCTGTTCCGCAAAGACATTCCATACTCTCAGCATCTTCCTTCGCCTGTTCAATGATCCTTCTTGCTCTCGGGCTGTACTGGGGATCTTTTGTTTCTGCTGCCGCAGTATTGCCCTGAACCGGTGTAACCAGGCTGCTGATAAGTTCCCTGAGTTTTTCTTCTTCTACGTTAAATTCCTGCAGCACTTTTCCCGCAGTGCCTTCAGGTTCTTTCAAAAGACCTGCAAGAAGATGTTCTGTTCCGATATATCCATGTCCACAGGTTTTCGCAGTTGTCTTTGCCAATTTGAGGGCATTCTCTGCCTGTCTGGTAAATTGTCTCTCCATGTCCTCTCCTATCTGTTTTCATCATATTCGTCAAAAATCTCATCAATAAGCTGATGTACTTCCTCTCTGCTTACGCTCTTGCAACATCCTTTCGCAAGCGCCACCATGAGATTCTGTTTCAGTTCTTCCAATGCTTTCCGTTTATTTACATCAATAGAAATCACTGCACCACGTCTGCGGTCGATAGTGACAAATCCCTCCTGTCGCAACAGTGAATATGCTTTATTTACTGTATGCATATTTATCCCAACTGTATCTGCAAGCTGTCTCACTGATGGCAGTGTATCTCCCTCCTGCAGTCTTGACGTAGCAATCCCCATGATGATCTGATTGGTCAGCTGGATGTAAATGGCTTCATCACTGCTGAAATCTATTTCTATCATCATACGTTTTCTTCTCCTTTTTGTGTTACACATATCCTAGCACAAACCAACATTTTTTGCAACAGAAAGACGTATTGCTGTATTATTTTTCAAAACAAAAAGGGGGGTACTGCCATGTTCTCACACAGCATGCACACCCTTTATCTTCTTTCTGTCAACTGAATTTCATCTACATGACTTGATTATTTTAAGCCAATGATCTTATTGAGCTGTTCTCTGTTCAGAACAAGGTTAAAGCCTAATGGATTAACTGCATAAGCCATTGCCTTATCGATTAACAGCTCCGGAAGTTTTGCAAACGGTACTTTCGCAATACGCAGCTTCTGACCTTTTGTAAACTTCTCAAGTTCCATAACGTCTGTAAATACAGGCTGGAGAATTTCTTCTTTTTTATTTTTGAGATACGGAATATTGATCTTCTTAGGATCTTCAGGATCTACATTCATAGCAACCAGATATTCGGATTTCTTCAGGTTTACGATTAGTTCTTCCTCAAGCTCACGAAGATTTCCATGCTGATCCTTCTCTACCGGACGGCGGAGTTCCTGCATAAAGTAAATGCCGGAAAGCTCCAGTGTAGGATTCAGAAGCGGTCTCTTAGCCGGCTCAATCTTGCTCATATCTGCCTGTTTTGCAATATCAGGAAGATCAATCTCAATTTTATCTTCACCATCTACCCATACAACTGTATTTACGCCAATTGCATAGAAAGTTCCATATAATCTGGGATAATCCTTCTTGGTAAATTTCATACCCATAAGAAGAACCTTTTCTTCCAGCATTTTTTTGCCGAATTCTTTGATTCCTTCTTCTGTTGAAAAAATCCATGCCTGATCATTAAATGTCTCTTCATCACATTTCACATACGGAAGCTTTGTAGCCTGTGAATATGCCACAAAAATCTCCTCTCTGGTCTGTAATTCTTTGATTGCTTCTTCTTTGCTGATTCCCATGCTCTTATCCTCTCTGTCTCATTTCTTTTATGATCTTCTGTATTTTCTTATCTACATAATTTCTGTTCATAAATTTTCCCTGCTGTCCGGAGTTCGATTACGTTTCTGTTTTACAACACTGTTTTATTTTATAACAGATTACATAAAAAGTAAAGAAAATAGCCTATATTATTTATGCAAAAACATTTACAAAAAAATCAGAAAACAGTCCGGTCCGGTTTTAAACCTTTCTGTTTTCTGATCTGTTTTACAGTAATCATCCAAAATACATTTTTTCTGAAACTGCAGCACCTCAAAATTATTTATGCTTCATCAATTGCCTTACCAATATCATGGCGCATATATTTATTTGCAAATGTGATCCACTCTGTGGCTTCATAGGCATTTTTTCTTGCTTCCTTCAGGTCTTTTCCTGTAGCTGTGATTCCCAGGACACGACCTCCGTTGGTTACGATCTGACCATCTTTTAATTTGGTTCCTGCGTGGAAGCAGTAATATCCGTCTTTGCCTTTGAAATTTTCAAAGCCGTACATTGGGATACCTTTTTCATATTTTACAGGATATCCATCACTTGCAAGTACTACGCACACTGCTGCATTATCCTCGAACTGAAGGTCTACCTGGTCCAGTGTTCCATTTACGCAAGCTTCCATTACTTCAATGATATCATTCTTCATACGTGGCAGGACTACCTGTGCTTCCGGATCTCCGAAGCGTGCATTATATTCCAATACCTTCGGACCATCCGGTGTAAGCATAAGACCAAAGAAAATGATTCCCTTAAACGGGCGTCCTTCTGCAGCCATTGCGTCCACTGTCGGCTGATATACATATTTCCTGCAGAATTCATCTACCTCTTCTGTGTAGAATGGACTCGGGGAGAAAGTTCCCATTCCGCCCGTATTCAATCCCTGATCACCGTCCTGAGCGCGTTTATGATCCTGTGCGGATGTCATTGTACGGATAGTTTTTCCATCTACAAATGATAACACAGAGACTTCACGTCCTGTCATAAATTCTTCGATGACCATGGTATTTCCGGCATTTCCAAATTTCTTATCTTCCATGATCTCTTTTACGCCATCTTCTGCCTCTTTCAGATCCTGACAGATCAATACTCCCTTGCCGAGTGCAAGACCATCAGCCTTCAGAACAATTGGAAATCTGGCTTCTGTGCGGAGATATTCCAGTGCTTTCTCAGGATCATCAAAATTCTCATATGCCGCTGTGGGAATATTGTATTTTTTCATCAGATCTTTTGAGAACGCTTTGGAGCCTTCAAGGATAGCTGCATTCTTTCTCGGGCCAAAGACTTTCAGACCACGTGCTTCAAATACATCTACCACACCGCCAACCAGAGGATCATCCATACCGATAATGGTAAGATCGATTGCTTTCTCCTGAGCAAAATCAGCAAGTTTCTCAAACTCCATAGCACCGATATCTACACATTCTGCAAGTTCTGCAATCCCTGCATTTCCAGGTGCACAATAAATTTTATCCACTTTCGGACTCTTTGAAACACTCCATGCAATGGCATGTTCTCTTCCACCGCTGCCTACGATCAAGACTTTCATTTTATTTTTGCTCCTTTATCTACTCTTCTGTATCAAATTCCTCTGTTTCTACTCTTCCATCCACCACTTTCACTTTGTCATTGGCAATAAGATTGATAGCTTTCGGAAGAATCTTCCACTCCGCTTTCTCCATAACACGTCTCTGAAGAACTTCCGGGGTATCATCAGATTTAATCTTTACGGCCTTCTGAAGAATGATCGGACCTGTATCTGTACCTGTGTCAACAAAATGTACGGTCGCACCTGTCACACGTACGCCTCTTTCCAGAGCTTTCTCATGTACATGCAATCCATAATAGCCCACTCCACAGAAAGACGGAATCAGTGACGGGTGGATATTGATGATCTTATTTGGATACGCTTCCACGATCATTGGAGGAATAGCCACAAGAAATCCCGCCAGAACGATAAGCTCTACGCCACTTTCTTTCAGCTTCGCAAGAAGTGCCCTGTGAAATTCTTCTCTGTTCTCAAACTGTTTTGGGGAAATACATACAGCTTCTATGTTGTGATTCTTTGCTCTCTCCAGCGCATAAGCCTTCGGATTATTGCTGATAACCAGAGAAACTTCTGCATTTGTAATCTTTCCACAGTCAATGGCATCCAGGATAGCCTGCAGATTCGTGCCGCCTCCTGAAACCAGTACACCGACTTTTAACATAAAGTCACTCCCTTTTCACCATCTTCGATACGTCCTACTACGTACGGAGTGTCACCTGCCGCTTTGATTGCTTCCATTGTTTTGTCCACATCTGCTGCATCTACAGCAAGGATCATTCCAAGTCCCATGTTATAAGTATTGTACATCATCTGTTCATCAATATTGCCTTTTTCAGCAAGAAGTTTGAAGATTGGAAGTACCGGATAGCTGTTCTTTTCCACAACTGCACGTGTTCCCGCTTTAAGCATACGCGGAATATTTTCATAAAAACCGCCGCCTGTGATATGACTGCATGCGTGCACACGAACTCCGGCATTTTTAATGCTCTTTAATGCTTTTACATAGATTCTGGTTGGTGCCAGAAGTGCTTCACCAAGTGTTGTTCCAAGTTCTTCATAATAAGTATCAAGAGATTCCTTTGTCATATCAAAAACTTTACGGACAAGAGAAAATCCGTTACTGTGAACACCTGTGGATGCCATACCGATCAAAACATCTCCTGCTTTCAGTTCTTCACCTGTGATCATCTCTTTTTTATCGCAGACACCTACTGCGAAACCAGCCAGGTCATATTCGTCTTCCGGCATCAGTCCCGGATGCTCTGCTGTCTCACCGCCGATCAGAGCTGCATCTGACTGCACACAGCCTTCTGCAACGCCGCCTACGATAGCTGCGATCTTTTCCGGATAATTCTTACCACATGCAATATAATCAAGGAAGAATAATGGTTCTCCGCCTGCACATGCAATATCATTGACACACATGGCAACTGCATCAATGCCAATGGTGTCATGCTTGTCCATGACCATAGCAAGTTTTACTTTAGTTCCACATCCGTCTGTACCTGATAATAATACCGGTTCTTCCATTTCTTTGATCTTAGCAAGAGAAAAGGCACCGGAAAATCCTCCCAGTCCTCCCAGCACTTCTTCACGCATGGTTCTCTTTACATGCTCTTTCATCAGCTCTACTGATTTATATCCTGCTTCAATATCTACTCCAGCGGTCTTGTAATCCATGATAATCCTCCGTTTTTACCCCTGATCCTGTTTATGGACCTGAGTTATCTTAGTAATTTTTATATCCGACTTCCTGTAATCTTGCGTCTTTTGCTTCCACCTGTTCTTTTAATTCCTGGCTGTAAGCCTTTAATTTTGCAAGAAGTTCCTCATCTGATGTTGCAAGGATCTTAGCTGCCAGAAGTCCTGCGTTTGCGCCTCCGTTGATAGCGACTGTTGCAACCGGGATTCCTGACGGCATCTGTACGATAGAATAAAGGGAATCTCTTCCTCCCAGAGAAGTGGTGTGCATAGGAATTCCGATAACCGGCATCGGGAAGATTGCTGCGCACATTCCCGGCAGATGAGCTGCCATTCCTGCACCTGCGATGATTACTTTAAAGCCTTTTTCCTCTGCTGTTTTTGCATATTCAAAAAAGACATCCGGTTCTCTGTGTGCGGAAATGATCTTTATCTCGTAATCAATTCCCAGTTTCTCCAGAATGTCTGCTGCTTTGCTCATGATCGGCATATCTGAGTCGCTGCCCATCACAATTCCTACTTTTGCCATGATTATTCTCCTTTTCTTCTCAAGTATTCTCAGACAGACCAGATTTTATCTGTCCGGGACTTTGTTTTTATTTTATTGATAAAAAAAGTACGGTCAGAAAAGATTTTATCAAAACCCTCTCTAACCGTAGATTCTACTAAGATTCCCTTTTTCTGTCAATAAAATTAATGCAAAGAAATATTTTAACGAACTAATAAATTTTTTTGTATTCCGAACTTAATAGGAAAATGCCTTTATTCCCCAAACGGCTCGTTCAGAGCTTCCGTACCCGGAAGGACAAATCTTCCATCTTCAATAATAGAGATCATATCCCCCTCATCATCAATCGTACGGATGCTTCCCAGTTCGTCATATGGAATCGTAATATCTGTGTGACATCCATAATAAGCAAGGCTGACGTCTTCTTTTCGCATCTCGGAAATCTCATTGTCCCTTGCGATGATCTCTTTACCATCCGGATTATAGACCGGAGTATCTTCTGACCAGCTGTAACAGGTATCACCAACTGCAAAATGCGGTCCCATTTTCTCCGCGATCAGAATCGGAAGTTTGTCTGCGATATTATATTTCTGCGCTGCCACATAAGCTGTTGTATTAGTTCCGATCGCAAATTCTCCCATTGCAAGTTTCGGATGATGGAACAGAATATTATCTTCAATATATTTACGGTTCTCTTCCTCTGTCTCAAAATTAGAACAGCTGTAATCGATCACCTGTCCGCAGTCAAACACAAGCTTCAGGTCACAAAACTGCAGTCCGTTAAGATATACTTTTGAAACATGAAGCATTCCGCCTGTTCCTGCAAGCACCGGTGAAGTAAATACTTCACCCAGAGGAATATTTACATCTGCCACACAGTTCTCAAAATTTGTCTGTGTTTTCGCATCTGTTAATGTATGAAGATGAATGAGCAGATCTGTCTCATTCTCTCCCTTTCCCTTGATTTCCACCCATTCACAGGTATCAAGAGTATCTATGATCGTCTGCTGGATCTTCTGATATTTCTTATAATCCAATGTATTGATCTTTACGATCTCGCGGAAAATTTCCGGAAAATCCTCCCCGATCTCAGGTATCGGATAAGCAATGATCGTAAAACTTCTTTCCTCACCTTTGATATAACGATTTGTGATTTGACCGGATTCATTGTCCAGTTCCAGCTGAAGCTTCTGCTGTGCTTCTGTAAACGCCCAGCTTTCCGGTTTACTTACCGGTGAAAACGGCTTCTCTCCAAATGTCTCGATCACAGCCGGTCCGCCATGTACATCTGCCAGATCTGCATATTCATCATAAGAAGTCTGCATGGCACGAAGTTTACGCTTTACAAAATCCGGATCCAGAAACAGCGCACTGTCCTGTCTGTGGTCATAATCAAACTGCGGATTTGCAATTCCTCCTGTAAATCCATTTCTGAACTGATTCCGTCTGTTCACCGCATGAAGTGCATGGCGGTAAATAACCGTCTGCAGCCCCATCTCCCGGAACTGAAGAACAGCCGCTTTTACCATACGCTCAAAGCCAAGATGATAACGTATATTAACCGTTTTCTTCTTTGTAATATCTTTTCTTCCTGTGATGAATCCCATCCGATAGCCTTCTGTATAAGTACGTGCCATCTCATCAATTTCCCTCTGGGAAAGTGAATTCATAAATTCTGCTGTTTTCAGTTCATTTTCCGATACATATTCGCCGGACTGATACAGATAACTCAGATCGCTCAGATCCGAATCCATGATCATTTCAACCACAAAATTATTCTCAGGATCAATCGCCTCTCTGATCCGATTTTCCACCATATCCTGGCAGTAGTCATTCACGTAGGAAACGAGAATTTCTTTCACCTGTTTCTCAGCAGGAATTTCTTCCTGCGTAAATGCAGAATAGATTTCCAGAAACAATTCAAGTACAACCGTAAGATCCCATGCTTTTTTTTCAAACGCATAAGCAATCGTGCCATAAAGTTCTGTATAAAGAAAGGTAAATACTTTTCCGTATTCTCCCAGCATTTTCTGTGCATATGCAGGATTTCCATAAGAATTTTCATAATTTTCGGGCAGAATATCCTGATATAATTCATGATTCTGTTCCTGAAGTTCTTCAAGATTTTTCCCCGCAATTCCATGGTCCATCACATGAATCACCTGCTGTAAAAACATTGCTTCTTTTGTAAAAAAATCGCAGTACGGTTCTTCTGCCATTTTCTCGTCCGGTATCTGAGCGATTCTTTCTTTCGCCAGTTCATACCGTTCCATAACCCATTCGTCCAAACTATATTTCTCCTTTTTCTATCAGACTTCCCTGTTAATCAGCCGGAAATTCCCATCAGAAAGATTCCCAGCCATCCGATCATTATGATTCCGTTTGCAATAGAGCCGATCATACCTGCTTTGTGTGTCCGGTTTTCTTCTGAAAAGCTTTTCAGTCCCATCGCAAATCCATATACAGACAGAAGCATTGCGCAAAGACTGATCCCGCCTACAATATATCCGTATTGTCCCTGCAAAAAAAATGCCAGCAAAACTGCAGTCACAAATAAAACCAGTGAAACAGCCGCCAGCACTGCTGACAGTTTTCCCTGCTGTGCCTCTCTTTTCTTTGCAAACGCATATCTATATCTTTTTGCCATAAATTTTTCTCCTCAGGTGATCGCAGATAAAAAAAAGCAGATATCCAAGAGCCGCCCCTGCTGTATTCAATATCATATCATCTACGTCAAAGCACCCAACCTTTGTAATAAGCTGGATGACCTCTACCGTAACACTAAGCCCAAATCCTGCCAGTACGATCAGCCATCCGCTTCTCATTTTGTCCAGAATA
>ULQK01086087.1_pt1 | contig 12316 bp, 12 predicted proteins | sample 1954371 | NCBI WGS metagenome assembly ULQK01 (sample SAMEA4835652, study PRJEB28245) | human gut metagenome | biome: gut microbiome; material: fecal sample | place: Denmark | collected 2008 | reverse complement strand
GGAAGTTTTTTTGATAAAATATAAAAAAAGACAAAAATTGAATTTTTCTGAGATTTTAAATAAATATTATAAATCTTTAATCAATGTGAATTTTATATTCACATTATATTTTTGGAATAAAGAAGATTTAATTTTGTTTCTGCACGATTTTGTACTCGTCATAGAGCCTGAAATAATGGCATTGTTCGGTATTGCCTGTCAAAAACTTTTCCATTTCGTCTTCATCAAGACTCAAAGAACAGTAGTCACCGTACTCGTCATCTTCTACAAAATATGTGCATTGGTCACAACGATCAGCCATTGTTGTCACCGTCCCTTAAAAAGCCGTACTTATCATAGGTATATTCTTTATAGTTGTCTATCTGCTCAAAAACCTCTTGTTCGGTATTTGCTACGGTAAAGAGTTTAAGACAATCGTCACTCATAAAGCCCTCTGATACGGACTTTTTCATCATATTTATGAGTGAATCGTAATATCCGTTTACATTGTACATAACAATCGGCTTTCTGTGCTGACTAAGCTGTTTGAGAGTAAGCACTTCAAAAAATTCTTCAAAAGTGCCGATACCGCCTGCGCAAATTACAAAAGCGTCCGCACGGTCTTCCATTACACCTTTACGCTCACGCATTGTGTCCGTAAAAACAAGTTCTGTGCACTTGTCGTAAAGAACATTGTCTTTCTTGAAAAATTCAGGCGCTACACCTATAAGTTCACCTTTTTCAGAGGTTACGCCCCTTGCGGTCGCACCCATTACACCGTATTTTCCTGCGCCGTAAATTACGGCATCGCCACGGTTTGCAATCGCTCTGCCCAGACTTTCGGCGGTATCTATATAAATTTTCTCTATCTGCTCGCTTGAAGCACCGAATACGCAAATTTTCATTTTATTTATCCTTTCATAATATAAAATCTTAAAAACAATTATAAGCAATATAAGGTTTATTTTCTGACCTTATTATACAATATTAAAATATAAAGTCAACATACATCTTGTAAAGGAAGTGTTTTTTTATGGCTGAGTCGTCTGCCAAATTAAAGAAAAAACAAGTTGATCCCTTAAAACGAACAGTATTCAGTCTTGCACTGCCGATATTTTTTCAGTCACTGCTCGGACTTTCGCTCGGCTACATTGACACTATTATGCTGTCAAACTACAATGACATTGCAGTCGGTGCAATAGGCAATGCAAACTCTATTCTCGGATTTTTAAACCTTGCGTTCAACATTATATCGAGTGCAACGGGCGTTATTGTAAGCCAATACCTCGGCGCAAAGCAATTTGAAAAAATGAATAAAATCTACACGGTTGCAATTTCATTTAACCTTGCGCTAAGCGTGGTAATAAGTCTTATTGTATTTTTGTTCAGCGAACCCCTACTTATTATTATGCAGGTACCTGCCGAAATGATACCTGACGCCAATATGTATATGAAAATAGTCGGCGGTACAATATTTACACAGGCGGTCTTCAATGCTTTTTCATCAATATTTATGAGCCACGGCAAAACGGGATTCGGAATGTTTGTATCCCTCGGTATGAATATTGTAAATATCGTGGGTAACTACTGTTTCCTTTACGGCCCGCTTTCTTTTCTTGACCTTGGCACAGAGGGTGTTGCGATTTCTACATGCTTAAGCCGTATTTTTGCGCTTGTAGCCGCAATTATTTACTTCTATAAGGTTATTCAAGGCAGACTCGGTATTAAATACCTCCGTCCGTTCCCTATAAATATTCTTAAAGAATTGTTAAAACTCGGAATCCCGACCGCAGGCGAAAACATAAGCTATAACTTTTCACAGCTTGTGCTGCAGGCACTTATCAACACAATGGGAATGGTCGCAATTAACGCACGAATTTACGCAAATATGATGTGTACTTTTACATATATGTTTGCTTATTCCGCTGCCATTGCAACGCAGATAATTGTAGGACACAGCGTTGGCGCAAACGACTACGACTTTGCATATAAAAGAGTTATGAAAACGCTAAGAATCGGTATGATAGTTTCGATTTCCATTGCCGTTATTAACTGGCTTGTATCGGGATATACTTTCAAAGCATTTTCAGACGATATGGCAGTTGTCGAGCTTGCTTCAAATATGATGTTCATTTCGATTTTCCTTGAAATAGGCAGAACAACAAACATTGTAATCATTAACTCCATGAAAGCCGCAGGCGATGTAAAATTCCCGACAATACTTGCAATCTTCTCAATGTGGGGCATAAGCGTACTGCTTGCGTATGTGCTCGGAATTGTAATGAATATGGGACTTGCAGGCGTATGGATAGGTATGGCGTGCGATGAAATATTCAGAGGAATTATTGTGTTTATCCGTTGGCAGAGAGGCACTTGGAAAGGCAAAAGAATCGTATCTTCCGCCGCATAAGTTTTATTTAAAATTGCATATTATAATCAGTCCTGTAAGGCTTTAATGCTTTGCAGGACTTTTTGTATGATTTTTTGGATTTTTATTAAAGGTTGACCAAACTTTCAGAACAAAACCTTATTATTTAACGAAACCCACTCTTCGACAAATCCTGATAACCAAACAAAAAGTATTGACAAACAATTTTGTTTCTTATTATAATAAACAGGCAGAAAATTCTGAATATATCAAAAATAAGGAATATAGGAATAATATGAACGAATTTAAATTTTACGGTGAAGAAAACACGGAAAACGATGATGCCGTGCAGTTACGGGAACAACAGGCAGAAAAAGAGGCAGAAAAAGAAAGAAAATACAAAAAACACTCTGTTTTGGACAACACGGCTTTATTTCTGTTTATCGTGTTAATTGCGGAAAATACGATACTCTTTGCAACAAGAATATTTTTCCAAGAAGAAATGTATGCAAAAGCTATGCCTTTTTTTATGGAACTGTTTATACTTGTTCTGGGCGCAGGCATTTTTTCGGCATACAGATATATTTACCACTCGCTCACAATAAATAATATGAAAGCAATAATCATTACAGAGGCTGTTCTTATAGTCGGCGAATTTATTGTATACAGCTTTTGCGTCCCCGTACTGCTGTGGTTTTTGATTGCTTTAAGCGTCGCTTTCATTATATATGCGGTAAAGTATTTGAATTGCAATATATTTATACGGCTTGCTATGTGCCTTGTGCCTATTGCAGTGCTTTTGGTGTGCAATATCATTTGTTTAAGAAGTTTTGAATTTACTCCACGGTATGTTTATATATCAACTTCGGGTTATAGCGACAAAACAAACGATGAAAGTAACTTTTATTATAAAGAACCAATCAACACAGTATATGCTGATGCTATTGACAAATATGTGTACTCCGACGACTTAAAGGGCAACGCAATAGACGAAATAATAAACCTTACAGATGCGGTTTCCGGTACATTAATGGGAATACGCAGTACCAAAGATACATATGACAGCTTAAACTATTTAAATGAGATATACAGCAAAGTTATGCCTATGGGTGATGTAATTAATGTTGACAACAGATATAACGACGAATTTTTCAAAAAATATTCGTTATACTTATGTGCGGTAGAGTTAGACAACAAAGACGATACCGTGGTATGTACAAATATGTACTACTCCGAAAGATATACAAGCCCCCACATAACTTACTGCCGCAGTAAAGAAAACAGCGAAGATAACGAAAAAGCCGTATGCATTATTATTTATGAAGTGCCCGTTGATGTTGAAGCAAAGGTTTATACAAAACTCGGAGGCTTTTCGGAGAAAACCGCACAAATCAGATACCGCTGACACAACGGTGTGCATAAATTATTGCAACGATATTGACTTTTACAGCAGATAATAATAAAATTAATATGTTGAGGAAAAACCGCCTCAAAATTAAATTTGGAGTAATTTTGCAATGAAAAAAATTTTTACTAAGTCGATTATAACCACACTTGTATGTTCAATGCTTGTCATAACTGCGGCCGGTTGTTCAAACGGCACAAATGCCGAATCGAGTAGCAGTACACCGACAGAAACTCAAGCGACACAGGCACAGACAACCGCACCCGAAGGAGTGAATTTCAGCCTTGATGCTCTGCATGCACCGCTGGAAAATCCGGCAGACCCATTTGCCGGATATTGGAAAATAGCGGAAGGCGCAGGCTCTAAACTTGAAAGTTTTACTTTTTTGTTTAACGGTAAAGGCGGAGCATCGATTATTGTGGGAAATATGGGATATTGCGGCAAATATTCGGTCGGCACTGACGAAAGTACAGGCGAAGAAACCTTTAAATGTCAGCTTATGTTCGGCATTAACGGCGAGTATTCATATACAGTTGCCGAGGACGGCAAAAAAATTACAATTACAAATAACGGTGAAGATTCAGTGCTTGAAAAGGTGGATAATCCGACCTTTGTTCCAAGCGCACCGGAAAATCCGCAGATAGACGAAAAACTTGTAGGCGCATGGGACAGCGGAACAGGACTTTACTATTACTTTGGCGAGGACGGCAGAATGTACTGCAACTCCTACGGCACAACATTTACATATTTCACATACAATACAAAACTCAATAAGGTGACAGCCGTTTATGATATGGACGGCGAGCAGACAGACACATATGATTATACCTTTGACGGCAATGACCTTGTGTTTGACGGAATGAAATATACACAAATAACACCTGAAAAAATGCTCTCTGCCATACAGTCATATTGATAATCGAATATTTAAAGACCGCTATTTTGATGATAGCGGTCTTTTTTGTATGTTTATTAAATTACAGATTTTGAAAAGCATCAAAATTCCTGCCAAACAATTATAATAGTTTGGTCAACCTTTTCAAAGGCTTGACCTAAATTTTTAAATTTATTAGTTTGACTATTCGCTAAACCAAACTCACACCAATCTGAAAGTAATACTCGGGAAATTATCTTCCCCGCCGCAATTGCCGTTATTGTAAGAAATTCTGATTTTTTCGCTTTGAACACTTCCGTCCGTAAACTGCACGCTTACATCAATCTCTGCCCCGTCAACAATTTTTGAAAGTATGCTGTTATTTATATTTTCCATCTTTGTTTCAAGAGCATTTTCCTCATCTGTAACTTGATTTTCTCCGTCATCACTCATACAATTTTTCGCTCTCATACTTAAAAGTTCACTGTCAAGTCGGTAATATTCGTCTGCCCAATTGTCAATTTCACTGTCTGTTCTGTCGGTTTCAACCATAAGATTTATCGCTTTATCAAGTTTTATCTCCTGTTCGTTTTCACTCGGGTTTTTTACCGTAAATGTAAATCCGTCACAAAACTCCCCATATAAACCGTCCGAATGTTCTTTAAATTCCGCTTTTGTATATTGTGAATTATCAAGACTTCCGTAATTTGAAAAATCTCCGATTTCGGCTATGGCTATACTGTTATAATAATTATAACTATTGCCGTCTTCTGCATCTTCCGTATTTTCATTATCGTTTATATATGAATTTATAAGAAAATAAATTCCTTTTCGTTTTGAATTAAATGTCACGCTCTCAATATTTTTTCCGCTGATTTTAAGGTTTGTAAGTTCAAAATCATTAAAATAATCGGTTTTTCCCTGTGCGTTTCGATAAATCGTGTCATCATTATTAAAATCTTTCAATAAATATTGACTTCCGTTGACCGACGAAAATACACCTATTTCAGACTTGTCCTCAATTTCGGCGGCGTTTGCCGTTATTGTAAAAATATTTTTATTTGAGGAAATTCGCTCTGTATTCGGTTTAAAAAATCCTGCATATATTGCAACAAATACAAACACTGCGGCTATTGCTGCTGCTGTTCCTGTTTTCAAATTGAAAACTTTGTGCGATACATTGTTTTGTTTATATTGTTTTTCGGTATTACGCATTACTTTTATCAATTCAGCTTTCTGCTTTTCGCTAAGTTTAATATTTTTCACATTATTTTTATATACTTCCGCATTAAAATCTTTTTTATCAGTCATATGATTGCTCCCTTTCAATAATTTCTCTAAGTTGTTTTCTGCCCCTTGCAAGTCTTGATTTAACCGTTGATTGTGTTACATTCAGTATTTTTGAAATCTCACTGATTTTTAAATCTTCATAATAAAACAAATAAATCGCAACGCTGTACTTTGGCGGCAATTGCATAACGAATTGAAAAATTGCTTTATCAAAAGTATTATCCGACACACCCTGTTCTCTTGCCTCGGCAAGCGGTACGCAATGGCGAACATATGCCGATGTTTTGCAGCTTTTGGCGCAATTTACGGCAACACGCAAAAGCCATGCTTTCAGATGACTGCGGTCTTTGATTTTATGTTTGTTTTTAATTAATCTTATAAAAACTTCCTGACACACATCAAATGCGTCAGCACTGTTTTTTGTTATGTTCAAAGCCACCCTGTAAATCGTATCGGAATATTCGTTTACGACATCTGTAACAAGATCATCGTTGTTTAAATCATTCATTATTTCACCACCTTTGTATATAACACTTTTTTAATTATAAAAAGGTTGCAAAAATATTTTTATTTTAATGGGAATTTATTGAAAGTTGGGAAAATTATGGTTTAACACAGTGTTTAAGGCAAATAATTTAAAAATTCAGGTCAAGCCTTTTCAAAGGTTAACCAAACTTTTATAATTTTTACGAAATACTCTGCTAAACCCTAATTATTAACTTTATTCCAAAATTCAAACAGACCATTTAAACTCCATACAAAAATAATCACCACCCCTAACAGGTGATGATTAAAAATTATTATAAAATTTGTTAGTTATATTGCAGCTTTTAATTTTGGGATACAGATTCATCAAGAACGGTTTTATCATATTCTTTTTCCGATATTACAGAACCGTCGCTGTTACAAAACCTTAATACCACAATCGGATTTTCTTCCTTTACATTGCCTACAAGCTGCTCCATCAACGGCTTTACGGTCGATTTCATTTCTTCAAACTTTTCGTCAAACGCTTTCTTTATCTGCGGCAATGCCTCATCGCCTACAGTTTCAAGATATTTGTACTCGTAAACAAATTTGTTATCCTCCGCATAGCAATCAAAATCATACATACACTCATATGATTTTTTCATACTGTCTATGGCCTTTTGGGTTTCTTCTGCGTTTATATAGTCCTCTATGCTTGCAAAACTTTTTTCACCACCGCTGTTCTGTGCGGATATTTGCGTAGTTTCGGTTTTACTGCTTTTTGTTTCAGAATTATTTGTGCAGGCAACAAATATCAATGCTGTAGCAATGCAAATGAATATTGCAAAAAATTTTTTCATTTAATTTACTCTCCTCTTTTTTGTCGTATATTTAACAATTATTTTGTATTATTATAACATAAAACTAAATAACTGCAATAATAAATACATATTTGTAAGCGTCAAATAAAGGCCACCTATACAAACCACCGGAAAAGTGTTAGAATAACAACAAACAAAAAGCGAGATGTTATGGTGACAGAAGAAGAAGGAGTCTTATTAACCCGAAAATTGAGCTTACAAACAATTCGGCAGAAAGAGCGATAAAACCATTCGTTATCGGCAGAAAGAACTGGCTTTTCTGCAACACGCTTGATGGCGCACAGGCTTCGGCGATAATCTATTCAATCATAGAAACAGCAAAGGTTAATAACCTTAACCCGTATGCTTATCTTGAGCAAATATTTGAAAAACTGCAAAAAGGCTGTGTACTGACAGAGTGCCTGTCTTAAAACAGAATATGTTTGATTAACACAAACAGCCCGCTTGATTTTCTCAGGCGGGCTGTTACTTTATTGGGTAGCCTTAATTTGACGCTTACCATTAAAGTACCTGCCTGAATTCCGACACACCACCATTATAAATTCTCTTAAAAGCATATCACTTAATACAATAGAGCGATCCTACACTAATGCGACCACTCAATTTATCAGAATCATTCAAAAGAGGATTCAAAGTATCAATAAGTTTGATATTAATTACTCCTATACTCCACAAAACATAAACACCATCTTTATCGTTCTCTAAATCAAACAGCATGACATAGTCAAGTTTGACACCTGTAGGCATGGTCGAACCTTTTCCGCCTATACCAATACTTATCGTGGAAATAGAATCATTATTAATTATCTTCAGAGTTAATTTCTTCAAAGAAGCAATTTGTTCTTCCGAACTTATGATAGCATTCAACTTTCCTATATCCATAGATGATTTTGAAAGCTTGTCTTTGCTTTCGTGCAAGGTTACATTGATCGTATCATCCTTCTCTTCGCTGTATGCAATAAGATCTATATATTCTCTGTCAACATTTCTTCCTTCTCCGATAAGCATACAACGATCACCTTGCGCGCCTGGGTAACTAATAGCCAAGATCTTCATACCTGCAGCCTTCAAAAGACAAGCGCTTGCATAAGTCACGATATCCTCGTTAATATCTTTTGATTCAAGTTTTCTTATCTTCGTTATTTCATAAGTGAAATTGTTGAGAACCGTCAAATACTCATCTATGATATTCCTATTGTATTTTATTGTTAAAAGTATTTTTCTCTCTTTGTCAGTAAGAACAATATGGCTAGACAAAATAAATACAGATTTCAACGCAAAACCGCTTGCGTTCCTCAGGTAATTTAGCAACTCAGCATCATCCAAGTTGACAACACCTTTTTCTACGATTATCTTTTTGAAATACCTATCAATACCTAATCCTCTAAAAAACACATGCTTTGCATCGTCTATTGAGAACGATACCTTGTGCGCTGAGACATATTTTATCATTTCTTCCTTGTTTGACATCATATCAAACAAAGAATTATATCCTCTCCGACCTTCAACCGAAGTTCTTTCTATCTGAAACTCAGCAAACGTAGCTTCTGTTCCATTCATCATATTGCAGAAATAGATAACTCCTCTGTCGGGATCCATCGCATGTCCAAATCTGTTTATTTTTGCTGTTAAACCATGATCTGTCCACGTGAATCTTGTGGATGCCGGAAACATCTCCTTTACTTCGGAAAGCAAAAGACCTTTTTTCAAAGCTGCATTTTCACTCTTATAATCTTTAAACAACTTATCAAAATACGCAAAATGGCTGTCTGCTGCAATAAATGAGTCTACCATTTTCAAAAAGTAATTTCTTAATGTTGATGAATACGGTATGCAAGACAACCTGTTATCATTAGTTAAAAGGACATCGTTGTCCTCATTACACTGCCATTTCAATGTATAATAAACAGCATTATTTTTAATGGCGACTCTTTTCTCAAATTCGTCTGTTATTTTGTCGCCACCACCATGCTCGTTCGCCATGCCTTTGTTAAGAGGTGATATTTTAAGAGAAGGCACTTTGAATTTGGCGCTCCAATACACAACATCTGAACGCTGCATAATATGATCATCAGTAGGCACTGCAGTGGAATATTCAATTAACACAATCGGGATTTCTTTACCTTCAGAGAGCACTGTAACCATAATGTCAATATCTTTTATTTTTCTTATACGAGTAACTATACTTTCATTAGGTAAAAACTCTCCTCGTACCTTTTTGGTATAGATTATATCTATATCGCAAACTATTTCCTTTTCTTGCAGTACAGAAATCAGATAATCTTTGGTTTCCAAACCTTGCTCATAGACTTCACAATATACACGCATTTTCTGTATTTTCATACGGCTTATCCTTTCTGAAAAGTTAATACATGTTCTTTTTTTCCAATCGTCCTAAACGACGATTGAAAAGCTCTGCTTGTCTCATCTAAATTTGTGTAAGAGTAATCAATCAATTTCCACCCAATCTCTTCACAAACTTTAATTGTGTTTGCCTTGGAATCATACATTTTCCCCTGTATTTTTCCATCTCCAATAATAATCACTATGAAACCACCAACTTTTAAAACGCTATCACACGACTTGAATATTTCTAACAAATCCTTCGCAAAATTATCTTTAGGTTTCTTTAGACTTGAAAATTCTCTACGAGAACCAATTTCCTCATTCATCGCATATTTGAAATCTTCATCTAACCAAAGCATACGGTGTTTGTGATATAAATAATAGTCATATGTATTCGGATACGGAGGTGAGGTAATTATCATATCAACGGAATTGCTTGTCAATACTTCTGCACATTTCTTTGAATTATGCAAATAAACTCTTGACCCCTCCAAGTACTCTTCACTTCTATAGCAATTTTTGAGTATTTCTAAACACTGAACAAATTTGCATTCATACTTATCCATAACAAAGGAGTGCGTAATCCAATCTTTTTCTATTGCTGCATACCTTGTGTCGCTTTCCTGTTTAGATACAGTATTGATTATAGTCGACAAGACTAAACTACAGAAGAGTTTAAGCTTACAGTCGTCATCGAAAAAACAATGGATTTCATTTTTTATACATGATAAAGCTTCAATAGCGGAATCTGAAAACCAATGATTTATACTGTCGTAATGCCACAATAAACCATAACTTTTCGATTCCATTTTCAGTCTTACTGATGCCAAAAATGCATTTAGCTTTTCAACATCATTATCATCGATATCCAATAGTTTAAACTTCGAAATCAGTACAGCAATACCGTTTATATCAGTTCCAACGGCAAAACGATTGTTTGCTGTTGCAGCTAAAAGACTGGAACCTGATCCAACAAACGGATCAAAAACCATGTCTCCAACTTTTGAATATCGTAATATATACTCCTCTGCTGTGGAAACAGGAAATTTTGCTGGGTATGGATGGATTTTATCTAATTTTTCTAACCATTTTTTATCTATCATTTTCTAAGCACCACTATATAAGAATGATTTTGATTAACATAAAAAACCGAGGGATATCCAAGTAACACTAATTTTCTATGTTGGTTTTGATCCCAAATAATCAAATCATGATATTTGAAACCCGCTTTTTCTCCAGCCGCCGCAATTTTACTATGCAAATCAATGTAAGGAATTTTATTCTTGGCATCTCTAAAATCCTTAACAACCCATGCATTGTATCCACCTTTTTTAGTAACGCGATACAACTCTATCATGATCTGCTCTACACGCTTGATATACTCTTCCATGCACATATTACCTAAATCTCTATCATCATCTGAGTAAAGATTGGTTGTTGCATTATTTTCTGTCACAAATGCTGAGTTTTTGTGCCTTAAAGTTCTATCTTCAACAACCTTATGAATCAAATCTGCATATGGAGGAGAAGTAATTGTTATCTGTACCTTTTCATTCGAAATAGATTTTAAAACTTCATAACAATCACCTTTGTACAACTTGTATTTCCCAAGTTTACATTGTTCATCAAACAACGAAAGTTGTTGCTCATTAACAACTTCTTCCACTGACTCATTAGCGACTGTGAAGAACCTATCTGTTAATTCAACCCCAATAGCATTACGTTGCTTTTTAATTGCCGCTACAACAGTTGTACCCGTCCCTAAAAATGGGTCTAACACAACATCACCAACCTTGCTATACATCTTGATCAGCCGCTCGCAAAGCTTTTCCGGATAGGTAGCACCGTGTTTTAGGTGTTTCTTTTGCCTCGCAGAAGAAACATCATTCCATACACTTTTACTAAGTTCGGCCCACTCACTTGCGCAAAGTCCATTAAATGTGCGCTTACGTTGTTCTTCTTTTTTTATATCATCTGCATTAATTTGCATTTCATCGTTACCATCAAAAAAATCAAAAGGCATTTTGTTTTTCTCCATTCTAACTGTTATCGCATCTAAATTGTTTTGTTATCTCATGTGACTCGCCAAATAAATATACAAATAACATTCACTAAAAAGACGCTTTATTTTTCATTTACAATCTCAACGATATCATCCATTTTACATTCAAGCGCGGTGCAGATTTTCACGAGCACATCACTCGACACTACAGCGCCGTCTTTGCCCATCTTGGTGATGGTGGCGATACTAATGCCGGCTTTCTCGGCGAGTTCTTTCTTTTTCATATCGCGGTCGATCAGAAGTTTAAATAATTTCTTATAGCTTGCAGCCATTGTATTACACCTCATAAGCAGTTATAGTTAATGCATTATATCATTAAAAAATATTATATCATACTCTCGGCTAAAATTCAACATCTTTCGGCAGAGAAATATTGTGATTTCAGCATTTATCGACTTTTCATTGTAAATTTACCATTCCATTCCTTTTCTTTCGTAAGTCCTTTTCTTTGTCTACTGCAACGCAAATTTTGACTCGAATTCAGTGCCATTCAGGTAAGCGTCAAATTAAGGGCACCTATACAAACCACCGGAAAAGTGTTAGAATAACAACAAACAAAAAAGCACTACCGAAGTAGTGCTGTATTTTCAGAAAATCACCTAAAAGGTGTATATTAAAGGGAGTACCCTGAAAACTGAATAAA
>ULQK01026980.1_pt1 | contig 12359 bp, 10 predicted proteins | sample 1954371 | NCBI WGS metagenome assembly ULQK01 (sample SAMEA4835652, study PRJEB28245) | human gut metagenome | biome: gut microbiome; material: fecal sample | place: Denmark | collected 2008 | reverse complement strand
GATGTATTATCCCATATAACTCCATAAATATAATTATGGGCTGGGAAATCCATATTTTTATTCAAAAGAAAAGTGGTATTTACCACGGAATGGAGGATTTTATAATGTATAAATTTACAGACGACTATTTAATTGGAATTGACGAGATTGATAATGAGCATCGTCGGTTATTTCAGATGATAAATGAAGCGATTGACCTTTCAAAAGAAAGTTCAGATATCTCTGTTATCTCCAAGAATCTGGTTTCCGGATTGAAAAATTACGCTGCAACACATTTCGCCCATGAGGAAGCTTACATGGAGCATATTCATGATCCTGAGCTTCCGATCCAAAAAAAAGAACATGAAGCATTTACAAAAAAAATCAACACTTTTGCTCTGGATACTTCTTCCCCGGAAGCAGCAAGGCAATCCCTAAACGACCTGCTGGCTTATCTGGCTCGCTGGTTATACCGGCATATCTTAAGCAGTGATACGATGATCGGAAAAATGTCTTCTATTTCTGCTGATGAAGAAGATCCATTTGCATTTTGCGAAAAATACAAAACCGGCGTTGAGTTAATTGATACTGAGCACCGACGGCTGTTTGAGATCATTCACGATACCAACGATCTGATTCACGCAGAACTTCTGCATGACAAATATGATGAGATCATGCACCTGCTTGTAGAATTAAAAGACTATACAGAATTTCATTTCCGTGATGAAGAAAATCTCATGGAACGCATCCATTATCCGGAAATCAGTGCTCAGAAACGTGCACATACTGCCTTCGTGGAACGTCTTGTTGAGGTTGATTTAACAGATTTGGACGAAATGGATGACAATCAGCAGGAATATCTGATTGACCTGATCAATTTTTTGTCCGGCTGGCTGATCAATCATATCTTAGGTTCCGATAAAAAGATTGGTGAGTATATGCGTGAACATGGAATCAAGGAAGAATAGGCTCAAAGAAAAACAAGAACACAAAAAATAATATCTGATTACTAAAAATTTTAAAAGGACAGAAACTGGATTCTTCGGATTCCAACTTCTGTCCTTTTCCTATGCATCTATTTGTTACTGTTCACATCTCCAAGTGTGACCAGCAGCGATTATTCTTCCCAGCTTACACATGCAGAACATATCCGGTTTACGAGAAATATACCAGCTCATCTTCCGGTTTTTCTGCCGGTTCGATGGATACCGGATAAAGTACCGGTCCTTTTCCCTTATACTCTCTCGCAAATTCCACATGCACTTCCGCAGTGATATTGATCCAGGATTTGTGCGGGATCTTGTCCTCATCCGCATATTTACACTTAAATCCGATAAATGTCACATCCTCGATGCAGCATGTCATCGCAAAACGTCCCGGCACAAACACTCCTTTTTTAAGTTTTTCCGGATTGTATACCAATGCCAGGAAAGATACTTTTTTGCCCTCATATTTTTTCGGATTATCCATACAGTCCATGTACCAGATTGCATAGTCTGCATCGGTGATCTCGATCACATCCGCAGAAAGATCAAACGGAAGTTCCTCCGGACGTTCATCCAAGCTGCCGTCCTCACGCTCGAAGACGAGCTGTGCCTTGCGGTTCTGTGCCTTGACATTACGGCGGCATTTGCCTTTGTCCGTGCTGTCATCACAGCGGTTAAAGATCACGACATCTGCCTGAAATAACTGCTCCATTACCATGGTACGCATATTTGCAAGATACATGTCAAACGTTGTCGCATCCACAGTCGCTAACTGCTGTACGATCACCCAGTGTTTCGGGAGTTCCATATCCATCAGTGTTCCCATTCCCCAGGTACCATTGTATTCGATAAACACCTGCTCCGGCAGATATTCCGCCTGCACTTTGTTTAAAAACTCTTCGGTAAAATCCTCTTCATTTTCTACCATGACAAGTCTGGCGTTGATTTTTTTTAACTCCTCCTCGTCATATTCGACATCTCCGTCCTCACAGCAGATCACAACACTTCTTCCACCCTCAGTGAAACCATCATCAAATAACGTCTCCTTCACCAGAGTCGTCTTGCCGCTGTCCATAAAACCGGTAAATAAATATACTGGTATTTCGTTCATATAAATCTCCATTCCTGAGTAACTTTTTCCCGCTTTTACGCGATTCCAAACAGTTCCTCTAATCTGTGTTCGTCAATATGTGTACCAATCACACAGAGTCTTCCGGTATAATCTGGCTCTCCCTCACGGATCTCGTACTCACCCGGAACCATGTCAAAGTAGATCCAGGAACCATTCACATCGGCTACCATACCTTTTGCACGAAGGATCTCGCCGTAGTCGTCTGTCTCGCAGAGTGTCTTTAACACTTCCTCAATCTGCTCTTTTGTAAACTTATGAGGTGTCTCCTTGCCCCAGCTTGTAAATACCTCATCTGCATGATGATGGTGATGATGATCATGGCAGCCGCAGGTGCAGTTCTCGTCATGCTCCTCATGATCGTGGTCGTGATCATGGTCATGGTGATGTTCATGTTCTTCGTGATCATGGTCATGATCATGGCAGCCACAGGGGCAGTTCTCGTCATGCTCCTCGTGGTCGTGGTCATGATGATGCTCATGCTCATGTTCTAAAGCTTCCTCTTTTGCATGCTGCTCTGCGAGAAGTTTTACTTCCAGAGAGTCCTGTCCCTCCACTACTTTTAAGATCTGTTCGCCTTTGATCTCATCCCATGGAGTTGTGATAACAGCAGCTTTCGGATTTAATGCCTGGATCTGTTTTACACACAGCTCTAACTGCTCCGATGTTGCCTTCTGGCTTCTGCTTAAGACAACCGTTGTTGCATATTCGATCTGGTTGTTGAAAAATTCACCAAATGCTTTCATCTGTTTGCTTGCCTTTAATGCATTTACAACCGTGATCAGTCCGTTTAATTTGACATCCTCGTCTTTTTCCACGTCGATGACAGATTTCATAACATCGGATAATTTACCAACACCGGACGGCTCGATCAAAATACGGTCCGGATGGAACTTCTCGATGACTTCATGTAAGTTTTTACCAAAATCGCCTACTAAGGAACAGCAGATGCATCCGGAATTCATCTCTGTGATCTCAATTCCTGCATCCTTTAAAAATCCTCCGTCAATGCCGACTTCACCAAATTCGTTCTCAATCAGAACGATCTTCTCGCCCTTAAAAACTTCCTCGATCATTTTTTTAATAAATGTTGTTTTTCCGGCTCCAAGGAAACCAGATATAATATCAATTTTTGTCATTGTCTTATCTCTCCCTTCACAAACACTACTATTTTACTCTAGTTTTTCCTCTTTTGCAAATTTTTGCATGGATTTCATGAAACTTTTATATTTTACGCTATACACTTCTCTTCTACACAGCACTCTTATTTATGAAACTGCATCTGATACAGTTTTTCATACACACCGCCTTTTTCTAACAGTTCCTCATGCGTTCCTTCCTCCGCAATGCCCTCCTCCGTCAAAACCAGGATTCGCTGTGCATTTTTGATTGTGGAAAGCCGGTGTGCGATCACAAATGTTGTACGATTCTTTGCCAGTTTTTCCAGAGAATCCTGCACGACTTTCTCACTTTCATTGTCAAGTGCACTCGTCGCCTCATCAAAGATCAGGATCGGTGGATTCTTTAAAAATACCCTTGCAATGGACAAACGCTGTTTCTGCCCGCCGGAAAGTTTGATTCCCCGCTGTCCGATATCTGTTTCATACCCATTTGGCAGCGACATGATAAAATCGTGTGCATTGGCATTTTTCGCCGCTTCAATCACTTCCTCACGTGTTGCATCCGGTTTTCCATAACGGATATTATCAAAAACGGTTCCGACAAACAGATACACATCCTGCTGTACGATACCTATATGGTCGCGCAGGCTCTTTAACCTGATATCCCGGACATCGCAGCCATCAATCTTAACTGCTCCTGCCGTCACATCATAAAACCTCGGAATCAGTGAACACAGTGTACTCTTTCCGGCTCCTGACGACCCCACAAGTGCCATATAAGCCCCCGCCGGAACGTTCAGGTTAATATGATTTAACACACATTCCGTATTTTCCTCATACTGGAAAGATACATCCTCAAAGCTGATATCGCCTTTGACATTGACCAGCTCTTTTGCATCCTCTTTATCTGCAATATCCGGTTCGATCGCCATGATCTCCTGAAAACGTTCAAACCCGGTATATCCGTTCTGAAACTGTTCCGTAAAATCAATCAGTGTCCGCACCGGCTCTGTAAACACGCTGATATAAAGCAAAAATGTGACCAGATCACTGATATCCACACTTCCCTTTGCGATCAGAATGACACCCGCAAGTATGACATTTACCTGGATCAGGGTCGTAAAAGTACCAAGTCCTGCCGAGAAACTTCCCATATAATAATAACTGTTCTTTTTTGCGCGCAGAAAGCCTTCGTTTCCCTGACGGAATTTTTCTTTTTCGATATCCTCATTCGCAAATGACTTTACCACACGGATCCCGGACAAATTATCCTCGATCTGTGCATTGATATCGGCGATCCGCTCGCGGTTGCTGCGAAACGCATGGCGCATTTTTCCATTCATGTAATAGGCAAACAGAAACATAAACGGCAGCACCGCAAACGCAGCAAGTGCCAGCGCCGGTTTAATACTCATTAAAATTATAAATGCACCGATAATCTTTATCAGGGACAGAATAATATTTTCCGGTCCATGATGCATCAGCTCCGTGATATCAAAGAGATCCGTCGTAATACGGGACATCAGCTGTCCGACTTTCTGGTCATCGTAAAAGGAAAATGACAGTTTCTGAAAATGCGCAAAAATTTCTGCCCGCATATCATATTCAATCTTAGCGCCCATCACATGCCCCTGATTTGCAATAAAAAAACGGCTGTAACAGTCTACCGCCACCAGTGCGAATAACATAAGCGCAATCCAACGGATCTGTCCTAAAATCGCCTGCGGTTCCATATAGATTAATGTAGATGTCACATAACGGATCACAAGCGGGATCACAAGCGCGACCGCCGCAGATACCGTTGCAAAAAACATATCTGCCCAGAACACTCCCAGATACGGCTTATAATATGAAATCATCTTTTTCAGGTTTTTACTCATAGTATTCCTCCATTTCCAACTCTTTTATTTTATCTATCCTGTCCCAAAAGTCAAGAATATGTGCTATACTAAAAGAAGCACACAGTGACATTGAGACTGCCAAAGTGCGATCCAATGTCAAATACGATAAAAAGGAGTACATGTATGGATACAATCAAAAGCAAATACCATGAAACACTTGCTGCAACAGTGATCAAAAACCTTGAAAAACGCCAGATGGAAGGCTACTACTGCCCGACCGTAGAAGACGCAGAAAAACTTGCATTTTCATTCTTAAAAGATGGGCAGACCGTATCTTTCGGCGGCTCCATGACCTTAGAGGAGACCGGCATGCTGACAGCGCTCCGCCATGATCCTTCCATCCATCTGATCGACCGCTCAACCGCAAAAACACCGGATGAAACAAAAAAAATGTATCACGACGCTCTTTCCAGCGACGTATATTTTATGAGTACCAATGCAATCACAACCGGTGGCGAGCTTGTCAACATCGATGGAACCGGAAACCGTGTTGCCGCACTGATCTATGGTCCGGAAACTGTTGTTATTTTAGCTGGAATGAATAAAATTGCCGCAAATGTAGACGAGGCCCTGAGCCGTGTACATAATGTTGCCACAGCACAAAACTGTATCCGTCTTGACAAAAAAACACCTTGTGCCATAACCGGTGCCTGCGCAGACTGTCTTTCTCCGGACTGTATCTGTAATCAGGTTGTCATCACCAGAAGAAGTGGAATCAAAGGACGTATCAAAGTACTTTTGATTGGAGAATCTTTCGGTTATTAATTAAAAAAGAACCGTGAAAATATGAATTTTTCAGTTTGTTAACTGTTTTTCATATTTTACGGTTCCTTTTTTCGTATCTTTTCAAAATAATTTCCCATGGCTGCTATTTCTTTTTTGCAACCATTTTACAACCATACTCTTCGGTCTCCGGATTGCTGTTCTGCTTACGAACCACTTTATACTCATAACGCATTCCTGAATCAGTTACATCCATATAAAGCTGTAGCTGCATTCCAACGTCCAGACAGCCGGAAATTCCTTTAAACAGTACACCATTTGCGCTCATATTTTTGATGGTAACCGGTATCGGCTTATGGAGCGTTATCATGTTATTTTTTATCCTGACACCTTCGATCTTGCCAGATGCTTCAATCTCATAACGCTCAAATTTTCTGCCTTTTTTCTGTTCTTCATCGTATAGCGCAATCGACATTTCGTTTGCGATCACCGCCCCCTGTACGGTACCTAAATAAGAATATATTTTGTTCTCCAGAAAAACAAGCAGTCCCACTGGTTCTTTCGGGCGATATGCCATCGCACTCGCCCGCACTTTGATGATATTTGTCAGCAGATTATGACCAAGAATTACCGTGTCTGCAAGTACACTGTTTTTTTTCTGTTCACGGATAATTACCCGGCAGTTTTTTAAATTAATCATAAAATATCATCTCCATTCTACTCATTTCGTATATTCTGTCTCTATCTTAAATTCGTATTTCATACATCTTTTCTCATATTATAAACATATTTATGCATTTCTGCAATACTATGCCCTTTGCTCCACGATATTTCTAAAGATTATCCACCTTACGAATAGACTTATTATCGCAATAAAATATATCTGGTAAATAACCTCACTCAGAGAAAAAAAAGACTACCACACATGCGGTAGTCTTTTTGCATTACAACTAATTATTAGTTGTATTTTCTTTTTCTAGCTGCTTCAGATTTTTTCTTACGTTTTACGCTTGGTTTCTCGTAGTGTTCTCTTTTACGAATCTCCTGCTGGATACCTGCTTTTGCGCAGTTTCTTTTGAAACGACGTAAAGCGCTATCTAAAGTCTCGTTTTCTTTTACAATTACACTAGACATTATCTCACACCTAACCTCCCTCCAGTTGCGTATTGTGCATATTCAACTGTTTGGGTAATATTTATTGCACTATATAGCATTATAACATATTTTCCCGGTTCGTCAACCTATTTTTGAAATAATTTCAGATTTTTATTTGAAATTATTTTACGGTAATCTGAACTTTAACAGTTTTCCCATTCGCTGTGACAAGAATGGTTGTCTTTCCTTTCCGAATGCCCCGGACAACACCTTTACTGTTTACTGTAGCGACTTTCTTGTTCTTAGACTGATATGTTATTTTTGTTTTTGGCATTGCAGTGGCTTTGATCGTCGCTTTTTTACCCTTTTTTATAGTAAGCGATGTCTTAGTCACATCCAATGTCTTTCCTGAAAATGAAACAACAGCAGGTGTATATTCCTTTTCTGATCTGTTAAGATAATACCAGCAACCACTGTTTTTTCCATTCTCATAATTTTGCTTTACAACTGATTTCTTATCTACAGTAAGTGTCACATCATCAACATAAATACTTCCCTTATATGCCTTATTAAAACCAGAGATGAACAGATGTCCATACACACTTCCCTTTGATGCAGAAATCCTGTCACAGTTATCCAATGATATTTTCACATTGACAACATAAAAATCACCATATTTTTTTACTTCTTTCGAATTCTTATCATAAGAATATCCTTCTTTCGAAGACTGTGCCATTCCGGCATATGTATCGCCATTTTTGCCTGTAAAAAAATTAACTGCAGGTTTTACCCATATTCTTCCAGTTTTCATATAAACGGCTGGCACATAAATTTTTGTCTGAAATACATAAGTCTTTCCAAAAGTAATTTTTTTATTGGAAATCAGGCTCTTTACATATATCCCGCTGTCATCTCCACTTGCTGCATTCCTGGCAAAATCAACATTTATCTCTAATGCTTTTGTTTTCGCAGCAGCGATTACTTCACTGCTTTCACCTGCAAAAATAAACGTAAACATCATTGCAAATGCCATAACCACAGCAATCATCTTTTCCTTTATTTTCATCTGCATTTTCTCTCCTCTGTATTAAACAAACATTTAACGCAGTTTAAAACGCTCTACAAGGCCCTCTAAGGAATCTGCTTCTGCAGAAAGTTCTTCACTGGTAGCAGATGTTTCTTCCGATGCTGCAGAGTTGCTCTGGATTGCGTCGCTGATTTGTTTCGTGCTGTCTTCGATCTCTTTTACAAAGGCTGCCTCACGATCAGATGCCGTACGGATCGTTGCTACCTCACCCACAATAGCATCCAGTTCGTTCAGAACATCCGTCAGAGATTCTGCCGTCTGCTGTGTCACCTGATTACCGTGTTCTACTTCATTCTGGTTCTCTGTCAAAAGCTGTTTTGACGTATCTGCAGAATTTGCACTGCTCTCAGCAAGCATACGGATCTGCTCTGCAACAACTGCAAATCCTTTTCCTGCCTCACCGGCTCTTGCTGCCTCAATAGATGCATTTAAGGACAACAGATTTGTCTGTGATGCAATACTCTCAATTTCTTCGATAACCTGTCCGATTTCCTTGGATGTCACGGAAATACGCTCCATTGCCTCTGTCAGTTCTGTCATCTTCTGCTGGCTTACCGCTGCTGTTGTTCCAACGTCTTTCGCTTTATCATGTACAATATCAATCGACTTACTTGTTCCAAGAATCTGTTCTGTGATTTCTGAAACGCTCTGTGCTAAAGAATCAACGGCCACTGCCTGATCCGTTGCATTTTTGGCAAGATCCTGTGCGCTGACTGCAAGCTGGTCGGATCCCTGTGCCACCTGATTCGAAGATTCACGGATTGATTTTAAAGCATCACTAACATGTTCTGTTGTTGCAATCAGTTTTGCATGCACCGTATCAAATTCTCCCACATAAGCATCCCTGCATCCGGATTTTACCGTATAATCACCTTTTGCAAATGCATCCAGAATATGATTAAGATCTCCTATAATCCGTTGCAGCGTAGTTGCTGTTTTGCGAAAATCTTCTGCAAGTTCTCCGATCTCATCCTCCGACTGATAAGCAATTTCAATATCAAGTTCTCCACCAGAGATTTTTTCTGCCACACTGCTTAGTTCCCTGACCGGTTCTACAATATAGTGTATCAGCATCTTAGCCCGTTTCAATGTTGCCAGAATACTGCAGACTGTTATAATCGCAAGCACAACAATACCTCCGGCAAGCACAAAATACTCTGTTGCAGACGGAACAATTTTTACTGCAAACATTAAAAATACTGCAAACGCCACGCTGACCACATATAAAACTATGATCATTTCAAAGCTTCCGTTTACCTTTTCTTTAATACTCTTATTTTTAAATTCCATTTCTTTATCCATCTTTTGCCTCCATAGCTAAAAAGCTGTCATCTTCCGTGATTCTTCAGTTGCGGGACAATCATGCTAAACAGCTTTTAGGAAAGCTGTGCCTCAAGTGCTGTTTTTGCCTCTGCGATCGCCTCCAAAATACCAGCCGGATTTTTGCCTCCCGCCTGTGCCATATTTGGACGTCCGCCGCCGCCACCGCCGACTTTGCCGGCAATGCTCCTGATCAGGTTTCCTGCATGCGCTCCCTGTTTCATTGCTGCATCAGTTGCCATAACGATCAGATTTACTTTTCCTTCACAGGAAGAAGCAAGTACGATCACACCTTCACCAAGCTGTTCTTTTAACTGGTCTCCAAGATCACGCAGACCGTTCATATCTACACCGTCTACGGCAGAAGCAAGTAATTTCACACCTTTTACTTCCACAATCTGATCCATGACATCTCCAAGCGCCTCTTTTGCTGCTTTGCTCTTTAAGGACTCGTTTTCGCTGGTCAGTGCTTTGATCTCTGCCTGCATATGCTCGATTTTCTCTGTTAATGTCGCCGGTGTTGCCTTTGCCGCTTTCGCTGCCTCTAAAAGTTCTTTCTCCAAATTGCGATAGTAAGCAAATACGTTGTCTCCGGTCAGTGCCTCGATTCTGCGGACGCCTGCTGCAACACCATTTTCAGAGATAATCTTGAATGCTGCTATTTCGGATGTATTCTTTACATGAGTACCACCACAGAATTCTTTGGAAAAATCTCCCATGGATACCACACGGACAGTCTCACCGTATTTTTCGCCAAATAACGCCATGGCTCCTGTCTTTTTCGCCTCATCTACAGTCATCACATCTGTGCGTACCGGAATTGCCTCTGCGATCTTATCATTGACGATCTTTTCTACTTTTTCAAGTTCCTCCGGTGTCATGGCTGCAAAATGACTGAAATCGAAACGGGTACGCTCGCCATCCTGATAGGAACCTGCCTGCTCTACGTGGGTTCCTAATACTTCACGCAATGCTTTCTGCAGTAAATGTGTTGCGGAATGGTTCTTACAGATCTTTGCACGGAGTGCTGCATCTACCGAAAGATCTGCCTCATCTCCTGTTTTCATCATACCGGAGATCATCTTTCCGACATGTCCTACTTTTCCGCCAAGTAATTTGATCGTATCCTCTACCTGGAATTCTCCGGCTGCAGTGCGGATGATACCCTTATCTCCCTGCTGTCCACCCATGGTAGCATAGAATGGAGTCTGTTCTACGATCACGGTTCCAACCTCTCCATCAGATAATGCCTCAACGATCTCCGTCTCTGTGGTAAGTACGGTAATTTTTGACTTGCAGTTTAAGGAATCATAGCCTACAAACTCTGTGGTAACAGAAGGATCGACAGACTCATATACTGTCTCATCAGCGCCCATGTAGTTTGTCACTTTGCGGGCTTTTCTCGCTGTGGTACGCTGTACTTCCATCGCCTTTTTGAATCCCTCTTCATCGACAGAAAATCCTTTTTCTTCGAGGATCTCCTGTGTCAGATCCATCGGGAATCCATAAGTATCATAAAGTTTAAATGCATTCTCACCGGAAAGAACCTTTACGCCGTCTGCTTCCATCTGTTTTTCCATATCAGAAAGGATGGAAAGTCCCTGATCGATCGTTTTTCCAAATTTTTCTTCTTCCTGGGATAATACTTTAAAGATAAAATCTTTTTTCTCTTCAAGTTCCGGATAACCATCCTTGCTCTCATTGATTACGGTAGCAGCCAGTTTCGCCATGAAGATACCGTCAATACCGAGCATTCTTCCGTGTCTTGCCGCGCGGCGGATGATACGGCGGAGTACATAGCCGCGTCCCTCATTTGAAGGCATGATACCATCTGAGATCATAAACGTTGCAGAACGGATATGATCGGTAATCAGACGGATGGACACATCATCTAATGCATCTACCTGATACTTTTTGCCGGACATCTCACATACCTTGTCGCGGATCGCTTTCATGGTATCAATATCAAATACGGAATCTACATCCTGCATCACAACAGCCAGACGCTCTAATCCCATACCGGTATCAATGTTTTTCTGCGCAAGCTCTGTGTAACCGCCCTTACCGTCGCCCTCGAACTGGGTAAATACGTTGTTCCATACCTCCATAAAACGGTCACAGTCACAGCCTACTTTACAGTCCGGTTTGCCGCAGCCATATTTCTCTCCACGGTCATAATAGATCTCTGAACAAGGACCGCAAGGACCAGCGCCATGCTCCCAGAAGTTATCACATTCTCCGGTTTCCGGATCACGGTAAAATCTGGTGATCCTCTCTGCCGGAACACCTACTTCTTTGTTCCAGATCTCGAATGCCTCATCATCCTCTCCGTAAATAGACGGATACAGCCTGTCCTCCTCAAGGCCGAGAACCTGTGTTAAAAATTCCCATGACCAGTGGATTGCTTCATGTTTAAAGTAATCACCAAATGAGAAATTGCCAAGCATCTCAAAAAATGTCAGGTGACGTGCTGTCTTACCGACATTCTCAATATCACCGGTACGGATACACTTCTGACATGTGGTTACCCTTCTTCTCGGCGGTATTTCCTGACCTGTGAAATATGGCTTAAGCGGTGCCATACCTGCATTGATCAATAGTAAACTGTTATCATTGTGTGGTACCAATGAAAAACTCTTCATCGCAAGATGTCCCTTGCTTTCAAAAAACCCAAGATACATTCTGCGCAATTCATTTTCTCCATAAAACTTCTTCACGACAAGTTCCTCCAACGTTGTATAAATTATTTCATGCCCTGTCTTTTTGCAGGGTCACGACGGCATTATTCTTTTCCGGCATTTCCGGAAGCTGCAGTGTCTTTTTTCGCTTTGCTTTTCTCTGCCCATTTTCTGCCGGCAAATACTCCAGCAACTGCAACAGCTGCAAGAATTACCATTATTAACACATAATGTACAAACCATCCAAATACTGCCATAAATACCCCTGCCTTTCTATCTTCTATAACTTATTCAGTATAACGCACTTTTTTCCTATGCGTCAAGCGTTAACATGTTACTA
>ULQK01058935.1_pt1 | contig 12374 bp, 10 predicted proteins | sample 1954371 | NCBI WGS metagenome assembly ULQK01 (sample SAMEA4835652, study PRJEB28245) | human gut metagenome | biome: gut microbiome; material: fecal sample | place: Denmark | collected 2008 | reverse complement strand
AAGCCTTGAATCTTCGCGGTGACGGGTTTGATATAGTATTCCAGCGGTGTTTTATCCAGATTCCGCCAGCACGCTTCCACGTCGAACAGAAGATACTTCCACTTGCCGCCCGGCACGCGGTATACGCGCACGTTCGTGAAGTCCACATTGCCCAATATGATTTCGTACGCAGCGTGGGTGAACAGGCTGTCCACGTCCAGCCGGTCGGTGACGTACTGCAGGTTTTCCGGGTCGTTCAGATCGTTTTTCTTGCAGAAATCCGCCAGTTCCAGCCAATCCTCGTTGTTGCCGTTCTGCGTGAAGCGGTCTGTGCCGGTGCGGGCGAGAATGTCGATGCTGTCAATGTCCTTTTCGTCCGTCACGCCCTCGTACTGCGCGATGAAATACTTGTTGATTTTCTCGCGCAGGTTGTAGTGCCCCCAGTACTGCCCATTGATGTACACCTGAATCACAACGTGGTCTTGGTACAGAATCCCTTCGCCTTCCGCCAGTGACGACGCCACAATGTCGCGCAGGCGGGTTGCGTACGTATCAGAATTGGCGGCGCGGAGCAGAATGGACTTGTAGGAATCGTAGTCGCGCGTCGGGAAGGGGTTGAAGACAAAGCGGTCGTTGCCGTACGCCTTGCGGGCGTAGAGAGCAATCGACTTCTGGGCGTTGATGCGCGCGGAATGCCCGGAGCAGGTGAATGTGCCCATTTGGTTGATTTCGCACATGCCGTCACCCGTGAAATACTCGATGTTGATGGGGTATTCAAGCTCCTTGTCGTAGTTGGGAATGCTGCCTGTGCCCTTGACCAGCGCACCAGTTTTCTTGTTGAACAGGTAGTCCTCGTCCGTAATCAAGGAGACAATCGGCGTCGCGGGGTCGTCGTTGATGAAGTACGTCGCGCTGACCGTGGGCGACGGGACGAGTTCGGGCTGAAACGCACGAATCCGAACGACGGTCGTTTCCTTGATGGTCAAGCCATCCGCCGGGAATTCCTTCGACTTCGCGGTCGGGGTGGAGCCGTCCGTGGTGTAGCGCAATTTCGCGCCGGACAGCACCGAGTGCGCCATGACGATCACGCTGTCCGTGTAGAAGCCGCCCGCCGTGTCCAGCACAGGCGCATCCACCCGTCCGGAATAGATGGTCGTGTCATTCTTCTTGCCGCGCGTCGCGTTCTCGAAGAAGCCGTAGGTTGCTCCGTCATCGGCTGTACCGTAGCTCATGCAGCCATACTGCTGGGGATATTTCAGCTTTTGCAATTGATTGCCGTCCGCGTCCGAAAGATAGATGCTTTCGCCGGACGAACTGAGCGCGAACGTCGCGTAGAACTCGCTGCCCTTGCCGATGTCCACTTCGTCGTTGCCCGTGCAGAAGACGGTCAGATAGCCGTCCGCTTTGAGCTTCGTCCCCTGCGGGAACTGGAACTTCATCTTGTCCTTTTTGCTGTCGCTCAAATACCAGCCGCTGATATCGACAGTGGATTTGCCCGTGTTGTGCAGCTCAATCCAGTCGTAGGCATGTCCATTCTCGTATGTGCCGTTGGAGGTCATGATTTCGCTGATGACGACCTCCGCCAGTGCGCAGGCGGGCAGCAGAAGCATCAGGAGCAAAGCGGCGCAGAATTTTTTCCACATGGCAATTTTCTCCTTCCTGATTTCGGAAGTCTGGAGGTGGTTTCATGTCCATCATACCACAAAGGGAACGCTTTGTCTATCAGACTGCAGCTGATTTCGCCGCATCCACCAGCGCTGCGAACAGCGCCCGATGCGGCAATCCGTCCGGTTGACTCCAGAGCCGCTCCGGATGCCACTGCACCGCGACGCAGAACGGCTCGTCTATCTTTTCCACCCCTTCAATGATGCCATCCTGCGCCCACGCCGTCGCCGTCAACCCAGACGCAAGCTGCTTCACCGCCTGATGATGGTGCGAGTTCGTCATCAGCGACTCAGCGCTAATGATGTGCGCCAAGCGGCTCTGCGCGTCCACCCGCACGGGATGCGTCGCGACTTCCGGCGGCTGCGTCTGCTGATGGCAAATGGGGGAGTCAGGGCGTTGCGACGGCAAATCCTGAACCAGTGAGCCGCCCAGCGCGACATTCAGCACCTGAAGCCCCCGGCAGATGCCCAGCAGTGGCAAATGGCGATGGAGCGCTTCCTGGCACAGCGGCATTTCCCAGATATCGCGGATGGGCGTAATCAACCCGCATTCCGGCAGCGTCTTTTCGTCGTAATACGCCGGATCAATGTCGTCGCCGCCCGCCAGCAGCAGGCCATCCAGCAGCAACAGCACCTGCGATGCGCGCGACACATCTTCCTGCGGCGGCAGAATCAGCGGCAGTCCGCCGCACGCGGAAATCGCCTCGCAGTACATCCGCTTCTGCTGAAACGAAAGGCGATCGTCCGACACACTTGCTGTAACCCCAATCACAGGCAGCATTTCAGTTTCCTCCAATTATATTATCATCTTCTGACGCCTAAACACGCAATTTGACATTTTCCAGACAAGAGGATGCACCGGGTCAAATTGGGCGCTGGCGAAAAGTTGCTCCTATATAATAGGATAAGACTATTGTATGTCAATCACTTCGCGCTGTCAATGTTGATTTTTGAACAGAACCAGCAGCACAAAAATGCATGGTCGTCGCGAAATATTGCATATCTAATAGGAGAAAAGTGCGATTTTCCGCGCATATGAATCAAATTTTTGCGGAATCTGCAAAAATACTTGCAAAATGAATTTGAGAATGCTATAATATCGCTGTAAACCACTCTGGTACCCTCGGAAAAAATAAAGGAGGCATCCCCATGAGTCAAGTACACGTTCTCAACCATCCGCTGATTCAGCATAAGCTGACCATCATGCGCAAGAAGGAAACGGGTCCCAAGGAATTCCGTGAGCTGCTGGAAGAAATCTCTACACTGATGGTCTACGAAGTCACTCGCGACCTGCCCACCGAGGAAGTCGAGATTGAAACGCCCATCTGCAAGATGAAATCGAAGGTGCTTGCGGGCAAGAAGCTGGGCATCGTGCCGATTCTGCGCGCTGGTCTGGGCATGGTGGACGGCGTTACGAACCTGATTCCTGCCTGCCGCGTCGGTCACATCGGCCTCTACCGCGATCCCGTGACGCTGAATCCGGTGGAATACTACTGCAAGCTTCCCGCCGACGCGCAGGAACGTGAGCTGATTGTCCTCGACCCAATGCTTGCCACCGGCGGCAGCGCGTCCGCAGCCATCAGCTTCATCAAAAAGCGCGGATGCAGTCACATCCGTCTGGTCAACCTGATTGCAGCGCCGGAAGGCATCAAGCGGATGCAGGAAGACCATCCGGACGTGGACATCTACGTCGCGGGCATGGACGACCACCTGAACGAGCACGGCTACATCGTTCCGGGTCTGGGCGACGCGGGCGATCGCCTCTTCGGCACCAAATAATATGGACACTCATCCGGAAAGAGGGTGAATGGATTGTCGCTGGAAATCATGAAAGGAATCCAGCAGGCGGAGGCGCAGGCAGACGAAATCCGCCAAACTGCGCAGCGTGAGGCACGCGACGTTGTGAAAGCCGTCGAAGCCGCCATCGCGCAGCAGGAACGCGCCGCCGCCATTGAAAATCGCGCACAGTATGCGCAGGCGATGGAGGACAAAAAGCAGGAGGTTGAGCATCAGCTGACTGCACAGCGCGCCAAGGCAGGCAAGCAGCGGGAAGCGCTCTGCCAGCAGGCGCGCAAGCACCTGCCCGAAGCCGTCAGCGCGATCTATGAAAGGGTCTTGCAGCATGGCAATCGTTGAAATGAAGCGCATCGACCTGCTGGCAATGCGGCAGGATCAGCGCAAACTTCTTCGGACGCTGCAGGATATGGGCTGTGTAGAAATCACACCGCTTCAGGATGAGGCACTCGCGGAGTACCGCACAAGGGACGACGGTCGGCTGGAACAGGTCGATGCGCTCCTTGCGCGGCTCTCGTGGGTCATCCATGAATGTGCCGCCTACAATCATCAGCCTGCGCCCTTTATGGGCAATCTGCCTGAGGCGTCCGCGCAGGACGTCCACTATATCACGCAGCAGGAAGCTGCCTTGCAGGAAACGCTCCGTCAGGCGGAAACGCTGGAGAAGCGCAGCGGCGAATACCGCGGCCAGCTGATGCGCCTGCAAGTAGCACAGTCGCAGCTGAAACCGTGGCTATCGTTTGATTTGCCGATGGAGCAGATGCATAACACCCGCCGTGTGGCGCATTTTCTCGGCACGGTGAAAGCCGCAGAGCTCCAGCAGTGTCAGGGAAAATGGGCATCGCTCCCCGTGGTGGTGGAGCAGCTCAGCGCCGAACACGACACCGCCGCCGTCTGGATTTGTGCGCATCAAAGCGCACGGGAGCAGGTCGCCGCAGATTTGCGGGACGCGGGCTTTGCCCCGGCGCAGCTTCCGGAATTTACGGGAACTGCCGCGGAGCAGTCCGCACGGCTGGAAAACGAAAAGAACGAAATTCTTCGTCAGCAGGAAGCGCTTGTGCAGGACTGGAAAGCCCTCTCCGCCGAGCTGACGCACCTCAAGGTTTGGTATGACGCGCTGACGATTGAACGCGATCAGCTGGAAGCCGCCCGCCAGACCATCGGCACAGGCAAGGCGTTTCTCCTGCGCGGCTGGGTACCCGCTGAGGTCGCCCAGCAAGTGGCAGACAAGTGCCGCAGCCTTGCATCTACCTGTTCTGTGGATATTACCGACCCGGCGGAAGGGGACGAACCGCCCGTTCTGCTGGATAACAACCGCGTCAATGCACCCTACGAGAGCGTTGTCGAGGGCTTTGCGCTCCCGGCGTACCGCTCCGTTGACCCGACCGCGGTGATGGCGCCATTTTATGCATGTCTGTTCGGCATGATGCTGTCCGACGCCGGCTACGGTCTGGTGATGATTGTCGGCATCTTGGCGCTGATTTTCCTCAAAAAGCCCGCAAAGAAGAATGCCCGGCTGCTCTGGGTACTTTTCGGCGGCGCGGTAATGACCGTCGTCTGGGGCGCGGCGTACAACACTTGGATGGGCTTTACAGCCCCGTGGGGCGGTCTGCTTGACCCGATGAACGACCCGATGCCCGTCATGATGATTTGTCTGGCGGTCGGCGTGATTCACTTGTACGCCGGTCTTGGCATGGCGGCGTACCTGAATTTCAAGCGCGGGAAGCCGCTGGATGCACTCTACGACCAGTTCTCGTGGATTTTCGCACTGACGGGTCTTGGGCTGTACGCGCTGTGCAGCGGTACATTGCAGACGATTGGGCTGGGCCTGACCATCTTCGGCGTGGCGCTGCTGCTCCTCTTCGGCGGACGCGAGAAGAAGAATCCGTTCGCGCGTCTGCTGGGCGGTTTGAGCCAGATTTACGGCGCGACGAGCTGGATTTCCGACATTCTGTCCTACATGCGCCTGTTCGGCATGGGTCTGGCGACGGGCGTCATGGGGCAGGTCATCGACATGCTGGTCGGCATGATTTTCCAGAACGGCCCGCTTGGCTGGATTCTCGGCTCGGTGCTGTTCGTTGGCGCACACGCGTTCAGCCTTGGCATCAACGCCTTGGGCGCGTATGTTCATGCCTGCCGCTTGCAGTATATTGAGTTCTTCGGCAAGTTCTTTGAGGAAGGCGGCGTGGCATTCCGCCCGCTGCAGCGCCGGACAAAGTACGTCAGCATCCGCCCGGAAACCGGGAGTAAGGATGCGTAACTTTCGATTGATTTTGAAGGAGGTCACCTGTCATGGAATGGGGTTTGGCGATTGGTTTGTTTGCTGCGGCGATTGCCGCGATTCTGCCCGGCATGGGCTCTGCCAAGGCGGTGGGTCTGGCGGGTGAAACGGCGGCAGGTTTTTCCGCTGAAACGCCGGAAGCCAGCTCGAAGCTGACGCTTCTGCAGCTGCTGCCCGCAACGCAGGGTATCTACGGCTTCGTTATCGCTATCGTGATTATGGCGAAGATTGGCATCATGGGCGGCAGCGGTGCCGTTGTGCCGGTGGATAAAGCGCTGATGCTGCTGGCTGCCGCGCTGCCGATTGCGCTGGTTGGCTACTTCTCCGCGATTGCGCAGGGCAAGTGCGCCGCCGGTTCTATGTTGATGGTCGGCCGCCGTCCGGAAATGCAGGGCAAGGGCATGATGATGACCGCGATGGTGGAAACCTACGCCGTTCTGGCGCTGCTGATTTCCTTCCTGTGCGTCAACGCCATCGTGCTGTAAGGGGAACATCATGAACGCAAACGCGATTCAGGAAAAAATCCTGTCTGACGCTCGCACGAGTGCATCGGACATCATGCGCGATGCCAACGAAAAAGCTGCCCGCCTGCGCGACGCGGCAGAGAAGCGGATGGCTGCGGCGCACAGCCGCCTGATGATGCAGGCTTCTGAGGATGCGGAGGCGGCCCGGCTGCGCATGGAGCGCATGGAAGAACTGGAAGAACGCAAGCGCCTGCTCAGCGACAAGCGCGCGCTGATTGACGAGGCGTTCGCGCAGGCGCTTGACAAGCTGGAAGCCATGCCGTCCCAGCAGGCGCGGGCTTTCCTGATGACGGAAGCCGCTGCCGTGGCGGATGGCGACGAAACCGTCATTCTCGGCAGCAAGAACCCCGGCTGGTTTGACGACAAGTTCCTTGCGGATTTGAATACGCTGCTGCAAAAGCAGGGCAAGCCGGGTCAACTCACACTGGGCAATGAAACGCGCGACGGCGAAACGGGGCTGATTCTGGCGAAAAACGGCATGGAAATCAGCTGCACGTTCGCGTCGCTGCTGGATAGCCGGCGGCTGGATATGGAAGCAGACATTGCGGCGATTCTCTTTCCGGATCGTCCGGCATAATCGCGAGAGGAGGACACGAAATGGCACAGCCAAGCGTGTATTTTTCCGCCGGGCGGCTGACGATGCTGCAGCGGAATGTGCTTGATGCTGCAGGCATGGAGCGGCTTCTCTCCACGGCATCCCTGCCGGAAGCGCGCAAAACGCTCTCCGAACTCGGCTGGACGGGCGCGGACATCACCGACCCCGAACAGCTTGCCGCTGACCGGGTAAATCAGGCGGCACAGGACGCACGCGCCCTGTCACCTGACCCTGCGCTGGTGGACTGCTTCCTGTACGCTTACGACGCAGCGAACCTCAAAATGCTGCTCAAAGCGCGTTTGCTAGGGCTGTCTGCGCCCGCGTTGTCGGACTGCGGCACGATTCCGGCGGATACGCTCCGCCACGCCGTCACTGACCATCGTTACAGCACGCTGCCTGCCGCTTTCCGGGATGCGATGAATCGTCTGGAGCAGAATATCGTCACTGGCATTGACCCGATGAGCATCGACGTTGCCATTGACCGCGCCATGTACCAGCTGATTTTCAACCGCCTGAAAGGGACGCATAGCCCGGTCACGCTGCAATATTTCCGCGGGCATGTTGATTTGCTCAACGCGGTGGCGCTCCTGCGCGTACGGCAGATGAAGAAGGACGAATCGTTCTTCATGAGCGTTCTGCTGTCCGGCGGCACGATTCGCGCGCAGTCGTGGCGGCTCTGCTTTGCGCAGCCGGACATGCTGTCCGCGATGCTCGCCCCGTATGGCGCGTCGGTCACGGAAGCAGCGAAGAATGCGGTCATGGACGGCAAGCGTCTGCCTGCGCTGGAAAAGGCAATGGATGACGCGCTGCTGGAGCTGTACCGTCCGTTCCGCTTTCAAATCTGTCCGGAACGGGCGGCGGCGTATTTCCTCGCCGTGCAGCGCGAAACCGCGGCTGTCCGCCTGATTCTGGCGGGCAAGCAGAATGGCTTCGATGCGGAAAATATCCGGGAAAGGCTGCGTGATCTGTATGTTTGAAGAAACAGGGGCAATGCAGCAGGAAAAGAAGCAAATGGGCGTGGTTGGCGAACGCGACGCCGTGCTGGCATTTAAGGCCTTGGGGATGCGCGTGATTGCTGTCAGCACGCCTGAAGAAACGACGAAAGCGCTCCACCGCCTGTACAGCGAGGGCATTCCCGTCATTTTTCTGACGGAGACGTGCGCGCAGCAGGTGCCGGAAACGCTGGAACGCTACAAGACCGACCCGAAGTGCGCCGTCATCCCGATTCCGGGCAGCAGCGGCGCAAACGGCTTCGGGCTGAGCCGTGTCAAGGCCAATGTCGAAAAGGCCATCGGCGCGGATATTCTGTTCAACAATGAGAAAGAGGGGACTTGACCCAATGGCGCAGCAAGGAAGAATTGTAAAGGTCGCCGGCCCTCTGATTGTCGCGGAAAATATGGCGGACGTGCGCATGTACGATGTCGTTCGCGTCAGCAAAAACCGCCTCGTGGGCGAGGTGATTGAACTTCGCGGCGACAAGGCCTCCATTCAGGTTTATGAGGAAACGTCTGGTCTTGGCCCCGGCGAACCGGTGGAATCCACCGGCGCGCCGCTTTCCGTGGAACTTGGACCGGGGCTGATTGAATCCATTTTCGACGGCATTCAGCGTCCGCTGACTGTCATTGCCGAGAAGTACGGGATGCACATTACGCGCGGCGTGGAAGTGCCGAGCTTGAACCGCGATAAGGAATGGGGCTTTGAGGCGCTTGTGAAGCCCGGCGACAAGGTGACAGGCGGCACGATTATTGGCCAGGTGCAGGAGAGCGCCGTCGTCGAGCACCGCATCATGGTGCCGCACGGCATTTCCGGCGAAATTGTCAAGTGCGAAAGCAAGGTCGCGCGGCTGACGGACGTGGTGGCGGTTGTCCGCGACGAAAAGGGCGTGGAGCATGAACTGACCATGCTGCAGAAGTGGCCGGTACGCCGTGGGCGTCCCTATGCAGAAAAGCTCGCACCGAAAGCGCCAATGGTCACGGGTCAGCGCGTTATCGACACGTTTTTCCCGATTGCCTCCGGCGGCGTGGCGGCTGTTCCCGGCCCGTTCGGTTCGGGCAAAACCGTCGTGCAGCATCAGCTGGCAAAGTGGGCGGATGCGGATATCATCGTCTACGTCGGCTGCGGCGAGCGCGGCAACGAGATGACAGACGTTCTGCGCGAGTTCCCGGAACTGCATGACCCGCGCACGGGCGAGAGCCTGATGAAGCGCACCGTGCTGATTGCCAACACGTCGGATATGCCGGTTGCGGCGCGTGAGGCGTCCATCTACACCGGCATCACCATTGCCGAATACTTCCGCGATATGGGCTACAAGGTCGCAATTATGGCTGACTCCACGTCCCGCTGGGCGGAGGCGCTGCGCGAAATGTCTGGCCGTCTGGAAGAAATGCCCGGCGAAGAAGGCTATCCGGCATATCTGGCATCCCGTATTGCGGAGTTTTATGAGCGCGCAGGTGCGGTCGTCTGCCTTGGCGGGGATGATCGCCGCGGCAGCATTTCCGCCATCGGCGCTGTTTCCCCGCCCGGCGGCGATATTTCCGAGCCGGTTTCGCAGGCGACGCTGCGCATCGTCAAGGTGTTCTGGGGGCTGTCCAGTTCCTTGGCGTACAAGCGCCATTTCCCGGCGATTGACTGGCTGCAGTCATATTCGCTCTACATCAGCCGTTTGCAGGAATGGTTCAGCGACAACGTTTCGCCTGAATGGAACGAGCTGCGTGCCAAGGCCATGCGTGTCCTGCAGGAGGAAGCGGAACTGAACGAGATCGTGCAGCTGGTCGGCGTAGATGCGCTGAGCTGGAAAGACCGCTTGACGCTGGAAGTCGCCCGCAGCATCCGCGAGGACTACCTGCATCAGAATGCCTTCGACGAGGTGGACACCTACACGAGCTTGGCGAAGCAGTTTGCCATGCTCCGGCTGATTCTGGAATATCAGGAAAAGGGCAATCAGGCGCTGGACGCGGGTGCGAACCTCTCCGACGTGATTGCACTGCCCGTCCGCGAGCAGATTGGCCGCGCCAAGTACATCCCCGAATCGGAAATGAAGCGCTTCGAGCAGATTGAAAGCGACCTGAGCAGTCAGTGCGCGGCGCTGATGGATGAAGGAGGCGAAGGCTGATGCTCAAAGAGTACCATACGATTAAAGAGGTCGTTGGCCCGCTGATGCTGGTGGAAGGCGTCAGCGGCGTGACCTACAATGAGCTGGTGGAAATCCATCAGTCGAACGGCGAAGTTCGTTCCGGCAAAGTGCTGGAAGTGGATGGCGACAAGGCGATGGTGCAGCTGTTTGAATCCTCCAACGGCCTGCGCATCTCCGACTCCACGGCGCGTTTTCTGGGGCGCGGCATTGAGCTGAGCGTCTCGATGGACATGCTTGGCCGCGTTTTCGACGGCATGGGCAAGCCAAAGGATGGCGGCCCGGAGCTGATTCCCGAAATGCGGATGGATATCAACGGCGAGCCTCTGAATCCCGCCGCGCGCAACTATCCGAGTGAATTTATCCAGACGGGTATTTCCGCCATTGACGGTCTGAACACGCTGGTTCGCGGGCAGAAGCTGCCGGTGTTCTCCGGCTCTGGTCTGCCGCACGCACAGCTGGCGACGCAGATTGCGCGTCAGGCGCGCGTGCTGGGCAAGGGCGACCGCTTCGCCGTCGTGTTCGGCGCTATCGGCATCACCTATGAGGAAGCGGATTACTTTATCAGCGACTTCCGCCGGACGGGCGCTATCGAGCGCGCTGTGCTGTTCATGAATCTGGCGAATGACCCGGCGATTGAACGTATTGCAACGCCGAAAATGGCACTGACGGCGGCGGAATATCTGGCGTACGAAAAGGGAATGCATGTGCTGGTGATTTTGACGGACATCACCAACTACTGCGAAGCCCTGCGTGAAGTTTCCGCCGCCCGGAAGGAAGTTCCCGGACGCCGCGGCTATCCGGGCTATCTGTACACCGACTTGGCTTCCATGTATGAACGCGCGGGTCGCGTCGTCGGCAAGGAAGGCTCGATTACGCAGATTCCGATTCTGACCATGCCCGAAGACGACAAGACACACCCGATTCCCGATCTGACCGGCTACATCACCGAGGGGCAGATTATCCTCTCCCGCGAGCTGTTCCGCAAGGGCATTGAGCCGCCGATTGACGTCATGCCGAGCCTGTCCCGCTTGAAGGACAAGGGCATCGGCGAGGGCAAGACCCGCAAGGATCACGCCGCCACGATGAACCAGCTCTTCGCTGCCTATTCGCGCGGCAAGGAAGCCAAGGAACTGGCGGTCATTCTGGGCGACGCGGCGCTGACCGACGTGGACAAGAAGTATGCGGCGTTCGCAGATGCCTTTGAGAAAGAATATGTTTCGCAAGGCTTTGAAACGAACCGTTCCATCGAGGAAACGCTTGACATCGGCTGGAAACTGCTGGCGATGCTGCCGCGCGGCGAACTGAAGCGTATCCGCGACGACATGCTGGATGAGTTCCTGCCAAAGGCGGAGGTGAAAGCCTAATGCCAACGGCGCTTCGCGTCAACCCGACCCGCATGGAAATGACCCGCATCAAGAAGCGCCTCGTCACAGCCACGCGCGGTCATAAACTGCTCAAGGACAAGCGGGACGAAATGGTGCGCCAGTTCATCCTGCTGATTCGGGAGAACTACACGCTCCGCCGCGAGGTGGAGGCGGAACTCAGCGGTGCACTGCGCGATTTCGCGATGGCACGCGCGGTCATGTCGCCGCAGAGTTTGGAAGCCGCTGTGCTGTATCCGGCGCGTCAGGCGGAACTGCACGTCAGCGAGCGGAATATCCTGTCTGTGCATGTGCCGACGATTGAAGCGGATCAGGCGTCGCTGGAAACGACCGTGCAGTCCTACGGTTTTGCGGAAACGTCTGCCGAGCTGGATGGCTCGATTGCGACGCTGGCGTCTGTCCTGCCGAAGCTGGTACGCCTGGCGGAGATTGAAAAGACCTGCGACATGCTGGCGGACGAGATTGAAAAGACCCGCCGCCGCGTCAACGCCCTCGAATATGTGATGATTCCGCAGTTCGAGATGACGATTCGCGAAATCAGCATGAAGCTGGAAGAAAACGAGCGCGGCGCTACCACGCGCCTGATGAAGGTCAAAGACATGATGGCGAAACGGGACGCATAATCCCAACGGGAACTTTTCGGTGCATTGCCGGGAAGTTCCCGTTTTGCTTGCGGAAAAAGCGGTTTCGTGCTATGATGGGAAGGAATATCGTGAGGGAGCGTGAGCAAGGGTGCTTGATCCTGTGGAGGCGCTGCTGGACAGCGGATTTCATCGCGCCGTCGTGCTGGATGGCACAGAGTGCGGACTGGACACGGAACAGTCGCTGATACTGGCGCTGTGGTGCTACGAGGCGGAGAAGCAGCCCGCATCGGACGGCGCATGGATTCACCCGTACTATTTTGCATCCCAGAAAGCGTATACAGCAGCATCATCGCTGGTCAAAAGCGGGGCGTTTCTGGGGCTTGCGCTGCGGGATGAAATTCGCGTGAAGCCGATTTTTGCGCGCTTGCCGGATTTTTC
>ULQK01053773.1_pt1 | contig 12436 bp, 10 predicted proteins | sample 1954371 | NCBI WGS metagenome assembly ULQK01 (sample SAMEA4835652, study PRJEB28245) | human gut metagenome | biome: gut microbiome; material: fecal sample | place: Denmark | collected 2008 | reverse complement strand
AGTAGTCTTGCCTCTCAGGGCATGGATACACACGCAGTATTCACCGCCACAGTACTGGCTGCTGTAGTAGGAACACTCATCATGGCAATATATGCCAAGAAACCTTTCGGACTGGCTCCCGGCATGGGACTGAACGCCTTCTTCGTCTTCACCGTGTGCCTCACCATGGGCTATCCCTGGCAAATGGCGCTCACGGCAGTACTTATCGAGGGGTTCATCTTTATCATCCTGTCAGCAACAGGCATTCGTTCGCTGATGGTTGATGCCATTCCTGCCTCTCTGAAACGTGCCATTGGGGCAGGTATCGGCCTCTTTATCGCCTTCATAGGTCTGAAGAATGCAGGCATCGTAGCTGCCAATGCCGCCACTCTTGTGACGATAGGAAAAATAACTGAAGGCTCAGCCCTGTTGGGTGCCATAGGCATCGTCATCACCAGCGTGCTTGTCATCAAGAAAGTGCCTGGAAGTCTGCTTATCGGCATCATCGCCACCACGCTGATTGGTATTCCTATGGGCATTACGAAGATTACGGGTCTGATAGACATTCCTCCTTCGATTACCCCCATTTTCTGTCAGTTTGACTTCTCCCGCATTTTCTCTATCGACATGGTAATCATTGTGCTGACATTTCTCTTTATCGATATGTTCGACACTATGGGCACCCTGGTGGGCGTATGTACCAAGGCAGGCATGATGAGCCCAGACGGCAAGATACATGGACTGAACAAGGCTTTCATGGCAGATGCTGTGGCAACAGTGACAGGAGCCTGCTTCGGAACCAGTACCACCACTACATACGTGGAGAGTGCATCAGGCGTAGCCCAGGGCGGTAGGACAGGTCTCACGGCTTTTGTCACAGCAGTCTGCTTCCTGATAGCATTGTTCTTCGCTCCCCTGTTCCTGTCAGTTCCTGCTGCCGCTACCACTCCTGTGCTCGTCATCGTGGGCTTGTTTATGATGTCGCCCATCAAGGATATCAATATGAACGACTATGCTGAGTCTATTCCTGCCTTCATCACCATCGTGATGATGCCGCTCACATATAGCATTTCCGACGGAATCCTGTGCGGTATGATCAGTTATGTACTTATCAACGCACTGTGTGGAAGCTTCAAGAAGTTGAGCATCACCATGTGGGTATTGGCGATTTTATTCGTACTGAAGTATATTTTCATTTAGAGAAGTTAGAGAAGTTAAAGAAGTTAAAGAATTTAAAGAAGTTAAAGAAGTTAAAGCCAAATGCTTTTGTGGACTTGAAATTAGACATTAACCATCAAAGCTATTGGCTCTAACTTCTTTAAATTCTCTAACTTCCCTCTTTGCGAAAGTTGCAGTTACTTATATATGAAATAAGAACCTCCATCGCTCTTACAGTATTTTTTGAGCAACGACTGTATGTATTCGGCATTGGCACGCACCTGTTGCTCGTTTCCATCATAGCCATTAATAAGCACCACAAGATGAGAGGTGTCTGACATCATCTTGGTGCGCTCATTGTCGCTGGTTGGCGTTCCAACGCCTCCCAGACTGTCTCTGTATACAGGCAGTCCCTCGATATTGATGTTTCCTCTTCCTATTCCCTCATAAGGTTCACCGGCCTTGCCAACGCCCAGTGTTAGTGTATCGCCCTCAAACTTGTCGGCATCAAATCCTCCGATGCTGTAACCGAATGCGATGCTGGCAAGGTTGACCAGGTCGACGAGCGTGTCTCTCTGATAGAGTTGTTTGCCCTGAAGCATTCTCCTGATGAGCGCCTCGGAAGCAGGACGATAGCGCGAAGGATCTTTTCCGCAGGCACGATAAACCTTCCTTGTGGCGGCAATGCCACTCATTTCCTTCAGCGACTCTGTAGTCAGCGTGTCTCTGTATTTCTCGCCAAGGGCGTTAATCTCATCCCACAGTTCCTGGCAATAAGGCGAGTTCTGTACATTGGCTTCCACACAAGCCCCTACGAATTTGGGGCAAACTGTTTCTATCTCTTCTGATACGATAATTTTCATTTGCTGTATGTTTTAGTTGAAGATTCCATTGCTGTTGCAAAAATACAAAACTTTTCTGACAGTAGACGAAGGTATCAGGTATAAAAAACAAGAATCCCTGCAAATCTTACGATTTACAGGGTTTATCTTGGGTGGAAGGTGGGACTCGAACCCACGACATTCAGAACCACAATCTGACGCTCTAACCAACTGAACTACATCCACCATTTGGCTTTAAAAAGAGTTATTTCTTTTAAGCGAGTGCAAAGGTACGGAATTTATTTGGAATAACCAAACAAATTCCGCATTTTTTTCTAAAAAATTACTTTGCAGGAGTTGCAGGCACCGCAGGAGCAGCCTTTTCAGCAGCATTCTGAGCAGCAGGAGCAGCATTCTGAGCAGCAGGCGCAACCTTCTTGGCAGCATCGCTGTTAGCACCTGGCATAGCAGGCAGCGCTGTCTGTTCCTGTGTAGCACCTTCCATCACGCTATTGTCGCCGATAGCCTGAGGAGCCACATGAGCACAAGCAACACTGAGGACAACCATCGCTGCAGCGAGTCCCCATGTCAATTTTTCCACTAAGTCGGTAGTCTTGCGAACTCCCATGATAGAGTTGGTTGAAGAGAAGTTGGAAGCAAGTCCACCACCTTTAGATTCCTGGATGAGCACGATGAAAATCATCAGCAATGAAGCCAGGACGATTAAAACTACAAATAATGTGTAAGCCATTTTTGATTTTTGTTATTTATTATTTTTACTATTTATTATCAGTTTCTCCAAGAATCGCATCTGGTCAGTATAGTATGCGCTCTTGTTGGGTTGTTTATGATAGAGTCGCTCAATGATTTCGTGCGCTCTCTCGTACTTGCCCTGTTTGATATAGATGCGTGCGAGTGTTTCGGTGAAGATACCGCTGTTCTCTGTAGTCTCGCTGTTGCTGTTGACCTCGTCGTCATCTATGGCCGGTTTGTACTCCAGCTCAGCATCAGCTGTAACATCGAGCTTAGGCAACTGGAATCCTCCATCGTCAATGAAGTCGTCGATAAGCGCCAGCGTGCGTGAGGAGTTGTTGTCCTTTTCCTGTTCCGCATCTTCTGTCTCCATCAGATAAGCCACATAGTCGACGGCAGCGTCGGCAGGCGTAGGCTTTCGCTTGTTTTTCTGTGCCGCGTCTTTCTCCTCTTCGGCATCATTGGGTATCGACTCGAGGAAGTTGTCTATCAAGTCGGAAGTTCGGTCGGAAGCATTGTTGGCATTTCCTGCCTTCTTCTCTTCCCGATGGGTTTCCTTCTTGAGTTGATAGTGAGCCGCCTCCACCATTCTGAATATTACCTTTCGGTCGGTGATATAGATAGCAGCCTTTCTCAGTTCCTCGTCGAAACTCGGGTCGTGGAGCAGATAGAGGTTCTGCAACATCAAAAGGCGGGCTGTCTGATAGTACGGATAGAGTGCTAACAGTGCCCGGAGATCGTAAAGCGTCTCCTTGTTCATCTCCTCAGGATGTTGTATCAGTCTACTTAATTCCACGTTATAATTTCGCGTTATATTTTATTTCCTAATCTTTATATACAGAGTGTCGGCATTTGATTCTTCACCCTTTACTCATTTACCAGTTGGCCACGGTAGCATTGAAGATCTGTTCCACCAGGTCTTTCACCATCTGTGTGACGAGTTCTTCCTGTACGGCGTTCAGACTCTGCGTTGTGTCGTAGCTCTTGGTAGAGGTAAACTGGCGCTCGAAGTCCTCGGCATGGTTCTTGTTGTTGGTGAATCTCACATTGACAGTCATCGACAGCTCGGTCTGTGCAGAGTATCCCTCACTCGATACCGACTTGTTTCGCTGGCTGTACTGTGTGATTTCTCCCTCTATCTTGAGGTCTCCATTTCGCTTCACCTGTATCAGTCGGGTGTGGCTGGCAAACTCATCCTTCAGCTGATTGTTGAACATCGGTCCCATAGGTCCCCAGACATAGGAGCTGCGAATAGGGAACTCGGCAAGCTCTATGGTCTTGGTTTTGGTATAGTCGATGCTGGCACCATTGAAGGCATACTTTACCGAGCATGCAGCCGTGGTGGCGATAATGGCGAAGATTACACCTATTATATATATATGCTTGAAGAGATGCTTCATTTTGTTATTTTCTTCTTGTCGTCTTAGCCTCTTGGCTTCTTTTATTTCTTCACATCGTCGTCAGTCCTCAGCCTCGTCGTTGTCGCCGAGCTTGTATGCCTTGATGCGTCGATACAGAGTTCTGTCGGATATTCCCAGTTCTTTGGCAGCTTTCTTTCGGTTGCCGTTGTTGCGTTCCAGTGCTTTCTCCACCATCTGCTTGCCCAGGTTGTTGAGGTTGAGCGTTTCCGCCTCATGTATTTCCTCCACTTCGGCATCCTCTGTGAATGGATGGTGCAACGCCTCGCTTTCCTTTTCGACAGGGGCTGGATAGCTTATGGGGGTTATGGGTGTCAGGGGCTGTGGTGCGGCAAAGCCTTTGGCTCCGTTGAGCTGTCGTGCCTCGTCGAGCTGTTTGCGCAGCGAGTTCATGTCGCGCCGCAGGTCGCTAACGTTGCCCCTCAGTTCGTAGAGAATCTTGTAGAGCAGTTCGCGCTCACTCTCATAGCTGTGGGTTCCTCCGTGCCCTGGTGCGATGGTAGCCAACTGTGTGGTCTCCTCGTCTTGCGGAATGAACCTGAGCAGCGTCTGTGCGTCGATTTCCCTTTCCTCGCTCAGTACCGACATCTGTTCGGTAATGTTCTTGAGCTGTCTCACGTTGCCAGGCCATTTGTATTTCAGCATGATGGTCTTGGCGTCATCGGTAAGCACAATTTTAGGCAGTTTGTACTTCTCGGCCATCTGCATGGCGAAGAGTCGGAACAAGAGCAGGATATCGTTTCCCCTCTCTCGCAGAGGCGGCATCATGATGGGTATGGTGTTGAGGCGATAGTACAGGTCTTCGCGGAAGCGTCCCTCGCTGACGGCCTTTCTCATGTTGACATTGGTAGCCGCCACGATGCGCACATTCGTCTTGCGCACTTCCTGTCCGCCCACGCGTATGTATTCTCCCGTCTCGAGCACTCTCAGCAGTCTTGCCTGTGTGGCGATGGGCAGTTCGCCCACCTCATCGAGGAAGATGGTTCCCTTATTGGCGATGCCGAAATATCCCTCGCTCTCGCCTATGGCTCCGGTGAACGAACCTTTCTCATGACCGAAGAGCTCACTGTCGATGGTTCCCTCAGGAATGCTTCCACAGTTGATGGCGAAATACTTCTCCCGTCTGCGTGGAGAATTGTCGTGAATGACCTTCGGAATGATTTCCTTTCCCACGCCGCTTTCTCCGATGATGAGCACAGAAAAATCAGTCGGTGCCACCTGCAGGGCGACATCGAGAGCTCGGTTCAATTCGTCGCTGTTGCCTACGATATTGTACCTCAATTTGATCTTCTGAAGTTCAGATGTATTCATTTAGCTGCCAAAATTACGCATTTTTTTTGAATTAACTGCAATATTGGCTTGAAAATAGTCCTTTTTTAACGTTTAGCCTCTGGCGAATCTGCTTTCTTCTTTGGAATAGCGAATCTCACCTTCTCGCTGTCGTCTCTTTTCTCGTGGAAGAGTTTGGGCAGTGGGTTCTCGCAGGCCTCGTCGTAACGGCTGCGATACCTGAAGGTGTCGATGGCCAGATAGACGGCATTTCTGAAGGCAGACTCATCGGCAGTATTTGTACCTGCAATCTCGTATCCGGGCGTGATATCAGCGCTGGTTCGGATGACAGGCATTCCTGCTGTATAGATAACGCCCCGTCCGTCGTTGATCGACTTGAATGGAGCTGTGGCCTGGTCGTGATACATGGAAAGAACACCGTCAAACTCTCTGAAGTCGCCATTGCCGAAGAAGTCGTCGGCAGGATAAGGTCCGAAGGCCTGTACGCCCTTGCCTGCCAGCTCGTCGATGGCAGGAATGATGATTTCCTTCTCCTCGTTTCCGCAGCTTGTCTCCTCATTGTTCTTGGGGTTGAGTGCCAGCACGGCGATACGTGGATTGCTGATGTTGAAGTCGCGCTTGATGGTTTGCTGGAAGAGGGTTGCCTTCTCTACGATTCTCTCTGCCGTGATCTGTGCGGCAACCTCTTTGAGCGGCAGTTTCTCAGTCACCGAAGCGATGCGCAGCGTATCGCCTACGAGGATGCTGAGTCCCTTCTTTCCCTCACCGAGACAGGTCTCGATGTAGTGCTTGTGTCCCTTGAAGGCGAAGCCCTCGATGAATGCGTTCTGACTGTTGATAGGTGCTGTCACCAACACATCATACAGATCGTCTCTGAAGTCGGTCATGGCTCTGTCGAGTGCCTTCACCGCAGCCTGTCCCGACTCCTCTGTAGGCACACCCATGTCCACCTTCACCTCCTCCTCGACAGCCGCCAGAAGGTTGATGCGTCCTTCCTCGGCGTCTTCGGCCTTCTGGATGATGGAGAACTGCGCGGGCAGGTTCATGGCCTTGCGGTAGTAGGCTGCCACCTTGGGCGAGCCATAGACGATAGGCGTGCAAAGCTCCAGCATCTCGGGCTCTGCAAAGGTTTTAAAGATCAGTTCGTATCCGATACCATTGGTATCTCCATGGGTGAAAGCCACCCTGATTTTCTTGTTGTCCATTTTGGGATTCTTATTTTATTGTAGAAAGAGCAGCCTCAAGCTGCTTGATTAGTATTTTCTTTTTCTTTTCGGGCGCATAGACGAAGCCAATGACAGCCATGCTGCCCCGTGTCCTCATCACATAGGGTCCGCCCATGGCGTCGCCCTTCATCTCCCACAGTCCCCGCCTCATTCCCTGCCTGTCGGCCTGGCTCATGTCGACAAGCTGCATGTACATGCCGTCGGTCTCGCCGGGCAGGTTTCGCTTCAGGGCGCTGTCGGCCTGGGCCTTCAGGTCGTCACGGCTTTGGCCTTGGCTCTTGGTCTTGAAGAATATCAGGCTCTGCATTCCCGTGCTGGCATTGTCGGTGAGCCATGCGAAGTCTTTGGCTTGCTTACCGGCATTCATCGAGGCAGGAATCCTCATGCTGATGCCGAAGCGCTGCCTCATCTCCTTCTGTCTGTCGGGATTCTGTGGCACGACGGTGGCAAGATGCCGTAGCTCCGATGTATCGAAGAGGCTCCTCAACTTCCCGCCGTCCAGCCTGTGGCGAAGCTGCTCAGCCGACTGTGCCTGTATGTAGACGATGGTCTGCGGCACGGCACTCACGTCTTTCCTCATCTTCACGGCATAGCCTTTGTTATGGGCATTGATGTCCACCACGATGCGGTTTCTCACCAGCTGGTAGCTTCCGCGCACCTTTCCCTTCCTCACCTGTATAAGGCTGAACATAGGTTCGGGCTGTGGCAGATGCGGCATATCGGCCGTCATCATCCGGGTCACGATGCTGTCGCTGTCGCCTTCCAGCACCACCTCGTAGGGCAGCCCGGTGCTTGCGGGTTTTCTTCCACCCATGCCATCGCAGCCGACGAGTGTCAGCGCCAGAAAGCACAGCGCGGCACTAAGCCAGTTCGTTCTCATGCTGTCTTATCTCTCCTATCTTCTTCGATGTGCTCAGCAGTCCGCAGGCAGCATAGATGTCCTGTCCACGGCTGGCGCGGATGGTGGTGAACACACCGTGCTGGGTCAGATAGTCACGGAACTGCTCCATCTTCTCGTCGCTCACTCCCTGCAGCGGGATGTCGGGAATCTGATGGAAGCGTATCAGGTTGAAGCGGCAGTCGAGCCCCTTCACCAGCCTGATGATGGCCTTGGCGTGCTGCATGCTGTCGTTCAGTCCCTTGAAGACGATGTATTCGAACGAGAGTCGGCGCTGATGCGAGAAGTCGTAGTTGCGCAACAGTTCCACCACCTGTTCTATTCCCATTCCTCTCTCTGCCGGCATCAGCTCGGCACGCTCTGCCGGTATCGGGTCGTGCATGGAGATGGCCACGTGGCACTCGCTCTCCTCGAGGAATCGTTTCAACTTATTCTTCACGCCCACCGAACTGACGGTGATGCGCTTGGGGCTCCATGCCCAACCATAGTCGGCAGTCAGGATGTCCGTGGCACGGAGCACATTGTCGAGGTTGTCCATTGGCTCGCCCTGCCCCATGAACACGATGTTGGTCAACTTGTCCACCTCGGGCAGCGAGTATATCTGGTTGAGGATGTCGCCTGCAGGCAGACTGCCCTCAAACCCCTGCTTTCCTGTCTGACAGAACAGGCAGTTCATCTTGCACCCCACCTGTGACGATACACAAAGCGTGGCGCGGTCTTTGTCGGGGATGTAGACCGTCTCGACAAACTTTCCGCTCCGTGTGGGGAACAGATACTTGATGGTTCCGTCTACCGAGTGCTGTGCGTCGGAATATCCGAAACATCCTATTTCGTATTCTTCAGCCAGCTTGGCACGGTTGGCTTTCGATATGTTCGTCATCTCGTCGATGCTCTTCACATGCTGCTGATAGAGCCATTTTGCCATCTGTCCACCGGTGAAGGCAGGCATGCCCAAATCCTTGGCCACCTGCTTCAGTTCGGCGAGTGTCAGACCGAGAAGATATTTTTTTTCGTTATTCATAGTGCAAAGATACGCTTTTTTGCCGAAAAATTGTTATCTTTGCCACATATTTTAAGATAATAAGCAAAAATGAGAGAAAAAATAGACCTTTTCTTGCCTTTTGAAGCCTTGGAGAAGGGTGAAGAAACGCTGCTCGAGCTTCATGAGAACAAGACGGTTCAACATATCAATCTGCTGGTAAGCAGCGACTTTGCCTCGCAGCACCAAGTGCCCGAAGGCTGTACCTTTGTAGTAATCGACAGAATGGAGTCATCCAACACGGTGATGAGCATAGCCGAGAACACGGATGCCGACTATCTGCTGTTGTGCACCAGGATGGCGTCGGTGCGCTGGGGGCTCTATGCCCTGGAACGCTTTCTGCGCACTGCCGACGACACGGGAGCGGTGATGGTCTACAGCGACCACTACTCCTTGGAGGAAGGCGCCCTGACGAAGCATCCCGCCATCGACTATCAGGCAGGAAGCCTCCGCGACGACTTCGACTTCGGCAGCCTGTGGCTCATCAAGTCGCAGGCGCTGCTCGACTATGTGGCGCAGACCGACCGTGTGGATTATCAGTATGCCGGACTCTACGACCTGCGCCTGTATCTGAGCAGAAAGGGCGAGATATTCCATCTCAACGAATATCTCTACACCGAGGCCGAGCTCGACACCCGCAAGAGCGGCGAGAAACAGTTCGACTATGTCAATCCGCGCAACCGCGAGGTACAGATTGAGATGGAGCGTGCCTGCACAGCCCATCTCGAGAAGGTGGGAGCCATCGTCGACACCAACTTCTACCGCCAGCCCGACTTCGACGAGCAGGACTTCGCCTGCGAGGCCTCTGTCGTCATTCCCGTGTTCAATCGCGAGAAGACCATTGCCGACGCCGTGAAGAGCGCCCTGTCCCAGAAGACCAACTTCCCCTATAATGTCATCGTGGTCAACAACCATTCCACCGACAGCACCGGTGAAATCCTCGACTCGATAGACGACGGGCGCCTGATACAGATAGTGCCTGGTCGCACCGACCTGGGCATCGGCGGCTGCTGGAATGTGGCTGTCAACAGCGACCATTGCGGAAAGTTCGCCGTACAGCTCGACAGCGACGACCTGTATTCCTCACCCAAGACACTGCAGAAGATCGTCGATGCCTTCCACGAGCAGAAGGCAGCCATGATCATCGGCTCGTACCGCATGTGCGACTTCGACCTCAACACCCTGCCCCCGGGACTCATCGACCACAAGGAATGGACCGAAGACAACGGCTGCAACAACGCCCTGCGCATCAATGGTTTGGGAGCACCACGCGCCTTCTTCACACCCTTGGTGCGACAGATACAGTTCCCCAACACCTCCTATGGCGAAGACTACGCCCTGGGACTGGCTTTCTCGCGCCGTTACCGCATAGGCCGCATCTACGACGAGCTCTATCTCTGCCGCCGCTGGGGTGGCAACAGCGACGCAGCTCTCAGCGTGGAACGGGTGAATGCCAACAACCTATATAAAGACCGCCTGCGCACCATGGAGCTCAAGGCCCGACAGCAGATGCTGCAGGGCAAGGCCGACATCATGGAGGACAGCAGCATCTCGCGCTTCTTCAACCGACAGTTGGAGATGTGGGAAGACGCACGCCACCGCTTCCGCGACCTCAAGCACGTAGAGGTGCGCCAGCTCTCCGACCAGCTGAAGGTGCAGTTCAATCCTGCGCGCATCGTCAGCACAGGCGCCAAGATAGACAAGCACACACTCGGCGAGCGCCCCTGCTTCCTGTGCGAGCGAAACCGCCCCAAGGAACAGATGACCAAGCAGATAGACGACCACTTCCAGCTACTGGTCAACCCCTTCCCCATCCTGCCGGTCCACTTCACCATTCCCGCCACCAAGCACCAGCCACAGTCCATCTACCGTCATTATGGCGAGATGCACAGACTGCTGTCGCTCCACAGCGAGCTGATGGTGTTCTACAACGGTCCTAAGTGTGGCGCCTCAGCCCCCGACCACCTGCACTTCCAGGCTGGCACAAGCGGCGTGCTGCCCCTGCAGACCAACTGGCAACGCCTCTCGCGCAACCTCACCGACGTCATCTCGCTCAACGACGAGGAGAAGATTTCCGTGCTGCGCGACTTCCTCGTGCCTGCCTTCGTCATCATCTCGAAGAGCGAGGACAGCGACGAGGAACTCTTCCATCGCCTCTATCGCTCCATGCCGATGCGTGGCGACGAGAGCGAGCCCATGATGAACATCATCGCCTGGCGAAAAGGTGACGAGTTTATCAGCGTCGTCATCCCGAGAGAGAAGCACCGCCCTGACGCCTATTTCGCCGAAGGCGAGGCCCAGATGATGGTTTCGCCAGGAGCGCTCGATATGTCAGGACTGATCATCACTCCGCGCGAGGAAGACTTCAGCAAGATCAACCTCGACAAAGCCACAGCCCTGCTGTGCGAGTGCGGCATTTCGGCAGAGAAAATGGAAGCCATCGTCAGCAATCTCAAGGCCTCTGCCGCGACCGCTCACGAGCATCCGCTCCAGCTGCTTGCCGGCAAGAGCAAACAGCCCAACGTGAACGTGGGCATCGTGAGCGGAAAGAAGATTCACTTCTCGCTCAACAAGCCTTACCTGGCCAAGGGCGAGATGGTGACGGGCGAACAGGAAGTGGCGTTCTCCGAGGGCGGCATCCTGTGGAACGGCAACCAGTACAGCTCGCTCACCTTCCATCCACAGAGCGCCGACGCCTCCTTCTCGCTCAGCGACGTGACCATAGGCGTCAACTTCCATTGGGAACGCAAGGAGACACAGACCTTCCTCGGCACCCTGCACTTTGTGGTGGAGTCGGACAAGATATGCGCCATCAACGAGCTGCCCGTAGAGCGATACCTCGAGAGCGTCATCTCGAGCGAGATGAGCGCCACGTCGAGCCTCGAGCTGCTCAAGGCCCATGCCGTCATCTCCCGCTCGTGGCTCCTGGCACAGATGAAGAAGCGCCGCGAGGTGGCTGAGTCGGGCAACAACTTCTTCTCCTTTGTCAAGAAAGACGACCGACTCATACGCTGGTACGACCGCGAGGACCACACCATCTTCGACGTCTGCGCCGACGACCACTGCCAGCGCTATCAGGGCATCACCAAGGAGACTTCGCCCCATGTGGCAGAAGCCATCCGGCAGACCAAGGGACAGATCCTGATGGACGGCGACGACATCTGCGACGCACGCTTCTCGAAGTGCTGCGGCGGCGTCACCGAGGAGTTCCAGTACTGCTGGGAGGACACACCGAAAAACTATCTCAGCAGCGTGCGCGACATCATACAGGGCGTGAAGTCTGTCGGCTCCGCAGCCCCAGCCCCACTGCCCTCGCTGCAAGACGAGGCTGCTGCCGAAGCCTGGATCCGCTCCAACCCTCCTGCCTTCTGCAACACCACAGACAAGAAGATACTCTCGCAGGTGCTCAACGACTACGACCAGGAAACAGCCGACTTCTACCGCTGGAAGGTGACGCTGACTCAGGAGAAGCTGAAGCAGCTGCTCGACGAGAAACTGAAAATGAATTTCGGCGACATCCTCGACCTTCAGGCCGAAGAGCGAGGCAAGAGCGGACGCATCAGCAAGCTGCGCATCGTGGGCACCGAGAAGACATTCGTCATCGGCAAGGAACTCGAGATACGCCGTGCCCTGAGCGACACCCATCTCTACAGCTCTGCATTCGTGGTCGACAGATGCGACATCGACGAGAAAGGCGTTCCGCAGCGCTTCGACATCATCGGAGCCGGATGGGGACACGGTGTGGGACTCTGCCAGATAGGTGCTGCCGTCATGGGCGAGGAAGGCTTCGACTACGACGCCATCCTGTTGCACTACTATCAGGGAGCCGAAATCAAGAAAGTATATAAATAAGA
>ULQK01031131.1_pt1 | contig 12505 bp, 7 predicted proteins | sample 1954371 | NCBI WGS metagenome assembly ULQK01 (sample SAMEA4835652, study PRJEB28245) | human gut metagenome | biome: gut microbiome; material: fecal sample | place: Denmark | collected 2008 | reverse complement strand
CAATCCACCAGGCAGCGCTTGCCTGCCCCTGCGGGCTTTTTGGCAGGATCAAACTGGAAGTCACTTCCAAAGCTTGCGATCTGTTTGGGCGAAACGCCGCTCTTCAGCCACATGATGAGATCCATGTCATGGCAGCACTTTGCCAGCAGCATCGGAGCCCCGCATTTTTCCTCGTTGCCCCATTTGCCGCGCACAAAGGAGACGGCCAGGTGATGGTAGCTGACATGCTCCGTGGCCTGAATATTGATAATGTCACCGATTTCCCCGCTCAGCAGTCTCTGCTTGATTGCGACATAGAAGGGCGCATACCGCAGAACGTGGCAGATCATCACCTTCCGCCCGGTCTCTTTTACAACCTTATATAAATAGTTTACTTCCTCCTCGCTGATTGCGAAGGGCTTTTCCAGCAGCATATCATATCCTGCGCGCAGGAGCGGAACCGCAGTGGGCACATGCTGGCGGTCCATGGTTCCATTGATCACCGCGTCTGCCAGCTTGGGCCTTTCTGCCAGCTCCTCAGCGTTCTTGAAGCACATCTCCTCCCCGAAGCCATGCATCTCCGCAACCTTCTTCCGCCGGATCGGATCCGGATCTGCTACGCCCACGATCTTCAGCTCGTCCGGGTGTTCCAGCGCATACAGGCTGTACAGGATCGCCCGATGGCCCGCGCCCACGATGATGGCCGTGATTTGCTTACTCATAGTTTCTCTCTTCCTTTCTTTTGAATGGATCTCCGATTCCAATTTTGTTTCCAGCATATCTTTTTGTGCCGAAATCGTCAAGGTGAAGGAGCATGACATTTCATCCCGCACCATGACAAAAGGAAGAATAATCGCATCTTTGTGGATATTGTGCAACAATCATGCTCAAAAATGAGAAAATCTTTTGTGCGTTTTGTATCAAAAAATGTTGCAATTTCAAAAAGAACATGATATGCTTCTGAGTAAGGAAAAACCACTGGTCGGCAGCGTACGAGCTGAGCGGAGGTTATGGAAGCACGGGGATCTTCCCCGTCCCATTCCATAAATCAAGGAGGAAAAGATTTTATGAAAGAAAGAAAAATCAGCAGACGCGCCGTATGCAGCGCTATGGTCGCTTCCCTGGCATTGGGTGTCCTGGAGGGCTGTGGCAGCTCTTCCTCTACGACTGCTTCTTCTGCTGCCGGTTCCGGAGCAGCTGCTTCCAACGAGCGCATCACCGTGCGCATCCTGAAATCCAAGGCCGCAAACGAGGTTGCTGCTGAGCAGATGGATGTCTGGAAGGTCCTGGGCGAAAAATTCAATATGGATTTTGAATTTGATAACCCCCCGCAGGACAATTACAACGAGCGCCTGAACCTTGTGATGATGGATGCTCAGCTGCCGGATATCATTATGGATATGCCCACCACCGAGGTGCTGAAATACGGCGAGTCCGGCGTGATCCTGTCCCTGAACGATTACATCGAGAACGACATGCCCAACCTGAAGAAGGAGATCGACAAGCGGGACGGTGTCGAAAAAGCACTGACTTACAGCGACGGCAATATTTATTATATGCCCATGCTGGATGAAAAGGTCTCCGGCAATATGCCCTACATCGTCCGCACCGACTGGCTGGAAAAGCTGGGCATCGAGAGCCCGGTCACTCTGGAGGATTGGGAGAATTACTGGCATCTGGTCAAGACCACCGACCTGAACGGAAACGGCTCCAATGACGAGGTTCCCTTCAGCTCCTATGATATGACCGGTCTGCGGAATTTCTGCACCGCATTCGGCTGCCTGGACGATTTCTATACTGACCCGGACGATGGCGGCAAGGTCCACTACGGCCCCATTGATCCCAAGTATAAAGAGGCTGTGACCTGGATGCATGATATGTATGAGAAGGGCTATATTGATCCCGAGATCATCACCATGGATTATGCCTCCTTCGTGCCCAAGCTCGCACAGAATACCATCGGCTCCTTCTACGGCCCTCTGGGTGGTATGCTGGCCGCCCAGAACGCCACCATGCCTGCTTCCTTCCCCGGCTTCCATGTGGAAGCAACCGTGCCGCCCAAGGGTACCGCACAGATCCATTCTTATATCGATCAGGAGCCTCGTGCAGTCGCAGCGGCTACCATCACCGCAAGCTGCAAGAACGTTGACCGCGTGGTCGCTCTGCTGGATTACATGTACAGCGACGAGGGCACCCTGCTGATCAACATGGGTATTGAGGGCACGCACTACACCATGGAGAACGGCAAGCCGATCTTCACCGATTATGTAATGAAGAACCCTGACGGCCTGTCTCCCAAAAATGCGATCGGCACCTTCACCTTTGCACAGAGCTCCGGCCCGTTCATTCTGAGCCAGGATGAGGTCACGCAGCTGGATGATGATTCTGTCAACCGCGCAAAGCAGGACTGCATCATTCCCTTCCTGGAAGAATCCAAGAAGTACGTCATTCCCGGCTCCACCTCCTTCTCCTCTGAGGATGATGCCGTCCGTCGTGCAGTGATGGCCGACGTGGATACCTACGTTGACGAGATGATCATCAAGTTTGTTTCCGGCCGTGAGCCGCTGTCCAACTGGGACACCTACGTTGAAAAGGTCAATGGCATGGGCATTGCAGAGGTCATCGATATCTACCAGAAGACTCTGAATGGCTGATGCCTCAGCAGGCACCTATTTTTTGATCCAGTAAAATAACGGCCGGGGCAGGAACACCCTGTTCCCGGCCTATTTTTTCCTGGGTTCTTCAGAACGAAAACAGGAGAATACCACCATGAAAACTGCCACCGCAGCAAAACCGATCACACTGCCAACAGCGAACCGCCTTGATCATGCCTGCAAAAAGTTCTGGCGCAGCCGCTATCTGCTTTTGATGCTGCTGCCCGCCCTGATCTGGTATATCGTGTTCATGTACGCGCCCATGTACGGCGCGCAGATCGCCTTCCGTGATTTCTCTCCCGTACTGGGCATCACGGGCAGCAAGTGGGTCGGCTTCAAATATTTCACCCAGTTCTTTAAATCCGAGTATTTTGGCCGTCTGATCAAAAACACACTTGGCATCAGCCTGTATTCCATTATTGTGGGCTTTCCTATTCCCATCATTCTGGCTCTGCTGATCAACGAAGTCCGCGGTAAATTCTTCAAACGCAGCGTACAGACCGTGGTGTATCTGCCCCACTTCATCTCCGCTGTGGTCGTTGTCAGTATTCTGAGCGCCCTGCTTTCTCCTTCCAGCGGCCTGATCAACCAGCTGATCACCGCCTTTGGCGGTACGCCGATCCACTTTATGGCCGAGCCCAAGTACTTCAAGACGATCTATGTTCTTTCTGACATCTGGCAAAGCGCCGGCTACGGTTCCATTGTGTACATGGCGGCACTGACCGGCATCGACCCCTCTCTCTACGAGGCCGCCACCGTTGACGGTGCTTCCAAATGGGACAAGCTGATCCACATCACGCTGCCCGGCCTGCTGCCCACGATCATCATCATGCTGATCCTCCGCATGGGCTCTATTTTCTCGGTCGGCTATGAAAAGATCATGCTGATGTACAACCCCGCAACCTATGAGACTGCCGATGTGATCTCCACTTATGTTTACCGCCGTGCCTTTGAGAGCGGCGATTACAGTTTCTCCGCGGCTGTGGGCCTGTTCAATTCTGTGATCAATTTTACCATTATCATGCTGTTCAACAAGTTCAGCAAAAAGATCAGTGAGGTGAGCCTGTGGTGATGAAAAAGAATATTGATGCGATGAATCACCCCACGAAAGTGAAGGAAAGCATCGGGGAACGAATCTATACCATTGTTGTGTATCTGCTGCTGATCCTGATCAGCGCAACCATCATTCTGCCGCTTCTACACATCATCAGCGGCTCATTCAGTGATCCCATGCAGCTGCTGACAGGCAATGTTTCCTTCTGGCCCAAAGGCTTTACGACCTCCATGTACGAGAAGGTTCTGAAGGATGCCAGCATCTGGACGGGTTATCTGAACACGATCCTGTATACCGTGCTGGGCACCCTGATCAGCGTGACCCTTACCGCCTGCGCCGCCTACCCCCTGTCTCGCAAGGATCTGTTCGGGCGCAATATCTTTGTCAGCCTTTTCATCTTTACCATGTTTTTCAACGGCGGCATGATCCCCACTTACCTGATCATTCAGAAGCTGGGCATGCTGAATAAGATCTGGGCGCTGGTGCTGCCTTCCGCCATCAGTACCTATAACATGATCATCATGCGCACCTTCTTTGAAAACACCATCCCGAATGAGCTGATCGAGGCCGCAGCCTTAGACGGCTGTAACGATATCACGACCTTCTTCCGCATTGTTCTTCCGCTCTCCGGTGCAGTGTTCGCCGTTATGGCGCTGTTCTACGGCGTTGCGCAGTGGAACAGCTGGTTCCCGGCATTGCTGTACATTCGGGATCGCTCTCTGTACCCTTTGCAGATGATCCTGCGCGAGGTTCTGATCCAAAGCGACATCGGCAACATGGCCGGTTCCACCGGTGATGTCGAGGTCATCGGCGATGGTCTGAAATATGCCACCATGGTGGTTTCCACCCTGCCGATCATGTGCCTGTATCCGTTCCTGCAGAAGTACTTTGTTGCCGGTGTTACCATTGGCGCAGTCAAGGGCTGATGGGAGGATACCACACCATGCAATCACATGATCTTTCCTTGCCTGCGTGGGGCCCCTACACCAAACGATACAGCGGCATTTCCCATGTTCCTGCGGCCAACGATGGCGTTCGATTTGACCTGTCCGTTTTTCCGGGAATGTATCGCCGCCGGGTCGATGTGCCCAATGTACGGTTTGAAAGCGGCTTTCATCCCTGGGCTGCGGCTCCGGATCTGAGCTGCTACACGTTCCGCCACGAGCTCCTGTGGAAGGATCAGCTGTATGCAGACATCTCTTTTGCTCCCTTGGGGGAGGATGCCCGGTTGATCCGTGCCGAGCTCCACAACAATACCGATGCTCCGCAGAATCTGGTGCTTCATTATATGGCATCCGCCTGGGATCCCGTTCCTTCCTACCGCGGCTTCTCCCTGCCGGGCTGTGAGGTATCCCTGCCGGAAAACGCGGCCTTTGTCTGGGCAAAGGATTATGACACCCTGGATTTTTCCATCCATCGTCCCAATGAATGTCTGACCTGGGATGGTCTGCGCCGGGGCGAAGAAGCCGTTCCCGGCTTTGGTCAGGGATACGGCATTGGCACGGGGTTCGGCTGTTCCGAAGGCAAAGGACCTTTTGGGCAGGTCATGCCCAGCGGAAAAGGGGACACCGTTACCTTTACGCTTTCCCTTACCGCGCCCCTGCATACCCCCTGTCTCTGTGTACGGTATTGGAATCCGGCAGATGAGAGTTCCGAGTACGATGTCAATGGTCAGGACACGCTGCGGCTGCCGCCCTGTCAGAAGCCTTCTATCGCCATCCTGCCGCTGAATGCTTCCATTCCCGCCGGGAAATTCACTCTGACCCTGACTGCTGCCGGTGTTGGAGAGGCGAAGCTGGACTGCCTCGCTCTGTGCGAGCAAGCGGACGCTGGTAACTTTACCGTTACCCTGCGTGGAGATGGCTCCCGGCCTCAGGCCGAGCCCGCCGCAGATGAGAACTATCTGACCCTGCAGTATCCCCACATTCAGGAGTGCTACGGGATCCTGTGGGATGATATCACCACCCATATTCGCACGATCGAAAACGACGAACTGGATATCTTTCTGCGTGACACCGTACACGACCATGTAAATGCCACGCTGCGCGGCAATGGAAAAGGGCATTACGTCAATCTCTTTATGGGGCCGATCCCCTTGGAGGTAGGACAGACAAAAGTGATCTATGGAGCGGTCTGTGCTGCGCCGGATGCTTCTGCCGCCGCACTGCGCTGCCATGAGCTGCTGACGCAGCGCAGTGATTGGGAGCATGTATGGCAGCAGGCTTCTGCCTCCCTTGCAGCACCATCCGCTCTACCGGCTGCCGAATCGCTTGCCTTGGGCCAACAGTTGATGAATGCTGTTCTCTGCACCAACGTTGTGTATCCGGTGTACACGCGGGGACAGTATATCCGCCACTACACTCCCGGACGCTGGTGGGACTGTGTCTACACATGGGATTCCGGATTCATTGGAATGGGCCTGGCTCAGACCAGCCTGCGCAATGCCTTTGACTGCCTGAACACCTACCTGATGCCCCCGGATTCTGTGGATGCTGCTTTTTTGCACCATGGCTCCATGGTGCCAACGCAGTTTTATCTGTATGCCGAGCTGTTGAATCGCACCAGCAGCAGAGAACTTGCCGCCTACTGCTATCCGCGCCTGAAGCTGTACTACCGCTTCTTCACCGGGCAGGAAGGCGGCTCCACTACCGCCAACCTGCACAGCGGCCTGCTGCGTCCCTGGGATTATTTCTATAATTCCGGTGGATGGGACGATTATCCCCCACAGCAGGAGGTCCATCGCCGCCGTTTGCAGGTCAGCTGCGCGCCCGTGGTCACAACTGCCCATGCGATACGCTGTGCCAAGATCCTGGCGTACACCGCCCGCCTACTGGGCGAGACAGCCGACGCAGATGCTTTTGATGCCGATGCGCTTCGCTTGGGGCGCTCCCTGCAGACTGCATGGGACGAGGAAAGCGGTTACTTCGGGTACCTCCTGCACGATCCTTCTGGTGATGCTGCAGATATTCTGCGCACCGAGCAGGGTCTGAACTACGATATGGGCATGGATGGCGCTTCGCCGCTGTTTGCAGGTGTCTGTACAGAACCGCAGAAGGAACTTCTGTGGCAGAAGCTGCAGAGCCCGGAACACCTGTGGTGTGCCTGCGGCCTTTCCACCGTGGATCAGAGTGCGCCGTACTATCGGCGTGACGGCTACTGGAACGGCGCTGTATGGATGCCTTATCAGTGGATGTTCTTCAAATCTGCACTGGATGCGGGCCTTGCCGATTTTGCTTACCGCATTGCCGACACCGCTCTTACCCTGTGGCAGAACGAGTGCGCCGAAAGCTACTGTTGTTTTGAACACTTTATGATCGAAAGCCGCCGTGGTGCCGGCTGGCATCAGTTCAGCGGGCTTTCTTCTCCCATTGTACAGTGGTTTTCCGCTTACTACCGCCCCGGCACCCTCACGACCGGTTTTGATGCCTTTGTCCGGCATACGGATTGGGCACCGGACAACAGCGCCTTAAATGCCACACTGGATTTTACTGCAGCGGGCCGCAGCACTGTTCTGGCTGTTCTGCAGCCGGGTTCCAAGGCTGTTACAGCCTCTGTTCCCTGCACCGTGACTACACGCCATGATGGGCTGCTTGAGCTGACCTTTGCATTGGATGCTCCCTGCACTGTTACCATAAGCATCCATCCCTGAATCCACCTGTAAAAAGAAACGAACGATGTCTGTCCGAATCGGATGACATCGTTCGTTTTTTCTGCGCTGAAATCAGTTGTCTCCTTTGCGAACTGCAGAAGGCGAGAGCTGATACTTCCGCCGGAATGCCTTATAGAATGTATTCGCTGTGGAGAAGCCGCACTGTTCTGCAATATCCGTAATATTCAGATCTGTCGTTCTCAGCAGCTGCATCGCATGATCCAGACGCAATTCTTCCACATACTCTGTATAGCTCTTTCCGGTTTGCTCCTTCAGGAATTGCGAAAGATACTTTTTAGAGATCTTGAACTGCTCCGCCGTCATCGCCGCATTGATCTCCGGATTCTGGAAATTCTGTGCCAGCCAGTCCAGAATATTCTTTTGAAGCGCATCATTGTGGCTATGCTTCAAGAATTGCACATGGTTGCAGATCTCCACACAGCAGTCCTGCAACCGGCTCAGCATCTGGCGGGCAGTCAGTTTAGAGTCATAACTGCACAGATAGGCGATATCCGGACAGCATACCCTTTCCGCCGTGTTCAGCAGAATGCCGCCTGCCGTGTAAAAATCCTGCTTGAAGTTTTCCGGGTCCAGATTATCCACCGAGAACAGTTCATTCAGAAGCGAAACCGCTTCTTCCGTGCATCCGGAAAGCAGATATTCCCGAAGCCGCGCTGCATTGGTTGCATTGACCGTGGTACCGCGCTGCGCACTGCTGTTCCCCAAATAGCAGATCTTCTGTGTCGGATCCGCATAGGCCGCCACATTGCGGGCCTTCCAGTAAATATCTGACAGCTGCTCCATTTTCTCAAAAGGATCGCTCAATATCAGGGGAGTTGTCAGATGCAGCGCATCATACAGCTGCTCTGTGCGGAAACACATTTCCCGCAGTTCCTCTGCTCCATCCGTTTCCTGCGTCAGGATCACCAGGATCAGGTCATCTGCCGTTGCCTGTACATAAAATCTCTGCCCGTAAATTTGACGTATCTGCTCTGACACCACCACAGTACGCAGCTCCTCTTTCAGTGAGCACTCGGCGTTTTCCTGAAGAGATGGGATCAGCAGCAGGAAGTTATAGGCTTTCAGCTGCGCCGCATCCGTCAGCTGCTGAAGGGTTTCCTGACTCACAGACCCTGTGCGCAGCAAAATTTCCATTTTGCCGTGTTCCAGCTCGCTGCGTGAATGCTCCAGTTCCCGCGCCAGTTCATGCTGGCTGTTCACATTACGGAGAAAGATTTCATTCAGCACTTTCCGTGATGTCAGATCCGATTCGTCCAGCGTGTCCAGCATCGGACGCAGGCTGTTCATATCCTCCAGTGTCATGCAGACGCTGATCAATACACAGCCCAGAACGCCCACGATCAGATACAGACAGATTGCACGCTGTACTGCCAACAGACCCGCTTCGTAGAGCGATGGCGGCATTCCAATGACCGCCGTTGCATTCAGAGATGCCACATATCGCGTTGCCATCAGATAGCGCTTTCCCTGATAGGTCTCCCAACCCGTATCATCACTCGTCAGGGAAAGTGTCGTTCCGTCATAGTTGTTTCCCGCCAGGATCGTTCCATCATCGGAGATCAGGCAAAAAAGGCCTTCCTCGCGCCATTGCTGCTGCGAAAGAAACATCGAAACGACATCTTTTTCCTTGATCAGCACCGTCATTGCGCCGCAAAGGCGGCCCGCCGTGTTCACATAGGGCTGATATACTGTGACATACGAATTGCCATAGCTGGAATGCATCAGTTTGACAACATGGGCGGGCTTTATCGTCATTATGTCGATCTGATTCTGTGCATCCCATTCCTCCTGAGACACATCCTCATACTCAAGTGCTCCCGGGTAAAAATTGCTATGGCTTTCATACGCACTCCGGTCATCCAATATGATGCCATTCCGCTCAAATGTAATATAGCTGTATGTGATCACAGAGGAATCGTAGGTCTTATCCTGTAACGATTTGCTGGCTCTCGTCAGTGTCTGATAATCTCCCAGAATACTGTTATCATAACTGCTGGCAAGCAGAGTATACTCCGTTTCGCTGAACAATTTGTTCGTTGTACTGCGGATGTTGCTCAGGCATCGCTCCAACTGGGTGGTGCCGATCGCCAGCATTTCCATCGTGCTGGAGGACTGCGCTTGGATCGTCTGGCGGATCATCAGGCTATACAGAGGAACCACGACCAGGAAGAACCCAACCGGAATACAAAGATACCTTAAAAGCCTTCGAATCCAGTTTCTAACAAACAGTCTCTTACGCATCTGCAAAAGCTCACTCCAAGCAATGATGATTTCTATGGAACTGTTGGCTGCACCTGTAAGGCTTTTATGGAGCTGGTGTATATTGCACAGCTCCTCCCTCCGCAATTTCGCAGCATCTTTCTAATTATTTTACCACAGAAGGATTTTTTCCTCAACATTTTTATTGATTTGTAACAAAAATCCACTTTATCACCATGATTTTCAATGCTTGAAAATCTCTGTCTGATGGTCAATCACTTTGCTCCGCAAACCGTGTTGTCGTTCAAAGCCACCACCCGGGGCCTGATTGTCTGAGGGAACTCGATTCCCTGGCCCTCTGATTAAAAGAGCTTACTTTGATGGATTTTTGTGCCCAAAAGCGTTTCAAAACACACGATTTCACGGTATTTTTGTACAATTGTGCCCTGTATCAGCTCCTCATGCATTTTCGAGTTGTCACATTTTTGTCGCACTTTTTTGCGGAACTATAACTGGTACCTCTTTCATCGGCTATGATAAACAAAGTATCTGTTCCCATAATTTCGGAAGAATGAGATCACATGGTTTGGCTGCCACAGAAAGAGTGGTCTCGGGCGGCTTCCCTACCCTATTTCCGGGTGCTGCGCCCATCAAAATTTCGCCGGAGTGAGTTTGGCGGTAGGTGTGGGGAGGGGCGGGAATTATTGCTTGATATAAAACTTTTTTTACTTCTTCACCCTAGATCATGGCTTGCGTACATCAAATCAGCCCCTATTAATATTTTCTCCACACCATTTTATTGACCACGCCAGTATAGCTCTGGATGATTTTCACGACTTTATCAGACACGTTCTCATCCACATAGTCCGGCACAGGAATGCCCAAATCACGATTCCTGTTCATCTCGACCGCCACATCCACAGCCTGCAGCAGATGGTCACCGTCAATACCGGCAAGGATGAAATCCCCCTTATCCAGTGCTTCCGGGCGCTCAGTACTGGTACGAATACACACCGCCGGGAACGGGTGCCCCACGCTGGTGAAGAAGCTACTCTCCTCCGGCAACGTTCCACTATCGGATACCACACAGAAGGCGTTCATCTGCAGGCAGTTGTAGTCATGGAAGCCCAAAGGCTCATGCTGGATCACACGCTTGTCCAGCTGGAAACCACTCTGTTCCAGACGCTTTCGGCTGCGGGGATGACAGGAGTACAAAATCGGCATATCGTACTTTTCGGCCATTTTATTGATTGCCGTGAACAGAGAGTTAAAGTTTTTCTCGGTGTCGATATTTTCTTCCCGATGGGCAGAAAGCAGAATATATTTACCCTTTTCCAGTCCCAGACGAGCATGAATGTCAGATGCTTCGATTTTGTCCAGATTCTGGTGCAGAACCTCGGCCATCGGGGAACCCGTCACATAGGTGCGCTCTTTGGGCAGACCCGTATCGGCCAAATAACGGCGGGCGTGCTCGGAATAGGCCATGTTCACATCGGAGATGATGTCCACGATGCGGCGGTTTGTCTCCTCAGGTAGACACTCATCCTTGCAGCGATTACCGGCTTCCATGTGGAAGATGGGAATATGCAGCCGCTTTGCACTGATGACACTCAGACAGCTGTTGGTATCGCCCAGCACCAACACAGCGTCCGGCTGGATGGCGACCATCAGCTTGTAGCTTTCGGCAATGATGTTGCCCATCGTCTCGCCCAGGTCAGCACCTACAGCGTTCATGTACACTTCCGGATCTGCCAACTGCAAATCATGGAAGAACACACCATTCAGGTTATAGTCGTAGTTCTGACCAGTATGGGCCAGAATTACATCAAAGTATTTTCGAGTCTTGTTGATGACCGCTGCCAAGCGGATGATCTCTGGGCGGGTGCCTACGATGATCAGCAGCTTCAACTTGCCGTTATTCTTAAAAGATACACTACTATAATCAGCCATTGGTTTTCTCCTCTCACACCAGCTCAAAGAAGGTGTCTGGGTGCTTTGGGTCAAAAATCTCGTTGCAGGTCATCACCGTCACCAGATTTTCCGTCTCCGACAGGTTGATGATGTTGTGGGTCCAACCGGGAATCATGTGGACAGCCTCGATCTTGTCCCCAGAAACCTCAAACTCCACCGTTTCGCCGGTATTGATGTTTCGCTCCTGAATCAAACCGTGCCCAGCCACCACAATGAACAGCTCCCACTTGGAGTTATGCCAGTGCTGCCCCTTGGTAATGCCCGGGCGGCTGATGTTGATGCTCACCTGTCCGCAGTCGGCGGTATGCACCAGTTCAGTGAAGGAACCACGGCTGTCCACGTTCATCTTCAAAGCATACTTGAACTTGTCAGTCGGCAGGTAGGTCAGATACAGGGAGTACAGCTTCTTGGCAAAGGAGCCATCTGGCATCTTCGGCATCATCAGGGTCGTAGGCTGTGCCTTGAACTCCTGCAGTAGGTCTACGATTTCGCCCAGCGTGACCTTATGTGTCACGGGGACGCAGCAGTAACGGCCATCCGCTTTGAGAACCGTTTCCACGCCATCGAACTCACAGTGCTGCTCCTTACCTTCCAGCAGGTCAAACATACCTTCTACCAAGTCATCGATGTACAGCAGCTCCAGTTCTGTACTCCGATCATTGACCGTAAAAGGTTTGTCGTTGGCCACTGCCCAGCAGAAGGTACTGACTGCACTATTGTACTTTGGCTGACTGTGTCCCATTAGATTCGGAAAACGATAGACCGCCACTTTTGCACCAGTTTCTTGGGCATAATCGAAGAACAGCTCTTCACCCGCCTTCTTGCTTCGGCCATACTCGCTGTTGCCAAAGCGTCCGGCCAGAGTTGCCTGAATGGACGAGGACAGCATAATGGTTGCCTTATTGCCGTGCTTTTTCAGGCAGTTCAGCAGATCAGCTGCAAAGCCGAAGTTTCCCTTCATGAAGTCTTCCGGGTTTT
>ULQK01042250.1_pt1 | contig 12509 bp, 8 predicted proteins | sample 1954371 | NCBI WGS metagenome assembly ULQK01 (sample SAMEA4835652, study PRJEB28245) | human gut metagenome | biome: gut microbiome; material: fecal sample | place: Denmark | collected 2008 | reverse complement strand
ATGGTTGCTCGGGCTTGGGTGTTGATTTTTTTTACAGCGCCATTTCATTTATGAAATCTCTATTTTGAATCGCCGGGGCTTTTCTGAACCATTATCCTTACCGCGCCAGAGGGATTCCTGACCGCCTCAAACAGGTGCTCCGGATACACAGGCATATCCGGTTCGGAATCCGTATCCAGCCACACCAGGCTTATATCCGGGCTGTCGCAGTGAACCGCTCCGTAGTCTATTTTCGCGATGTCAAACGGCTTTATCAGGTACAGGTACTCCAGCTCATGATAAAACACACCGTCAACCGTGAAAAACTTCTCGGCTATGGAGTACAGCCGGGCAACCTCGGCTTCAACGCCAAGCTCCTCGCGTATCTCGCGCAGGATTGCTTCCTCGGTGGTCTCGCCAAGTTTCACTCTGCCGCCGGTCACCCAGTAAAAGCTGTGGCTGCCGTCCTTTGAAACAAGCACGCGCTTACCGTCTGTTATTACAGCGCCGACCCGCAGGTTGAACTTCCCATCCGGAGTTTTGAATGTGCAGTCCATACGCCCTCCTCACCGGTACTCCGCAAGAATGATGCCCCTCGGGGCCACGCTCACCGCGCCGTCGGCAATGAACAGCGGACGAGTTCCGGCGGTGATATGGTCCGCGTATACCATCATGCGCCTTCCGTTTTCGTACCTCAGCGGGTGAGCCGCCGGATTCACTATCAGCAGCAGACCGCCAAAATCCGCAGCGACCGCGCCGCCCTCCAGCGTTTCAAAGCGTATCTTGCGAATACTCTCCGCGTCCCTCATGCGGAACTGCGGGAAAAACTTCCTCACCGATATCAGACCGCGGTAATACTCCATCACGCCGCGGCGCAGTGTGACGCCGTTCCACTTTATGGAGTTCACGCTGTCCGGGGAATTATAGCTGTCGTGGACAAAGCTGCCGTCCGGAGCGGTCTTGCTGCGCAGTATTTCCTGCCCAGCCTGAATGAACGGAACTCCCTGCGACAGGAATACTATCGCCGCCGCCAGCTTATCCGCCGCAATTATTTCCGCGCCGGAAGCCTCCGGCATGGAGCTTCTCAGCTTATCATATAGCGTAAGGTTGTCGTGAGCCTCAACGTAATTCACCGACTGCTGCGGCTTATCCGTCCAGCATTCAGCTGAAGCCCTGCCGACGTCCTCGCGCCAGACACCGCCGGACATCACCGACTTTATAAGCTCCGCGCGCTCGGCGGCTTTGCCGTTGACGTAGCCGCAGTCGGCGTCGTAGAAAACAGAGCCTTTCACGCCGTCGCGCAGGTCGTCGGAGAACATCGCGAAATCCGGAAGTTCCCGGGCGTTCTTCTTCATTGCGCGAAGCTCCTCGGGAAGCGGGCAGGAGCCTCCCGTCCAGCCCTCGCCGTAGAGTATCACGGAGGGGTTCTCCGCACGGAGCTCCGCTGCGGCGCGGTTCAGCGCTGCGATATCCAGAAGCCCCATCAGGTCGAACCGGAAGCCGTCAATGTGGTACTCCCGCGCCCAGTAAAGAAGGCTGTCTGCGATGAAACGGCCCGCCATCGCACGCTCGCTCGCGAATTCATTTCCGCATGCGGAGCCGTTTGAAAGGCTCCCATCGGCGTTGTGGCGGTAATAGTACCCCGGGTACGTCTTGTTGAACGGAGAATCCTCCGTAGCGTAAGTGTGGTTGTAAACCACGTCCATTATAATGCCTATGCCCCGCTCATGCGCCGCCTGGATAAGCTGCTTGAACTCCCTTACCCTTACCTCGCCGTGGTGGGGATCGGTGGAATAACTGCCCTCGGGAATATTGTAGTTCAGCGGGTCGTAGCCCCAGTTGAAGCCCGCGTCAGGGTCGCTTTCGTCCACCGACTGATAGTCGGACACCGGCAGCAGGTGGATATGAGTTACCCCCAGCTTCTTTATGTAGTCAAGACCGATAGTCTCTCCGAATCCGTTGACCGCCTTCTCGCAGAACGCCCCGAATTTCCCGCGCAGCGTGAATTTCCCGCTCTCGTCGGAGGAAAAATCCCGGACGTGCAGTTCGTATATCACCGCGTCGGTGTAGTCGCCGAGGGCAACCTGCTTGTCATGCTCCCAGCCCTCCGGGTCGGTGGTACGGAGATCGAGAACCATTCCGCGCCTGCCGTTTACACCTGCGCTTCTCGCGTATATGTCGATAGTTTCAGCGGTGTTTCCATTCCTGGTGAATGCATATGTGTAGTACACCCCGCTGAGATCGCCGGAAACCTCCGCCTTCCACACGCCGTTCTCGCAGTGCATTTCTTCGGTGCGGAACGGCTCCGGCTCGGAGTCGTCATGGTACAGCCGGAGTTCCGCGCCCTCGGTCTCCGGCGACCACACCGCGAACCTGGTCGCTTCGGGAGACCAGACCGCACCAAGCTCGCCGTCGTATGCGTATTCCCTGTCGATATTATCAAAGCTGTTCATACTTTCACTCCAAATCATTTCAAGAATACTATGCTGTGCGGCGGAATCTCCAGCTCTCCGGAAAGCGAAGGCTCATCGCCGGCCGATACCGCCAGGTATCCGCGTACACTCCGGCTGTCAAGTTCCAGAGCCGCGTCAGAAAGCGACGCCGCTTCGTCGGAGAGATTGTAGACTATCAGAATACTGCTGCCGTTCCAGGTTCGTCTGACCGCCGCTATATCGCCGCCGGAGTTCCCGGAAAGCTCCAGGAGCTCGGTAGTACCCCTTGCTATCTCCGGATTTTCATTGCGGATACGCAGTGCGCGCTTATAATAATTCAGTATCGAATCCGGGTCGGAAAGCTGCTTCTCCACGCTCTCGAAATGGTTTTCCTGCCGCTCCATATCCGGAGGACCGTAGGTCAGCCCGGAACCGTTGTCGTCCCATATCATCGGAGCGCGCTTGTTCTCGTCCCGCCCGCTGCCGGAAAGCCCGATCTCGTCGCCGTAATACACGAACGGCGAGCCGCTCATCGTCAGCAGCAGCCCGGCGGCTTCCTTTATCCTCGCCGGGTCGTAGCGCAGTATTCCTGCGGCGCGGTCGGTGTCGTGGTTGCCGATGAACGGCGCGTCGATACCGCGTTCGCTGTAACCCGCGATAGTCTGCTCTACCGTAGCCATAGCCTGCGCGAACGACTCCGCAGAGTTCGCCTTTCCGCTGAGGTTCACGGTCTTTGCTATCTTGCCGTCAGACTCCGCCATCGTGAAGCCGAAAACGCTGTCTATCGAGGAGGCGTAGTACTTCGTGTAGGTGGTGAAGCTCTCCCACACCTCGCCGACGATGTAGCAGCCGGGATTTATACTGTGACAGTAATCGCAGAACCAGTTCAGAACCTCAACGTTCTTGTCGGGATTTCCGGTGAAGTACTCCTTTACGGCGTCCAGCCGGAATCCGCCTATTCCCTTATCCAGCCAGAATTTCGCTATCTGCTTGAATTCCTCACGGACGTCCGGGTTGTCGAGCTGCAGCTCCGGCATGTTTTCGGAGAACACCGCCTGGTACCACTTAGTTCCCGTTTGATACCACGCGGCGCTCCCGGCAGGTTTTTCATCCTCGAAATAATAGTAGCCAACGTACTTGTTGTGGACCGGGCAGAGCGTTTCAGAAAGGCAGTCTTCCTCCGCGGGTGCGCCGCACGGCTCCTGACGAAGGCTCTGCGAAGCCGATTCGAACCAAGGGTGATAACGCGAGCTGTGGTTCATCACAAGGTCAATGAGCAGGCTTATGCCTCGCTTTTCGCACTCTGCGGAGAGGTTTTCGAAATCCTCCATCGTGCCGAACTGCGGGTCTATGCTGTAGTAGTCCTCCACGCTGTACTTATGATAGGAGCGCGAGGGCATTATCGGCGTGAGCCAGATCCCGTTGAAGCCCATGTCCTGGATATAATCCAGCTTTGAAGTGATACCGTTCAGGTCGCCGATACCATCGCCGTTGCTGTCGCAGAACGAACCCACGAATATCTGATAGTAGTTCCGGAAATTGTCGTCGATGATGTTCAGTTCCTGCTCGTATTTATAACTGTTCAAACTTGTCATGTCTGATGTTTCCGGCGAACTGCACCCGGAAACCAGCACAGCCGCCGCAGTAAAAACTGTAGCGGCTGTGCGTTTAATGGTGGTTATCCATGAAGATGTCATTATTTCTCCTTCGGAAGCTCCCGGGAGCATATCTCCCTGACGGACTCGCGCTCGATAAGCTCCGGGCGCAGCATTACGGACTTGATATGTATTCCGTTTTTCATCTGCTGAAGCATGAAGAACGTCGTCTTTCCAATGTGTATGCGGTTCTGGCTGAGCGTAGTTATCGGGGGCTGCGAATACTCGGACGGCGGAAGGTTGTCGTAGCCGGTAACGCTGATGTCCTCCGGAACGCTGTACCCGGCGCGTATAAGCTCCTTTACCGCCGTGCAGGCGAGAAGGTCGCTTATGCAGACCACCGCGGTGACTCCGGTCTCGGCGATCTCCAGGATACGTTTTTTCGTGCCCTTCGCCGAGAAACAGCCGTACTTCACAGCAGCGGGATCCTCCACCAGACCAAGCTCTGCGAGGGCGTCAGAGTACGCCTGCTTGCGCTCGATGGTGACGATACTGTCAGGCTCGCCGCCGAGGAACCCTATCCGGTCATGCCCCTTCGACCAGAGGTAGCGCACCGCCTGGCGGATACCCTCTGCGCTGTCGCAGCCGACCCTGGCCACAAGCGGGGAATCAACGTAATTATCCAGCACAACCATCGGGATATTGAAGCTCTTGATGTGCTCAACGAACACCGGGTGCGGCTTGAATCCGAGGAACACGCTGCCCTCGTAATTACCGCCGGACATGATGGAATAGTAGCTGCCGGTTTTCAGCTCCTCGTCGTTTATCGCAACGATGTTCACGCCTATTCCCTGCTCAGCCGCCGCAGCCTGTATTCCCAGGATTATCTCATATCCGAACTGATCTACCTTGTCGTAGTGTATGCTTCCATAGATGAACACGATGAGATTGCGGGAATACGCCGTGCGTCCGGTCTTTACCTGGTAGCCCATTTCGCTTGCGCAGCCAAGAATGCGCTCCCGGGTCTTTTCGCTGATGTCGGTGGCTCCCGAAAGAGCCTTCGACACCGTGCTTTTCGCCATTCCCAGACGGTCGGCTATATCCTGGATAGTTACGTTCTTTCCTGCCATGCGTTTTTTCTCCTTAACCCTTTACTGCGCCGCCTGTTACGCCTCCTACGTAATACTTCTGCATTACGATGAACAGCGCGCCTATCGGGATAGATACCAGTACTGCTCCTGCCGCGAACTGGGTGTAATATGCGCCGATGAACTCACGCTCCAGCATTTTGAACATACCCAGCGCAACGGTGTAGCTGTCGTAGTTCGCTCCGCAGATCATGCTCGGGAAGATGTAATCTACCCAGGGAGCCATGAACGTCGTCAGAACGGTGTACACGATTATCGGCTTTGAAAGCGGTATGGTTATCTTGAAGAACACCTGGGATCTCGTCGCGCCGTCAAGGTAGGCGGATTCGTCCAGGGATTTCGGTATCGTATCGAAGAAGCCCTTCGCGATATAGTATGTCAGCCCCGAACCGGAAATGTACACCAGTGTGAGGCATACCAGCGGGTTCTCAGTGAGACCCAGACCCTTTAAGATGTAGTAGATAGCTACCATCGACATAAATCCGGGGAACATTCCGAGGATAAGCGCAACGTTCATAATCGGCTTTCTCATCTTGAAGCGCAGACGGCTGAGCGCGTAGGACACCGCCAGCACGATGAACGTTGAACCGATGCAGGATACCACAGCCACAATAAACGTGTTGAGGAACCACTGCGAGAACTTGAACTGCTGGTCTTCAAACAGCAGGCGCATATAGTTGTCAAGGGTGAAGCCCTTCGGCCAAAAGTAGCTGGTGTAGGAGCCAGGCTCCGCACGGAACGATGTCAGGATAATCCACATCAGCGGAAGAATCCACATGATACCGAGTACCAGAAGCACTATCTGGATAACGACATTGATCGTTTTCTGCTGCCTTGAATAGGAGCGGGAATAGTATCTGTCCTCTTTCATTACTGGAACGCCTCCTCATTCTTGTAAGATGCCGATCTGCGGAACGTGATGAGCGACAGAAGCGAGCAGATGATGAATACCAGAATGCCGATCGTCGCAGCGTAGCTGTAGTCGCGGGAGTTGACGGTCAGCTTGTACAGCCAGGTCACCAGCAGGTCGGTCTTGCCCGCCTGGTAGTAATCCAGCGTTGCCGGAGTTCCTCCTGTAAGGAAGTAGATGACGTTAAAGTTGTTGATGTTGCCGACGAGCTGTGTGATGAGGTACGGAGTAGTAACAAACAGCACATACGGCATTGTGATCTTGGTAAACATAACGAACGGAGACGCGCCGTCTATTCTTGCGGCTTCGTAGAGATCCTCCGGAATGTTCATCAGGATACCGGAAACTATCAGCATCGTGTACGGAATACCTATCCACAGGTCAACTATAATGACCGTCACGCGCGCCCATGTCGGGTCGGTGAAGAACGGGAGCGGCGAGCTTATCCAGCCAAGCTCCTGAAGCAGGACGTTCATGGGACCCGCCTCTGCGAGGACGTTCTTCATTACCAGCAGCGAAACGAACTGCGGAACTGCGATAGCGAGAACGAAAAGCGTGCGGTAGAATGCCTTGAAGCGAATGCCCTTCTTATTGATAAGCATTGCAAGAATGACTCCGAGCAGGTAGTTAAGAAATGTTGCAAATACCGCCCAGACCAGCGTCCACGCGAGGACCGGCCAGAATGTATGTCCGATGGTGGAATCGCTTCCGAGAATGACCTTGAAGTTGTCAAGACCTATCCAGGTAAAGAGGTTTGCCGGAACCTGGTGATCCTTGTCGTAGTTGGTGAACGCGAGGGAGATCATGTATACCAGCGGAACTATCGTGAAAACGACAACGCCGGTAACAGGGATAAACAGCAGCGTCTTGTGGAAATGCTCGTCAAGCAGGGACTTGATGTCGTCAACGAAGCCCGGGAGCTTCTTGCCTGCTTTTTTCAGGCGTTCCGCGATGTCGGCGGAGTGAATGTTCTGAACCCACAGGAAAAGGAACACCACCGTAATGAACAGCGCGAAGATACCGTAGAGAAGTATCAGCATGGAGTTGTCGCCGTCCTGAAGCACGTCGATGCCGAGGGATTCGTCAAAGTGCCAGCCGCGCTGAACTGTTCCGAGGTTCCGAAGCCCTGCGAGGAACCCGAATCCGGTGTCTATCATGAAGCCGAAGTAAGCGACCTCAGCCGCGAGGTACATCAGACCTTTTATGATCTGTCCGCGGAACAGGCTGCCCGCGCCCATCACGATGTACGACAGCTTGGTAAGGATACCGCCGTGTACGAACGTCCGACCCAGCCACGCGAAGCCTCTGCCGAACTTTTTAAAGAACTTAGCGAGCGCGCCTGGGATACTCATGAAGAAATGAGCAATGCCCATGCCAAGCGCCTTGAAGAATTCCGCCACGCGGAACAATACCTTTTTGTACCATGGGAGTACAAAGTAATCAATTCTTGTCATTGCAATTACCTCCTGAATGATATCGGCGCTTTGTACAGTTTCAGTGCGGCTTTTTCAGCCTTTCATCAGGAGATATACACTTTATTATATCACCATAACAGCCGACTATCAATATGAGATCAAAGCGGCATTGAAACTGCATAAAGCAGATATTTTCCATTTCTGCGGGCGGCTTTGGGAGATCCGCCCGCATTATGGAAAGGGGAGAAACCTATTTATTTAGGATTGGATATCTTGGTTACGCGGACACTGTCAGCCGAGGGTAGCCAGAACGGAGTTAACGTAAGCGTCGAGCTTCTCCTGGAGGTTATCCTTGGTGCAGGTGCCTGCGATTATCTCCTGACCGAAAGCCTCGGCAGGAGTCCAGTAGTTCTGGCACTGGCTGATGGAGGTCTGTACTGTTGCGTACTGAGCCTGCAGTGCAAGAGCGCCGATTGCGATGTTGGAGTTCATAGTCTCGGTATCGTTTGCGAGTTCAACGTTTGTGGGAGCGAAGGAGCGCTTCTCAAATCTCAGCTTCTGGTTATCCTTGTTGGTGAGCCATTCAGCGAGAGCCATTGCATCGAGCGGATTCTTTGTCTCGGAGTTAACGCCCATGATCTTGAAGTTTGCCATACTGCCCATCTGAACGGTTTCGCCGTTGGAGAGTGTAAATTCAGGAAGTTTTGTAGCTGCATAGTTGTCACCCAGAGAAGCCTGTATCTCCGCAGCGTTCCATGTACCGGAAACAGCAGCTGCGAGGGTTCCGTCCGCGAAGCCTGCCTTTACGAGCGAATCATCAAAATTAGAGCCGTACTTGGGGTTGTTCACAAGATCAATGAGGTACTCGCCGACCATATAGCCGCGCTCGTTGTTGAAATCGCACTGTGTGGGATCGGTTCCATCTTCGCCGAACAGCTTGCAGCCTGCACCGAAGAAGAATCCAGACTGATACCAGCCGTCATCTGTATTGAAAGCAAAGTTTGTGGAAACGCCCTCTATATCCTTGCTCATGATACCCTCGATGGACTTTACATCGTCCTCGCTGAGCTTGGACTTGTCATAATACATGAAGTAGGTATCGGAAACGTAAGGATAGCCGTAAAGCTCATCGTTGTTGGAAGCCGCTGATATTGACGCTTCTGTGTTTTCAGCTATTATCTGATCCTTATTCTTGGTGACTCTGTAGAGCGCTCCTGCATCAACCAGGATCGCAGTCTGATCGGAAGCGAATGCGAATACGTCTGCGGCTGCGGAGATATCCTTCAGTACTTCCTTCTGCGCGTCAGCCTCGCTGACAACGCCATAGGTAAATGTGTACTTCTTATCGGGATTTGCGGCTGCAAATGCGTCGCACATCTGCTTTAACATCTCCTGATCCTCCTGGGATCCCCATACAGTGAGGCTCACCTCTCCGGAACCGGTTCCGTTATTCTCTGCGCCGCCGTTGTCCGTTGCGGAGCTGCTGTTCGCTGCGGAGCTGCTGTCCGCGCTGCTTCCTGCGGAAGAGCCTCCGTTGCTGCTGGAGCAGCCTGCGAACATTACGCCTGCCATTGCTGCGGCTGTGATGGCTGTCATGATCTTTCTGATCTTCATAATAAATTCCTCCTGAACTTTTCGTTCGTATTGCTCATTTCGAAACTTGCATTTTGTTTCGAAATAAAGTTTCTGAAATATTCACTCGCAGCATCTGCATGACTGCGAGTGAACACTACGGCGTGTTTCGAAATCATTTTGTTTGATTCGAAATCTTGATTTAATTATAACAGAAAAAAATGTTTTGTCAAGCGATTCTGCACAAAAAAACCTCACAATTGCCAAAACTATTGTAAATTCGGCACGATAAACAAATCGCACCATGGCGTATTTGTGAATTATGGCAACGTTTCCGGTGAAACGCGCGTTACACCGCATTGTATTACAAGGAAACCTTTCCGATGTGCCAGATATCGTTCGCATATTCGGCGATGGTGCGGTCTGAGCTGAACTTTCCTGCGCTGCATATGTTCAGCCAGCACTTCTTTGCGAAGGCAAGGCTGTCGCGGTAATCGCGGTTGGCAGCGAGCTTCGCGTCAACGTAGCTCCTGAGGTCGCCGAGCAGGTAGTAGTGATCCGGAACATGCCAGCTTGCGCCCTCCATAAGCGCGTAATACAGTTCGCGGAACGCTCCGGTGCCGCCGTCGGAAACGGTACCATCGATAAGAGAGCTTACAACGCGCTTGATCTTCGGGTCAGATTCGGCGATATCACGGGGAATGTAGCTCGGCATAATGCGCTCGAGCTCCTCGACGGTAGCGCCGAAGATATACTCGTTTTCTGCGCCGGCTTCCTCTGCTATCTCGACGTTTGCGCCGTCAAGCGTGCCGAGAGTTACTGCACCGTTGAGCATGAATTTCATGTTGCCGGTACCGGAAGCCTCGGTTCCCGCCGTGGATATCTGCTCGGAAATATCAGCCGCAGCGACCAGCTTCTCCGCATAGGATACGCGGTAGTTGCTTACGAATACGACGTTCAGCAGATCCTTTGTCGCCGGGTCGGAATTGACCAGCTTTGCGACCTCGTTAATGTACTTGATGATGCCCTTCGCGCGGTAATATCCCGGCGCGGACTTTGCGCCGAAGATGAACGTAGTCGGTGTGAAATCCTTTAAATTGCCGTCCTTGATCTCATAGTAGAGGTAGAGTATTGAGAACGCGTTGAGAAGCTGGCGCTTGTACTCGTGCAGACGCTTTATCTGGATATCGAAGATGTGACCGGGGTCAGTCTTCACGCCGTCCGACTTCTCGATAAACTCCGCAAGCTGCTGCTTCTTGGTTTTCTTTATTTCCATGAAGCGGCGGAGCACGCTCTCATCATCGGCGTACTTCTTCAGCTCCTTGAGCCTGTCGAGGTCGGTCGCCCAGCCCTCGTCACCCAGCAGTTCAGTGATGAGCGCGGAAAGCTCGCGGTTGCAGAGAGCCAGCCAGCGGCGCTGCGTGATACCGTTGGTCTTGTTCTGGAAGCGCTCCGGATACAGCTCGTACCACTCCTTGAGCACAGTCGTGCGAAGAAGGTCGGTGTGGATAGCCGCAACGCCGTTGACATAAGACGAACCAAACACCGCGATATTCGCCATGTGAACGGTTCCGTTCTTTATCAGGCGCATAACGGCGCGCTTTTCCTGCGGAACTCCGCGGCGGTGCATTTCGGATTCGAACGCCTCGCTGAGCATGATAATTACATTGTACACCTCGGGGAGTATCTTCTCGATGAGGCGGCTGTCCCACTTCTCAAGAGCCTCCTGCATGATGGTGTGGTTGGTGTAATTGAACACGCGCTGCGCCGCGCTGAAAGCCTTGTCGAAGCTCCAGCCCTCGTCGCGCATTACAATGCGGATAAACTCCGGTAGCGCAATAACGGGGTGGGTGTCGTTCATCTGAATGCAGTTGTAGTCCGCGAAATTGTCCATCATCCCGAACTGCTTCTTATGCTTTCTGACGAGGTCGGCGACTGCGGCTGCGGAAAAGAAATATTCCTGCTTTAAGCGGAGCAGCTTTCCTGCCTCGGTCTCGTCGTTCGGATAGAGCACGCGGGAGACGTCCTCGGCTGCGCGCTTCTTCTCGCCGGCTTCAGTGTACCTGCTCTGATTGAACAGGTCGAAATCGAACTCGTCGTCGGTCTCAGCCTGCCAGAGGCGCAGCGTGCCGACATTCTCAGTGCCGTAGCCGATGACCGGATAGTCATACGGAACTGCGTTCACATCGCCGTCAGCAAAGTGGACAACAACTTTCTCCTGCTCGCGCCGAATGCTCCACGGGTCGCCCTGGCGCTGCCAGTTGTCGGCGGTCTCCGTCTGGAAGCCATTCTTGATACCCTGCTTGAACAGTCCGTACTTGTAGCGTATTCCGTAGCCGTCAAGCGGAAGGCCGAGCGCCGCAGCGCTGTCCAGGAAGCACGCTGCAAGTCTGCCCAGACCGCCGTTGCCGAGCGCCGCGTCCTCTATCTCCTCGAACTCGTTTATATCCGCGCCGAGCTCCTTCAGATCCTCGGCTGTGCTGTCCAGCAGGTCGAGGCACAGCAGGTTATTGTACACCGCTCTGCCTACCAGGAACTCCATTGAAAGATAGCTTGCCTTGCGCGCCTTGTCATGAGCCGCGCGGCTCTTCTCCCACGCCGGGGACAGCTCCTCCATAACAAGCCCGGAAACCGCACAGTGGAGCTGCTCAGGAGTAAGCTCCTTCGGCTGTGCGTTGTACTCCTTCTCGCAGCGGGCGGTCAGTTTTTCCTTGAAATTCTCGATTTTCATGTGATAGCTCCTTTCGTTACTTCTTATTCTTACGCTTTACGGGCGGTTTTCTGTTGGTTATTTCGGTCAGGCGGTTCAGGTACTCGGCGTTTTCGTCGGTGAAGTCCTCTTTGAGAGTCCTCCAGCGCCAGTTATTGCCCACCGTGGAGGGAACGTTGATGCGCGCTTCCGTTCCGAATCCCTGAAGCTCCTGGATAGTCGTCATGGCGATGTCTGCGGTGCTTTTCCATGCGATGTCGATGAACGCGCGTGGAAGCTCCGCCGCCTTTCTGATCCCGAGGTACTCCTTTACGAAGCGCTTTGTATTGCGGTCAAGGTCGTTGAACCAGCCCGCCGCAGTGTCGTTGTCGTGGGTGGAGGTGTACACTGCGCAGTTCTGCGATTTGTAGTTCTGCGGGAGGTACTCGCTATCGCCGGAAGGGTCGAACGCGAACTGGAGCACCTTCATTCCCGGGTACGCCGCCTGTCTGAGCAGCTTGCGCACCGGCGGAGTGATGATACCGAGATCCTCCGCGATAATGCCGCCATTTCCGGTCTCCTGCTTTATCACGCGGAACAGGTCGTACTTCGGACCTTCGCACCACTTGCCGCCGTGGGCGGTCTTGCTTCCGAACGGTATCGCATAGTAGCTGTTGAAGCCGATGAAGTGGTCGATGCGCACGATGTCGTATATCTTCTTTGCAAAACCTATTCTGCCGACCCACCAGCGGTAATTGTCCTGCTTCAT
>ULQK01024476.1_pt1 | contig 12524 bp, 8 predicted proteins | sample 1954371 | NCBI WGS metagenome assembly ULQK01 (sample SAMEA4835652, study PRJEB28245) | human gut metagenome | biome: gut microbiome; material: fecal sample | place: Denmark | collected 2008 | reverse complement strand
ATTGTTTTCCTCCAACCATAAACAATCGGTGAATGGCGGGAAGGGGCAATCCGCAGTTCACCACCAATAGCTGACGACCCGAATCAAAGAGACTCTTAACATGGGTCTCTTTTTTTATGCATATGAATAACGGAACAAAACCGCTGAAGGGGGAACGGAAGCATATGGGGCGCATGAGGACGGCATTTAACGCGGCTATGGCGGCAATTGTAGCCGCGTTTATGGTAATAATGAGCATACAGGCGTATAAGGAGCTGTTTGTGCGGGAGACAGAGCCGCCCGTGAAGCAGCGCACGGGCATAATAAACGTTTGGCATGTGGTCAAATACAAGCCGTATTCCGGCAGCGTAAGCACAATAATGGCCGATGCCGCAAGAAAGCTTGAAAAAAAGGAATACGGAGTGTTTTACAGTGTGGAAGGAATGATGGAGGAGGAATACGCAAGGCGGATCGAACGCGGCGAAAAGCCGGACGTGATATCCTTCCCGGCGGGGCTTATAGACGCGGACGGGCTCAGCGAGCTTGACGCGGGGAACTATGCCGAAATAAGCGGCGAACTGCTGCGTGCGGGCAGCAGCGAAGGCAAGCTGTATGCAATACCATATGCGCAAAGCCCATGCGTGCTGATAGAGAACAACGAACTATCAAAGAAAATAGGAATAAACTTAGATGAAGGCAGCGTAGATGCGGCGGCTATATTTGCGGCCGTAAACGGGGCGGACGGCGGCGCGATAAAGCAAAGCATATTGTCCGGCAGGGCGGAAAGATGGACGCTTATCGGCGCGGAAGGCGAGTGCCTCGATACGGCGGCATTTAAGGAGGGTAAGGCGGTGCTTTGCATAGACGATGTGCGTACGGCGCGCGAACTGAGCATGCTGAGCGAGCGGGGTAAGGGATTTAACTATACTGTGCACGGCATAATGGGGCAGCACGGCAACGCACAGCTTATCGCAATACCGTATACCGAGGACGAATGGGTGAAGGAACATGCCGAAAAGCTTATACAGCTTTTATTAACGCCAAAGTATAGCCTGAAGATAGCCCAAACGGGGCTTTATCCTTCGGCGCCTTATGAAGATAAGGCGGAGAGCGCAAGCCCCGTGGATGCGCAGGAGTTACTCAACGGCACGCCATGCGTAAACGCGTTCTTGCTGAACCGGTATAAGGACGCCATTGCGGAGGAAGCTGCACGCGCGCTTTCGGGCGATAGCGGGGCGAATGAGGCCATAGTTAAAAGATATGGCGAGCTTTTTGACTGAGTATTGTGAAAAGGGCAAAAATAAAGTAAAATTAAGCTTGGTATAATACTGCTTGTTGGGAGAATGAGTAATGAAAGAACTGCCTGTTGAATTAAAACGGATGCTTGATGCGCTCGGTGCAAAGGAGAATGTGCCTATGGCGCAGTACACCTCCTTCAAAACGGGCGGCAGCGTGCGCATATTGGCCGAGCCGGACACGGCGGAGCATACTGCTGAGCTTATGCGCCTGATAGAGGCGGCTGGCGTAGAGCATTACGTTATAGGCAACGGCACAAATCTTTTGATAAGCGATAAAGGGCTTGATGCGATAGTTTTGCGCATAGGCGAGAAAATGGCGAACGTTGAGCGCAGCGGCCGCACGATAATCGCAGGTGCGGGTGCAAGCTATGCGGCAATGGCAAAGCAAAGCGTGCAATGGGGCCTGATGGGCCTTGAATGGGCGGCGGGCATACCGGGCACGGTGGGCGGCGCGGTTGCAATGAACGCCGGCGCATACGGCGGGGAGACGGTGGATGCGCTGAAAACCGTTACCTATGCGGAAAACGGCGCAATAATAAAAGAAACCGTGGATAAAACCGCGTTTGGATACAGGCTGAGTCCGTATTGCGCGCCGGAACGCATAGTGATATGGGCGGAGTTTGAACTGAACGACGATGACGGCAGCGCATACGAAAAAATGACGGACTACAACAAGCGCAGGCGCGAAAAGCAGCCCATAAACTATCCCAGTGCCGGCAGCGTATTCAAGCGGCCTGAAGGCCACTTTGCAGGCGCATTGATAGAACAGGCCGGGCTGAAGGGAACGCGCATAGGCGGCGCGGAGGTTAGTACGCTGCACGCGGGCTTTATAATAAACGCAGGTGGGGCAACATCGCGCGATGTATACGAGCTGATACGGCTCGTGCAGCAAAAGGTGAAGGAACACAGCGGCGTGCAGCTTGAAACGGAAGTAAAGCTGCTTGGTGAATTCTAAGGAGGAACGGATGGAACTTATAATAGTCACAGGCCTGTCCGGCGGAGGAAAAACTCAGGCGCTCAGGTGCCTGGAGGACATGGGCTATTTCTGCGTGGACAATCTGCCGTGCGCAATGGTGGGCGGATTTGTGCAGCTTTGCCGCGATTCAAAGCCGCCCGTTGAAAAGGCCGCCGTGGTTATAGACAGCCGCGAAAGCGTTTTCGCCGGGGAGGTGCAGCAGGCGCATATGCAACTATGCATGCTGCCTGTCAATTTCCATATATTGTATCTTGAATGCCGCGACGGCGTGCTTGAACGGCGCTATAACGAAAGCCGCCGCCCGCATCCGCTTAATCGCGACATACGCGAAGGCATAAAGGAAGAACGCGAGCTGCTCTCTTTCTTCCGCGACAGGGCGGAATACATAATAGACACGAGCGACTTAAAGCCGATGGAGTTAAGAAGAAAGCTTGAAGAATACTTCAGCGGCGACAGGAAGGCCGAGTTCCAGTTAATAATAGAAAGCTTTGGCTATAAGCGCGGTGTGCCGTTTGAGGCGGATATGGTATTTGATATGCGCTTCAGCCCAAATCCGTTCTATGAAGCGGAATTGAGAGGGCTCAGCGGCAGGGACAAGCCCGTGCGGGACTTTATTGAGGCGGACGAGACATACGAAAGCTTTATAAACCAAACCGAATCTATGCTGAGGGAGCTTATTCCTGCGTTTGTAAAGCAGGGCAAGCGCAGGCTGCTCGTGGCCTTCGGCTGCACGGGCGGCAGGCATCGTTCCGTATGCGCAGCGGAGGAAATGCACAAAAGATTGAAGGACAGCTACTCGTCCCGCCTTATACACCGCGATGCGGGCATAGAGGCGGCGGACATACAGGAGCGCACAGGGGGAAAGGGAGAAAGCTGATGTCTTTTTCATCCACGGTAAAGGACGAATTGGTCGGCATAAAAACGCAAAGCCGCGAAGAAAGGCTTAGCATATTGTGCGGCCTGACGCATACCGCGGCGGCGGTTACGCTGGGCCGGGGCGGATTGGGCATAGAATACGTGAGCGAAAGCGAAAACGTGGCGGAGCTTGCCCGTGCACTAACGGCGGAGCTGTATGGCCTTAACGCTTCGTTTTCCACCCGTAAGCAGGAAGGATTGAAGCGCAGCAGCATAATCGTGCATGTTTCCGGCGAAGGGTGCAGGCAGCTGCTTATTGATTGCGGCAGCCTGCCAAATGATGACAACGAGGATTTTCAGCCCGGCAAAATACCCGAAAGCATGGCCGAAAGCGACGAGCGCATGCGCTGCCTGCTGCGCGGCGCATTCCTTGGCGGCGGCTCCGTGAGCGATCCCAAGAAGGGCTATCATCTTGAAATAGTCACGCGGCAGGAAAATTTTGCGGACACTTTGCGCGCCGCGGCGGAAGGCTACGGCATCCGCGCCAAGGTGACGGCAAGGAAGGCGAACTATATTTTTTATCTTAAGGAAGGCGAAAGCGTATCCGATTTTCTCAGCCTTGTCGGCGCAATGAACGGTACAATGGAATTTGAACAGATACGCGTGCTGCGCTTCATGGCGAACGACATAAACCGCCGCACCAATTTTGAGGATGCGAATATGCAGAAGGCGGCTATGGCGTCCGCCCAGCAAAGGATGGATATACAGCTTATAATAAAAGAACAGGGCATAGAAAGCCTTGGCGATAAGCTTAGGCAAACGGCGGAAGCAAGGATAAATAACCCCGAAGCTACGCTGACAGAGCTTGCGAAGGAGCTGGACATAACAAAATCCTGCCTTACGCACAGGCTTAAAAAACTGTCCCAAATGGCGGAAGATATACGCCTTCACGGCAGCGGGGCAATGGAAGGAACGGGAGAGGAGAATATATGAGCGGTTTTACGCATCTGCATGTGCATACGGTATACAGCCTGCTTGACGGGGCGTCCAAAATACCGGCGCTTGTTTCGCGCGCGAAGGAACTGGGTATGGATTCCATTGCCATAACAGATCACGGCGTGATGTACGGCGTGATAGATTTCTATAAGGAATGCACAAAGCAGGGCATAAAACCAATACTCGGCATGGAGGCCTATGTTGCGCCGGCCTCGCTTTACGATAGGGAGGGCGTAAGGGAATATAACCACCTTATTTTGCTTGCAAAGAACCAAATCGGCTATAAAAACCTTATGAAACTGAGCTCCATAGCTTTTGTGGACGGGTTTTATTATAAGCCGAGGATTGATTACGATATACTTGAAAAGTATCACGAAGGGATTATCTGCCTTTCCGCGTGCCTTGCGGGCAGCATACCGCAGGCGCTGCTGAACGGCCGCTACGATGATGCGCATGCGCTTGCGCTCAGGCTCAAACGCGTATTTGGCGATGATTTTTATATTGAACTGCAAAACCACGGCCTGCCGGAACAGCTGGAGGTGCTGCCAAAGCTTGCAAATTTGGCGCGGGAGCTGAACATAAAGGCCGTTGCCACGAATGATATCCATTATGTGGACAAGGCTGATGCCGAGGCGCAGGACCTTCTGCTTTGCATACAAACGGCTAAATACGTAGACGATGAAAACCGCATGCGTATGAGCGCGGATGAGTTCTATCTTAAAAGCGAAGAAGAGATGCGCGCCGCGCTGAAAGGATATGAATATGCCGTTGAAAATACGCGCGAGGTTGCGGATAAGTGCAACGTGACCATTGCTTTTGGCGAAAGGCATCTGCCCGGCTTTACGGCGCCCGACGGCATGGATAATTTTGAATATCTTAAAAAGCTTTCCGAAGAAGGGCTTGTACAGAAAATGCCCGATGCCGATGATGCCGCGCGTGAGCGGCTGAATACGGAGCTTGAAATAATCCGCAAAATGGACTTTGTGGACTATTTCCTTATAGTGCGGGACTTTGTGGCATTTGCGCACAGCAAGGGCATATCGGTGGGCCCCGGCAGAGGAAGCGGCGCGGCGAGCCTTGTTGCATATTCGTTGGACATTACGGACGTTGACCCGCTTTTGTACGACCTTCCGTTTGAGCGTTTCCTTAATCCGGAGCGCGTATCTATGCCGGACTTTGATATAGACTTCTGCGTTGAAAGGCGGCAGGAGGTAATAGACTACGTTGTTGAAAAATACGGCAAGGATAACGTGTCCCAGATAATCACGTTTTCGACCCTTGCGGCAAGGGCGGTTGTGAAGGACGTTGGCCGCGCGCTGAGGGTGCCGCTGCAGGACGTAAACAGAATAACAAAACTTATCCCAAGGACAGTCGATATGACGCTGAGCAAGGCGCTTGAAGTATCGGCGGAGCTGAAGGAGCTTTACGATAACGATCCGATGGTGACAAAGCTTATAGACCTTTCCTTAAAGCTCGAGGGCCTGCCAAGGAATCCCGGCACTCATGCGGCGGGCGTTGTTATAAGCGCGGAGCCTATAAGCGAATTTGTGCCGCTTCAGCGCAACGGGGACATTATTACAACTCAGTTTTATAAAGAAATTATAGAAGAACTGGGCCTATTGAAGATGGACTTCCTTGGGCTAAGAACGCTTACCGTAATACGCGATACGCTTGATTTTATACGGGAGCAGGGCAAAAAGGTGCCTGATAAGGAGCTTAAGGACTATACGGACAGGCGCGTATATGAAATGATATCCGCGGCCGATACGGATGGCGTGTTCCAGCTTGAATCCGCGGGCATGAAGCAGTTCATGCTGCAGCTTAGGCCAGGCTGCCTTGAAGACCTTATCGCGGGAATTTCGCTTTTCAGGCCCGGCCCAATGGACCAGATACCCAAGTATCTTTCCGGCAAGAACCATCCGGATCAGGTAACGTATCTTAGCGAAAAGCTTCGCCCCGCGCTCAAGGCCACATATGGCTGCATGGTATATCAGGAGCAGGTCATGCGCATTGTGCGCGACGTGGCGGGCTATTCGATGGGCCGCAGCGACCTTGTGCGCCGCGCAATGGCAAAAAAGAAGCACGATGTTATGCAGAAGGAAAGGCATAACTTTGTGTACGGCATAGAGGAGAACGGCGTTGTAAGCGTGCCGGGAGCCGTGCGGAACGGCGTTGATGCGGACACGGCGAATAAAATATTCGACGCTATGGCGGACTTTGCATCCTACGCGTTCAATAAGCCGCACGCGGCATGCTACGCCGTGCTTGCGTACAGAACGGCTTATCTTAAAGTATATTACCCGGTTGAATTCATGACGGCAATGCTGAATAGCTTTATCAGCAATGTCGACCAGCTTGCGGGCTACATAAGCACCGCGCGCCGCATGGGCATAACAGTGCTGCCGCCGGACATAAATAAAAGCCGCGAAAAATTCAGCGTGGAGGATGGCAAGATACGCTTCGGCCTTGCGGGTATACGCAACGTGGGCGAAGGGGCGATGAAGGATATTATAAAAGAGCGCGATTGCGGCGGAAGCTTCAAGGATTTCATGGACTTTGCAAACCGTGCGGGGGATATAAACAAGCGCATGGTGGAGGCCATGATAAAGGTTGGTTGTTTCGACAGCACGGGCGCCAAACGCTCCCAGCTGATGGCGGTGTACGAGAAAGCGCTTTCGCTTGCCGCGGGGGACAGGAAACAGGCCGCGGCGGGGCAGATGAGCCTTTTTGACCTTGGCGGCGGGGGAAGCATAAGAAGAAGCTTTGTTGAACTGCCTGATATTGCGGAATTTGCGGAAGCGGAAAAGCTTGATATGGAGCATGAAACGCTCGGTATATATCTTAGCGGACATCCACTCAATGACTATGCGGATATACTTGCCGCCCTTCCGGACACGGCCGCTAAGCTCAGCGGTAAAAGCGGCGAAGAAAATGTTGAAATAGGGCCGCAAGAGGGTGACAAAGTAAAAATTGGTGGTATAATAACACACGTTCAAAGAAAACTTACGCGCTCCGGCAGCGGAATGATGGCGTATTGCACGCTGGAGGACACCACGGGTTCAATAGAATGCATGGCTTTCCCGTCGGTGTTCACAAAGTATTCAAGCCTTTTGAACAGCGATTCAAAGGTGATAATTTCCGGCAAGCTGAACGTGCGCGATGAGCAGGAGAACATGATTTTGATAGACGATGTGCAGCCGCTTATGAAGCGCAGCGCATCGGAAAAGATTTACCTTAGGCTGGATACGCAGGACAAGCCGCTTATGGACAGGCTTATGAGCGTGCTGCGCCGCTTTCCCGGCAATGTGCCCGTAATACTGCACGACCCGAACACCAAGCGCACGCAGCTTGCGCCTAAGGAATTGTTTGTTAATCCCTCCGGAGCCGTAAAGGATGTCCTTTGCGAACTTCTGGGACAAGATAATGTAAAAATCAAAAAGGGAGAATAGTTTTTATGAAAAAGATCGGAGTACTTACAAGCGGAGGAGACACGCCGGGCATGAACTCGGCAATTCGTGCCGTGTTTAAGGAAGCGGATGCACGCGGAATGGACGTTATGGGCATATTCCATGGCTACAAGGGGCTGATAGAGGGCCGCATACGCCAGCTTACCCATGAGGACGTGGCAAACGTTATGCATAAGGGCGGCACGGTACTAAGGACCGCGCGCAGCAGCGAATTTATGCAGGACGGCGGCTTTGAAAAGGCACTGAATATGCTGCATGCATACGATATAGACGGCCTTATAATAATCGGCGGGGACGGCAGCTACCGCGGCGCAAAAAAGCTTTATGAAAACGGCATAATGACAATCGGCCTGCCCGGCACCATAGATAACGACATGGGCTATACCGATTTTACTATCGGCTTTACCACGGCCGTTAACACTATAACCGATGAAATATACAAGATACGCGATACCATGCGCGCGCATGACCGCGTGGGCGTGGTTGAGGTCATGGGACGCAACTGCGGCGATATCGCGCTGTGGTCCGGCGTAGCCGGCGGCGCGGACATGATAATTGTGCCCGAAGTTCCCGTGGACTGGGAGGACTGCGCAAAGCAGCTTGTAAAGAATAAGCTGCGCGGCCAGCTGACAAGCATTGTTATAATAGCCGAAGGCGCAGGCAGAGCGGAGGATTTTGCCCGCTTTGTGAACGAGCATACGGATGTTGAGGCCAAGGCCATAGTTCCCGGATACATACAGCGCGGCGGCAACCCCACCGCATTTGACAGGGTGCTTGCGGCAAGGCTTGGCCAGCGCGCGGTGGAGCTGCTTGCGGACGACATAGGCGGTCGCGCCGTTGGCATAAAGGACAACAAGATAATTGACGTGAGCATAGAAGAAGCGGTTGAAATGCCGGATCGCTTTGACGAAAAGCTATTCCGCTTTAACAGCGTGCTTGCAAGATTTTAATTGGTAAAGGATACGCGTAATGACTAAACGGATGAAAACAGCCGGGCCTGTGAACCGGAACGATGATATTGCATTGAAGATAGATTCCCTCGGTTCCGAAGGGCAGGGCGTTGGCCGGTATGAAGGCCTGGCGGTTTTTGTGCCGTTTGCGCTGCCGAATGAGCATGTTAAGGCGCATATAATAAAGGCGGCGTCAAATTATGCCGTGGGCAAGCTTACCGCCGTGGAGGTTCCAAGCAAGGACAGGCGGGAGCCGCGCTGCTCCTCCTTCACACGCTGCGGCGGATGCAATCTGCTGCACATGGATTACGCGGCGCAGCTTGAATACAAGCGCAATGTTGTGGCGAACGCGCTTATGCGCATAGGCAAGGTAGCCTCACCGCATGTTAAGCGTACCATCGGCATGGAGCATCCTTATCATTACCGCAATAAGGCTGCGTTCCCGTTCGCGATGGTTGATGGGCGCATGTGCTTCGGCTTTTTTGCCCCGCGCAGCCATAGGCTCGTTCCGATAGACGGCTGCCTTATTGAAAACAGGGCGCTGTATAACGTTGCGCAGGCCGTGCATTGTTGGGCGGAAGAAAACGACATTGCCCCATATGACGAGCAAACCGGCGGCGGCACGCTGCGCCACGTTGTGGGCAGAATAACCACCACGGGCGATATTATGGCCGTTATAGTGACCAAAGGGCAGCCGAAGAAGCTGAATGCGCTTGAGAATATGCTGACGGAGCGCTGCGAAGGGCTGAAGTCAATAATACTCAACCGCAACGACGAAGCCACAAACGTTATCCTTGGCGATAAGTACGAAACGCTTTGGGGGGACGATACGCTTACGGAGGAGCTTTGCGGCTTCAAGTTTGAGATAAGCGCGGCGTCTTTCCTTCAGGTGAATCCTATACAGACGGAGAAGCTTTATGCTCAGGTGGAAGCGTTTTTTCCCGAGCGGGACGGCTTTGAGGCGATGGACGTATACTGCGGCGCAGGCACTATATCGATGGTCATATCCAAACACGCGTCCCATGTAACGGGCATAGAGAACGTGCCGAGCGCGGTGGAGGATGCACGGCGCAATGCAGCCATGAACGGCGTTACAAACGCGGACTTTATATGCGCCGATGCGGCTGCCGCGCTGCCAGAGCTGATAGCAAAGGGCGCAAGGCCGGGCGTGATAGTGCTCGATCCGCCACGAAAGGGCTGCGATAAAGCGGTGCTCGATGCGGTGGCGGCAAGCGGGGCTGAGCGCATAGTCTACGTTTCCTGCGACCCCGCCACCCTCGCCCGCGACGTAAGCATACTTACCCAGTCCGGCTATTCCCTCCAGTCCGCCCAGCCTGTGGATATGTTCCCGCAGACTGCGCACGTCGAGACGGTTGTCTTACTCTCCAAGGGAGAAATCGACTCCAAAAAGGTACGTGTGGAGTTCTCTTTGGAGAATATGGATATGTCCGGATTCCAGAAAGGCGCAACCTATCCGCAGATCAAGGAGTACGTGCGGGAGCATAGTGGACTAAAGGTATCTTCCCTGTATATTTCTCAGGTAAAGCGGAAATGCGGGCTGGATGTTGGACAAAACTATAATCTGTCGAAGAAGGAGAATGTCAAGCAGCCCCAATGCCCGCCTGAGAAGGAATTAGCGATTAGAGAGGCATTCAATTATTTTGGAATGCTTTAGTTTAGAAGACCTGGGATAATTGTCTTTCGTAATTATCCCAGGTCTTCAGTTCATTCATTGATGAGATAGACTTTTCCGTGCGCTCTTGTAATTGCCACGTATAGCTTATTCCTAGTCGATGGGGCTAATTCGCACAATTTTCCGGCAGCATATTTTTCCGCTGTAGCCTTATTAAGCATCACGCAGACATCTTGATAATGATCTTCTCCTTTGGTATCTCCCCAATTTCTATGGCTAGATCCATACTTTGAGCTGTTTCGGAAATGTAGCTTTACAATATTCGGATTCGCTAAAATACTATTTATCTGGGCTTGTTCAGAGAGGAAAATGATATCACTTGCTTCGCTACTCATTCCTGTGTTCTGGTTAGAATATATCTCAATGCCCAGATTCTCTGTAATAAAACAGCAAATACTGGAACTGCAGCGCCAACTCTTTACAAGTGATGTCTTGTCAGACAAGAAGCCTCGGTTTATAAAGCGTGCTTCATAGTTTGGGAAATTATCAAATAGATTTTTATTAGCATTACCGTCCCGGCTTGTATCATAGGTGTGCTGGTAGAAATCACCAACAAAAAGCATGTTTATGTTGGCTGTCATAAGTTGCTCGAGGAAAGAAAAATCACGCCCCGCAATGTCCTGTATCTCATCAACAATAAACTCATCAAAATATTTTTCTAAACGCCGCTTCAGTGTTTCCATCGATCCGGTATGTTCAATCAACAACGCCAACCTGTTACTATAAATATAGCCTGCCGATGTAATATAATAGGCTTTATCACATTGTCGTAATCGGTTATTGGGATTTTTCTCGTAAAATATGCCTCTAGTCTTAAGCTTATCTGCTAAAAACGGCTTATAGCAAAATCTATACAGGAACGTAAAATATCCCATGACCCAAATATTTTCTGGCCAGTCGCCATTGAACTTCTCAGAAATTTTGCGACATAGATTGTTGTAATTTCCAACTGTATATGTGACTATGAGTGATCGCTTATCCCGGGAAAGAGAATCAACGATATAAGTCGTTTTCCCTGAGCCAGCAACAGCAAAGATTACTCTTTTATCCATTTGATGCCTCTCTTTATATAGTCGGGGACTACTAGCATACTCAGAGTTCATAGTATCGTTATACCGTATTCTGAGAGTCGCTGAAGTTGGCGGTGGTTTAATTTAGGAAATAGCAACTGGCGCACATGGCTTGCTTCTATTTTAAGTGCGCCACCGCCCATTACTGTGCAGAGTAATTCCAGATAGCATCTGCTCCAGGTTGAGTTCAGAAGCGCCAAACAAATTTTAATGGTTTCTTCTGAGTCCCCCCACAGAGTGACAAAGTTCGCATCCACTGCAATAGGATTTTCCTTCAATTGCGGGACATAAACGCAGTCTGCCGCAGTTGAACTAACACGAGTGATGCAAAGATTGGGGAGATGTCTTGGGGCAAATTGCGGTAGCATATACCAGAACCGTTCATATTGGAAGTTAATCTTTTTCTCATTTGACTTTACCGCACTGTACTCTCTGAAAGATATTTCTCTCGGATTTTTGTATTTTTCTGCCGCAGAAATATACTTGCTCAGTGTACTTGGTAGTTCTTGATACTGTCCTGCTACGTTATGTGTACAGACGGCAAAATCTTGAGACCGTATGTAATTTTGTAAGTATAGCACGCCTGTTTCTACCGTTTGCGGGTTCACTGCAAGCCCAGTTACTTGGCGGCGGTTCTGCACACAGCGAATGATATACTTTTGGGAGACATCAATTATCCCTCCACCAAACCATTTGCCTGTGCGCAAGGAATATTCATCATCAGTTTTACCAATAATCTTAAAATAAAAGAATTCGTTTGCACCTGTCCGTAACCCCTGTCCACAATGTATTCCCAAGTCACCTAGCGTCATGTATGCTTGCTCAGGGACATTATTCAATATGCTGTCTAATTCCGGTGGAAGTTGGGAGGCGCTATTTTGCGCCTGAAAATCTCCCGATAACATCCACTTTGGTATACGTTGAGAAGCCAGCATCTGAGGAAATAACGACATGGTGCTTCTGCTTTCTAGTGTAAAGTCGTTGTCGGTAGCATTTACCTCGCTGGTCAACAAGTCCATAAGAGCTTTTTCTCCTGATAGACCATTCCATGTTAAATTATCAACTAAGGAGCGCTCTCCCACGAGCCCTGCTCCTAAATCAATAAACAGTGTTTTCTCGCCTGTTGCCTCAGACAGGGGAACAATCTTCTTCTTTTTAGCGACAATAAGACAAGTCCGTACCAGAGCGTTATCGAACCAGCAAGCATTCACATCCCTTGCTATGGCTAGCACATCAAAGG
>ULQK01039692.1_pt1 | contig 12559 bp, 17 predicted proteins | sample 1954371 | NCBI WGS metagenome assembly ULQK01 (sample SAMEA4835652, study PRJEB28245) | human gut metagenome | biome: gut microbiome; material: fecal sample | place: Denmark | collected 2008 | reverse complement strand
ATTCGATGAAAATGCATCAGCTTCCGGTAGACAACTTTATTGTGTATTATCTTGTCGATGATAAAGAGAGGACAGTTACAGTAGCACGAATATTCTACGGTGGTCGAGATATCGAAGGAATTATAAATTCAAATAAATAAACAGAAGTGGAGCTTTTTGTGTGAAAACAAGAGCTCCATTTTTATATGAATAAAATTCCTCTGTCATCATAGACAGAACAGATATAAAGCTAAAGCAGGTAGAGATGCCTGCTTTTCTTTATGTCAGAATGGAGGATTTTATGAGAAGTACAGATAAAAAGAAGGATAACAAGGTTCTTATGTCCTTGCGTATATCCGCAGAGGATAAGGAACAGATAGAGGAAAAAGAAAGGAAAAACGGACTTACTACGTCGGAATATATCAGAAGATGTGCTATGGGAAGAAAGCTTCCATGCTACGGAGATACAAGTCTGTTAAAGGAGTATTCCATGCAGCTTGGAAAGATTGGTTCCAATCTAAATCAGATAGCGAAACATCTGAATAGTGGCGGTTCCTATTTTAGTGTTTACAGCGATGTGAAAGAGGCAGTGAAGGAATTGCTGGATTTAAAGTTTAAGATACTTCCGGCATTGGAGGATGTTGCATGTGGAAAAAAGCACAGACGTATGGGATATACAGAAGAAAAGATAAAGAGTATTCGGTATAAGATGTCCTTGTATGATGAATTTATGGAAGAATACAATTGCAGGAAACGAAACAGTAACAAAATAGAAAAAAGTAAAGAGATTAGTTACAGAAAAGATAGGGGAGGAAAATAGATGATCCCATTGCTTAATCATTTCCTCAAAATCAGAAATACTTCTTGCCGCATCTTCCATTCGCTTCAGAGCAATGGCTTGTATATCACGTTTCAAAAGAGTTCTGTCAGGATGCTCATATTCACAGAAGTCCGGCAATTCCTGTTGTTTTGTATGGTTCATTTATCTGTAATACCTGCCTTATACATAAAATAATCAGAGTTCATCAGAAGCTTACTTTTTGCAAGAAATCTGATTTTTTCAAAAACACTTCTAAATCTCCTATAAGTGAGAGAGTAATCTTTTTAAATATAAAAATATTACTTCAAACATTAAAGCGTGAAGTGATTCATACAATCAGTATAGCACAAAACAAACGTATGTTCTACAACTATTTAATAAAAATCGAATATTTGTTTGGTAATGCTGGCGGAGTGGTGTGAATAGCAATTGTAAGTGTATGTGAGACTGGTTGTTTGTAATTCGTGAAAAACAGTATTTTGAGAGGAGGTTTTGCTATGGAGTGGTATCAGATGGATGCAGGAAAGTGTCTGGAATTCAGCAAGAAAATGGCGGTGCTTAGAAAACTGGTTCGCCTTGGCCTGATTTCGGAAAATGAATATATTCGGGCAAAGAATAGGATTATGAGTTCATATCACATTCTGGAGTCAGAATATTTCAAGTCCGGTACAGGAAAAAGAGTTGCTTAGCAAGGAAGGCTTGATTATGGCTGATCAGACTTTACCATTGAATGTTAGTGATGAGATGAAATCAGACGATGAAAGACAGAATTGTGTAGGAATGGAGAATGACGAAGAATTGTGTTCTTCTTCGGCAACCGACAAATTGTGAGACCGTGTGCCTGCTGGGTAGATGAAAAGGAAGCAAGGTAAAAAGCTGTTGTTGGAACAGAAAACAAACATCACAAGTTTTTTATAAAAAAGATTAATGAAATCCAACATTTCCTCACATTAAGTCACAAACCGAATTAATATCCCCCTTATTTTGAATTTTTCGATAGCAGGATGTCTACTATAATAAAGTTATCAATCAATTATTTAAAATAAGGAGATGATATCAATTATGGTAGTGAATGATTTAAGATCAGCGCTTGAAGTGTTAAAGCAGATGGATGGCCAACTGGTGGAGACTGATATTGAAGTGGATCCGGAAGCAGAGCTTGCAGGGGTGTACAGGCATGTGGGAGCAGGCGGTACGGTCATGCGTCCGACGAAAATTGACGGACCGGCTATGATATTTAACAATATAAAAAATCATAAGGATGCGCGAGTGGTGATCGGTCTGCTTGCAAGCAGAGAACGTGTTGCGAGACTTATGGGCTGCAAGAAAGAAGAACTTGGAAAGCTTTTGTGCAGGGCGGCTTTAAACCCGATCGAGCCCGTCGTCTCAGAGGAAAAGGCGCCATGTCAGGAAGTGATACATAAAGTAACGGATCCTGATTTTGACTTATTCAAATTATTCCCGGCACCGACGAACACTCCGATGGACGCAGGACCATATATCACAATGGGGATGTGCTATGCAACACATCCGGATACTGGATGCTCGGATGTGACGATCCACAGGATGTGCATTCAGTCAAAGGATGAATTATCCATATTTCTACAGCCGGGAAGCAGACATATCGGTGTGATGGCAGAAAGGGCGACAGAACTCGGGCAGCCACTTCCGATTTCTATTTCGATCGGTGTTGATCCGGCGATAGAAGTTGGTTCCTGCTTTGAACCGCCAACTACACCGCTTGGGTATAACGAACTTTCGATTGCGGGTGCCATCAGAAAGACTCCGGTGGTACTGGCACCATGTGTTTCCATAAAAGAAAATGCAATCGCAAATGCTGAATATGTGATTGAAGGAGAAATCCAGCCGGGAATCAGAGTGGTTGAGGATCAGAATACACATACGGGATATGCGATGCCGGAATTCCCAGGATATAATGGACTGGCAAGTCATGAGTGCTGGCTTATAAAGGTAAAGGCGGTTACGCATAGAAAGAATCCGATCATGCAGACGGTGATCGGACCAAGCGAAGAGCATGTGAATCTGGCGGGAATTCCAACAGAGGCCAGTATTTATAATATGCTTGAGAAGGCATTGCCGGGGAAGGTGACGAATGTTTATGCGCATCCGTCAGGCGGAGGAAAATATATGGCAGTTCTTCAGTGCAGAAAGACCGTGCATACGGATGAAGGAAAGCAGAGACAGGCAGCGCTGCTGGCGTTTAGCGCGTTTCCAGAGTTGAAACATGTGATCCTCGTAGATGAGGACGTGGATATTTTTGACACGCGCGATGTTCTGTGGGCAATGAATACGCGCTTTCAGGGAGATCGGGATATCATTACAATTCCAGGGGTAAGGTGTCATCCGCTTGACCCGAGTTCTGATCCGGCTTACAGCCAGAGTATTTCCGATAAGGGAATCAGCTGCAAGACGATTTTTGACTGCACGGTACCATTTGAACTGAAGGATAAATTTGCACGGGCAAAATTTATGGATATTGATGAGGAAAAGTGGAAGGATTTTATTTGATATGAAAAAAATTCTGGTAGGGATAAGTGGGGCATCCGGAGCTCCGATCGCGATCAGACTGTTGAAACGGCTGAGAGAGATGGCTGATGTCGAGACACATCTGATCATGACAAAAGGGGCAGAACTTACCATTGTCCAGGAAACGGATTGTACAGTAGAGCAGGTAAAGGCACTTGCAGATGTGGTGTATGATGTGTCTTCACTTGGCGAATGTCCTGCGTCAGGGAGTTTTAAAATGGACGCAATGATCATTGTTCCATGTTCAATGAAAACAGCTGCGGGAATTGCTTCCGGTTACAGTGATAATCTGCTCCTGCGTGCAGCAGATGTGACGTTGAAAGAAGCAAGACAGTTAGTACTTGTGGCAAGAGAATCGCCCCTTAGTCCGGTTCATCTCAGGAATCTTCATGAGCTGAGTTCCATGGGAGTCCGCATTGTACCGCCAATGATCAGTTTTTATCAAAAATATACGACGATTGAAGCGTGGACGGATAATTTTGCGGAACGGTTGCTGGAAATATTGGGATTACATAATACAATGCAATCCTGGAGCGGAATGTAGAGAGAGACGCATCAGGATAGGTGGTGTAAATTGATAAATTTGATTGAAAAACAGATTGTACTGTTAGACAGGATCGTACAGGTATCCGTCTGCAGGACGGAATGTGGGATACAGGTGCTGATCGCAGGCGGGGACAGGTCACATATAGGCGCTGTGAGCATCGTAGATGAAAAATCTAATTTGATCTCGCATGTTTTTGAAGGACATAAGGATCATGTGATCAGTGACAGGTGGGCAGTTAAGTTGTATGAACGTTTTTTAGTTCCGGTGGTGGTATCTGCTGGGATTCACTACGATAAAATTACGCCGGATGGGATAAAGACAGTGATTGAAGAAATAGAAAAACTGTTAGAAGAGGTAATGGCGTACGAATAAAAAAGGCGGAAAAGATGAATTCATCTTTTCTGCTTTTTTTGTGGGCATAGAAAATTTACCGGGCGTATATGTCAGGATTTGAACAATTTATCGTTGCATAAATTTACAAATAACTGTGCTGTTTTTGAAAGAGGCTTGTCGCAGCGGTAGCATAATGAAAGCTGTGATGAAATAACAGGCGTGATAGGAACAGCACACCATGGAGCACCGGTTTGTTTTGGACCATTTTCCGGAAGCTGAAGATGAACGTTCATCAGCAGAGCGACACAGTTTTGGTTGGTTACCATGTCTAAAATGGAATCAATTCTGTGGCTGGTAAAAACGATATCTGGAATAAAACCTGCATTCTGGCATGCATCCATTGACATCTGGTACATCAGGGAACCTTCTTTTATAAAACAGAAACGATCATTTTTAAGTTGCTGCAGGGTAATAGACGAAGAAGACGCCAGAGGGTGGCTGAGTGGAATCAGTGCAACCAGATGATCACTCATGTAAGGGATCCTCAAAATGTGATGGTCATTGAGAAAGTTTTTTTCAAAAGTAACTTTATCTTCACGGTTAAAGATCAGCTCACATTTTTCATTTTCCAGATATGGCATTAAATTTACAGGATCATCTTCTGTAATCCGTACAGTAGTTTCTGGGTATAATTTCTGAAATTGTGAAAGAAACTGAGTGATGTGATACTGTGGCATAGAAGGAATCGTACCGATGGTGAGAAGACCATTTTCGATATTAAGCATTCTCTGGATGGCAGAAATTCCTTCAAATTCGGAACGGGTAACGGATTTTGCGTAAGGCAGAAAAATTTCTCCATAGTTTGTGAGTTCTACCCGTCTTGTGGTGCGTGTAAATAAAGCCACACCGAGGTCATTTTCCAGACTTTTGATATGTTTTGATAACGTGGACTGGTTCATATAGAGCCGTTCAGAGGCTTCCCAAAAGTTTTTTGTTTCAGCAAGGACAATAAACTCCTTTAAATTCTCAGTATTCATGCATCCGTTCTCCTTTAAGTCTGTTTCTGACTTAATTCTATCGGAACCCGAATTGTTTGTCAACGCGGGGCAAAATATAATAGAAATATCAAAAAAATATATCTTTTGGGAGGTAAATATGGAGAACAGAAAAAAAGTGCCGCTTAAAAATAAGCTGGCGTACGGTATTGGAACAGGCGGGGGAAATGTGTTCAGTCAGATCGCGGCGGCATTTCTTCTCAATTACTACACGGACACAGCACTGATAGGTGCAGGTGCCATTGCTACGATGTTTCTGGTGTGCAGGGTTTTTGATGGTATTACGGATCTGCTCATGGGTGGCATTGTGGATAAGACATCTACAAAACTAGGCAAAGCAAGACCATGGCTCATTGCTTCGGCGCCGCTTTCATTCTTGGGAATTGTTCTTTTGATGAATGTTCCAATGGGACTTGGAGAGAATGGAAAACTTGTATACGCTTACATTACATATATTTTCATGAGCTGTATTGTATACACTATTTATGGAATCTCCAATACAGCCCTTCTGCCACTCATGACACATGATAAGGACGATTCTACAATGCTTGCAACATTTTCTGCTCTGGGAAATAATATCATAGGTCTGATCGCAGGCTCCCTGATTACGCCGCTTGTATTAAATCTTGGGTGGAAGACATCAAGCATCATTTTAGGTTTTGCTGCGTGTGTCCTTATTCTGATTTCAGGATTGCTCAATAAAGAAATGGGCAATGATGAGGATACAAAGAAAATGGCAGGCATTCCGATGAGCCAGCAGCTCCCGGCAACTTTAAAGAATAAATATTTCTGGTTATTATTGCTGCTCGGCGCATTTTCACTTATTATGAATGCAAATGCGATTGGAGCACAGATTTACTACTGTAATATGGTTTTAGGAAAACCGATGTTTATGTCAGCCCTTATGACAGCAGGACAGCTTCCAGGTATTTTTATTCTGTTTCTTATGCCGGCCGTTTCAAAGAAATGGAATAAAAAGACGTTCCTGCTTATGGGAGCAGTACTGATCATTGTGGGATTTGTCATTACAGGTATTGCCGGTGGAAATACAACGCTTATCGTGATAGGAACCGTGATCCGCTCACTTGGTGTTGGACCGATCCTCTCAGCGGTATTTGCACTTGTCCCGGATGTAGTGCAATATGGAAACTGGAAATATGGTATCCGTTCCGAGGGACTTATTTCATCCGCACAGTCCATCGGTTCTAAAATTGGTATCGGTATTGGCAGTGCACTGACGGGCTGGATCCTTGCATCGGTAGGATATAACCCGGCGGCGGAGCCGACTGCAGCAGTGATCAATGCAGTAAAATTTGACTATACATGGATGGGGGCTATCCTCGGAGTTGTAATTCTTGTTATTGTATTATTACTTGATGTAGAAAAATATGCTGATCAGTATAATTCGTAAGGAAAGAGGTATGGGATAATATGTACGATTTGAAATTTGATCCGGAGAAATATGAGATAAAAACCTGTGAACTTCAAAACAGGAGTGTTACTTACAGGGCATTTGAAAATATCGTTTATTGTGCAAAGCCGGTAAGCAGTGTACAGAAATTAAATATTTATGTGCCGGAAGCGTATTATCAGGGAAAAACGATCAATGGATACGATTTAAAGACAGCACCGGTTTTTGCTCCGAATACAGTAGGAGGATATATGGAAGGTCCTGCAATGGAGGTTGGGATAGATCCGTTTAATCATAAACCTAATACAGCATTTGAAGCGCTGCTGCACGGATATGTAGTATTGTGTGCGGGGATCAGGGGACGTAATACCGGTATGGATTCCCAGGAATTTTTTGTGGGCGGTTCCGGAAAAGAGAATACTGGGAAAGAGGAAAAGTTGACAGGACGTGCACCTGCTATTATTGTTGATATGAAAGCTGCAATCAGATATATGAGATATAATGCGGACGTGATCCCGGGAGATGTGGAAAAGATCATTACAAATGGAACATCGGCAGGAGGTGCACTTTCTGCACTGGCTGGGGCTTCCGGTAATGCGAAGGAGTATGAGCCTTATCTAAATGCGATCGGTGCGGCAGATGAGAGAGATGATATCTTTGCTGCAAGCTGTTATTGTCCGATCCATAATCTTGAAAATGCAGATGCTGCGTATGAATGGCTCTTTCAGAAAGAATCCGTATTTCATATGATGAAATTCGAGATGAGTCCGGAAGGTCCGAAAATGATCCCTGTTGCAGGGGCACTGGATGAGGAGCAGAGAAAATTATCCAAAGAGCTGAAAGCAGAGTTTCCTGACTATGTAAACAGCCTGCATCTTAAGGATGATAATGGGAATGAACTTACTCTTGATAAAGAAGGTGAAGGTTCCTTTAAAGATTATGTAATGAGTTTTGTTCTTGCATCAGCCACAAAAGAGAGGGCAACTCTTGATTCACAAAACAGGTTAAAAGGACTTGCTGTTCCCGGAAGTGAGATTGCAGAACAAAATTATATCACCTATACCGGAAATGAGGCAACCGGTATAGACGCGGATGCGTATGTGGCAAAGATTACCCGAATGAAGCCGACACCGGCATTTGATTCATTGTCCTTAAACAGTCCGGAGAATGAGGAATTTGGCGATGAAAATGTATTTGCAAGACATTTTACCAGATTTTCGGCAGAACATTCTAAGGTTCATGGAGAGATGGCAGACGCGGATAGGATCCGCCTGCTCAATCCCACCTGGTTTATCGGAACCTGTGATACTACAAAGAACTGGCGGATCAGACATGGTGCATTTGACAGAGATACTTCGATTGCAATCCCTGTTATATTAGCTTCCATGCTCAAAAATAAACACTATAATGTTGATTTTGCCCTGCCGTGGGGGCTGCCGCATAGCGGTGATTATGATCTGGAAGAATTGTTTGCATGGATCGATGGTCTGGAAAAATAAAGGTCTGCAATTCTGTTGCCAATTGATTAGAACATCGGTATAATCATAGGCAGAGAGGACGGAATATTTATGAATTTCATCTACAAAACAGCCACCCAACAGGATATAGACATTTTAGTTACCACCAGGATCGAAGTTTTAAGAGCCGCAAACAAATTAGCCGATCAGGTGGACATGCCCGAAGTTGCGGCACAGTCGAGAGACTATTATGAAAAAGCCTTAAAAGACGGCAGCCATACCGCAATACTGGTCTATGACAAAGACCAGATCATCGGCGCGGGCGGTATCAGCTATTTCAGGGTCATGCCGACCTATCACAACCCGACCGGAAGGAAAGCTTATATTATGAATATGTATACAAATCCGGCATACCGGCGAAAAGGGATTGCATACCAGACACTGAATTTACTGGTGGCGGATGCAAAGAACAAAGGAATTGATGCGATTTCTTTGGAGGCGACCGAGATTGGACGCCCGCTGTATGAAAAATTCGGGTTTACCGGGATGAATGATGAAATGGAACTGAAAAAATCAGTTTAAGATTTGTTTATAAAAGACACCTTTTGTATTTACATTTAGACGTTATCATGATGTAATGAGTGAAAGTAATGAGACATGCTTACAGGAATGATAAATAACAAATGTAGAACAAAAGGTGTTTTTTATGACGATAAAACAGAGGATTTTCCGGACAAATTCACTTATGGTACTGTTTTCCCTTGTAATCCTGCTTTTGATCGGTGGAAGTATGATAAGTATTTTTAAAGACCGGTTTTTAGGGTGGTATAGTGATAATTCTAAAATATCAGAAAAGTATGTGGATGCGTATCAGAAGATAGAAAATATGGATTTTTCTGCAGGGGACTGGGAGCAGTACGCTAAGGCGGTGCAGCCATATGACTTTCATCTGATCGTCCGGGATGAAAATGGAAAAGAGCTTTAAGACTGGTGGTAAGCAGTTTTTCCGTGCTGTTTCCTGCTGGATGTAGTATTTTTATCAGCTTTTCCCAAACGTTCCTCAGGCATATTTTTGCGCAGAAAACCATAAGCCTCATTGATCTCCTGTGCAGTAAAATCATAGGCTCTGGTAGAAAATGCTTCCGTGTCAGGATGTACCCGGTGCATCAGCTGTCGGTATTTCTTTTTGATATCCGTAAGAGCTGTTCCAGAGGTGATTCCCAGGATTTTGTACGCCATTGCTTTTGTCATAAATCGAGTATATCATAAAAGAGAAAAAGGTTGTGGGAAAAATTTAGACATATTAAAAACCACCTTTTGCCCCTAAATCTTCATGGAAAATCAGGAGGAATACACATGAGAATCATAATCGTAAGACATGGCGATCCAAATTACGAACTGGACACATTGACAAAAACCGGATGGAGAGAGGCAGAACTTGCAGCGGAATACCTGGCAAAACTGCAGATAAAGGCATTTTATGTATCACCATTGGGACGGGCACAGGATACCGCTGGATGCACCTTAAAAAAAATGAACCGGACGGCAGAGACACTAGACTGGCTCCGTGAGTTTGAAGCACACATTGACAGGCCGGATGTGAAAAATGAAAAGTCGATCTGCTGGGACTGGCTTCCACAGGACATGGAAAAGGATCTGGATCTTTATGACAGGGAGCGCTGGAATAAGACAGACATCATGCGAAAAGGAAATGTGGAAGAAGCTTACCGGTGGGTCTGCGATGGTCTGGATGCACTACTGAAAAAGCATGGTTATGAGCGGGATGATATGTATTACCGCGTGAATGAGCCAAATCATGACACGATCGTTCTGTTCTGTCATTTCGGGGTAGAGTGTGTGATGTTAAGCCATCTGTTAAATGTATCTCCAATGGTTTTGTGGCATGGGCTGTGTGCGGCGCCGAGCTCGATCACCAGTATTTATACGGAAGAGCGCAGAAAAGGGATCGCAGGTTTTCGAGTGAATGAATTTGGCAGCACGGCGCATCTGTATGTGGCAGGGGAAAAACCATCCTTTGCAGCGCGGTTTTGTGAGTGTTATGGGGACGGGGACAGACAGGATTAAAATTTCGAATAGCTATTGACAAAAACTTCCCCTTGCTTCATTATACGCTTAACATATGGAAATAGTAGGAAATCAAACGGGGTGAGGTTTTTGTCTATTAAGAAAATTGCAAAGGAAGCGGGAGTTTCCACAGCGACAGTCTCGCGGGTGTTGAACAATCCTGGGTATAAATGTTCTTCGGAGGAATTGCGGGAGCGTATCTGGAAGATTGCCAGAGAACTCAATTATATGCCAAACGAAGCAGCGAGAAATCTAAAAAAGGGAATTACGGATACCAGTCAGAAAGTGTGGTATCTTGATGTGCTGATGACAAGAACGGGTAATCTTGAGACAGATCCGTTTTTCAGTGAGCTGCTGCGTGTCATTGAGAGTGAAATCCACAGGCAGGGATGCATACTGATGCATATTTTTCATCAGCCGTTGTTTTCGAATGACAGAAAATGCCGGACGGAAAATATTGATAAGGTCATTGCGCAGATGGAGCCGGATGGGGACATCCGCAGTGATGGACTGATCATCATTGGAAAATGTAATGACAATGTATTGAAAAAGTTATCGGCAAAATACCGGAGCATCGTCTCCGTCAACCGCAATTTAAAATGCCTGAATAAATATAAAAACCGCTATTACGTTCCATCCATTATTTCCAGTGACGATATTGAGGAGGCACAGTATACCAAACCGATGCTCACCACAGTGCGCCTTCCAAAGGAAGAGATGGGAAAGTTTGCTCTTTATCTTCTGATCGACCGCCTGGGCGGCGGACATAAGGGAATCGTCCGGACGGGGTTAGAAGGAAAACTGATGATCCGGGAGAGCTGTACGTTAGTGGAGAATGCAAACCGGATGGAATATTATATCTGAGAGAAAACAGGTCACGAGCCTGTTTTTTTATGTTACTTAAAACTATATGTGTAGCGAAAAAAATTACAATAAATTTACCAGACATTTACCATAAGGAGATTTCAGTAACAACAGGAGAAAGATAAAATAGCCATTGAACAAACAAAAGGAAAGGTAAAAAGGAGCCGGATAAAAAGGTAAGTTAAGGCTTCAAAAGGAGAAAATCTACAGTGGGATGTCGTGTGGATCGATTCCATGCAGGCAGGTGTGCTTGTATACCGCAAGATGTGTGGAGTGAGGCAGATGTAACAAAAACACAGAGAACTCTTTCTGTATGGTTTAAAACCGTCAGGAGGAGTTCTTTTTTATTTAAAGCTTGTAAACGTTTGCAGGAAAATAAAGATAATTGCAAAATTATGAATAAAAACATACATAAAAAACGAAACAAACAGTGGAAAAATAAGGAAAATACCATCTGCCATGCAAACGATTACACAATCCGTCGTGGAATCGCATACAAAACTGGTATATAAATACATCAAGCAAGACGTCGAAGCAGAAAACAATCACACAGCAAAAGGAAGAGTCGAGCAGATGGGAACGCCGACAGAGATTTATAAAAATCCGAAGACACCGTTTGTGGCGCAGTTTATCGGAGAATCAGCAGTTATTACGGATTATGACAGACTGAAAGGATTTCATCTGTATCCGGGATGCAGCAGGGCAATCATACGGCCGGAATTTGTAAAGGCGGTCAGATATGGAACAGAAAAGAGATACCAGAGCCTGTACGCGGAAGGTATCGTGGAACAGAAAAGTAGAGGTCATTGTATACCGTCTGTATGCGGTGGATGAGAAAGAAGCGCATCTGATACAGAATGAAGGATTCCAGGAAAATGAGATGTTTTATATATAAGAAAAAATGCTGTCCGGAGTGGCGGACATTGGAAGGATGGCACAAGTTGTAGTTTTTGTTGGAAAACAGGGAGGATGAAAGATGAAGAAAGAAAAAAGAGTCATACAGGTAATTATAAAAAGTGGTCTGATCACATGGGTTCTGCTGCTTTTGATCTGGCAGACCGGTTCGTTATTTTACAGCGATGATTTTCTTCCGGGACCGGTTACCACATTTGCGGGAGCGGGAAAACTGGTGGCAAGCGGAGAGCTTTTCCGGGATATTTTAATCAGTATGCAGCGCGTGTTAAAAGGCTGGCTGCTCGGAGGGAATCGGCTATCTGATCTACACATCAAGACTTTATTATAAGACAGACTGGATCTTTATCGGTATTTTTACACTCGGTATCATTGGTTTTTTAGCAGACAGGATTTTGCAGTTTGTGGGAAGAAAAGCATTGAAACGGTTTGGTGTGAGATAAAACCTTGACGTTTCTCGCAAATTGCGCTATAGTACTCTCTACTTTGCAAAAAACAGTGTAGAAATGGAGACCAGCTATGAAAAGTCAACCATAAATTAGTAAAAAA
>ULQK01085817.1_pt1 | contig 12586 bp, 9 predicted proteins | sample 1954371 | NCBI WGS metagenome assembly ULQK01 (sample SAMEA4835652, study PRJEB28245) | human gut metagenome | biome: gut microbiome; material: fecal sample | place: Denmark | collected 2008 | reverse complement strand
ATCCGGACCTCCCCGAGAAGCGAGCCATCATGAGGCGCGATGCGCAATCCGCGCCATCGGCAAATTTAAGGCATATCCCGGAGATCTCGGACGTGCTAGTGTGTTGAAAGCGCTCTTTCAATTCCAAAAAAACTTACCTGTCGCTTCCGGCCGACCCCAACCAAGCCGCACTACAGGCCGTACGACTATGTCTACCATGCTTTTCCCCAGTCCGATTTTCGGACCCGTACACTCGCGCCGTCTTGGCGTTTCGCTCGGCATCAATCTGCTTCCCGCCGACGGAAAGATCTGCTCCTTTGACTGCATCTATTGCGAATGCGGACTCAACGGCTCACATCGGCCGCACCTGCGCTGCCCAAGCCGTGCGCTCGTGGTCTCAAGCCTAGAGGAAAAACTCGTTGAAATGGCTGCCGACGGCGTCAAGCCCGACAACCTTACTTTTGCCGGAAACGGCGAACCCACATCGCATCCGGAATTTCCGGCAATTGTCGACGACGTTATCGCCCTGCGAAACCGTTTTGCGCCATCGGCCAAAATCAGCGTTCTCACGAATGCCAGTCACATTCTTAAACCCGCCATTTTCGAAGCTCTTCTTAAGGTTGACAATCCGCTGCTGAAGCTCGATACAGTCGACCCCGACTACATTCGCCGGGTAGACCGTCCCAACAGCCGCTATGACCTGCCCGCACTCATCAAGCAAATGCAGGCTTTCAACGGCAAATGCATGATCCAGACAATGTTCATGAAGGGAGATTGGCAGGGCGTATCCGTCGATAATACGGGGGATGAATACGTATTGCCTTGGCTTGAGGTCGTGAAATCCATTCATCCCGAACTCGTCACGATCTACACCCTTGACCGCGAAACGCCCAGCAAATCACTTCTCAAGGCTACGCATGAAGAACTTGACCGCATTGCGGACCTTATTCATGCTGCCGGACTAAAGTGCACGGTGAGTTATTGATCCAAAGAACGATTGCCTTCACCGTCGGCTCGAGCCATTCGCTATCAGTATTGGCTGCAGCAGTCTGAAAAACATTTCACCAGGCTGCAGCCAAACATTCCAAAAGATCGTCATCCTCTGCTGTACGTTCTTATAAACCTGCCTCAGAGGGTTCTGAATGCCCCTGCCGCAAGCGAACTATCTTCAAGGCTGAGCCGCTCCTGCAACAGCAGACATGCTGCAGACGGACAACGCGAAGTTGGGCTGTTTAAAGACGATGTGCGCCAAATCGCATCCTTTGCTGCATATCCTATCCTCCTGCAGCTCCTCAGGCGCTCTGTATGAGTGCTCTGCTCATTCTCTGTCGTTGTTTGGATTGGAACTCTCCTGAGTGTTGGAAATACATTCAACGCTTTGTGAAGTAAATACACTTTGAATTAAATTGCGGCATATGAAATCGAGCATTTCTGCCCAAATACTTTATTTTCTCGCGCTATTTCAGTGACATTTTTAGTAGAGCTGGCGCAGCCTCTCACTAATCCGTATCAATGAGGCTCGTAACTGACCACGATTGTGACCTTCAGTGGCAGGGACACTGTGTCTTGCCGTCCGGATCCTCTATAGGGCATCAATCGAGCAGTTCATTTCAAATATTTTTCCAAAGTTTTCTCACCAAGATATCCGCTGATTGAGACATCGCTCATGCAATTGGAACGACTTTTGCATCAGCGCTAATGGGATTTTTTCCATCGTCTTTTAAAACTGCTGACCATCATCCGTCGTCCGCAGACGCAAAGACCTTCCCATTTATTCAGAGGACTCACTGATGTTTCGTCTTGGTTTCACTGCCTTAGCTGCTTCTGCTCTTTTCCTCATCTCCGGACCTGCGCTGTCCGCTCCGACAACAGTAACCACGCCGCCGTCTGCTGCCGCCATGAAGCAGCTCCCGCGCGTAGCTATTCTCGCAACAGGCGGTACCATTGCGAGCCGTGGAAGCAATGCACTGTCACTCACAGATTATGGCGTCGGTTCCGGCCACAAACCCGTCGGCATTGAAGTTCTGGTCAATGCAGTCCCTGAAATCAAGCAGTTTGCAGAGATCTCGGGCGAGCAGGTTTTCAATGTCGGAAGTTCAAAACTCTCTATCGACAATTGGCTTACGCTCGCTCGCCGCGTCAATACGCTCCTTGCAGACGAGCACACGGATGGCATCGTCATCACACATGGTACCGATACGCTTGAGGAAACAGCGTACTTTCTTAACCTCGTTGTGAAATCTGAAAAGCCCGTCGTTCTCGTCGGCAGTATGCGGCCAGCGACTGGACTCTCAGCTGACGGCCCGCTCAACCTCGTCAATGCCGTAGCGCTTGCCGCCAGTAAAGAAGCGTACGGTCAGGGCGTAATGGTCGTCATGAATGACCAAATCTCTTCAGCTTTCGGCGTTACGAAAACCAATTCCACCAATGTCGGAACCTTCAAATGTCCTGATACGGGCTATCTGGGCTTTATGCAAAACAACAAGCCCTACTTTTTCAACGCCCTTCTAAAGCGTCACACTACCCAGAGTGAGTTTTCCATTGACGGCCTAAAAACGCTTCCGCGTGTTGATGTGCACTACACAACACTTGGGGAAGACGGCCGCATCATTGACGCTATGGTCAAACTTGGTTCCAAAGGCATTGTGAACGCCGGGTTAGGTCACGCCAACGTTCCTAATGAAGTCATGAACAGCCTAATTGCCGCTAAGAAAGCTGGTGCCGCCGTTGTTGTGGACTCTCGCGTCGGTTCGGGACTCATCACGCCGATTGGCAAATTCACCCGTGAAGGCTTTGTCTGTGCAATGCTCCACAATCCGCAGAAAGCCCGCATCCTCCTGATACTTGCACTCACCAAGACAGACGATCCCAAAGAGATTCAGCGCATTTTCAACGAGTATTAATCTTCTTTCCTTCGTTTCAATCCTCCTATTTCTGCGAGTACCCAGCATGAAAAACACCTTCGTGCTGGGCTGCGAGAACAAGCGAAGACCGCTAATACAGCGCCACCCCACTGGACAAACTCAGAAAAGCCGCCATACCAAACGCGATATGCCAAAGCTTTCCATAACTCCAATACTTCAAAACACTTTCTGAGGCGTACGGCCCCTCATGGTAGGAGCGGTAGACCAACAGGGAACTAACCGCTTAACCTGTGTCACCCAATAAAGCAAAACCTCCTGTCGGAAAATCCTTCAGGAGGTTTTGTTTATCTACGGCTCTCTGCGCTCCGCCTTGGAGAGCAGAGCGCATAAAGATCAATTAGCCGTATAGCGGTGCTCGCGAAGCGCCTGAACACGGTCTTCAATCGAAGGGTGCGAAGCAAAGAGACTGCCGATGCCGCCCGAAATACCGAAGCCCTTTACGGCGCCAGGAAGTTCATTGGGTTCCATGCCGCCCAAGCGCTGCAGCGCATTGATCATCGGCGTGGTGTCGTGCATGAGATCTGCTGCGCCAGCGTCAGCGTGGTATTCACGCCAGCGGCTGAAGTAAGCAACGACCATCGAGGCGAGGAAGCCCAGGCAGATATCGAGAACAAGCGACGTCACATAGTAGCCGACGCCCGGACCTTCATCTTCATTACGCAGAATCTGACGGTCCACCACCCAACCGATGATGCGGGAGATGAAGAACACAAAAGTGTTCATCACGCCCTGCAGAAGCGTCATCGTCACCATATCGCCATTCTTCACATGGCTCATTTCATGGGCAAGAACGGCTTCAACTTCCTGAGCATTCATCGAGCTCAAGAGTCCCGTCGACACTGCGACGAGAGAGTTGGAGCGCGAGGGGCCCGTGGCGAAAGCGTTGGGTTCGCCTTCATAGATGGCGACTTCCGGCATCGGAAGACCCGCTTCATTGGCGAGCTTGCGCACGGTTTCAACGACGTACTGCTCCACGCGGTTGCGGGGATTATTCACGTCAATCATCGTGAGGCCCATCGTCATCTTCGCCATCATCTTGGAGGCGAGGAGTGAGATGATCGAACCCGAGAAGCCCACCACCATCGCGAAGATGAAAAGGGTTCCAAGGTTGAGGTTCGAACCGGCCATGGTGCCGAAATTGATGCCGAACACCATCTGCACCACCGTGAGGATCACGGAAAGCATGATGAAGATGGCGAGATTGGCCAAAATGAGGAGGCCGATGCGCTTAAACATGGCTATCTTCTTCCTTCTAGGCGTCCATCCGGACGCATTAAAAATTGCAGCTGCCGCTTCGTCTTTATTCTCATGGCCGCAACAGCGCGATGCCCCGCGAATGTCTGAAGTTCTCTGAGAGGGTGGGGTATCCGCTTCAGACAATCCGCCCAGTCTTAGGGGAATTTGAAGTTTATTTTACGGTTGAGACTCGAGAGGCTGATTGCTTCATCAGCACCTATTTGTAACAAACAGGCGGCGATTTCAACGATCAGCAACGCGCTTGGGTGAGAAGCTTTCCCATGCACCGCACCCTAAGCAGTGCCACGAGAAGCTCGACGCTAAGAACCCGCACTTGCGGCACTGGAAGCGGCTCCACTTGCGGCCATTCTTTTCCATCAATCCCGCCACGAGCTTTGTCATGGGATCAGCGGGATTGCCTTTAAGACGAATCTGCAAAAGCGCGTTGTAGGCCGACAGCGTCGGATGCTTTTCAAGAAGACTCTGCGCGAGAGTCTCAGCCGCTCCGATGCCCTGCCAAGCGGCAATACGCGAAAGCGTCGCTTCCATAACATCAGCCGTACTGAGCCGTTCCGTGGTGTCGAGCAAGAGCTTTAATGCACCCGCACGGTCTCCCTGTTCATTCATCGCATCGGCGAGCTTGCCGATTACCAACGGCGCATAATCCGGATTCTTCTCAATGACTCGGCGCCACCAGCGAACTGCTTCAGTCGTGGCGCCTGCGGCCTCTGCCACCTTGGCAATCGTCATCTGGGCACGCGGCGTAGCGTCCGCGTACTTCATAAGCTGCTCGACCAAAAGACGCGCATCTTCCGAACGCTTGGCACGAAGCGCCTGATCAATGCGTTCACAGTAGAAATGCGCAATTTCAAGCGAATGCGTTTCGCCGGCCTGTGTTTCGAGCAGTCGAGCCGTTTCCGTTGCCGCCGCCCATTCATGCTCAATGACATAGATGGAGAGCAACTGGCGAAGTGCATAAAGATGTTCGCTCGGCACCGAAGAGAGTTTGCGGTAAGCCGCTTCTGCGCGGTCAAAGAAGCCGGCCGTCAGGAAGTCCTGAGCGAGCTCCTTCAATGCTAAGGCACGTTCTTCATCCGAAAGATCCGCACGATTGTAAAGATGCCGATGCAGACGAACCGCTCGTTCAAATTCACCCCGGCTGCGAAGCAGGTTCCCGAGAACGCGTTCAAGTTCCGTGAGCTCCGGATCCACGCGCACAACTTCAATGAAGGCGTCAATCGCCTTGTCGGATTCACCGTCCAGAAGAAGGGCAAGCCCTTTCGTGGTGATCTCCGGCACCTTCTCGGATTCGCCCCGCTGCTTCTGATCGAACCCCCTGCACCACCAACCGGCAAAGAAGAGGACGGGTACGAATACCAGATACCAAAGGTCAAATTCCATGATTGAACGCGGGACGGGAAAAAAGGACTGAGGGAGGGATTTTACGCCGGATTGCTTGTTTTGTTTGAATTTTTCTTAATAGAACTGCTTCACCCACCGTACAAGAACTTTTGCCTCTGATAAACAAACGGCGCGGAGTTCGATATTGAACTTCGCGCCGTTTTGTTCTTGGGACTCAATGTCCCCATCAACTTGTTGTGAGTTCCAGATCTCCTCTCGAGCAGAGATCAAGCATCACGCAAGGTTTGATGCATTAGAACGTGTGGACGAGACCGCAGTAGACCTGAGTGAGCTGATCCTTGTTGCCAGTGTCATCATCCTTGGTCTGGCCATAACCCGCACCAGCATAAAGGCTCGTACGTTCGGAGAGCGGATAATTGTAGCGAGCGGAAACGCCATAGTACTTGGCGTCGGCATCGGGTTCTTCAGTAAACTCTTCCGAGAAGTCAACATAATAGAGGCCGGCAGTGAGCGTACCAGCGCCAAGCGGAGCAGCGGCGCCAAGATGCAGGCCGTAGCCCTTCAGGCCCAAAGAACCGCCGATGCTGTTGCTAGGATCAGTAGGATCCACGCGGACCGGACCAAAGTCAGTGCTTCCCAATTCATATCCACCAGCAGCAGTCTGATGCTTGAAATACTGAGCTTCAGCGAAGACCTGAACGACTTCAAAGTCATAGCTGCCGCCCAAGAAGACCAACTGGCCATCCTTGTCCATCTGGCGGCCATAACCATCATTCCCATCGGCCGTCGTAGCTTCATTGACACCATACTTCGTCAATTCGTAACCGACAGCAAACGAGGCAGGGCCATATTCACCAGACAGACCGATTGAAGCGTAACGCTGGGCATGCGACGTACCTTCGTCACCGCTGTAGTGCTGTGCGCCGTCCTTAAACGAAGCATCATCCTTGCTGTCCGTCTTAAACGAATACTGAGCGGTCAGCTGCAGACCGGCAAAACGCGGGGTCTGGTAGACAACCATGTTGTCATAACGATCGGAGGCCGCAAAGCCCCAAACGTCACCGTCGCCGCCATCGAAGGATTCAACGTAGCCGAGCATGTCATACGTGCCGCAGGACGACGAAATACCGCCGAAACGGCCGAAGGCAACAGAACCGAACGGGCCGGAGAGCGTCAGACCGGCTTCACGGCCGAAGAGGCGGCTGCCCTGACCCATCGTGCCATCGTCACCATTGAAGCCGCTTTCGAGCTTGAAGCCGACCTTGTAGCCATTGCCCAGGTCTTCGGAACCCTTCAGGCCCCAGCGGTTGCCCGTATCCCAACCAGTCTGCATGTCGAACTTATCAACAGCCTTTTCACCCGTCGACTTCGTATGTTTGTATTCGAAGCCGGTATCGAGAGCGCCGTAAAGCGTCACGTCAGCAGCCATTGCAGAGCCGGCAAAAGCGCCGAGAACGGCGAGCGCAGCAAGAGTCTTTTTCATTTTGAAATCCATTCAAAAAGCAACCTGACTGAACAAAATGCAAACTTTGGTCAATCAAGTGAATTGATTAAGAAGCTCCAGCATGAGCTTCCGCCTTCGGGCTGTCAGCACAAATGGAATCCGTGCGCAGTCCTCTGAAGTCCGGATAATCCTACAAAGTTTCTGAAGCTTGCAAACAATCCTTTTAAGCCCCATTGAGAATTCTTCTTATTTATCAAAGCTCTCCGGCAGCTTCATCTTGTTTCATTTGCGCAACAAATCTTTCACATCCCGTAAACTCAGAATGATATTGATGCATCTGCTTTTTCCTGCATCATCCTGCGGATACGTCCTTCATTTTCTCAAGCTGATCGCCTCTCCTATTCAATTCACTCAGCCTGTGTTGTCGGTATACGCATTTCTCAGATTGAACACACAGCGAGTTCCGACTGATGGGAAGCACTGTTCCATCCGCGCTCTTTCACTCGTCTCAATTTTTGGGGGACGCCGCCCATAGCAAAAGCCGCCTCCTCTCGAAAGAGAAAGCGGCTTTCTATCTGCCTTGACTCCCCGTAAGGAGAATCTTTCAGATCAAGCGGAAGCTATTAAAGCTTCGAGTCGCGGCTCGCGTCCACACGCTGCCTCAAGTCCTTACCGGCCTTGAAGAAGACGGTGTAGCGGGCGCGCACAGCAACAGCCGAACCGTCCTGAGGATTGCGGCCGACGCGCTCCGGTCGATATTTCAAACCGAAGGAGCCGAAACCGCGGATCTCAATGCGTCCGCCTTCAACGAGGGTCTGGCTCATCGTATCGATGATCACACCCGCCGCGTCCATGCAGTCGCGCTCGCGAAACGTTGGAAGACGTCCATAGAGTTCAGCAAGCAGTTCGGATTTGGTCATGGAATTACCCATGGTTGCCTCCTCTGAAGCGAATTACTTCTGTTCGAGCTTGGCCTTGAGCAGGGCGCCGAGGTTCGTCGTGCCAGTGGCAGAACCAACGTCAGAGGCGTTGAGGCGATCGAGAGCGTCGCGGGCCTCAGCGGCATCCTTCGCCTTGATGGAGAGCTGGATGCTGCGGTTCTTGCGATCGAGGCTGATAACAGCGGCTTCGACTTCCTGGCCTTCCTTCAGGACGGTCGTGGCGTCTTCAACGCGGTCAGCGGCGATTTCGGAAGCGCGGAGGTAGCCTTCGACGTCGTTGCCGAGGTCGATCACGGCGCCCTTGGCGTCAACGGTCTTGACGGTGCCCTTGATGACGGAGCCCTTTTCGTGCGTGGAAGCGAACGTGCCGAACGGATCGCTGGCAAGCTGCTTGATGCCGAGGCTGATACGTTCACGTTCGGTATCGATCGCGAGCACAACGGCTTCGACTTCGTCGCCCTTCTTGAAGTTGCGGACGGCGTCTTCACCGGATTCGTTCCAGGAGAGGTCGGAGAGGTGAACGAGGCCGTCAATGCCGCCGGGCAGACCAATGAACACACCAAAGTCGGTGATCGACTTGATCTGGCCGGAGACCTTGTCGCCCTTCTTGTGCGACTGGGCGAATTCTTCCCAAGGATTGGCCTTGCACTGCTTCATGCCGAGGCTGATGCGGCGGCGATCTTCGTCGATGTCAAGAACCATGACTTCGACTTCCTCACCGAGCTGCACAACCTTGCGCGGATCGACGTTCTTGTTCGTCCAATCCATTTCGGAAACGTGCACGAGACCTTCGATACCGGCTTCAACTTCAACGAAGGCACCGTAATCGGTGATGTTCGTGACCTTGCCGAAGAGGCGGGTGCCCTTCGGGTAGCGGCGGGCGATGCCGATCCACGGATCTTCGCCGAGCTGCTTGAGGCCGAGAGAAACGCGGCACTTTTCCTTGTCGAACTTGAGAACCTTGGCGGTGATTTCCTGACCAACCTGAACGACTTCGCTCGGGTGGCGGACGCGGCGCCAGGCGAGGTCGGTGATGTGGAGCAGGCCGTCAATGCCGCCCAGATCAACGAACGCACCGTAGTCGGTGATGTTCTTGACGATGCCCTTGACGATGGCGCCTTCCTGGAGCGTCTCGAGGAGCTTGGCGCGTTCTTCGCCCATGTTGGCTTCGACGACGGCGCGGCGGGAGACGACAACGTTGTTGCGCTTGCGATCAAGCTTAATGACCTTGAATTCGAAGGTCTTGCCTTCGTACGGCGTCGTGTCCTTGACCGGACGGGTGTCGACGAGCGAACCCGGGAGGAAGGCGCGAATGCCGTTGGTCATGACGGTGAGACCGCCCTTGACCTTGCCCGTGACCGTACCGGTGACGAGCTCGCCCGATTCGAGAGCCTGTTCGAGGTTCATCCAGGCGGCGAGGCGCTTGGCCTTGTCGCGGGAAAGGATCGTGTCGCCGTAGCCGTTTTCAACGGACTCGATGGCAACAGAGACGAAGTCGCCCGGCTGGACGGTGACTTCACCCTTGTCATCCTTGAACTCTTCGATGGGCACGTAGGCTTCGCTCTTCAGACCGGCGTTCACGACGACGAAGTTGTAGTCGACGCGGACGACTTCAGCGGTGATGACTTCACCCTGACGCATTTCCTGGCTGGCAAGGCTCTGCTCAAAGAGCTCAGCGAAGGATTCGGGCTTGTTGGTTTCGTTGGACATTGTGGAATGGATAAAAAGCACGCCCAAGGGCGGTCTTGTCGGTGGAAATCCGAAGACCCAAGGGCGGAGTTAACGAGAAATCGTCGACTCCATTTTTAAATGGCGCCGACGAAGAAACCGATATGCTACAGCAACTTAATTGAGCTCGGCCCACCAACCGAGCACTTTTTTAACGACTTCGTCGATTCCCATTTCGGAAGTGTCCAGCAGCCGGGCATCTGCGGCCGGTTTAAGCGGCGCCACCGCGCGTTCGCGGTCACGGCGATCCCGCTCTTCCAAATCCCGGGTCAGCGCGGCCAAATCGGCTTTTTCACCGCGAGCTTCAAGCTGCTTCACGCGCCGCTCAGCGCGTACGCGGGCAGAAGCCGTCATAAAGATCTTGAGTTTGGCTTCCGGGAAAACCACCGTCCCCATGTCGCGCCCGTCGGCAACGAGTCCGGGAGCCGCCGCCGCACGGCGCTGCAGGTCGAAAAGCGCCTGCCGCACCCCCGGCACAGCGGCGCACTTCGAAGCAGCAACCCCCACGGTTTCGGCGCGGATGGCTTCCGACACATCTTCGCCGTCGAGCCAAATGCGGCCATCCTTAAATTGAGGCGCCAGCGATTGAGCCGCCGCCGTGAGCGCTGCGGGATCGTCAAAAGAAACCTTCGCGCGCAAAGCAGCCAGTGCAGCAAGACGATAGAGTGCACCGCTGTCAAGGTAGTGCCAGCCGAGTGCATCGGCGGCGCGCTGAGCAATAGTGCCCTTGCCGCTTGCGGCGGGGCCGTCAATTGCAATGACGGGGACTGTCATAGCTTCATCCTTCTATTTATTCAATTGACTGCCGACTGGGTTCGTCCGTGGCGATGCGCAAAAGTCTTCATAAAGTCAGCCAACTTTTGCACGCCTTCAATCGGCATGGCGTTGTACATGGAGGCGCGGATGCCGCCGACAGCACGGTGGCCTGCCAAATTAGCGAGTCCGGCTTCGGCTGCTTCCTTAACAAATAAGGCCGTAAGCGCCTCATCCTTCAAGCGGAAGACGGCGTTGACGCGGCTTCTCGACTCGCGCTCAACATGCGCAACGTACATCTCCGGCATAGCATCAATCGCGTCATAGACAATCTTTGCTCTTGCGCGAGCGTACTCATCCATCACCGCAACCCCGCCGTGCGCTTCTATCCACTGCGCCATCAGATTGGCGACATAAAGCTGAAAAACGGGAGGCGTATTGGGCACACTGTCTGTTCGGCTGTAGACGCTGTAGTTCAGCAGCGTCGGCACTTCAGTGCCGGCGAGTCCCAGAAGATCTCGCCGGAGCACGATGACTGCGAGCCCGGCGATGCCAAGGTTCTTTTGTGCTGAGGCGTAAAAAAGCCCGAATTTATTGACATCCACCGGGCGCGTCAGGAAGTTGCTCGTCATGTCGGCCACGAGCGGCACGGCTTCGGCATCCTTCAGCACCGGCACTCGCTCAAATTCGATGCCGTGAATGGTCTCGTTGTCACAGTACGCGCAGTAGCTCGTTTCAGGAATGACTTCGAGCTCTTCATCCGCCGGGATGCGATTGCCCGAACCCGAAAAGGCCGACTGCACGCGGCCAAAGCGCAGCGCTTCCTTGGCCGCCGCCTTACTCCAGGCACCCGTAATGATGTAGGTCGATAGTGTCCCGGCACCGAGCAGATTCATCGGCACCATGGCGAACTGCATGCGTCCGCCGCCAGGACAAAAGAGCACATCGTAAGTATCAGGGATCGAAAGGAGCTGGCGCAGGCGGCTTTTGAGCTCCGTCATTACGCCCGTCACCTGAGGCCCGCGATGGCTCGCTTCCAGAATCGACCAACCGCAGCCGTGAAAATCAAGCATCTCCGACTGGATCTGCTTCAAAACGGTCTCGGGGAGCATGGCCGGACCGGGGGCAAAGTTGTAGGGGCGCGTCATTGCAATGATTCTCAAAAAGATCCGCTTAATGGATGCGAAAAACCCGGTCCGCAATGCACAGGCTGCATTTGCGGACCGGGTCTATTCTGCCTCAGCCGCGTCAGTTCTGTTTCGGATCCTTGGGCGGGATCACTTCTTCAGAATTTTCGGCTTCTTCAGCGTCATCGCCCTCGTCGACTTCATCGTCATCGATACCGTCGAGATCATCCGTATCAGGCAGGTCGCCCGCATCATCAGGATCAACCTCAACGTTGAGGTGTTCAATTTCGCTTTCGTCCTCTTCGCCCGTACGGTCGACGCGGCGAACGGCCGCGAGCGTGTCGTCGGGCATGCGGATGAGGATGTTGCCCACCGTATTGCGGCCGCGTTCAGGCACTTCGCCCGCACGCGTACGCACCACTTTGCCGCCCGTGGAAAGCAGCATGATGTCGTCCTCAGGCTTCACAATAACGCCGCTTACCGGCGCACCGTTCTTTTCAATCACACGAATAGCGATAACGCCCTTGCCGCCGCGGTTGCGAAGCGGATAGGCGGCAAGCGCCGTGCGTTTGCCAAAACCGTGCTCGGTCGCAATGAGGAAGGCCTGCGTCATATCGTTCGTCGAGGCGAGCGCCACCACGGACTCATCGGCCTTGACGCGCATGCCTCTCACGCCGTGAGCCGTGCGGCCCATGACGCGGATGGTCGACTCTTTAAAGTGCACGCAGCGGCCGTTGTCGGCCAAGAGGAAGACGTCGTCGTCGCCCGAAGTAATCGTGACGCCGACAAGTTTCTCGTCGCCCAAGTTCGTCGCCCGGATGCCGCGGCGGGCGGAGCTGAATGCCGACAAAGGCGTACGGCGCACCGTGCCTCGATCCGTAGCAAGGAACATGTAACGGTCTTCGGAAAACTCCTGAATCGGCAGAATAAAGCTGATCTTTTCGTTTTCTTCGAGCGGCAGCAGATTGACAATCGGGCGCCCGCGCGAATTGGCCTTGCCTTCGGGCAGATCAAACACGTCGATGGCATAGACCTGACCAGCCGTAGAGAAGCACAAGATGATGTCATGCGTGTTGGCCAGGAAGAATGCCT
>ULQK01037624.1_pt1 | contig 12619 bp, 14 predicted proteins | sample 1954371 | NCBI WGS metagenome assembly ULQK01 (sample SAMEA4835652, study PRJEB28245) | human gut metagenome | biome: gut microbiome; material: fecal sample | place: Denmark | collected 2008 | reverse complement strand
CGCACAGCGTTTGTGATGTGGCGATGTGGGGAGAAAAGATGTTGCGCTTATTGGAAGAGAATGGATACACTCTGTGATCATTCGTGTATTTCGAAAAATATGGATGAGGATTGTTAATAACGGTGTAATAATGTTAAACAATCGCTTTTTAGGGCAACAGATATAACAATATAGCCATTTTTTTGTTATTTTTGAATGTGTTTTGACATGAAAAAATGTCTATCAACATTTTTACGTTGTAACACATAGTGTAGCATTCCTTGTCATAAAAAAATAAAGCAATGTTTCATAACATAGAAATAAATAGATTCCGTGGTGTAAAATACTCAAAAATTGTAGGCTTGAAACAGATAAATCTTTTCTTCGGAAAGAACAATTGTGGCAAGTCATCAATCTTAGACGCCATTTTCCTGATATCTGGTATATCTAATCCGAAATTACCGCTTAATATAAATATAATCCGTAATTATCGTCGATTAGAACCTTCTGATATGAAATTGGATTTTTATTCCCTTGATATGAGCAACCCTATTGTGATTAAAGCTGAGAATGACGAAACAAGAGAGTTGCAGATTTCTGTTATGGAGTCGTCTTCCAGCAAGATAGATCTACTTGGCGAAGATAATAATGTTGCTTCAACTGATCCTGACAATAAATATGGATTGATATTAAAATATAAGATTGATGGGCATGCTTATGAATCTTCAATAATCATATCGCATTCGTCAGAAAATTCTTTTGAACAGCGAATTAAAATGCCTGCACATTATAAAGAGCTGCTTACATGTAGATATCTGAATCCGAAGTTTGATTTTGCCACTTCTTTAGACGGACTGGTAGATGTGATAAAGAATAAAGACGAAGAATTTATTGTTAACGCATTGAGACTTATAGAACCAAATATTAAAGACTTTGTTCTGTCTAAAAATGAGGTTTTAGTGGATATAGGCTTGGATAAGCGTATACCTATCAATATGATGGGTGACGGGGCGCGTAAGATTTTGTCTATCTTAACATCTATTTACGAATGTAAAAATGGTATAGTCTTAATAGACGAATTAAGCAATGGTTTTCACTATTCTGTCATGAAAGGTGTGTGGACATCAATTGTTTCTGTTGCTAAGAAAAACAATGTACAGATTTTTGCAACTACACATGATTTGGATTCTATCAAGGGCTTGCGCGATGCTGCTATGTCTTGTGAGGAATATAACAATTCTATTGTATGTTTTAAATTGCATCGTACTGACAATTCTGAATTGAAATCTTACCAGTATTCTCTTGACAGTGTGGATTATTCATTAAATCAGGAAATAGAAATCAGATAATATGAATCTTGTTTTTATAGAAGCGAAGAACAACAATACCTCCGAATACAACTTTATCAAGACGGTATTGACTAATTTTTTTGCAGACAAGAATATAGAATTTGTTTGTATGAATGGAGTTGACAATCTGTTTAATCAGACTATTGTTAATAGAATTAGACAAGCACAAGACGAAAACAATAAGGTCCTGGTGTTGGTGGATGCTGATTGGCCAAGTAAAGGATGGGGATATGCCAAAAGACATAATTGTGTCGAAAATAAAATGGCAGAACTACAGATAGGTTTTCCTTTTTTCATTTATCCTAACAATAGTGACGATGGTGATGTTGAAGTGTTAATGGAGACACTTGTTTGCAAGGACTTGTATAAAGACTGGTGGGATTGTTTTGAGGACTATGAAAAATGTGTCCAAGGAGCAACAGATTCAGAAAAAAAACAAAAATACAATCTACATAATCGTAAGGCAAAACTTCACACATTTATAAGTTCACAGCAATTAAGCAATAAACAGCGTGATAAAATAGGGCGTGGCTTCTGGCTCTTTGATGATCCTAATTATTGGGATTTTACACGAGAGGAACTAAAGCCTTTGTTGGATTTTTTTAAAGAACATCTTCAATAATTCGCCTCTGGCGATCTGATACGAATCTAAAAGATATTACCTTATGGGATTGCAAGAGTTGGGTGGATGGGAGGATAGCCATAAGGAATCCGTCGAAGGGACGGCTAATATAACTTCAAATATATTTATAAATTTAAACTTTATGAAGAAAATTGATTTGTGTTAGGTCGGGCATAAAGTTGCCCGACTCATCGACAATGTGAAAGGGCAGAGTTTTGAAGAGTCTGCTAAGTGTTTTATCGCAATTTTGGACTTGTCAAGTATTGCTATCAAGTTGTACTTCGGAGTTCCAATTGATTATGTTGACGTGTTCAATGCGGGTCAAGATGTTATGTCGATTGTATAGTACATCAAACAGGTGATTTAAACTCATGTTTGACACCGGGGAGGCGGTTCGCCGTCTCCTTTATTATGTTTTTTACAAGAGTTCATTATGAAATATTCCATTGAACAATCAGAAATAACAGAACAGATAAACAAGTTTTCTCTATTGGCTGATTTGTTTAATAAGAAAGCCGTTGACAGAGAAACATTCATGGCTGAATTATCGAAGATTGAACAAACAGACTGGGCAAAAGAAAAACTGTTTAATCAGTTGATAGGTTATTGTGTTCTTGGAGATGCTTATGGTATTTTGAAAAGCCGAGAGTTGGATTTCAGTAAGGCGTATTATAACAACGAATATGTCTATAAGGAAGTAAGCTACTACCATAATGTACAATATCTGATTACTCGTGTAAAAAGAGAAGAATGGGCCGCATTGTATCTTACTGCTTTCAGAACGTCATGCCGTGCTTATTTGTGCTTAGCTAATGCTTATGATCATCTTGGAAGATTCTGCGAAGCTCAACAATACTACAGAATGGCATTGCAAGATAGCAACAATACCCCAAAGGTTGAAATGAATCAAGGTTTTGCCTATGCGAACATGCATAGCTTTTGGACTGAAGAAGAACCATTTATTGTAAGAAAAGCCCAACAAATAATAAGAAAGTATCAACAGACTTTTGATAGACTGTCACCTTATTTCAGCCAGATTTGTTCATGGCCCTCTCCTTCTTTTGATGCACCATTAATTGATTATGATAATATCCAAGATGGTGAATACGAAAAATGGATATGTCAACATTATCTGAGAATCAATCGCTATAATGATGTTGAGCCTGATTTTATGCTGTCATTATATGATAATGTGAAACTTCCAGGCATAGTTGATACTCCAGAGAAAAAAGCTCTTTATGAAAGCTGCTTTGAAGAAATTAAAGGTAGTTTCATCAGCACACGGAAAATGCTGTATACAATTATAGATGATGATGAGAATGGCATGAATATGGAGATGCTAAAAATGGCTTATAAGAATTTCTATTCTACATTCGATAAAATTGCAATGTTCTTATCAAACTACATTGATATTAGGCTAAAATCCTATGAGATAGACTTTGCCAAGATATGGAATTGCAAGAATGGAGACATACGGTCGGAAATTCTGGCGTATTCACAGAACATGCCATTATTGGGATTATATAACATTAAGTTGGATGTTTATGGAATGAAAACGGATTGGTATGTTGTTGATGAACAAACAAAGGACTTGAAAATGCTACGCAATTATATGGAGCATAAGTCGATAATTATTAAGGACGAGCCTATGTCTCGTACCGAATATCAGCTGACCATATCGAAAAAAGAATTGGAACTCAATACTATTAGGTTGGCGCAACTTGTTAGATGTGCCATTATCTACTTGTGCAACTTTGTTTTGCATGCAGAATATGACAAACAACACCCATAAAAGATATAGACATGATAAATATAGAACGCCCTTGGATGAAATCTTTTTTGATGGCGGATGGTAACGAAGCAATGGCTTCTTGTGGATTTAAATTGATTGGGCTGAAATTGTATTCTCCCAATGATGAGAATGCTATTTACCATGCCAAAATGATGCAAAAGTCCCTGTATGGTCGTGAAGATTGGCTGTATATCAATGATGGCTTTTCTATATCAGGCGATATTGAGAATGGTTTTAATGTGACAATTCGAGAGGATGCTTTTGATTCCGAGTTTCTACTATATACAACAGAACATGGAGTGAAAGTGAGCATAAGTGCCATTGTCGGTCAAAATGGTACAGGCAAAAGTACCATCATAGACATGATATTGAGGACTCTCAACAATCTTTCGGCTGCTATTATGGGTGAAACATTCAATTATTCGAGTGCCCAGCATCTTCATTACATAGACCATGTGTATGCTTCGGTTGCCGTCTATTTGGACCATGAGGTAAAAGTTCTTACCGTAAAAGGTAGAAATGTTAGTATATCAACAGTCGATGAGGATAACCATTGTGACACCATCAAAATACTTGAAGAACAATCTGAGGGAGATGTTGATGAACCATTGAAATACCAAAAAGGCAAACATGCTTATCTAAGTGAATGGTTTTACACCATTGTAAGCAATTATTCTCTCTATGCTTATAATTATAGAGATTATGAAAGTGAGAGAACGTCTGTTGCAAAACTAGAAAGGTTATATGGTGATATCGAACATTTGAAGAACGAGGATTATTTTTGGCTCAAAGGGGTGTTTCACAAGAATGATGGCTATCAAACTCCTGTTGTTGTTCATCCCATGCGTGAAGAGGGCTATATCAATGCAAGCAAGGAAAACATGCTTGGGAAGAATAATCTTGTAAATCTTGCGTTTTATGAGGTTAAAAAAAAGGATGAAGAAGGAAAGACTATTCGCGAATTCCCTTTGCGAATCATCAATAATACATATGAGGTTGTAGGTTTCACGTTTAAATATAAGGAAGAAAATGAATATGAGGGATTCGAAGAACTATATTTAGGCAAGCTTCTCTCTGCAAATAAGAATAAAGACGAGAAGGAATACCTGAAACAAAGATTTGTTTCTATGGTAAATCCGATTTGTAAGTTTTGGGCAAGACAAATGCGGCTTATTCTTAAAGAAAATGTTGAGACCTTACCTAATTTAAAACGACAGGCATGGGAATATGTGGCATACAAGACATTGAAGATTATTCAAACATATAAACCATACGAAAGAGATTGGAAATGGTTAATTGGTGACAGATATGATGAAAAGAAGATAAAACGTTATATTCACGATTTACTCCATGACCAGACTCATAGAACGAAGAAACTTCGTCAACAATTAGCTTTCTTGGTGTTTCTGGACACAGATGGTTATTATGCTATTAAAACGGATGTCATTCTTGCCAATGAAGTGGATGCGTTCATAAAGAAAAACGTAGGAATGTTCTTTTACGAAAGTGAAAAGAAATGTGATAAACCAACTACTGATTTCAGATTTCAAAAGGAAGACCTATTACCTCCACCTATTGCTGATGTTACATTGATGATTGTAAAACGTGAAGACAAGAAGGCGTTTGAGAGTAATCCCAAGTCTGTTGGGCTGATACCATTTACCGGATTAAGTTCTGGAGAAAGGCAAATTGCCTATACGTTAGGGAATGTGTTGTATCATCTGGTCAACATAGACTCAACAGTACAAGATGATTCCATAGAAAAAGAACATTTGTCATTTCTTAAGTATCATCATGTATGTATGCTTATGGATGAAGTTGAACTGTATTATCATCCGGATTTACAACGTAAATTTGTGGAACTTCTGTTGAGTTCAATCACCTCAGTACATCTTGAAAATATTTATGACATCAATATAACTTTAGTTACTCATTCACCATTTGTGCTGAGTGATATACCGCGAAGCAACATCCTATGTCTGCAAAAAGGAGAATGTGAAAAACAACGTGGGCAAACATTTGGAGCTAATATTGTTGACATGCTAAGTGAATCTTTCTTTTTGCAAGGGACAATGGGTGATATAGCTCAATCATGTATCAATGAAGTTGTTGAGTTTTATTTCAAGCACAGAAGGTATCAAGAATCACTAAGAGATAACAAAAACAAGCAAGAAAGGCATATTGATGATATGGAACCGGATAAAGCATTTGAGAAGCAGAAATCCAAATTTGATTATGTTACTAGTATCATTGGTGAAGAGTATCTTCAGAAGGAGCTTAGGGAAATGTTTGATGAGTTAGTGGATTTTTATAACAACAAAGAATGAAGCCAATTGAATATCCGTCCAAAGGGAGTAAGGAATTTGCAGTTTTAGTCAATGACTATATGGGCATTTTCGCCACTGATTTAGCCGATAAAGTTACGAAACGAGGAAGAAAAAGACTCGGACTTGAATCAAAATGGAAGAATTGGAAACGCAAATACGGATGCATCAGAGCGTTGAATAATTCAGTTGCAGACTTATTGACTATGGATTTCGAAGACTTGGCATTATTCTATGAGGCATTTCTTCGAGTTTGTTCCAAAAAGAGATTTACATCTAAAAGTTTACATGACTTACAGGATATTTTCAAATATACGAACAAATATGATTCCAAAATTTCTGCATTTTTCAAGAGGCATGCTGATGAACTAAAGATTTATACATGCCATTATTGTGATATGGCTTATATCAATGTATATACAGAAAATGGTAAAGGTGTAGCCAAAAGCCAATTTGATATAGACCATTTTCTGCCAAAAGGAAAATGTCCACCTGTAGCACTTTCATTATTCAATTTCGTTCCTTCTTGTCCAGTTTGTAACGAGCGGATAAAACGTGAAGGCTTACCAAATGTGAATCTAAATGATTTGAAATTTCTTAGTCCTTCGTCTTTTGCTTTTGATCTTCCCAAAAGGATAAAAGTAAAATTAGGACACTTAACGAGCCCACGCAAGGATTTCATTTACTTTGTTGCAAAATACCCTTATGACAGATATGTTGATTTTTTCCACTTACAAGAACGATATGATTATCACAAAATTGAAGCGTTGCGATTGGAGAAACTTAAAAAGAACTATTCAAGAACTCAAATTTTACAAATTGCTAAATGTCTACATCGGTCTGAAAAGGAAGTGAAAGAGGATATTTTCAATCAAAGATATATGCAGAATAACCATCGTTGTTTTGCTAAATTTACTATTGATATTTTGAATAGATAAGAATTATGGACTCCAACAACCTCCAACACAAATCCTTCCTCTGGCATCTTGACTTTGAGCCAAGAGACAATGATGACTTCATGGCTCTGCTACGTCTGCTGGAGCGATGGCACAAGAAATCCATCCCGCAGATACTGGAGAAGAACAGACCCGATGCTGCGTATGCCATAGCTATGACGCTGTGCAAGCATATACCACTGCTCATCAACCGTGATGATATACAAGAATTGATAGGCGAATACAAGAGATAGTATGATAGTGCTGATTTGAAGATCTATGCTAAATTCTTTGGTGTTTACATCGGATTATCGTATCTTTGCAGCACCAATGATTAATATAAAATGGGAGGAAGAATATATGGATAAAACAAAGTTGACAAGGGAAGAGGCTTTACGCCGCTGGAAGGCTTCTAAGGAAACCAAACGTAAAATAGTGGAGAAACTGGAGAACTTGGTTCGCAATAGTTGTCTGGAACGTACTGGTAAAGAACCGAATGGGGTAGAAGTGTGGTAGTAGAAAAGATGTCTCTTGTTGCGATTAATGCCAATTCGCCCTATAAGGTTAAAGTGGCTCAAGCTGATGATACTTTGTGTTTCATCACAGATTTTGATGCAGAAATCTTCGTAACTTTTGAACGAGACGATATACTTCAAAATGGGTTAGTTTATCAATTTGGTATTTCCAATCCGAAAGGCGTAAAGTCGCCTCGTGATCCTAAGGTACGAGAGACGATTCTTGCTATAGTGGAGGAATTCTTTGCAAAGAATAATGCTGCATTTCTTTATATCTGTGATACAAGTGGTGGTATGCAGAAGATGCGTAATCGCTTATTCAGATACTGGTTTGGCATTTACGGTGAAAGAGAGGAATATGTTTTCCTGCCACAAACGATCACTGATGAGGAGGGTAATGATAATTATGCTGCACTAATCATTCGTAAGGATAATCCTAAATTTGCAGATTTGGTAAGCGAGTTCATGACAACCGTGAATTTGCTAAATACTAAGCCGGAAGATTATGAAGAATTGACTGATGAGTAACCACAATAAGTTACAAAGGACAAAAAATGATTTAAGACGATTTTAGGTGTCTTCTTCTCAATTTTCGCAAGTTCTGAAGTGAGTCCACTTTATATAAAGTTTGTTATATTATTTATCGGTTTGTATTTGCTTTACAAGGAAAAAGTGTATTTTTGTGATACAAAACCAAAGATAGAATTATATGAATGAGAATATAGTAAACTTTTAAAATGGATACATGATGAATCCTGATCCTCAATATGCTGTTTTCTTGAAGGGAAAAGTCCTTGAAGGCTGCTTATCCTGTGATGACCGGGAAAGTGGACAGGATCCTGATTCGGCGGTATTGTCATATCTTGGATGAGAAGAAAGCGAGGTATGTGGAGGAGATGCCGCGTGAGAACAGTTTCCATAGCATTATGCTTGGCGATGCCTTGGCGCGTACTTTCCGTCAGAAGCAATGGCAGGATCTGATTGATTCTGTGAGCAGCCTTAACCCACTCCCAAGCCCTCGCCCTTTCCAAAAGGGCAAGGGATGTAACCGCTCCTGCTCGTCGCTCTTAACCGCTTCGCTTTATGGTTGGCGGGGCATCAGAGTCCTCGCCAGGGTTTTGCGGGATGGGACCGCCTTGCAGAAGGGGGCTTCGGACTACAATATTTGGCATCAGAGGTCTTGCTATGGGTGTTTTGGCGGGGATGCACCCGCAGGGGATGAAGGGAATGAGAAATGAGGAATGACAGTAGGGACTGGGGGAATGAGGAAGGACAGCAGGGACTGCTTGCTGCTTGAAACTGGGTGATTTCTTGCAGGAGGAATCGCTTGGGAATTGGTGGGAGGTATGAACGGCTATAAAATGTTGCTGAAGGTTAAAATGTGGAGTTTTTATGCGCTAATATTTGGAGGAAAAGAATGTTTCGTTTATTTTTGCATTTAGATAAACTGCACTTGGCAATATGAAAACTGCTTTCATTGTGTTCGATTGCATTATCTTTACTTAAAGAATTTTTAATAGAACTATTATGGCACAGACTGCAACTATGAATCAAGCTCAACTGCAAATCCTTGATATGTTATCTTTTATCAAGACTCCTGAGGCTTTGCGTGATTTGAATAAGGTGATCTCTGATTATTTTGCTCAGATGGCTGATGCTGAGTTAGATAGAATGTGGAATGAAGGAACTCTGAATGAAGAACGTATCGAGAGCTTCCGTCATCTCCATGAACGTACTCCATACAATATCTAGACCTAATGTAATTCGTAAAGATCCTCATTATACTTTCGCTTTGATAGAGGCTGATAAAGATGACAATAAGTTTGTAGATTGTGCCATTGCTGCTAACGCAAAGTGTATTGTCACTGAAGATAAGCATTTTAGGGTGTTGAAAAATATTCCATTTCCAAAGGTGGGAGTATTAGGTATAGAGGAGTTTAGTCTTTATTTGGAAAGGTGGATATAGGGGCTTATGATGAAATAAACCCAAAACGGTCATTAGGCCGTTTTATGTCGTTTTTATAACTGCTTGCAGTCTTTTGTTTTTTATAAGTTGTTACTCTTCTAAAAATCCAAAATCCAAGCAAGCCCTAACGACCGATTTTTGTTAAACAAAAAGAAAAAGGCAGGATGAGCAAGTGGCCGTGCAGAGTTGGGGGATGTGTTGAATGTAAAACGTTGACGGGTCATGATCTACTGATTCTCGATGTAACTCTCGGAACACTCCTGACTGCATCGCTGCCTTTTCTCTTATTTATGAACATTCTCTTTTTTCTCCTTTATGCTTTTTTGTACAGTGGTTGAAAGAGCGCTGTCACTGTTGGGGCTTAATGACAATGCAAAGATACGACGTCTTGTTATGTCACTTAGGAGATATTAGGAGTTGCGTGCTCTTACGGGCTGTTTTTTAATGGTTTTTAGCATTTACTCTCATGGCTCGCCTATGTAATCGAAGATGATGCTGACCTGAATGGAGGTGAAATGCTTGCTGGTGCGGTAATAGCCTCTGGCTTCTAACGCCTGGCAGAGCTCGCGGTTGCGATTGATCCAACGCATGAGGTGGTTGCTGGCGGTGTGGGGGTGGCTGTCGGGGAAATAGAGTAGGGCTAACTCTTTCTTGCTGTAACTGCGATTTTTCATTGTGGTGATGGTTGTTAGTGGTTGTAACTATGGCACTTAGATGAGCTATCTATGGCACTTGGATGGGCTATCTATGGCACTTGGAATTGGTGAACTTGATGGTTGCACGAGATCTTGGAACACGAAATGTCACTCTATATTTTTTTGAACACGAATAATTCGAATAACACGAATGTTTTTTGGCACACGGATCTCACAGATCTCACGGATTCTTTGCTCTTGATGTTTGAACACGAGATTTTTTTTGAACACGAATTTTACTCTAACACGAATTTTACTCTAACACGAATTTTATTTGGCACACGGCTCTCATTTTTTTAGCACACGGATCTCACGGATCTCACGGATTTTGAGCTCTTGATGTTTGAACACGAATTTTACTCTCACGGATTTTGAGCCTTCGGCTCGTTGTGAATGACAGCTCGTTGTGGTTGTTGACTCGTTGTGGTTATTGGCTTGTTGTGGTTATTGACTCGTTGTGGTTATTGATTCATTGTGGTTATTGACTTGTTGTGGTTATTGATTCATTGTGGTTATTGGCTTGTTGTGGTTATTGACTTGTTATGTTTTAAATGACAAATCAAAAAAGATATCCGTGAGCCATGCGAAGCATTGGCAGATCCGTGAGATCCGTGAGATCCGTGTGCTTAAAAATATTCGTGTTATTCGCGTTATTACCTCCCTGCGGTCCGTGGGCCTTCGGCGAATCTCGTGTTCAAGATGATGAGTGGTTCAAGATGATGAGTGGTTCAAGATGATGAGTGGTTCATTTGTGGTAAGTGGATTCATGTGATAGGTGTGACACATGACAGATGTGACACCTGGTTTTGATAACTTTTTCTTTTATTATTTTCTTTTTAAAATTAATATATGTGTTTCCTGCGTGCGCGCGCGAGAATATTTTATGAAAACATGTGTCATATGTGTCATGTGTCATAGATTGAGAAGAAGGGTTTTCTGATATTCCTTGATCTCATCGCCTGTGCGACTGACCACGATGAAGCCTCGACAGGTGCATGTGCGAACCCGCTTAAATCCAAGGTCTACGAAGGCTCTGCCTACATTGACGGCACTCAGTTTCTGACTGATGCCGCTGCTGATGATCTGCAAGGCACGAGCCACGGACATGAACTCGCCGTGCTCATGGTCTAAGGGCTTGCGGAAAAACAGGTCGACGAGCTCTTGCTCAAGGTGGGGGGCCTCAAACTTGCGGTTGTGACTGTTCAGCTGCATGATCTCTTCTTTCGTAAACCAATACTGGAAGCCGCTCTTGTAAAGGGCAAGGGCCTGACTGTAGATGCCTTCGTATGGGAACGGATGGTCGGGTGGGGGAGACGATGCTCGCTACCTCGAAAGGTAGCCAACGGCGGTTGCCCGTGGGGTCGGACAGAAACTGGGGGTTGTTGCCCGTGCCGCAGAACGAGGCTATGTGCTTGCGGTGCTCATGATAATAGGCGTAGGCTGCTCGCTCATCGATGCTGGTCATGGTGACGGTTGCCTTGAGCTGGTTCAGTTCGGCAGGACGCATGGTGTCTAACTCCTCGCAGCAGACGAGGGCATACTGGGTAAGGGTCAGAAGGTCGTCTTTCGACATGCGGTTGGCGTTGGTCTTGGTGTAGAAATAATGTTTCAGTTGGGGTGGCAGGAGATAGTTGAACCAGGTGGTCTTGTAGGCTCCCTGCTCGCCAATGAGCACAAGGATGACGTTGTTGCCCACGTCGGGGGATATCCATGCGGCTACCATGGCGACGAGCCACTTCTTAAGGGAAAAACGAAAAGCGATGGAAGTGAAGAGGGAAGAGTGAAGAGTGAAGAATCGGCTTGTTGGGAGGGTCCTGCTTGGGATGGAAGTGAAGAGGGAAATGCTAACTTTCATTAGGATCTTTTATTAAGTGATTAGTTGGCGACAAAGAAACAAAAATGTAAAAAAACGGTGGTCTTAACATGTTAAGACCGTTTTGATATTCATATAATATAATTAACAACATTTAAGAAAAAGACTAAGCCAAAGCCACATAAAGCCCCACCCCCGCGCCGCTTCGCGGCTAACCCCTCCCCCTCTTGCTCTGGCAAGCGACCAAAGGTCGAGCGATGGAGGGGAGTAGAATGCTTTGGCTATTGTAAGACCTTCTCTTGCTTTGGCTATTGAAAGATCTTCCTCTTGCTCTGGCAAGCGATCAAAGGTAGAGCGCGAGGATGTTTTATGATCTTGCTTTGAAGCCGCAGGTTATGTTCGTTTCGCCATCTTCACTAGTGGTTACGTTTCTGCTCTCAAGTGGCAAAGCATATGTCTGTTAACTCCTCACGCGAAGCGCGTTAACTTCCTTTTAACTCCCGATAACTCCCTTTAAATTTCATACATAGTAACTAATCATTCTCAAACTTTATTATTTACATCGCGCTTCGCGCTTGTGGTTTTTTTAACATTAATTTCCATTAATTGAACATTCTTGCGCTCCGTAG
>ULQK01057221.1_pt1 | contig 12623 bp, 9 predicted proteins | sample 1954371 | NCBI WGS metagenome assembly ULQK01 (sample SAMEA4835652, study PRJEB28245) | human gut metagenome | biome: gut microbiome; material: fecal sample | place: Denmark | collected 2008 | reverse complement strand
AAAGAAGAATATATATTTAACTTATTGATTGATAAATAATAATCTAATATAAAATAGTTAAACAACAAAGGATGTGAGTTCCTGCAATCTATGGAGTATCTGATGTTGGTAAACCTCTTCAGTAACTTTGGTAACTGTGTGCCTATGTGATAATACCTTCCATTGAAATCGCAACTCTCAATCTCCTTGTATGTCTTACTTGTTATTTTATCTATTATATATTGATAATGCAACTTGCTGTACGTTGACGGGAAAGGATATGTTGACATAAACATCTCTAATCCTTGTTTATCCTCAATCTTCAGTTTGCGGACATTCGCATTGTAGCGTTCGATGAATTTCGTACCATCCTCGCACAAGTATGTTTGTGCGACACTTTTGGCAGTCTCTATATTTTCTTGATGACGTTCTGCAAGGAGGTGTTGCAATCTGTCTAAATCTTCTTCAACTCTCTTGTTGATTAATTTCTGGGGATGGAATGTTTCTGGAGAAATGAGCCTGCACAAAGACCCACTTCTTTCCAAAATCATTTCGAACTGCAACGTGTTGAGCATATAGTTATAGTAGCGATATTGCTTTTGCAATATCACTGTGGATAGAGCAAACCATCCCTGTTCATTACTCAAACCGCGTATGTACAATTGGTGGAGAAGAGTCATGAAGTGGATTTTCGTAATCTCTCTGTTTGGTTTGGGGAGATTATGGACAATTGGTATGAGCTCTCCTATGGGATTGGGTTTGTATGTAAGAGCCATCTCTTGCAGAGGAATGGGTTTGCCTGCAATTTCTGCGTCAAGGTATTCAGAGGGCTGGCGCCATTCATTTAACGGATTACTCACATAGTCTATATAGGCATCCACAAGCTGTGAAATTGTTTTGTAGGGTGGATTATATATTATTAACTCTTTCATAATCTTATAATTTGTAAACAGCATTGCTATAAGCGCCCTTAATACAAAACCCCGTGGGAGGGGTTAGTATAGATACGTCCTGTTGCCTGAATATTTCTCAGCTATATTTTCTTTGATACCGAACTTTTCAACTAACCAAACTATTTATATATAAATAACTAAACAAAGTAGAAAAGTATGAGAACAACACGTAATCAATCCGAGTTCACCAAAAAACGCATCAGTGATGCAATGAAGCTCAAACATCAACAACGTACAGAAGCAGAGAAAAAACAAACCGCTGAGAAACAGTCGCAGTCTATGAAAAACTATTGGAAAACGATTCCAACTGTATCTGAAACTGAGAAATAAGCTTGGGAGTAAAAACCTCTACCATCAGAAGATGATAGAGGTTTTCGCTTCATAGACACGTATCCAGTGGGATATCAATGTATAAACTCTTTTTCAAATATTGAATTAATACACTGTTAATCAATATATTAAAATGTATCTATTCAGAAATAGACCACTGGTAACAATAGGCATCAGAACTGTTTGGCGAATATAGAGATGCGTATTTTTATACAGTCTCCAAAATCGCCAGTGCTTTACTGAGCGCAGATATAGAAGTGTTCATTATCCCATCCTGCATTAATGCTGCTATAGCCTCTGTATCCGAGTAATGCTGCAATCATTTCAATTTCTGCCTTGTTAGGCATGAAGCTGAAAGACGTTGAAAATACTCCGTATGCGGACTCATACACTTCGTTATTATTTAAAAATTCTAAAAATTCTTGAATGTTATCAAACATAATTTAAAAAAAACGCACTCCTGTTGTTAACCTAGCGACGTCGGAGTACCTTAATCGTCGGTCGGTGAAGTTATGTCCTGATATCCATAGATATAGGCATAGTAATCCCCTGTAGGAATGTAATGTGCCATTCCTAATAGCTTCATCAGAAGCCTTCGCATATCTGTAAAGGGTTGCTCTCTTTAGAGAGTGTAATGGATTTGAGTAGCTATCTCAAATCCCGGTGAAAACAAGTTAGCAACTCTTGTTTTCTGAAAAAAGACTTGTACTTTGTCTTTTTCGTTGCCTTGGCTTTTGTCAAGTCAGCGCTTTATTAACTTGACAATGCAAAGATATGTTTTAGAAAGGTTTTTTCCAAATAAAATTAGGAAAAGGCGCGCTTTTTTTAAAAAAAATAAAAATACAATTAACGTTGGTCTATTTGTTTGCATTTGTGGTCAATAAGTTGGTTTTGAAAGGCTATTATAAATATTTGTAAAGCTTCCGGATGGTCATAATTGAAGTTCCAGTAATGGCGCTAATCTGTCTCAACGAAAGCCCCTTTCTTAATAAGGAAATTTCTTTTGAATACTGTGCCTTCATCTGCTCATCTGTTTTCTTATAGGTTGACGGGCGTCCCATCTTAATGCCCTCTTTACGACATTTGGCAATATACTGCTCTCTACCACTAGCCATACGTTCCCGAATAGTCAGGCGTTCCATTTGAGCTATTTCAAGCAGGATGGTACAAATCAAAGAAGCGATGGGATTGATTTTCCCATCAACAATCGTTTCAAGATTATAATTCTTAACGAATAAGCATATCCCTTTCTCATTTAGCAATTCTATAACTTTTAATGCCTCAAGCGTGTTACGCCCCAAGCGGGAAATCTCAAGAACACATACTCGGTCAATCTCATGCGTCTTGACATATTCAACCATCTCTATGATTTCGGGACGCTCCTCATTTTTCTTGGCGCCACTAACCTTGTTGGCAAAGACCCTTTCAATACTCCATCTCTGCTGCTGGCAATATACCGTCAACTCATTCACCTGTCTATTGTAGTCTTGGCTATTTGTAGAAACACGACAAAGTAGTACAACCTTCATGTTATTGAATGTTATAAAGTTTCTTTACCTGCTTTACATAATCTGAGGTCCGTTCTACGGCATGGTCAATTACATTAACCAATTGGTCAAAGTATACATCCTCAATAACACTGATGATGGTCATGTCATTCCCGCAGAGCTCTATATCAAACAGGTCTTTCCCTTCATTATATTTGACAAACACCCAGCCTTTGTGTTTAAAACCATCTACCTTAAAAGCCAATCCCTTGTCATCAGGAAGTGCCGTGGGGCGATGAAAGCCCCACGAAAACACTACCATCAATTGTGTGCGGAGTATTGAAAGAATGTAGTCAGCCATAATTTAGAAGACCTTGACAATAGACTCCCATCTCAAAGAGCGCCAAGCCCCTTTTTCAATATCAAAAAAGGCTGTAGTCTTGAACACCTCACGCGAACAACCTTTACCATTGGTGTACTTGCGAGCCACAGCAGCATTGGTCGTCCCAAATGCCTCGCGCACCTCTCCGTTTTTCTTGATGAAGATGAAGTGAGCAACTCCGTTGCGAAGTTTCTCTTTAAGGCTCTCAATCATCATTGCTTTTGCGCCTGCAATCAGAAGGTTCTCAGTGCGTTCTGCTATCACATTCATTCGAACTGCTGTCGTGTTAGTAATAATCAAAGCATTCATATTGTTGTAAGATTTTTTATTACACATTCAATAATTTCTGCGATATTTGGCAGGGTCCCAATTCCATCCCATCAGTTTGTACAGGCACTCCACTGCGTGAAAATGCGAGCAGCATCCCATGACCTTCTTGCCGTCAATGTCCCAAATCCCCCAACCGCTGCCCGAACGACTGATGTGATATTTTCTAGCCTGTGCCATCCTCTTTATCTCTTTGTTACAATACAAAAATATGGAATATATTTAATATATCCAAATTTTAACGTGAGGAAATATGGATTATTTTGATTATTTTCCACTTTTTTCTAACTTTGTTAGAAATATCATTTATTGAAATGAATAAACAGGAACGAACGGTCATTCACCTTGAACTGAACGGGCAGCACCACTACTTTGGGAGCATCAAGGCTTTATGCGATAATTTTGGCAAGGAAGAGATAGGAATTACTTATAAAAGCCTTGCCAACTACGGCATTACGCCTGAAAAACCCTTCACAAACAAATATTGCATCATCCGAAAAGGTACGCTCATTACCGCACCCAAAGCAGAATAAAGAAGATGGCAGACGTTGATATAAAAGAAAATGAGATTTTAAAGTTAGATAGGCGGATTCTATCTCTCTTGCTTAAAGATAACAGTTCTAAAAAGAATATCATTTGGGCGACAGATAACTATGTATCTATGGGCGTAGGGTTTGAACCTACGGCTGAAATGACCATTGATGCCATTACAGGAGACAATGGATTGATGATTCGTCCTCGCATAGCCAAATCCAAAGAGGAACAAATATGTAGAGTTCGAGATAAGGCAGAGGTTTTTACGCCTGCGTGGATGTGTAATTGCCAAAATAATCTGATTGACAATGCTTGGTTTGGGGAGGAAGGAATTTTCAATAGTGAGCTTGACAATGATTGGAGGTCTCGGGTAGGAGTTATACCCTTCCCAACCAAAGATGGAAAAACTTGGAAAGATTATGTACAGGATATCCGGCTTGAGGTAACATGTGGGGAAGCTCCATATATCACAAGCAGATATGATACTATTACAGGCGCACCCATAGCTGTCTCCAATCGAATAGGCTTATTGGATAGAAAACTCCGTGTTATTGCAGAAAATACACATTCACGTGAAGAGTGGCTTGACTGGGCAAAAAAAGCAATGCAAAGCATCTATGGCTATGAATGGCAAGGAGATAATCTTTTGTTGGCTAGAGAAAATATACTCTTTACATACATTGAACACTTTGAATTGCTCTATCAAGAGAAACCACCTTTAAAAGAACTTGAAAGCATAGCTAAAATCATATCATGGAACGTGTGGCAAATGGATGGGCTGAAGGGAGTGGTTCCATATAGTTGTCGGAATACCAAAATAACTACCTATGAGCTCTGGGGTGCAAAGGAAGAAATCCTTCCGTGTGAAGGATGTATGACGGATAATATCAAACGGCATAACGGAATTTATTGTAAAATCAAGGATTGGAATACAGGAGGCACCCTTCGTTTTATTTCAATGATAAAATAATTCAAGCTATGAATAAACCTGTTTTTACTAACACGTTTGCATATAAACTGATCTATATCTTTCGGATCAATGATGAGCCACACAAGGGACTGCTTAAGATAGGCGATACAACTGTTGAAAGCAATAAGTCCTTGGAAGAACTTGCCCCTAACTGTCGTGAGTTAAATCAGGCTGCAAAGAATCGTATTGACCAATATACTTCAACTGCTGGCATTCGTTATGAATTGCTGCATACAGAAATCGCACTGATAGAAAGCACACACAAAGCGGCACGAGATAACAAGGTTCACGAGGTGCTTATCCATTCAGGCATTGAGAAAAAATACTTTGACACCCATCGTAAGCAGAACGAGTGGTTTAAAGTAGATCTGGAGACTGCCAAAAATGCAATTAAGGCTGTTAGAGAGGGTAGAAAATCATTGACAGGGACAGAAATAAGTCAAGACCGCAGTCCCATCCAGTTTAGGCCTGAACAGGAGGAAGCCATCAAACGTACTATTGCTCAATTCTCCAAAGGTAATGACATGCTTTGGAATGCTAAAATGCGCTTTGGAAAGACATTGACAGCACTTCAAGTAGTTAAACTCAAAGAATTCAAACATACTATTATTTTCACGCATCGCCCAGTTGTGAGTGATGGTTGGTTTGAGGACTTTCAGAAAATATTCTACGATCGTGATGATTATATCTTTGGATCAAAGCAAAAAGACAAAGGAGTTGAATTGAAAGATCTTCAAGCTTCTGGGAAGAAGTATGTCTATTTTGCATCCATACAGGATCTACGTGGTTCGAGTGCAGTGGGTGGAAATTTTGATAAAAATGATGAAGTATTCCATAATGATTGGGATATGATTATTATTGACGAAGCTCATGAAGGCACTCAAACAGTTCTTGGAGAGAACGTATTAAGAGCGACGCGACAAAGTCATACCAAGGTTCTCAGATTGTCAGGAACTCCATTCAATATTCGTGATGAGTTCAAGGATGAAGAGATCTATACATGGGACTATGTCATGGAGCAGAAAGCCAAACAGGATTGGAGCATAAATCACTATGGAGATTCCAATCCCTACGAGGATCTGCCCGAATTAAATATCTACACCTATGATCTCAATAAACTGATTACAGGGTATGTGGATATTGAAGATAAGGCTTTCAACTTCCGTGAATTTTTCCGAGTGTGGACAGGTGATATCACAACAGACAGAAAGGCGATTCCCTGTGGGGCAAAGGTAGGAGATTTTGTTCATAAAGAAGATGTTTTGAGCTTCTTGAATCTGCTTACCAAGTCTGATATTAATAGTAACTATCCATACTCAACACTAGAGAATAGAAACTTTTTCAAGCATTCACTATGGATGGTTCCCGGCGTCAAAGAAGCCAAAGCTCTCAGTGCATTAATGAAAACGCATCCTGTTTTTGGATCTGGAGCTTTTCAAATTGTTAATGTAGCAGGAGAAGGAGATGAAGAACAGCCATCACAGAACGCCTTGGAAAATGTCCGGAATGCTATCAATGCATCCGAATATACTGTTACTTTATCGTGCGGTCGACTGACAACAGGGGTTTCTGTTCCTGAATGGACAGCAGTGTTTATGCTTGCAGGAACTTATTCAACCTCAGCAACAAGTTATCTCCAAACAATTTTTAGAGTACAAACACCTGCCAATATCGATGGGCGCGTCAAGACCAAATGCTATGTCTTTGATTTTGCACCTGACCGCACCTTGAAGATGGTTGCTGAAGCAAGTAAGATATCAGCAAAAGCTGGTAAAACCAGCTCTTCTGACAGAGTGATTATGGGCGATTTTCTCAATTATTGCCCAGTGATTGCCATGGATGGCTCTAAGATGAAGCCCTACGATGTTGATGGAATGCTCCAACAATTGAAAAAGGCTTATACGTGGAAGGTCGTAAGAAATGGCTTTGATGATATCCATATTTACAGTGATGATTTAAGCCAGTTACAAGATATTGAGGTAAAGGACTTTGAAGAACTTAAACGAATTATTGGCACAAGCAAGCAGGCCAAGCCTCCCAAAGATGTTGATATCAACCACCAAGGTCTAACCAATGAAGAACGGGAGAAAATAGAACAGGCACGTAAGAAGCCCAAAAAAGAGTTGACTGAAGAGGAAAAACAGCTTTTAGAAAAGGAAAAAGAACAACGCGCCAATAAATACAAAGCCATCTCAATATTGCGAGGCATCTCCATCCGTATCCCTTTATTGGTTTATGGTGCAGATGTTCCATTTGATAAGGAGATCACGATTGAAAATTTCCCTTCACTTGTAGATGATGCATCTTGGGCAGAATTTATGCCGAATGGCGTGGATAAAGCAATGTTCAAGAAGTTTTCTAAATATTATGACAGAGATATTTTTGTTGCCGCCGCGCGTCAGATTCGTGATACAGCCAAGAGCGCAGATGAATTACCTGTAACCGAACGGGTTGAGAAGATTGCAAACCTCTTTGCTACTTTCAAAAACCCTGATAAGGAGACGGTGTTGACACCATGGCGTGTAGTTAACATGCACATGGGCGACTGTTTGGGGGGATATAACTTCTTTGATCCAACCTATACTAGCATGGTGGAAGAACCGCGTTATGTCTATCAGGGAACAGTTACCGATGAAACACTTGGCAATCCCTCTGCTCGTATTCTTGAAATCAATTCCAAAACGGGCCTATACCCTTTGTATGTGGCATACAGTATCTTTAAGGCTAGATGCAAAGATATTCCGTCTGAGAAGTTGGATGCCCAAGCTGAAGCCCGTATATGGCGGGCAACTGTTGAAGAAAATGTCTATGTCATCTGCAAAACTCAGATGGCACGAAGCATTACCAAACGGACCTTGGTGGGTTATTCTGATGGGGCTATCAATGCTCATGCGTTTGACGACCTGTTGAATCAGATTTCAGGCAGTCAGGCAAATGATTTTATCAAAAAAGTAAAACGAGGCAGTACATTTAGAAGCAATAATACAGAGAAAGATATGAAATTTGACGCTGTGGTGGGAAATCCTCCTTATCAAGAGATTATCGCACAAAAAGAAACTGCGAATGGTCAGAAAAGAAGTAAGAGTATTTTCCAATACTTCCAAATAATCAGTGAACGATTAGGAAAATATACGGCACTCATTTATCCTGGAGCAAGATGGATTCATCGTTCAGGGAAAGGACTTGAACAATTTGGATTGAATCAGATAAATGACTGTCACTTATCGCTATTAATGTTTTATCCGGACTCAACCGAACTTTTCAAAGAGGTTGGTATTGCTGACGGAATCTCTCTTGTCGTGAAAGATATGTCAAAGACCTCTAAAGGATTTAAATATATATATTCAAAGAATGGAGAAATAATATCAATAAATGCTAATTGCCCTGGACAAGAATTATTCCCTTTAAATCCTCGAGATATACAGATTGTACAATGTCTTGACGCTATAATAAAAAAATATGCTTGCTTACATACATCCATTTTATCCCAAAAACTTTTTTCTATTGAAAGCGATTTTGTAGAAAAGAATCCAACCCTTGTGCGAGAATATACAGAAGGAGATAGTTTTGATCCAGATACGGAGATTAAGTTGTTCACCAATGATAAAGCAGGGAAAAGCGGTCGAGCTCGGTGGTATATTACAAATAAGAGTGTTATTACGTCTGGAGTTGAATATTTGAACAAATGGAAAGTTATTGTATCTAGCGCCAATGCTGGAGGACAAAAACGAAGCAATCAAATTAGTATTGTTGATAATCACAGTGCGTTTGGACGTTCACGCGTAGCGTTGAAGGCTTTTGAAACTGAAAGAGAAGCGCAAAACTTCTTTAAATATGCTACGAGTGAAATTATTCGTTTTGCCTTCCTACTAACTGACGAGTCTCTGACTTCTTTAGCTAAGAAAGTTCCTGACCTTATTGATTATAGCGACAATAATGGACTTGTTAACTATAATGAAGATGTGAACTTACAGCTCTACAAACTCTTTGGTATTGATGAGAAGAATCAGCAATACATTAAGGAAGTGCTTGCAGCAAAGGCATAATTAATCAATAGAAAAACCAAATAACACTCTGCTCCGAATAGAATTGAAGCAAACTCTTGAGCTGATATAAACCTGAAACCTCAATGAATGTTACATATATTATAGGGAATGGCTTTGACCTGAATCTTGGCTTAAAAACAAGATATCAGAATTTTTATGATTACTACATGACAAAAACGAGCCCTAACTCTCAGGTGGAATTATTGAAAGATACTATAAAGCAAGATGGATATGAACTATGGTCTGACTTGGAGATCGGATTGGGGAGAATATCAGCCAAGTATGAAACCTCTGATGATTTTATGGTTGCTCTTGCTGATATTTCAGATCATTTGCGTAAATATATAACTGAGATAAACAATAGTGTTCGGATTGGACTGTATGATACAAAACGTTTCCGCAAAGATTTATGTTATCCAAGTAAGTATTTGGTTGAGGCAGATAGGACTATCTTAAAGACTTTCTGTCTGAGATTTGCGAGTTCATGGGATGTAAATATTATTTCGTTCAATTACACGGATACAATCATGAGGATCCTTGCCAATGCTGATAGTAAGGTTCAGGCACAAATAGGCGTTAATGAATTCAATATGCCTGTGTTTGTGGGATCTATCCAATATGTACATGGAATGTATGATGATACCATACTTTTGGGCGTAAATGATAGCGAGCAGATAAAGAAAACAGAATTTCGGGATAAGACTGATTTGGTGGAAATGTTTGTTAAACCCAAAGCAAATGATGCGATTGGAGAACTTACAGACAACAAATGTCATGCACTCCTAAAAGACTCTCAATTGATATGTATATTTGGGCATTCAATGGGAGAAACTGATAAGATATGGTGGGAGCGAATTAAAGAGATCCTTACGACCCGAGATTGTCGTCTCATTATTTTTATATACAATGATAAGATTAACATAAAAAATCAAAGGTTCCGCCGTCAAGCTATCAAAAGGGAGCTAATGACGGAATTGGGTTGGGCGGATAATATTGCAAGCAAGGTATATATCGGACTGAATACCGATATTTTTAACTTGAAAAAACTTGTAGCGTCTTAAAATAAAAAGATAACGTAGTACAAAAATATCTGCCACTCTTGCGGGGTGGCAGATATTATTTTAGCACAGTTGAGAATTTAGCACAATCTTACTCTTGTTCTTCCAATGTCTCCAATTCTCGGGTAGCAAGCGTATCAAACTTAGCCATCTCCTTTGCTTTTGCCTCGTCTGTGATGCGGATGTAGGGTTTCATGTCTTCGTATGAATCGTGTCCTGTCCATGCCATAACAGTTGTTGGTGGAATACCCATGGAAAGGGCAAGGCAGATAAATGTTTTGCGACCCGTATGGCTTGTGATGTATTCATATTTTGGCTTGGTCTCTTCCTTGCGTGATGCTCCTTCAAAGGAGATTTTGGTTACAGGAGTATCAATCTCACATAGCCTGCCTATTTCCTTCAAACATCTGTTCAGAACAGCATTGTGAACTCGTGGTAAGACAAACTCTTTGGCAAAAGGATTCTTCTTGTATTTCTTGATAATCTCTTTGCTGTATTTGTTGAGGTCGATTTTCACAGCATCGCTATCTTTCTGTGTGGTTATCTCAAGGTAGGTGTCGCGAACATCGACTTTCCTTAGTTTCATGACATCTGAGAATCTAAGAGATGTAAATGCGGATAAGCAAAACCAGTCTCTATATAAATCAAGGTGTTTTAACTGTTGGGGAAACTTATAATTGTAAACCTTGAGCAACTCATCTCTTTCAAGGTAAATGATGGTTCTTTTTGGTAACTTCAATTTTATTTTGAAGCCTGCGCAGTCTTGATGAATAGGGTAGTTGTTGTCTCTGCACCATTTGAAGAACGCTCCAATATCCTGCCAACGTTTTGTGAATGTGGTGTTCTGTTTCCAATATTTCTGAAAGAACGCGACCATGGCAGTGAGTTTGGTGTTGGTTAGGTCTTCTATTTTCAGAGAAGAATTGAATGCTGTCAGTTTTGCCCGAATCGCATTATATTTCTTTTTAGTGTTGGCGCTCCATGTGTTAAGGGTTGCTCGACTTTTGGTAAACTCATCAAAGTATGCCAATAGCGTTTTATCCTCATGCTTGACGGTGCCCAACGCTATCTTATATTCATTTTTGAGCTGTCCTTCAGAAGGATATTTGTTATCCAAATCATACTTCCTGAATATGGCATTGACCGTGGAAATCTTATTTGCAATGCTGTCGTTTATTTCACGGAAGGTGTATCCTTGTCCGTTGACGGTGTTGCGCTTTGCTTCACATAGTTTGTCATCCCACTTTGATGCAGCTATGGTTAATCCCGTCTCAAGGTCAACCCTGCATTTGTTGAATGTAACGCGGATGATGATGGACTGTTCTCCTGCCTTGTTGATACGGTGGTGCAACCGTGTTTTGATTCTGTAGGTTAGCATGTGGATTACTCTTTGCCCCCAAATTTACCCCCATTTTTTGACAAATCAAAACAAACTACAAAAAACTATTAAGGATGATTTTGTTTGTTAATTATCTGTTAATCAAAACAATGCATGTATAAGAAAAACTAGTAGAAATTAAAGAAAACTTCAATCTGGAATCCCCTATCCACTACCAGAAAACGGCGATTCTGCAGCAGCAGAGTTGCCGTTTGTCTTTTCTCTTTTGTTGGTGCACTCCGTTGCCGATGCCTTCCTGCGAGGGTCGGGAGCCCTCCGCATGCTGATCTCTTTCGGGGTTCATTCTCCGGTCTCCTTGACTGCCGGCGTCTCCGTTCCGTTGTGTGCGATCGGTTCCTTAGCGGTCTTCGGTTGGTGCGATGCCGATGGTGCGGAGAGGGGTTGGTTCGCAGAAAATGCCTTTCGGCGGGGAAAAACGGCCGGCTCGTTGAATAGATTTGCCGGCAAAGGGACGCATTTCTACTTTTGCCATCGGAACGAATTCCTGTTAAATGATGGAAACTATGAAAAAGTGGATGAAGATTGTGGCATTCTTTGCCGCAGTCGTTGCCCTCTCGGCGGGGTGCAGCGACAAGAAGGAGTCGGACGGCAAGCCGGGCAGTGCGCCGGTAATCACGCTTGAAGGCGGGGATATCTCCCAGCCGCAGGAGATCGTGCAGGACATGACGGCTCGGATCCTGATCTCGGCGCCGGAGCGGATCCGGGACTTTACCGTGAAGATTGATTCGCCGGCGCTGACCGACGAGCTGCTCGGTGCGCTGCACCTCTCTACGACGCTCGATATGGCCCATCCGTCGGAAGAGGCTGCGGCGGCCTTCGCCTCGCTCGGATTGAAGTGCGGGGACGAAGTGAAGGGACAGACCTCCGTGCCGTTTGACATCTCGGCTCTTGTGCCGATGATTGCGATGATCTGCAAGGAGGATTCGGACCACAAGTTTACCCTTTCGGTGACCGACGAGTTGGGGCGGCAGACGGTGCAGCCCATGACGTTCCACCTTTCGGTGGCGGCGGAATAGAGGAGCGGCCTTGTGACCGGTGCGGCGGTCGGAGTGTGCCGGGAGTGTGTTGCTGGAACGTGTCTGTCCCATCGGTTGCAGGGCCGCTCCCTTGTTTTTGAGAGGTGCTGAAGAATGGCGGCGGCCGCATCCGAAGGGATGC
>ULQK01080412.1_pt1 | contig 12667 bp, 8 predicted proteins | sample 1954371 | NCBI WGS metagenome assembly ULQK01 (sample SAMEA4835652, study PRJEB28245) | human gut metagenome | biome: gut microbiome; material: fecal sample | place: Denmark | collected 2008 | reverse complement strand
TTAGATTTGTTTGAACTAATTTGCGACTATCCCTAATTAATTTTTAAACAAAAAAGGTATGAACAAGAAAATGATGTTTTTGGCAGTTGCAGCCGTCGCTCTGATGGCTTCGTGCTCAGGCAAGAAGACGGCTCCCAACGTTAGTGAAGCCGACTCGGCAAACCAGGCAGACACCACAGCTGCCGCAACCGTTGACCTCGCTTCTGTGGCTGGCACCTATGAGGGCACTCTCCCTGCTGCCGACTGCCCGGGAATAAAGACCGTTCTCACGATAAACGCCGACAGCACCTACGAGCTGAAGCAAGATTATATTGACCGCCCCGACTCACACGACGAGGCCAGTGGCGTGTTTCAGGTGCTCGATGGTGGCGTGCTCATGCTCGTGCGCCCGTCAAGTGGCGACCACACCTTCTATAAGGTTAAGGACGCAGGCAGCATCGTCATGACCGACTCGCTCGGAAACGAGCCCGAGGGAGAAATGGCGAAGCTCTATGTTTTAAAGGTAAAAAAGTAAAAAGGTAAAAAGGTAAAAAAGGCTGACGCCCTTGAAAGGGAAGAGTGAAGAACGAAGAGTGAAGAATTCATGTGCTTGTTTCACACATAGCCTTGGCCCTTGAAAGTGAAGAGTTAAGAACGAAGAGTGAAGAATTCATGTGCTTGTTTCTCACATGGACTTGGCCATAGAATTCTTCACTCTTCACTTTTCACTCTTCACTTAAAGGCGCTCTTCTCTTTTCCCTTTTCACTTAAAAAAATGAATGTTCTGATAATAAATGCCAGTCCGCGAAAGAACGGCAACATAGACCGCATGCTTAAAGCCATGCAAGACGAGGCTGAGCGCCTTGGCCATGAGGTTAACAATGTGCGTGTTGACCGGCTCCATGTGGCTCCGTGCCGCGGTTGCATGGCCTGCAGGAGTAAGCTCCGTTGCGTGTTACCCGAGGACGATGCGCAGCGTGTGCTGGAGCAGATAAGGTGGTGCGAGGTCCTCGTCATTGGTGCCCCGTGCTATTGGGGCAACATTCCCGGCTCTCTGAAACTGCTTTTCGACCGCATTGTCTACGGCATGATGGGCGAGAACCGTCTCGGCATCCCCGTGCCGTTGCACAAGGGCAAGAAGGCGGTGGTGGTGACAACCTGCACCACCATCTGGCCTTTCAACATCCTTGCCAACCAGACGCGGGGTGTGAAACGCGCCCTCAAGGAGATTCTACGCTATAGCGGCTTCCGCCTTGTCAAGACCATACAGAAGGGCGGCACCAAGAACGGCAAGCCTGTGGGCGACCGTGAGCTTCAGCGCTGCAAGAAGGCCATGAGAGCGGTCTTCTGATTGTTGACAAGTAGACAAGTTAACGAGTTGACAAGTAGACGAGTAGACAAGTAGATAAGTAGACGAGTAGACAAGTAGACGAGTAAAAAAATTGTCTCTATTGTCTCTATTGTCTTTAACCCCCCGCAAGCGGAAACCGCAAGCGAGAACCGCAAGCGGAAAGTGGAAAGCAGAAACCAGAAAAACTTTCTGTTGTCTTATAAAAAAATCGCGAGCAAGCGGAAAACAAAAATATCAAATAAAAAAACAATGTTACCTCCCAACTTACAAGCGCGTGTAGACCGCGCAGTAGACAATTTTATGCAAGGCTACGGCTGCTGCCAGTCGGTTGTGGCAGCCTTTGCCGACCTCTACGGTCTCGACGACACCATGGCCAAGCGCATAGGAGCAGGCTTTGGTGGCGGTGTCGGCCGCATGAGGATGATGTGTGGTGCCGTGTCGGGCATCGTGGTCCTTGTGGGCTTAGACTGTGGTCAGACCGAGGGCAGCGACCGCGAGGGCAAGTCGGCCTGTTACAAGGTTGTGCAGGAGCTGCTTGCCCAGTCGAAGGCTCAAAACGGTTCCCTCATCTGTGCCGAGATCCTCGGCTTGAAGGGCAACGTCAAGGCCCAGTCGAGCTACGAGGCTTCTGCTCGCACAGCCGAATATTACAAGACGCGCCCCTGTGCCGCAAAGGTAGAGAGCGCGGCACGCATCTTTGCGGAATATCTTTTAAAGGTAAAAAAGGACTTTTAAAGGTAAAAAGGTAAAAAGGTAAAAAGGTAAAAAAGGCTGGCGCCTTGGGAAGGGAAAAGCGAAGCCTTTTTTATCTTTTTATCTTTCGCTTTCAAGGCGAAGCCTTTTTTTACCTTTTTACCTTTCGCTTTTAAAGCGAAGCCTTTTTTTACCTTTTTACTTTTTTACCTTTTTACCTTTAAATAGCTTCTCATAGCGTTAAGCACCGCCGCCACGGTAACGCCCACGTCGGCCATTACCGCCATCCACATGTTGCCAAGACCAACGGTGGCGAGCAGCAGCACAGCCACCTTCACGCCAATGGCGAACCACACGTTCTGACGCGCTATCGCTATGGTGTGGCGTGCAATCTTTATCGCCACGGCAATGTTGCTTGGCTTGTCGTCCATCAGCACCACGTCGGCAGCCTCGATGGCAGCATCGCTGCCTAAAGCTCCCATGGCAATGCCAACGTCGGCACGCTTAAGCACAGGAGCATCGTTTATGCCGTCGCCAATAAAAGCAACGCTCTTGCCTTGCTTCTCCTCGCCGAGCAACCGCTCGATGTGTGCCACCTTGTCTGTGGGCAGCAGCTCGGCGTGCCACTCGTCTATGCCCAGACGCTCAGCCACCTCCTTGCCCACCGCCTCGCGGTCGCCCGTGAGCATGACCGTGTGCTCCACGCCAAGAGCCTTCAGGTCGGCAATGGCCTTAGCGCTGTCCTCCTTGATCTTGTCGTTGACCACGATGTGGCCCGCATAAACGCCGTCAACCGCCACATGAATGATTGTGCCAGCGTGGTGGCAGTCGTGCCAACGGGCAGAGAGCGCATCCATCATCTTCGTGTTGCCCACGCACACCGTGTGGCCGTTGACCACAGCCCTCACGCCTTGGCCCGCAATCTCCTCCACCTGTTCCACGCGGCACCCGTCGCACGCCTCGTTGGGAAAGGCGTTGCGCAGGGCAGCGCCAATGGGGTGGGTGGTGTAATGTTCCACATGAGCGGCGAGGTGCAGCAGCTGCTCCTTGTCATAATGGTCGGGGTGCACGGCCTCGACCTCAAACTGTCCGTAGGTCAGCGTGCCCGTCTTGTCAAACACCACCGTGCCTATGTCGGCCAGCGCGTCAATGTAGTTGCTGCCCTTCACCAGGATGCCGTGGCGTGAGGCTCCTCCAATGCCGCCAAAGAACGTGAGCGGCACGCTGATGACCAGGGCGCAGGGACACGACACCACGAGGAAGATGAGGGCTCTGTGCAGCCATGTGGCAAACCCGTCGGCGTAGCCGCCGTCGGCAAAGAACGGCGGTATGAACGCCAAGGCGAGGGCCAAGAACACCACGATGGGCGTGTAGATTCTGGCGAAACGTGTGATGAACGCCTCGCTACGCGACTTGTTCTTGTCGGCGCTCTCAACCAGGCTGATAATCTTCGACACCGTGCTCTCGCCGAAGCATCGTGTGGTGCGCATTTCCAGCACACCTGTCAGGTTTACACATCCCGATGCCACCGTGTCGCCAACCGTCACGTCGCGCGGCGCGCTCTCGCCCGTCAGAGCCACCGTGTTAAGGGCCGACGAGCCTTTCGTCACCACGCCGTCGAGCGGCACCTTTGCGCCTGGGGCCACCACGATGGTCTCGCCCACCTTCACCTCGTCGGGTGCCACGGTGAGCACCTCCTCACCGCGCTTCACCTCTGCCGTGTCGGGACGAATGGCCATGAGGTGTGAGATGCTGCGCTTGCTGTTGCCCTCGGCATAGCCCTCGAACAGCTCGCCCACCTGGAAGAAGAGCATCACAAACACCGCCTCTGCAAACTCGGTCTCTGCTCCGGGCAGGAACCCGATGGTCAGGGCGCCAATGGTGGCGATGGTCATGAGAAAATCTTCGTTGAACATCTCGCCCTTCACCACACCTTCTGCCGCCTCCTTCAGCGTGTCGTGGCCGATCAGGAGGTAAGGCACAAGGTAAACAAGCAGCACCTGCCATGTGGCGAGACCGCAACACTTCTCCACAGCCACAGCACCGATGAGCAGCAACGTGGTGGCGATGATAAGCCATAGCTTGCCCTTCAAACCTCCATGCTCGTGGTGGTGATGATGATGCTCATGCCCGTGCCCGTGCTCATGCTGATGAATGTGCTCGTACTCATGCTGATGATCGTGCTCATGCTCGTGCTCTTCACCCGAGCAGCAGCAACAATGTCTATGCGATCGTTCTGTCATGTTTCTTTGGTTCATTTTTTCCCTTTTTAGCGTTTCCTTCTTTTCTTTATCGCTTGCAAAGTTACGACATGTTTGCTGCAACCGGGTTGCATTTTAAAGGTAAAAAGGAGTTTTAAAGGTAAAAAGGTAAAAAGGTAAAAAGGTAAAAAAAGGCTGGCGCCTTGGGAAGGGAAAAACGAAAAGTGAAAAGTGAAAAATCCTATACCCTTTTTAAAGAGGAAAACTAAAAATTCATTTTGACCCATTTTGACCTTGACCCATTTTGACACGCTTGTCAAAAGGAGTTTTGAATTTTTCAAAAAACTCAAGAATCAAAATTTAAAAAAAGGGCTGACACCTCATGTGTGAAGCGTCAGCCCTTATGGTTATTGTTGCTTTCTTCGGTTGTTCATGGAGCTTTTGCTCCCTTTTTTAAACCCTCCCGTTACCTTCCTTCTTTAAAATCCGAAGATCTCGTCGGTTGTGATGTGCTTCACAGGTCCTATTTTTCCGAGACTTTCCATGTCGAGGTTCTCCTCGTCGCCGAGGATGATGTAGCGGTAAGGCTTGTGGGCCATGTTCTCCTGCTCAAACTTGACCACGTCCTGAAGCGTGATCTTGGGCAGCGCCTCGTAGATGGTGCGGTTGATGTCATAGTCGATGCCGAGCGCCTGGGCCTGGGCATACTTGCTGAAGATGGCTGTCTTCGTGGTGCGCTCCGTGGCTATGCGCTTCTGCAGGGCTTGCTTGGCAAGGGCGAAGGCACGCTCCGACTGCGGCACCGTGTCGATGATGGCGTTGAAGGTGCGTATGCAGTCCATCATCTTGTCGTTCTGCGAGATGATGTGGGTCATGGCAAACTCGGGGTGTCCCTTGCGCGAGGGCGTCACATAGGCCGCATAGGCGTTGTAAGCCAGTCCGCGGCTCTCGCGCAGCTCCTGGAACACCACGGTGTTCATGCCGCCGCCAAAATATTCGTTGAACATGGCAGCCACGGGCTCACGCTCGGGTGTCCACGCCGTGCCGCTGTTGTTATACTGTCGCATGAAGATGTTCTTTGCCTTGTAGGGCGCAATGAGCACCTCGTTCTGCGTGGTGGTCTGCTCCTCATACTGGTGTCCTGCGGGCACCTCTGCCAGCTTCTTGGCTGCGTGGTGGTTCTTGTCGATGAGGGCGATGACGCGGTTCAGCTCGTCGGGACCGTAATATTGCACGCTGTGCTTGTAGCGCGGGAGCGTGGTTATAAGCTTCACGAGGTCGGCGGGGTTGGCGCTGTCGAGCTCGGCACAGGTCATCTGGTTGAGGTAGGGGTTATACTTGCCGTAGACGGCGTAGTTGTAGAGCGCGCTGAAGTTGGCGCTCTGGTTGAGCTTGTTTACCTCGCGGCTCTTCTTCTCAAGCGCCACAAACTGTTGCCATGCGGCGGTGTCTACCTTGGCGTTGGCGAAGAACTGCTCCATGAGCTTCAGCGCCTCAGCCTTGTTCTCGTCAAGACCCGAGAGCGTGATCTTGACCTTGTCGCGGCCTGCCGACACGTTGTAGGAGCAGGCGAGCTTGTAAAACTGCTGCTTGAGCTGCTCGGCGGTCATGGTGCTTGTGCCCAGATAGTCGAGGTAGCCGGCGGCAAGGTTCAGGCGCTTGTCGGCCTCGGTGCCGAAGTTGAAGGTAAACTGTAGGGCGAACAGTCCGTTGCTCGTGTTCTTGACATACTGCACGGGCAGGCCCTTCTTGGTCTTGCCGAAGGTGAGGTCGCGCTTGAAGTCGACAAACACGGGGGCGATGGGCTCCACCTTCGAGCTGACGATCTCTGCCACGAAGGGGCTCTGCTTATCGCGGTTTGCGGGTATGGGCGTGATCTGGGGCTTGTCTATTTTCTTCTGCGTTGAGTCGACGCCCTGGCGCTTGTATACGGCCACATAGTTGTCAAGGAAATGGCGGCGGGCAAAGCTGACGATCTGCTCCTTCGTGATGTGGCTTATGCGGTCGAGACGTCCCACCACGTCGCTCCATTTCTGCTGGTTTATGAAGGCGTCGACAAACTTGCTTGCGCGGCTGTCGTTGCTCTCCATCTCGTTATAGGCCTTGAGCTTCATGTTGTTGATGACCGACGGCAGCAGGTCGTCGGCGAACTCGCCGCGCTTGAGCTTGTCGATCTCACCCAGCATCAGGTCGCGCACCTGATCCAGCGTCTGGCCCTCCTTGGGCAGACCCTCGACGATGAACGACGAATATTCGGCCAGCGGATAGGTGAAGGCGGCGCCGCCCAGATACATCATCTTCTGGTCGAGGTCGAGATCGAAGAGACCGGCCTTGCCGTTGGAGAGCATGTCAGAGATCACGTCGAGCGTGTCTTGCTGCATCGAGGCGGCAGCGTCGAATCGCCAGCCCAGCATCACGTTCTCTGCCTCCTGGCCCACGACGGTGGTGTCGACGGGAGCGGTGAGCGCGGGCACGGGCGCATATTCGGGGCGCGAGAGCGTGGGGTTGGCCTTCCACGAGCCGAAATATTTGTCGATGATGGCAATCACCTTGTCGGGGTCAAAGTCGCCCGACATGCAGATGGCCACGTTGTTCGGACAATAGTAGCGCTTGAAATAGTTCTTGATGTTTGTGATCGACGGGTTCTTCAGGTGCTCACCTGTGCCCAGCGTGGTCTGCATGCCGTAGGGGTGGCCGGGATACATCTTGGCGTTGAAGGCAGCCCACTCCTTGCGTGAGTCCTTTGCCAGCGAGATGTTATATTCCTCATACACCGCCTCCAACTCTGTGTGGAAGCCGCGTATGACCATGTTCTGAAAGCGGTCGCTCTGTACGCGTGCCCAGTTTTCTACCTCGTTAGAGGGGATATCCTCCACATAGCAGGTCACGTCGTTAGAGGTGTAGGCGTTGGTGCCCTCGGCACCTATCGACGACATGAGCTTGTCATACTCGTTGGGTATGTTATATTGTGCCGCGATCTGCGACACGCTGTCTATCTGGTGGTAGAGCCGCTTGCGCTCGGCAGGGTCTGTCACCTTGCGGTAGGCCTCGTAGCGGCGTTCAATGTCGTTGAGGTAGGGCAGCTCCTTCTCGTAGTTTGAGGTGCCAAACTGCTGTGTGCCCTTGAACATGAGGTGTTCGAGATAGTGGGCCAGACCCGTTGTTTCGTGCGGGTCGTTGCGGCTGCCTGTGCGCACGGCGATGTAGGTCTGTATGCGCGGTTTCTCCTTGTTCACAGACATGTAGACGGTGAGCCCGTTCTTCAGCGTGTAGATGCGGCTCTGCATCATGTCGCCTTTCACCTGCTGATAGTCGTAAGCCGACGCCTGGCCCATGAAGCCCACGCCCAGCACGGCCACAGCCGATACGATAAATTGTTTAATGCTCATTTTTTTTATTTTTTATTTCTTACTTTTTATTTATTATTTCTTACTTTTTATTTATTATTTTTTATTTCTTGTTTTTTATTTTTTTATTTCTTACTGAACTTTTGTAAAGTTTATTATTTACATCGCGCTTTGCGCTCGTTTGTTTTAAACATTAATTATCATTAATGACCCATTAATTATCATTAATACGCGCTTCGCGCGGAAAAATTGATGTTCATTAATGTTCAATTAATGGCTATTAATGTTTAAAAAATGCGCGAAGCGCAAAATTCAAAATTCCTTACAGCCAATTCAAAATTGAATAATTCAAAATCGGCGAAGCCGACAATTCAAAATTCAAAAATCAAAATTCAAAATTCCCTACAGGTACAGTTTACTGTCCTCAAAGTCGATCTCCTTGTCGAGCTGTGAGATAAAGTTTTCGAGCACGCTCTCCTCCACGTCGCCCAGCTGAAACTCCTTCTCCGCATCCTTTCTGATCTCTGCAATCCAGGCGCGTCGCGCCGTCACATAGTCGTCGTGAATGCGTTCGGCATCTTCGGGCGTAATGGTCTTCAGCCCGTAATAGTTGAGGATCATGCTGTAAGACCACGCCCAGCGATATTCGGCATAATTGTCGTTGATGCGCTTGAAGCGGTCCGTGATCTCGTCAACGCTCTCTATCGTGCCGTCGGCAATGTCGCTGACGATCTGCTGCTCCTCGCTGTCGGGAAGGAGCAGGCCCGAGAGGTCGTTCCATTTTCCCGTGCCCACCCTGGTCTGAGGCTCCTCAAGGGCGTGGCGCTTGAGCACGGCCCCCATGTAGATGCGCAGCGCTATGTCATAATATTTTATGCCCTTGCGCAGCGACGAGGCCTTGATCACATATTCGTGATAGTTGTAGGTCGACACGTTGTCGCCCGATGCCTCGCGCAGACGCTCCAGAATCTGCTTGCCCTCCAGAATCTCGCCCACGGAGAACGGACTGAGCCAGTCGAAGTTGACAATGCTCTTGCGGCTGTTCTTCGACCTCATGTCGCGCTTGGGCCATTTTCTGATGTCGCGGTACAGGCCCACGGTTGTGAGGTTGCGTCCCGGCACCAGATACATGATGTCGCCGTAGGCAATGAGGTAGGCAAAGGGCAGCGAGCGCGTGTCGGGGTGATACATCAGCTTGCCGAAGCACACCGAGAAGGTGCCTATGTGTGCCGGCATGAGGAGGTAGGCACCGCTGGCTGTCTTCGCACCGCGCTCCATGGTGCCATAGTGCATGGGCCCCATCTTGTAGGCGTGGTTACTGAAGTTGGTTGCCGAGCCCGCGTTGTAGAACGAGAACATGCCGCCGATGAGCAGCGAACTCTTGTGGTGGCTTGCCGAGAACGGTCCGCAGAAGGCGGCGCAGGCCTCGCCGTTCGACATGTAGCTGTTGGCAAAGAACACGCTCTGCGAGGCTGTGAACCCGTTGCTCAGCTTGCAGGCCTCGCCCACGAAGCAGTCTTGCATCTTGACGCTGTTGATGATGGACGAGCCGTGGGCAATGATAGAGTTTTCGCAGATCACGCCCGTGCCTATGAACACGCTGGCCTCGGGCGAGCTCATGATGGTGCAGTCGCTAATGCGTGCGGCGCCGTTGATCTCGCAGAAGTCGTAGATGACGGTGTTCGTGATCTCCTTCGTGTTTATGATCTTCACCCCGTTGCCGATGGTTCCCGTCTCGGGCACCGTGCGCTGAATGTCTTCAGCCACGAGGCGTTTCATGGCCGTGCGGAAGGCGGCGTTGCCCGCGTGCTTCACCATGAGGGCGGCGATCTGGCTCGTCAGGCCGTGGAAAGACACCACGTTGCCGTCGCCCACCTCGTTGAGCACCGATATGTTGTTGCCCTCGCCGAAGGTGGCACCCTCTGTCGTCTCCATGGTGCAGACGTTTGAGATGTAGCAGTCGTCGCCGATGACGTAGTTGTTGATGTAGTTGCCCACGTTCTCCACCAGGCAGTTGTCGCCCACGGTCACGTTGCGCAGCGTGGCGTTGTAGATGCCGGAGCGTTTCATGAACGTGCCGCTCACCTCGACGCTCTTCTCGAAGACACCGAGGCGCACGGTGCCGTAGAAGTTGACATTCTTGACGGTGTTGGGCATGAAGCCGTCGCTCACCGTCACATTCTCCCAGTTCTCAGCCCAGCAGTTGTTAAACTCGAGCTGCCTTGTCTCTTCCTCGCTCAATGGTCTGTATTCCATGTCTTTTTCTCGTTTGTTTTTGTTGTTATGCTCTCTGTGCTTTGCGTTGTCGCGGCGTTAAAAAAATGCGCGAAGCGCAAAAGATAATTTAATTTAACTTTCGCAAAGTTTATTATTTACATCTTATTTACGTCTTATTTACATCGCGCTTCGCGCTCGTGGTGTTTTAAACATTAATTATCATTAATGATCCATTAATTATCATTAATACGCGCTTCGCGCTCGTTGTTTCTTAAAACATTAATTATCATTAATACGCGCTTTGCGCGGAAAAATTAATGTTTCATTAATGTTCAATTAATGGAAATTAATGTTTAAAAAAATGCGCGAAGCGCCTGAGCACCTACGGAGCGCAAGAATGTTCAATTAATGATAATTAATGTTTAAGAAATGCGCGAAGCGCAAAAGATTATTTTATCACAACATTGTTTTTTCTGAACCCTTTTCTTGGTTCAGCCCCTGTGTGTTGTGCCCTTTTGGGTTCAGTCTTCCTCAAGCTTCGGGTAGAGGAAGTCGTTGTAAGGATATTTCTGCACATGCAGCTCGCGCACCCTGTTGTAGAGAATGGTCCTCAGCTCGTCCACGTTCTCCTTCTCCCTTGCAGAGATGAAGATGCAGCTTGCGCCCAGCCGCGCCATCCATGTGCGTCGCAGCTCGTCGAGCGTGGTGTTCTCCTTGGTGGCAGGCGTGAGGTCGTCTTCCTCCTTTTCCACCCATGTGTAGCTGTCGATCTTGTTGAACACGATCATCGACGGCTTGTCGGCGCAGCCCAGCTCGCTCAGCGTGTTCTCGACAACGGTGATCTGTTCCTCAAAGTCGGGGTGTGAGATGTCGACGACATGAACCAGCAGGTCGGCCTCGCGCACCTCGTCGAGCGTCGACTTGAACGAGTCGACCAGGTCGGTAGGGAGCTTGCGTATGAAGCCCACCGTGTCGGCAAGCAGGAACGGCAGGTTCTCTATCACCACCTTGCGCACCGTGGTGTCGAGGGTGGCAAAGAGCTTGTTCTCGGCAAACACCTCGCTCTTCGACAGCAGGTTCATGATGGTGCTCTTGCCCACGTTGGTGTAGCCCACGAGCGCCACGCGGATCATGCGTCCGCGGTTCTTGCGCTGTGTGGTCTTCTGCCGGTCGATCTCGGCGAGGCGCTGCTTGAGCAGGCTCATGCGGCCGAGAATGATGCGGCGGTCCATCTCGAGCTGCGTCTCGCCCGGGCCGCGCAAGCCCACGCTGCCCTTGCCGCCGCCCGAGCCCGAGCCGCCGCCCTGGCGCTCAAGGTGCGTCCAGAGACGCTGCAGGCGCGGCAGCATGTAGCGATACTGTGCCAGCTCCACCTGCGTCTTTGCCTCTGCCGTCTGTGCGCGCATGGCGAAGATGTCGAGAATGAGCGATGTGCGGTCAAGGATCTTGACCTCCAGCTCCTTCTCTATGTTGCGTATCTGCTTTGCCGACAGCTCGTCGTCGAAGATCACCATGCCCACGGGGCGTTCGGCGTCTTCCTCGTCCTTGATATATTGTCTTATCTCTTCAAGCTTGCCCGACCCCACATAGGTCACGGAGCTGGGTCCGCCCACGCGCTGTGTGAAGCGCTTCACGGTCACGGCTCCTGCCGTGTCGGCAAGAAACTCGAGCTCGTCGAGATATTCCTTTGTCTTTGCCTCGTCCTGGTCTTTGGTTATGAGGCCCACCAGCACCGCGGTTTCGGCCTTCACCTCCGATATTACAAATTCTTTCATCTATCTTGTTTTTCTTGTTTTCTTGTTCTTGTTTTTCCCGTTTTGGTTCCCCCGTTTTGGTTCCCCCGTTTTGGTTCCCATATTTTTGGTTTCCCCCGTTTTGGGTTTGTTTTTGGGCGTTAGCGTTTCTGCCGTTTTTAGCGTTAGCGTTTCTGCCGTTTTTAGCGTTAGCGTTGTTGTTTCTTGTTAAAAGCAGCGAAGCCTCTTTTTCCGTCCATAATATAATAAGGTGCAAATTTACAAATAATTATTATATCGCGCAATCTTTTTCCCTAATTCTTCCCTCATCCCTGAATTCTTCCCTCTTTCCCTTATTTCTTCCTCCCCCTCCCTATCTTTAAAAGCGCCATCTTAGCGAGTTTAAAAACGCCATCTTGGCGAGCGCGGCGACGCTCTACTTTGTCGCTTGCCAGAGCAAGAAGGCGGCGAATATCCATAACCGCTGGTGAAGAGAGCGAAGCGAACGTAACCTGCTTAAACGATATCTGCCAAAGCTCTCTAACGGCGCCACGATAAGACCTGGCAACGGACCGTTCGCGCTGAAGAAGGGTAGCGTGGCGGTGGGAGAGTATCTTATGCCAGGCGTGGTGGTGAAATCGTCACAAGCCGTTGCCAGTCTTTGCACGAGAATTAAAAATCAATTGGCACGACACGCAAAGGTGACGCTGAAAATTGACGGCGAAGAACACGGGGGAATTAAGGAATAATGCAGGTCGCGGATTTTAGGAATAAAAAAATAATTGTTCATCCTTCCTCTTTCCTGAGAGAGCGGAGGACGCAAAAAACAAGGAAAACGACGGGGCATAAATAAATGTGCTTTGTTTTTTGGCGGACATTATTTAATTTCGTACCTTTGCACACAGCTATGACGATAAAACCTTGGCCCTTACCTTTGTAAAAAAGGCTGCAAGGCTAACCAAAAAGAACCGATTGACATTTAAAGGTAATTTTTAAAGGTAAAAAGGTTTAAAGGTAAAAAAGGTAAAAAAGCTGCGGGCTTGAGAGCTATCTTTTAAAGGTAAAAAGGTAAAAAGGTAAAAAGGTAAAAAAGGCTGCGGGCTTGAGAAATTTTGGGGCTTGGAGCTGTCTTTGAGCTTGAGGGGT
>ULQK01018454.1_pt1 | contig 12677 bp, 10 predicted proteins | sample 1954371 | NCBI WGS metagenome assembly ULQK01 (sample SAMEA4835652, study PRJEB28245) | human gut metagenome | biome: gut microbiome; material: fecal sample | place: Denmark | collected 2008 | reverse complement strand
GTGCGCGGCGTGAAGCTCCGCGCCCGAGGCACGGGAGAGCTCACCTCGTCAAGCCTTAAGCTCGATGCCACCATCAAGTGTGTGGACAAGCTAAAGGCCGACGGAACCGACGGCGCTGGCGGCGCTGAGGGCACCAACGGCGAATAGACCCAAGCGGGCGTTAATAATTAAGGTCATTAACGATTTTTGAAGTGTGTGTGTATTTAAAACAAAAAACAAAAACAAAAACAAAACATCAACATTAACATTTAAAATTTTAAAGCCATGAAAAAGGAAACCTTGAAAACTATTATCAATTTCGTCATTACCGTGCTCACGGCCATCACCAGCAGCTTCTGCATGATGAGCTGCATGTCGGCTTGATTTTTGTAGCGACGAAGTCAAGAAAAAAATTAAGAAAGAGCAGGTAAGCACAAAAAAAATGAGTAGGAAGAAAAACATTTGTTCTCTTCCTACTCTATTTTTTTAAAACGTTTGCCTTTATGACAAGATTGACGTTATAACAATTTGCCTTTATGACAAGATTGTCGTTAAAACAATTTGACGTTATGACAAGATTGTCGTTATAACAATTTAACGTTATGACAAGATTGACGTTATAACAATTTGTCGTTAAAACAATTTGACGTTATAACAATTTGTCGTTAACGGGTCATTTGGTCTCAGGCACAACATATTTGTCGCCGTTGATGCGATACATCTCTCGCGCAAACCCTTCAGGATAACCGGGACGGGCAACGGTGGCACCAAGACCTGTCTTCGTGCGCTTGAACTTGCCGTTGGCCTCGGGCTTCACAGCCATGTCGTTATATTTGACGATGAGATAAACGGCCAGCTTGTTCCAGCTGTCGAGCATCTGCTGAGCCTTCTCTATGCCATAATCGTTGAGAAGCTTCACGGCTGCTTCGCTGCCTTCGGCTTTCAGCACCTGCATGGCCTTCTGCTCTATGGCGTTCTGGTTGGCAAGATAGCTGTTGTCAAGACTGTCGCGCACCTCCTTCAGCGAAGGGAACATCTGGCTGTAGCGCGGATAGACCATGTTGCTGACCCAGTTGCAGACCCAGAACGCGTTCTTTGTGGAGAAGGTCACGGCGTCGGCACCCGGGGTGTTGTAACACTCGGGCTGACGTGTGCTCGAACAGTAGACAGGCGTGTAGGCCACCATGTTGGGGTCGTCGTTGCCAAACCACAGCACGCCGCCGATCTCGCGTGGCAACCATGAACGCATCTGTGCGACAAAGGTGAAGCCCGTCTGCTGCGTGCTGATGGGTCGCTCGTTGAAGCAGGTCTTGCCGTCAACCTTATAGGTGAGAGGTGTGGGCTGGTAAGGCATGTTCCAGATGCCTCCTGCCACCTTGCGGTTGGCAATGTCGAGAGCCGTGCCCTCATAGTGGTCGCGCATGCAGTTTTCCACGTCCTTGACGCTCAGCTTGCGGTTGGGCACGATCCAGAGCGGCATGTCCTCAGCGTTGGGGTCCTTGCCCTCTGCCCACGGCAGATAGCGGTCGAAGGAATTGTCGAAATGGCGGAAGAAGCTCCACACACGCGCTTCGCAGAAACGGCGTCCGCTGAAGTCGGGAAACGCATAGGCGTTCTTCCAGGAGAAGTCTTCGTCCTTGCCCTTGAACCATCCCATCTGTCGCGCATATTTCACCACGTTCTTAGAATAGAGCACGTTCTTCTTGTCCTTCATGTTGAACTTGCCGATGCGGCTCTGGTTGGCATGTGCGCAGATGGCATCGTCGGGAACGCGCAGGGCGACCCACACCACGCTCTTTGAGCCGGGACCGGCACCCATCATCTCCATGATCCACGCCTCGTCGGGGTCGCAGACGGTAAACGTCTCTCCCTCAGAACAATAGCCATATTTCTCTACGAGCGACGTCATGACCTTTATGGCCTCGCGGGCTGTCTTGCTTCGCTGGAGAGCTATGTAGATGAGCGAGCCATAGTCGAGCACGCCTGTTGTGTCGACCATCTCCTCACGTCCGCCATAAGTGGTCTCGGCAATGGTTACCTGAAACTCGTTGATGTTGCCTATGACGTTGTAGGTCACGGGAGCCTGGTCAATCTCTCCGTGATAGACCTTCGTGTCCCAGTCATAAATTTTCAGTTTCTCACCCTTGGCATGTGTTCCTGCGGGGTAATGGCAAAGCCCCTGGAACATGCCGTAATCGTCGGCGTTATAGGTACACATTACCGACCCGTCAACGCTGGCTTTCTTGCCCACGATAAAGTTTGTGCAGGCAAGAGCATCTGCAACACACGCACATGCAAAGACTGCCAATAACAATTTTTTCACCATAAACTTTTGTAAATTATAAACGGGTAAGAAGTTCTTACCCGCTTAAGTGACGCTAAACAGAAATATTCTTTTTTTTAGTCGCAAGCCTTGAAACTCATGTCAAGACCCTTTACAGAGTGGGTAAGAGCGCCAACCGAGATGAAGTCGACCCCACACTCGGCATAATCGCGGATGGTGTCGAAAGTGATGCCGCCGCTCGACTCTACCTCATACTTTCCGTTGACGATCTTCACAGCCTTGGCCGTGTCCTCAACCGAGAAGTTGTCAAGCATGACGCGGTTGATGCCGCCCTGCTCGAGAGCCTGGTTCAGCTCATCAAAGTTGCGCACCTCAAGCTCGATCTTCAGGTCAAGGTTCTTCTCCTTAAGATACTCATGGCAACGTGTGATGGCATTCTTGATGCCTCCTGCAAAGTCGACATGGTTGTCCTTAAGCAGGATCATGTCGAACAGACCGATGCGATGGTTCATGCCACCGCCGATCTTGACAGCCTGCTTCTCCAGCATGCGCATGCCGGGAGTGGTCTTGCGGGTGTCAAGGACATGTGTCTTTGTGCCCTCCAGACGCTTCACATAACGGTTTGTCATCGTGGCGATGCCGCTCATGCGCTGCATGATGTTAAGCATCAGTCGCTCGGTCTGAAGCAGCGAACGCACCTTTCCTGTAACGACCATGGCAATGTCGCCCTTCTTGACAGGCGTTCCGTCGCCCATCAGCACCTCTACCTTCATTGTGGGGTCGAAGCGTGCAAACACGCGCTTTGCCACCTCTACGCCGGCAAGGATGCCGTCTTCCTTGATGAGAAGATGCGACTTGCCCATTGCTTCTTCAGGAATGCAACACAATGTTGTGTGATCACCATCGCCTATGTCTTCGGCAAAAGCCAAATCGATAAGACGGTCTTCAAGTTCGTCTACGCTATACATATTTATTATAAGATTTTATTGTTTTGTCATTTTTTTCATAAAAGAACCATGTGGCGCACGCCAGGAAAAATCAGAACACGCCACGCCTTACAAACTCTTCGTCGACAGGTCTGCCGTCGACAAGCAGCCGGTTGCTGACAGTTGCCACACCACCCATCCACAGGGTGAAAGGCTCTTCTCCGTCGAGCGGATGCACGTCGACAACCTCACAGCCCTTCAGGGTCACAACGGCTGGAGCTCCGATGCTGACGGTTCCCTCTACCCTTCCGACACCAATCTTCACCATCTTGCGTCTGTCGTTTTAAAAGTTGCAGAATCGGCTGATCTGTTGCTAAGGATCGGCTCATTTCTTGTTCTCGTTCATCAAGAGCTTCGGGCTGTCCGTCGCTATCTTCTTTGCGGCAACAGGCTTTCTCACAGGAATGTCTTTGCCCTTGGGAAGCGGCTTGCCTGTGGGGAGCATTTTGACGGGCCTTATGGGCTTCACGTTCGACACATGCTCCACAGGATCAGTTGCCGAAGACACGGGTTGCGGGGAAGAGCCGCTTGCCGAGGAGCCGCTTGCCGATGGTAGTGGCTGCATGTCGGTCTGTGCGCCGTTCAACGGGGCGGCGCCGTTCTTGTTGTCGGCGGCAACCTCCTTGATGTGCATCTTCAGCAACTGGATGTTGTAGAAGACGGCGAGACGCAACGTTGTTGACGGGCCTTCATCCAAGCTGTTGCCCAGCATGAAATAGCCCTTCACGTCTTTTATGCCGACCTTCCTGGTGTCTTCAATCTGGATGTGATAATGAGACGAAGACGTGAGCTGTCTCACCTCCGATGCCACGCTGTCGTTAGCAAAGGTTACCGTGAGCACAGCAACGGCGTTGCGCACGCCCTCCTGATAGACAAACTGGGCATCGAAGTCGAGAATGATCCTGTCGCCCTTATGGTAAGAGGTGTCGGCCTTGGCCTCATAAGTGTAGATGTTGTCGGCCTGATAAGGCGTCAGAGCGAAGCACATGTCGCCCTTCCAGATGCTTGCCGTGTCGCCGCTCGCTATGTTTTCGCCATATTGAGCCATCGCCATGCTGGAGCCGCCTTGTGCCATCAGCTCGTTGTTCAGCCTGTCGCCCACCTTCTTGTAGACGTCATAGAGCAGACGTGTGTGGCGGGCGTAATAGACCATTGACGAGTCGAACTCGGCTTCTGTCACTCCGTTTTTCTTGAAAATGTTGGCCCTGTATGACAGCAACGTGAGCGAATCGCCACCTTGCTGGTCATAGAGCGTCTGCGCCAACTGAAACTCGTACAAGATGTCTGCCATCTTGCCAGGCTGCAGATAGTCGCCCGGCACGCCCGGCTTACACGAAACCAAAAGGAGCATGGCACACAAGGCCACGAACACATTGGTCTTTATTGTCGCAATCGTTTTGCACATTATTCTCAGCTTTGCTTTTATCCTTTGTTCCCGTTTTGCTTTTGCTCCTTGTCTTCTGTCTGCTTCTTTCTGAAAGCCATAACCTCGCCTATGTTCTCCAGCTCGTGACGGAAGAAAAGAAAGATTATTGCCACGCTCACGCAGATGCACGAATCGGCAAAATTGAAGATAGGAGAAAAGAAGATAAACTCTTCGCCTCCCTTGACAGGGAACCAATCGGGATAATGGGTTACGATGAGCGGGAAATAGAACATGTCGACGACCTTGCCGTAAAGGAAATCGGCATAGCCTGTGCCGAAAGGCACAAAATGGGATACCGAGTAGAACGACGAGTTGTCGAACACCAGGCCGTAGAACATAGAGTCGAACAGGTTGCCCGACGCTCCTGCCAGCACCATGGCCATGCACACCACATAGCCCCGTCTGTGCTCACGATGGACCAGGCGCCACAGATAGTAGCCGATAGCGCCGATGGCCACCAAGCGGAACAGGCTGAGCACCAGTTTGTTGAAGAACGTCATGCCATAGGCCATGCCGTTGTTCTCTATGAAAAGGATCTGGAACCAGTCGGCAATGTGGATAGACTCGCCAATGCACATGTGTGTCTTGACCCATATCTTGATGGCTTGGTCGATGACAAGCAATAAAACGATGATGGCAAGAGCCAACTTGCCATCACCATTTGTAGATACCTTATTTTCTTTCATTATTTCTTTCGAGCATTCTTCGACGCAACGCTAAGGGTGGCGTGAGGTACAACCCGCAGACGCTCCTTCGGAATGAGCTCGCCTGTGATACGGTCTATGCCGTAGGTTCTGTTCTGTATTCTCACCAAGGCAGCCTCCAGGCCCTGAATGAACTTCTGCTGACGGTTTGCCATCTGCACCAGCTCCTCCTTGCTTTGTGTGGAGCTGCCTTCTTCAAGAGCCTTGTATGTTGGAGACGTGTCGTCCACATCGTTGCCATCGGCGTTCATAATCTGTTTCATCATTGAGTCGAAATCGCGGCGTGCTAAACGCAGCTTTTCGTTGATAATAGTGCGGAACTCTTCCAGCTCCTCATCACTATAACGCTTCTTCTCTGTCATAGTTGTCTGTCAGTTTAGTAGGGCAAGGGAGGGGTCTCCGTCACGAGACCCTCCCATGCTCAGAGATTAATAAATTCAGTCTATTATTCGGTTCTTGCGGCATCCTGACATCGAAGGTCTTTCAGCCGCCAGGCGAGAGGCTTATGCCTTCACGACCTTGATGTTAAGCTTAAACTCGTCAAACTCGACCTCTGCTCCATCGTTGTCAGCAACAACGATGTTGTCGGCAAGCACCTGACCCTTGATATAGTCGGCAAAGCTGCTTACGGCGTTCTCCACCTCTTGGTTAGGCGACACCTCGATGTTTACACGGTCCGTAATCTCGAAGTTGTTCTCCTTACGCAGGTTCTGGATGCGGTTGATAAGCTCACGGGCCATGCCCTCGCGACGCAGCTCGTCGTTAAGCTCCACCTCAAGGGCAACAGTAAGGTTGCCTTCGTTGCTCACGAGCCATCCGGGAATGTCCTCAGAGATGATCTCCACATCGGCAGCCTCAACCACAACATCGTTGCCATCGACGTTCAGAGCTATGGTGCCGTTCTTCTCAAGGTCAGCAATCTGCTCCTGCTCGAGAGCCGACATGGCGGCGGCGATGCCCTTCATGAGCTTGCCAAACTTCTTGCCCATGGTTCTGAAGTTGCACTTTACCTTCTTCACAAGCACGCCCGAACCCTCGACAAAGCGAAGCTCCTTGACGTTGACCTCGTTCATGACAAGCTCCTTCACAGCCTCAATGTGCTTCTTCTGATCCTCGCTTGCGGCGGGAATCATGATGGCCTGTAGCGGCTGACGCACCTTGATGTTGACCTTGCGGCGGAGAGCCAGCACCATCGACGTGATCTTCTGTGCTATGGCCATGCGGGCCTCAAGGTCGGCGTTGACGAGAGCGTCGTCGGCCTTGGGGAAGGCGGCGAGGTGAACCGACTTGTTGTCGCGGCCTGTGGCAGTGGTGAGGTCTGTGTAGAGACGGTCGGCAAAGAAGGGCGCGAAGGGCGCGAGCAGCTTGGCCACGGTCTCAAGACAGGTATAGAGGGTCTGGTAGGCAGAGAGCTTGTCCTTTGACATCTCCTTGCCCCAGAAGCGTTTGCGGTTAAGACGCACGAACCAGTTGGACAGGTCGTCGTTGACAAACGTGTCGATGAGACGACCGGCGCGGGTCGGGTCATAGCCGTTCATCTCGCGCTGCACACCCTTGACAAGCGTGTTGAGCACAGACAGGATCCAACGGTCGATCTCGGGACGTTCGGCCACGGGCACGTCGGCCTCGCTATAGGTGAAGCCGTCGACGTTGGCGTAGAGGCTGAAGAACGAGTAGGTGTTGTAGAGGGTGCCGAAGAACTTGCGGCGCACCTCATCGACACCTGTGGGGTCAAACTTGAGGTTGTCCCACGGCTCCGAGTTGGTCATCATATAGAAGCGCACGGCGTCGGCACCATACTTGTCGATCATCTCAAACGGGTTGACCGCGTTGCCGAGGTGCTTTGACATCTTGTTGCCCTTGGCATCGAGCACAAGGCCTGAGGAGATGACGTTCTTGAAGGCCACCGAATCGAACACCATGGTTGCGATGGCGTGAAGCGTGAAGAACCATCCGCGTGTCTGGTCCACGCCCTCGTTGATAAAGTCGGCGGGGAAGAACTTGGGCGGAATGGCGTAGCCCTCGTATGTGCTGTTGACAAGCGCCTGACGGTCGGCCTCGGTGCCGCTTGCCATCTCGCCCTCAAACGGGTAGTGGAGCTGGGCATAAGGCATGGAGCCCGAATCGAACCACACGTCGATAAGGTCGCTCTCACGATACATGGGCTTGCCCTCGTCGTTGACAAGAACAATATAGTCGACATAAGGACGATGGAGGTCTATGCGGTCATAATTCTCCTTGGAGAAATCGCCAGGCACAAAGCCCTTGTCCTTCATAGGGTTGCTCTTCATCACGCCGGCAGCAACAGCCTTCTCGATCTCGGCATAAAGCTCCTCAAGAGAGCCTATGCACTTCTCGCCACGGTTCTCGTCGCGCCAGATGGGCAGCGGGGTGCCCCAGAAGCGTGAGCGCGAGAGGTTCCAGTCGTTGAGGTTCTCAAGCCAGTTGCCGAAGCGTCCTGAACCTGTCGACTCGGGTTGCCAGTTGATGGTCTTGTTAAGCTCCACCATGCGCTCCTTGCGGGCCGTGTCTTTGATGAACCAGCTGTCGAGCGGATAGTAGAGGATGGGCTTGTCTGTGCGCCAGCAATGGGGATAGTTGTGTACATGTTTCTCGCTCTTGAAGGCCTTGCCCTCCTGCTTCAGCTCGTAGCAAAGCACGATGTTGAGGTCTTCGGCCTTGTCGCTTGCCGCCTTGTCCCACACGCCGTCCTTGTTAAACTTGGGGTCGTATGCGTTCTTTACATAGTCGCCGGCATGGTGGGCATAGAGGTCTTTGTCAACACATGCGGCAACGAAACGGCTGTCGAGGTCGTCGAGCACATAGAACTTGCCCTGAAGGTCAACCATAGGACGGGTCTCGCCCTTCTTGTTTATAAGGTAGAGAGCGGGGATGTTGGCATCCTTTGCCACCTTGGCATCGTCGGCACCAAAGGTCGGAGCGATGTGAACGATACCTGTACCGTCGTCGGTTGTGACATAGTCGCCGAGAATTACGCGGAAGGCTTCATCCTCCATCTCCACAAACTTGTCGCGGCCGTCTTCTGAGGCAAACACCTTTTCGGGATGGGCCTCGGCATAATCGGTCACAAACTTGGGAGCGAAGGCGTCGACCTTCTCACAAGGCTTGACCCAGGGCATGAGCTGTGCATAATGGTAGCCCTCAAGGTCGGCACCCTTCATGCGGTCAACGATGCGCCAAGGACATTGCTTCTTCTCCTTGTCGAAGGGAAGCAGCACGCCTTCCTTACACTCCTGGTCGGCCTTGAGATAAGAGCCCACGAGGCTTTCGGCCATAACGAGAGTCATGGGCTCGCCATTATAGAGGTTGTAGGTCTCGATGGCCACATAATCGATCTTCGGACCTACGCACAGAGCCACGTTTGAAGGAAGAGTCCAGAGGGTGGTTGTCCATGCGATGAAATAGGGCTTGCCCCACTTTGTCCACTCGGCTTTCGGGTCCTTGATGAGGAACTGGGCTGTGGTTGTGAGGTCCTTGACGTCGCGGTAGCAGCCTGGCTGGTTGAGCTCATGGGAGCTAAGGCCTGTACCTGCTCCGGGCGAATAGGGCTGGATGGTATAGCCCTTGTAAAGCAAGCCCTTGTTATAGAGCTGCTTGAGGAGCCACCACAGGGTCTCTATATACTTGTTGTCGTAGGTGATGTAGGGGTGGTCGAGGTCAACGAAATAGCCCATCTCCTCGGTGAGCTTACGCCATTCGGCCGTAAACATCATCACGTTCTCACGACATTTCTTGTTATAATCTTCTGTAGAAATATACTTGTCAGAAGCCTTGTTGTCAATATCCTTCTTTGTTATGCCAAGCTCTTTCTCCACACCAAGCTCCACGGGCAGACCGTGAGTGTCCCAGCCTGCCTTGCGGTGAACCTGGTATCCCTGCATGGTCTTGTAGCGGTTGAACGTGTCCTTGATGCTTCGAGCCAACACATGGTGAATGCCGGGATGTCCATTGGCTGATGGAGGTCCCTCAAAGAAGATGAACTGAGGGCAGCCCTCGCGCTCATCGATAGATTTGTGGAAGACGTCGTTCTTCTCCCACTCTGCTAATACCTCTTGGTTAACAGCGGTAAGATTAAGCCCGCTGTGTTCGGCAAACTTTTTCGACATATATATCTTTTTTGTTCTTGTTTTTATTTTTGCGTGCAAAGATAGTGTAAAAATCCGAGTAATCGAAAGAAATGACTATTTATTTTATGTTACGCACAGGTGAGAAAAACGAATTTCATTTGATTTTAGCATCATTTTTCACACCGTCCCTGCTTTTGTTTGGAATAAATGTAGTAACTTTGCGTCTGAGGGAATTACCTTCAAAAAAAAATCAAGATGAAAAAGAAATTTGAGATACATGTACCCGGCGACGCAAAGAAGGTGCTGCTACACACTTGTTGCGCTCCTTGCTCGTCTGCCATAATTGAGTGTCTGATGCAACACGGCATCCGCCCTACAATTTACTACTGCAACCCCAACATTTATCCGCTTGACGAATATAACATACGCAAGGACGAATGTACACGTTACGCCCAGTCGTTGGGACTGGAAATTGTCGATGCCGACTATGACCACAACCATTGGCTGCGATGCGTGCAAGGCTTTGAGAATGAGCCTGAACGCGGCTCCCGATGCATGCTTTGCTTTAAGATGCGTCTGCGCGACACGGCAGCCTATGCCCACGCCCATGGCTACGGCGTTGTGACCACCACGCTGGCCTCATCGCGATGGAAGAGCCTGGAGCAGATAAACGAAGCCGGCACATGGGCCGTGGAACCGTTTGACGACGTCACATGGTGGGACCAGAACTGGCGAAAGGGCGGACTGAGCGAGCGACGCATAGCCATAATTAAAGAGTATGGCTTTTACAACCAGCAATATTGTGGCTGCGAGTTCAGCATGCGCCGCCTTGAGACACAAGCCGAGAACAAAAACGCATAAAAAAACAAAGAAAAGAGATATGGACAAACCTTTAGTGAGCTTTATCGTAACCTACCATAACGAACCTGCCGAGATGATAGAACAATGTCTCGACAGCATAATGGCCCTTTCGCTCTCTGACAAAGAGCGCGAGATCATTATGGTCGACGATGGCTCCGACACGAACATATTCATGGCGCTTGCCGCATATCATGACAAATTGACGTACATTCACCAGCCCAACAAGGGGCTGAGCGTAGCACGAAACACGGGCCTGAAGATGGCGTCGGGAACATACATTCAGTTTGTCGACGCCGACGACTATCTGCTCATAACGGCCTATGAACACACTCTCGACCTCGCACGCTACCACAACCCCGACATCGTGCTCTTCCGTTTCACACACAAGCACGAAAGCGAGACGCCGTTTGTGCTCCCCACCCCTGTGACGGGTGCCGAATATATGCGCCACAACAACCTTCGTGCGTCGGCATGGGGCTACATCTTCAAACGCTCCGTTCTCGGCGACCTGCGTTTCACACCAGGCATACTGCACGAAGACGAGGAGTTCACGCCACAGCTTGTGCTGCGTTGCGAGCGCGTGTTCAGTACCGACGACAAGTGCTATTTCTACCGCAAACGCGAGAACAGCATCATCAGCAACAACGACACAAAGCACATCTTGCAACGCCTTAACGACACGGAGAACGTGATCTACCACCTGGTCGAGAAAAAGGAGACGCTCCCCATTGGTGACCAGCCTGCCTTGCAAAGACGCATAGACCAGCTCACGATGGATTATCTCTACATCACGATGAGCCTCACACGATCCATGCGCGAGGTGGAAAGCAGGATAAAACGCCTTGAAGCAAAGGGGCTGTTCCCGTTGCCCGACAAGGGCTACACAAAGAAATATTCGGCTTTCAGAAAGATGATTGCATCTAAAATGGGGCGACGCATAATGCTTGCAACAATAGCTTTAAAGCAAAAACTATAAAACAATATCATTCAACAGAATAAGAACGTATTGTAAACCACAAAGAACGTCTTGAAAAACGTTTATCTTGCAAAACGCAAAGAACGTCTTGAAACCGTTTATCTTGCAAAACGCAAAGAACGTCTTGAAAACCGTTTATCTTGCGAAACGCAAAGAACGTCTTGAAAACCGTTTATCTTGCAAAACGCAAAGAACGTCTTGAAAACCGTTAAAAATGAAAATTCTTCTATTAGGCGAATACAGCAACGTGCATGCCACCCTGGCTAAGGGTCTACGCGCTTTGGGACATGAGGTGCTGGTCGTTTCGAATGGCGATTTCTGGAAAAACTATCCTCGCGACATCGACCTGTCACGCTCTTCAACACGCCTCGGGGCGCTGGCCTATCTGCTGAAGCTGGCAATGGTGTTGCCCAAGCTGAGAGGGTTTGATGTCGTGCAGATCATCAACCCCTTGTTCCTTGAACTGAAAGCGGAGCGCATGATGCCCGTCTACCGTTATCTCAGACGAAACAACGGAAAGATGTTCATGGGCGCCTTCGGCATGGACTATTACTGGGTCGACGTGTGCTGCAAGCAGATGCCTTTGCGCTATAGCGATTTCAACATCGGCAAACGGCTGCGCACAGACCACGAAGCCATGATTTACCGTAACAGTTGGGTGGGAACGGCGAAGGAGAAGCTGAACCGGGAAATTGCTGCCGACTGTGACGGCATCATCGCCGGACTGTATGAGTATTGGGCGTGCTACGCGACCACAGAATGGGCTTCGAAGACCACTTACATTCCCTTCCCCATCGACTGCAAGGACGCGACAACCTGTGCTCCCGACAAAGAGCCCGACACATCGCAACACAGACCTCTGAAGATGTTTATCGGCATAAACGCGTCACGAAGCGCTTACAAGGGCACAGACATAATGCTCAGCGCAGCCGAAGACATCGTGAGCCACTATCCCGACAAGGCTGTTCTGAACAAGGCCGTGTCGGTGCCGTTTGCAGAATACAGGAAGCTCATGAGCGACTCTGACATTATCCTTGACCAGCTCTACAGCTACACGCCTTCAATGAATCCGCTTGAGGCCATGAGACAAGGTTTGGTGTGTGTGGGAGGCGGCGAACCTGAATATTACGATTTTATCGGCGAACAGCTGTTGCGCCCAATAATAAACGTGGAGCCAACATACGAGAGTGTGTATCAGCAGCTTGAACAACTTGTGAAACATCCGGAACGTCTGCCACAACTCAAGAAAGACAGCAAGGAGTTTGTACGGAAACACCACGACCACATTAAGGTTGCACAACAATATTTAGACTTCTGGAACAAACAAACAACAATTAAAAAATAATAATTAAAAAATAATAATTAAAAAATAA